>Ga0209636_10000286_pt1 | contig 45921 bp, 54 predicted proteins | sample DeeMarSWOR152_54_FD_187464 | JGI IMG/M metagenome (GOLD analysis project Ga0209636, IMG submission 187464) | Marine sediment microbial communities from White Oak River estuary, North Carolina - WOR-1-52-54 (SPAdes) (version 2) | ecosystem: Environmental > Aquatic > Marine > Intertidal zone >...
TTTCTTTTAGATAACATAGCCTAGCTGCTGCAGCTTCCTTCTGGAAAACAGATCCGGCACCGATGAGTTCATGAACATACTTAGCAACAGTGAACCTATTCATCCCTGTTAACTTGGCTATCTCTATCAACATCAGTCCTTCTGGATGTCTCCTAAGGGTTTTAATTATGAGTTCTTTTGGGTCTCTCTTAAATTTCACTTAATCACATGCGATTAATATTAATGTTAAACATATGTGTCGATATATTTAAGGAATCTTAATTTTTTGAATAATTTTAACATAAAAAGAGAGAGAAAATAACTCCTTTTTGAAAGAGAAAAGAAAATTAAAACTTATTTTTCTATTAAATAGAAAAATCTTACTTATAATTAGAATTAAACCAATATTATGTTGATTAAATTCGTTAATTGTCGGAGCTGTCGATAAAAATTTTCATTTTATATTAGTAACTCTAATTATGATATCAGATTCGCCTAGAATTATTACATCCTGTATGTTTCCGTTGTAGTTATACCTGACAAGCCTCAAAGTGTCGTTTTCTCCAGACTTAAACTTACCCTGTAGAACTATAGGAATGTTAGGAATATCATACTCATGACTCACGAAAGGTCTTTGTGTAGTCCTAGCGATTATTTTCGCACCAGAACTAGTTTCTTTCTTTATTTCAGTACTCTCATTATCGATAGTCAAGTTAAGAATAGCATTCCAAATACCTGGAGATGATACCAACTCAACCTCAAAATTATTACCCGATACCCTGTCAGGGTAATTCAAATCTATCTCTGAAAGAATAATTGAACTGGAATTTTCAGGATTGACGTCTGACTCTTCCCCTTTGTTATAAAGATCGATTATGCTGATTACTGTTTGAATACAGAGTTGTTTTAAACTACTTTCTATGTTAGATTTTGAGACTCGATCATAATAACCGTAAATCAATAAAGAAAAGGTTGTAACGATGAGGAAACCGAGTAGGATAGTGATGGCATAAGTGATGAAATTAGATACGCCTTTCATGATTATTATATGCAGGGGGGTTAATATTAGCTTAGCGAAACTTTTATTATGTAGAAATCAAAATTTAATTTGGTGATATGAGAAAGGGTATATCTCCTCTTGTTGCTGCAGTAATCCTAATAGCGACAACAATGAGTATAGCTGGAATATTATCCTACTGGGCAACTAGTTTTGTTAGGACTAGGTTAGTTGAAACTGAAAATCAGACACAGGATACTGAATGTCTTATTGCTCAGTTCAGACTATATTCTGGAAGTTATAATAATGCCACGAACGATTTGATATTAATTCTCGAAAATCAGAGGAGTGTTAATTTGGTATTAAAAGACCTTTACCTTTTCTACGGCACTGTCCTGGAAACAAAAACATTGAGTGGAACTTTGGAAGGTAATACACTAAAGTCATTCAATGTGACGAACGTTAATGATAATTTTGATAGGGGAATAATCAAAACAAGCTGTCCAGATATTGATGTCGAGTTTACTTATTCTCAGGTGACTTGATGGGAAAGGGTATATCCCCCCTTATCGCTTCAATACTTCTCATCGCCCTTGTAATCGCGGTGGCTGGCATCTATACCGGATGGTTCACTAATTTCATAAGAGACATAACTTCTACTATCAAAGGACATGGTGAAAAGAAAGTTGAATGTAGTTATGGAGGTATAGCTTTAGATGACTTAGAATACAACTCCACGTCTGGATACCTCTCCGGTTATATCGAAAATACTAACATAATTACTCTTGGAAACATAGACCTTGAAATATTCTACGATAATGCAACTAGAGAAAAGAAGGACTTGAATAAAGTATTGGAGCCTGGAGAAAAGGATGTGTTCAACGAAGCTACATACAGTAACTACGAAAAAATCAGAGTCATTACAAATTGTTCAGAAGTTTATGATGAAGTTTCATCAGCCTCTATATCTACAGTTATATGAAACCAGAAACACTAAAAATGAGAACTCCAACTATTATGAGGAAAAGGCTATGCTTTATTCCTCCTGCTATTTGTCCTTCCGACATCTTTCCTATAACCAAACCAGCAAACAAACCTTGCAGTATGATCAGGTTCCTAAAAATCGATCTATATTCGGTCGCCATATCTTGAGCTCCCAATTGGTCTCCAGTTAATGCTTCTTCAGAAATCCCAGTAAGTGTAGGGATCAAAAACCTCTGTAGACCAATTATGACGATCAAGAATACGAAGAAGATAACATAACCAGTCATGAGTTGAGAGTTTATGTATAGTTTTCTTTCCTCTCTCAACCTTTCTATCTCCAAAGATGTTGAACTGATGGCCTCGAATATGTCAGTTAAATTTCCCCCGAACCTATGACTCTCTATAATAGTCAATGTCATCCTTCCGATCAACTTGGATTTAGTACTTCTTGAAAACTTTAAGAATGCTTGATCGAAAGGAATGCCCCAATTCAACTGTGCATTCAACCTTTTCGCAAATGGGCTCAAATTACCGTAATCATTCCCTGAAATCGATTCTAATGCTTGGGGCAGGGTCATACCAGCTCTGACGGACTCAACAAGATCACGTATGAATTGTGGGAAGTGTTCCTCTAACGATTTTACCTTAATCATTTCATAGTATCTTATCAATGCAATGGGGAGTATAAACATGATTGCTGAGACAATTATTATTGAAGTGAATAGACCTGGAATCTCTCTTAGAAATAAGAAATCGAAAAGTATAATCAAGGCTACAATTATACCGTTTATCATCGTTATGGTCAACAATCTTTTTTCCATTTCTCACATCTCGATTTGTGTTGTCTGGAGGAATACCAAGAAACCTAAATTGAGAGACGGGACTAATAAATAGATGCTCATTCTCATTAGTATCAAAATATCGAAACCTCCTAATTCAGGTTGAATCATGTACATGACAGAAAATAAAGAAACGATGAAGAGTGGGGCTGCTATCAAAAGACCAGTATAGAATTCAGCATAGGCTGATAGTTGTTGAAGATATTTTTGTCTCCTCATTCTCCAAGTAAATAAAGCCTGTTCACCAGCATTCTTCAGATAAGTCTTCAGGTCCCCACCACCTTCTATCGTACTAACTAAACCTAGCAATAACTGTTTGAATTTCTCTGAAGGTGTTCTATTAGCAACTTCCCTCATTGCAGACATAGGATCGAGACCAAAGACGTCTATATTCCTGACGATTTTTTTCATCTCCTCTGATAGAACATCGTATTCTTTAAATTCTGCCAGAAGCTTGAAGATTGCAGAAGGCGGTATACCAGAAGCAGCGATAGCTCCCATATGTGCGATAGCGAAGGGTAGGTTTGTGCTAATGTTTCTAGACCTGGACAAAACTTTCTGATAAGGATAGAACAATCCTATGGTGAAAACAATGAGACTGATGACGAGTGGAAAGAATATAACGGATATTATCATCAAAAAAATATTCAACTCTAGAACAACCAAAACCAAGAACAAAAGCGATAAGAGACTGATAGAATAACCGATAAAAGTGGTTAAACAGACAGTACTCACATAATTGTTTGGTGTCTGTTTTATACCAGCCTTAGGTAACGTAGATTTGACTGGTTTTATTATTTCCGGGTATTTTTTTGGTATCCAACCAAACAATTTTGTAGATAATCTAGTATAATACGTCAACATTCAGAATAAATTTAGTATTCTTAGTATTTTATTTTTCAGAAACTATTTTAAGCCCTAAAATTTTGGAGATTTTGGAGAGATCTGATTTTTCTTGTTTTTCTTTTCTCTCTATTTTCTCTACTTTGACTTCTTTTTTTTCATAAACTTCTTTACTCGGTTTTGCCTCAGGGATAGGAGTTACAGATCCAACTTGCTCCATGATTTTTGTGGGATTTTTATAGTATTCATTGATTAACTTACGTACTTCCAAGTAATCTTTTATTCCTTTTTTTACCATCCATTCTAAGATAGCTTTTCTTCTAGCGATTTCTTTGAATATTTCTCCCAATTCTATTCCTTTGTTACGAGCAATTTTTTTCAGAAGGAAACTGTCTTTATTAAAATCAAACGTATCATCCTTCGGGTTCCAGTCGACTGACTTGAATGTCTCAGCCTCAAGTGTACCTTGATCGATGGATATTACCTCCTCTACTTCCTTTATCCTTCTAGCTGACTTTCCTTTTTTCTTTGCGTATGTCATGACTGCTATGGCATCTAAACTTTCAACAAGACTAGAGGATAATTCGATGGGTGGAGTTGTCAGTCTTTTTATAACAGCATCCACAGAACCTGCATGGAAAGTACTCATACAAGGATGTCCAGATGACATGCCCTGGAACATAACATAAGCCTCTTTACCCCTGACTTCTCCAACAATCACATAATCAGGGTTCTGTCTGAAAGATCCTTTCAATAGATCGAAGAGACTTATTTGACCGTATTTTTCACCTGTTGGCATTGGAATACCAAAACCATACCTTGCGACTGAAGGTATCCAGTGTTCATGTGGGATCCTTAATTCCCTGGTATCCTCAATACTAACTATCTTAGCCTCAGGAGCGATAAACATAGATATCGAGTTGAGAAAAGTAGTTTTACCAGTCGCCACTCCACCAGCAATCAATAACGAAATACCACTCTCGACAAGATACCAAAAGTATGCCATCACTCCAGGTGATACAGTGCCTAGTAATATCTGGTCGATGGGAGAGAAAGGTCTTTCTGTGAACTTCCTTATAGAAAAAGTTGGACCTCTTGTTGCAACATCACCAGCTAAAGTTGCGTTAATCCTACTACCATCTGGTAACGTTCCATCGAGGATAGGCTCCGCATAACTCACGTACCTACCACAACGTTCAGAGAGTTTAACGATAAACTCTCTCAAATCTTTCACATTATCGAAAACCACGTTCGTTTTTAGAGAGCCATATTTTCTGTGTACTATATATAAAGGAATGTTTGTTCCATCACAACCAATATCCTCGAGCCAAGGATCCATCAAAAGAGGTTCTATTTCATTTAAACCAACGAAATTTCTATAGATATAGTAAATTATTCTGATGTACTGTTCTGGAGTCAAAGATACACTTAGTTCTTTCATGACCTTAGCTATTTGTTCCTCTAGATACTCTATCGCTTCTGAAGTTTTTTTAACAGAAGTGAGTTTAACTTCAATCAAATCGATTAATGCGGAAGAGATACTATCGAGGATTTTCTTTTCTCCATCAGATAACTGTGGTTCTTCAACATAGTATAACAGTTGCTTTTCCTTAGGTTCCCATTTTATGTGAGCATTAGCAAACTCACCTATTAACGGATACCTAACATCGATTTTTGCTATGTCCTTTGCTGAAGGAAGTTCTACAAATGTTTCTAACGGTTTGAGCATAAAACGTGGTAATTGTATTTCTTCAGGTTTTTCGTACACCTTTCTCCATAAGAGACCTTTCATTTGTTTTATCTTATCTAACATTCACATCATTTGAGCATATGTTTTTTTCTAACAGATTTCCCTCTCTTTACCACGTGATAGAATCTCGCACATTTGGGACATACCCTCATTTTATTACCTAGTGTGTGAATCATTCTCTTATCCATTTGTTTCAATATCACTGGATCTCTTATCCTAAAACCTCTATAAGCAGAGAAAGTTTTCCATCTTGGGACCAACCTTCCACATTTGTCACATCTTATTCTTGCTTCTTTACCTCTTTGGCTCGTGTGTTTGTAAGTTCTCTTGTATGGTGCAGTTGATATAGGCAAAAAGAATCACCTCTCAAATTAATATTCTTCTTTTATCATTAAAAAGTTAAGATGATAAGATTTTCGACTGAATAAAGACTTCTTATTTTAGTTGTTTAAATATTAATATCATGATAGAAAAATACCCTGAAAGTGTGTTCACAAAGGATAGAAAGGGAAATTTAGAAGTCAGAAACTTGATTTCTCGAGGACGGTTTGTAATTTATGATTACCGAGATCCGAAAACATTCGAGAAAGTCGAGAGCAGAAAAAGAAAGTTATATCTGAAAGATAAAGAAGTAAAAATATCAGAATACTATATAATTCCTTTGAAGACTCCAAATCGTTTCTTGTTGATAACACCAAACAAACCTGAAGAAAAGGTCAGAAAGATATGGAATGATAATACAAAAAAAGAAGAGGAATTGTGGAAGACTTAAATACTAGTTAAATAATATTTATAGGGCGCGTACCTACCATAAACATGTGGAAATAGGTGCGTGCAGGGTTTTCTGTGCGTATCTTAGGTGATAGTATGAACTTAAAGGGTAGATTAAAGAAAGTTGGACCGTGTCAATGGGAATTATCAAAAGATGCTAAGCCAGGTATGAAAGTACCATCTTTACTGTTCCTGTCAGAAAAATTACTTAAAGAAGTTGAGGAAGGAGCAGTAGAGCAATCTGCAAACGTTGCTTTCTTACCTGGAATATACAAGCATAGCATTGCGCTTCCTGATATGCACTTTGGTTATGGATTTCCGATAGGTGGTGTGGCAGCATTAGATTTTGAAGAGGGTGGACTATCACCTGGAGGTATAGGGTTTGATATAAATTGTGGTGTACGTTTATTGAGAACGAATCTCACTGAAAGCGATGTTAGACCTAAATTATCTAATCTTTTGGAAAGTATTTTTAAGAATGTCCCTTCAGGAGTTGGAAGGGGAGGGAGAGTCAGGTTGTCAACAAGTCAACTGAAAGGCGAAGTTCTGGAAGCAGGTGCTGAATGGGCGATTGAGAATGGGTATGGTAAGGAAAGGGATTTAGAACATTTGGAAGAAAGAGGGCGTATGAAAGAGGCAGATGCTAATGCAGTCAGTGAAAAGGCTCTGATGAGAGGATCCCCACAATTAGGAACTTTAGGAGCGGGTAATCATTTTCTGGAAATTCAATACGTGGAAAAAATATTCCTCCCAGAAATTGCAAAGGTTTTCGGAATAGATAGAGAAAACCAAGTTTGTGTAATGATTCACACAGGTTCAAGAGGTTTTGGTCACCAAGTATGTACAGATTACTTGAGAATTCTAGAGAATGCTTTCAGAGATAAGGTTAGAAAGTTACCAGATAGAGAATTAGTTTACGCACCTGCAGGGACAAAAGAATGTGATAATTATTTCAAAGCAATGTGTTGTGCGGTAAATTATGCTTTCTGTAACCGACAAATGATTACTCATTGGGTAAGGGAAAGTATCATTAAAACTTTGGGGTTAAAAGAAGAGGATGTTGGATTGGAAGTAGTCTATGGAGTATGCCATAATGTGGGAAAAGTAGAGGAATATGAAATAGATGGTGAAAAGAAAAAAGTATACATACATAGAAAGGGTGCAACACGTGCTTTCGGTCCAGGAAGTCCAGATATTCCTGAAGATTATAAGAATATAGGACAACCTGCGATAATTCCAGGAAGTATGGGAACTTCAAGTTATGTTTTAATTGGAACTGAAGAAGCAAAAAATTTGACATTTTCGAGTGTTTGTCATGGGGCGGGTAGGTTAATGTCGAGACATAAAGCTTTGAGACTTTTCCGTGGAGAGAAAGTAAAGCAAATGTTAAGTGAAAAAGGAATTTTAGTAAGGTCTGCAAGTTGGAAAGTAATAGCCGAGGAAGCACCAGGTGTTTACAAGGATGTGGATGAAGTTGTAAGAGTTTGTCAGGAAGCTGGTATTGCAAAGATAGTCGCCAAGTTGAGACCGATGGGTGTAGTTAAAGGATAATTAAATGTCGAGAATTACTTGAGCTTTCCATCCTTCTTTCGTCTTATTTATTTTCATCTTATGATAGGTTGTAGCTTTTACCTCTGCTTTAATCTCGTGTCTTTGTGGATCAATTCTCTCTCCCCAGCAAATAGCTTTTAGTTTAAATTTTTTTTTATCGATTTTAACATCAAACTTAGAAAATACCAAGTTTTCAGACCCAAAATGAAATAAAAGTTCATTCAGCCAGTCAAAGAGTAAACTTTTCAGGTCCTCTCCCTTTACTTCTAAAACTCTTTTTTCTTTTTGTTTTAATTGTGTAGTATCTATCATTGTTTCAAACATTGCTAAAGCTGCATTGGCAAATAGTTCATTAAGAGTTTTTCCAAAGGCAACAAAACAAACATCTGCGGTAGTTATGTCAAGGAACTTGAATTTTCTCATAGTATATTATTCACTCAATAGGTTAAAATTTCTTAAAAAACTATTAAAAGAATTAATAAAACAAATTCTAATGGATTTTAATGGAAAAGTTTAAATAATACGCTATCGTAGGGTTTTTTTGGGGTAAATTATTATAGTTTTTAAATGAATATTAAATAAAGGAAATTTATTTAAATTTATTCAAGTCACTAAATAAACCGGGTATACTTATAATTAAGAAGAGTATTAACAATCAAAATTAATAGTTGAATGTGAAAAATATGCAGTCGACGACCCAATACGAAGAAAGAACTGGTTTAGTTAAAACCGCGAACATGATAATAGAAGACTCTAAGACCGTGTGGGGCACGAAGAGACCTCTTAACGAATATAACATTCCCATTCTCAAAAAAAATCTAAACACAATGATAGAAGATTTGAGCCTCTTAAAAGAACTAAGTCTGGATATGTATCCCAGATCTATAGATGCAAGAATAAAAAAAGAAATCAACGAAGTTAGGAAGGAAAGGGTTAATTATTTTGAATCCGTGGCTGTGATACCGAGGAGACTTTTGAAAAGGGTAGAAAGACTTGAAAGAAGTAAGAGAAATAAGTTTTATGATAGATTCGTAAGAAGAAATAATGAATTGGATCAAGTTGCCTTTTTCGTTGATTACAGACAACCAATCAGGGCTATGAACGATGGAGCCATGGCTATTAAAATGGCGGAACAGGTTAGAGAAGGTAAATACACAGTTGATGAATTGAATGAACTTTCCAAGCAGACCGGTTTAAGAATGCGTGAATATGTTAGGCAAGATCAGCAAATACCTGATAAAAGTGCCCCACAAATTGCCTTGTATGAATGGTGCGTAATGAATGTAGTTCAGCCCATAGTTGAAATAGATGATGAAAATATACTTTGTCATAGAATTGGTATAGGACATCCCGAAGCATGGCGTGAATTAAACAACAGAAAAAATGATACCTTTAGATATATGGATTCTGTTAGAAGTGGTGGGAGAAGAGAAAGATATACCATTAATATGGGTAGACACAAGATGCATGTGGAGCAAATGGATGATGGAAGGTGGTTTATATATTTATGTTATCCAGAATTGATTTCCATAGAATCTAGTCCTTGGTTAATTTCACTCCTACTAAATAGAAGGTCTGAAGGATCGTTACCTACTGAACAAGAACAACCATATATTTCCTAACAAGTCTACTATGAGATAAAAAATTTAGAATTTCCTTTTGTATCTAAAATCTTCCGTTAAATAATAAGTTCTTTCCCAATCTAGGTCTTAATTTTTTAGAAATACCTACAAAAACATCATCAGCTGGAAGAATTCCAGTTACTATTTTGCCACGATCTATAAGTGTATGGACTACCATTTCAGGATGGTATATCCCATTCATCTGAAAGCCCTTCTTATTATTTGCATACTGTTGAATTGTTGATAGTGCTTCCAAATGTTCTAAAGCTGACGCTCCTCCCAATAGTTTGAATCCTACATATGGAAGGTCATCCAACTCTACCAAATACTCTATTCTAGTTCTGCAGCCATTTATTATATTTTGTTCAATTTCCTCCCTTGCCATATTCATTGGTAATCTTACACCCAATCCTGTTAAACAAGTTTTTAATTTATTTACTCTGTCCCTCAACATCTTTTCAGAAATAACAACTTTTCCGCCAGAGTCTATTATTACTTGACCATTTTTTACGGATTTTACAGTTATCGGATTTTGGTACTCATCCTCCAACATCCATTCTGCAACATAAGGATCTATTCCACTTTCAAAAAGCAGATACTTATCTCCCAGTTTCTCTCTAATTGTGTATTTCCTTAGTTCGTTATTTCTGAAATCTCGTAAATTAACATCTAAAATATCGGGATGCCCTGAAAAACTTACATTACTTCCGTATACACTCAAATCCTCTATCGGCTTTTCGTAAAGCTCGGATAGGAATGAAAGAAGCTTAGGTTTTTCTTCAGCAACCATTCTAGTAACTTCTTCTGCTGTTAAAGTAATATCTTTATCATAAAAACTGTAAACAACCTCACCATCTTTATGTTGAATTATTCTCAAATGTCCATGTTCTCTCTCCAAAAATAGTCCAGCGAGATTCGCATCTAATAAACTATATCCAGTTTTATCTTTAGGAACGTAAGGTTTATTATTTCTATGCAAGTTCTTCAACCTCTATATATTTAGATAGCATTTTGAATAGTTAAATTTTTAAACCTTTTTTTTAAATGTACAGCAGATTAGTAACTTACAAACTTTACATCTTTTCTTTCTACAATAGTCTTTATCAAGCCGAAGCAATGCAGTTTCAAAATTAGGAAAGGTTTTACATTTAATCTTAATCTTTTTCCAAATTTTCTTGAGTTGAGTTAAAACTTTTTCAGGATTCTTTGTTCTTATAAGTTTCAGATTATTTGCAGCGATAATAGTAAAATCAGAAGGTAAGGGATCTACAGCCAAAATATCACGGAGTTCACGAAGGAATATATTTACTGTAACCGGACCGACTCTTTTGAATTCTTTTAATTTATTTTCTAAATTCATTTGATCTTTTGATTTTTTGTATAAATTTGATAAAGAACCATACTTTTCTTTCAAATTATTCATTATATCCAACAGAGCAGAAGCTGTAGAAAAATCATACCTCACATAACCACCGTTATCCAACACACGCACTAGTTCATCCCATCCTGCATCAAGAATCTTATCTGGAGTTAACAATTCTTCTTTCTCAAATTCTCTGTAGGTATTTTTAGCAATTGTCTCAGAAATCCTATGACCAAATAATATCGATGCTAAAAACCACTTGAATATTTCTTCTTCTCTCTTAGATTTCAAATCAATTCCTAATTCTTCTGAATAAGTCAAAGGAAATTTTTCTAATAATAGCTTGATTTTCTTATTCATTGAATTTGTAACCATTTTTCTCAAACAGTTTTTTCATAACTAAAGCATCTTTTTCAAGAATTGGTGATTCAGATATTAGTGTGATATCGATTTTTCTTTTCAATATTTCTTTCACTAATGGTTCAAAATCTGGTTTTTTTGTGTCTAAAGTTAGATGATATCTTTCATTCCCTTGTCCTTTCATCCCTACTGGTGAAAATTCTATACAACTAAAATGTGTGTGCAAATGCTTAGGTTTAAGAACAGAAACTTTGTCGAATATCTCAGAAAAATCAATCCTACCACCATTCCTTGCATACAAATGTGCCCAATCTATCACGACAGCACATTCTTTTAATTCTTTACTGAGTTGAATGTTTTCATCTAGTGTCCCGAATTGACTTACCTTTCCAGTTGTTTCTAAACCCAGCTTGACATCAGTTATTCCCTTCTCTTTCATTCTATCTCTCATATCTTCACACGCTTCTTTCACTTTTTCGTATGCTCCTTCCTTTGATAGCTTCTGATAATAACCTGGATGGAAGACAACAATATCAGAATACATGAAATGAGATCTCTCTACCGAGTCAAGAATTCTTTTCTTAGAAGCTTCTAATTTTTCTTTATCAATTGAACACAAATTCACATAGTAAGGTGCATGAATTGATAATCTTATGTTCAACTTCTTTGCAAGTTCTCCTACTTCCTTCGCCAAATCATTGTTCATTCCAACCCTTCTAACGAATTCTATTTCCATCGAATTTAGATCGAGTTCTGAAACAGTTCTTAACCCAGCAAGAGTAGATCTATCTTTCGAAGAAACAGGAACACCAGCAGGTCCCAACCAAACCTTCAAGAAACCACCAAAGAATAGAATGAATTAGGATGATTTAAATCTTAACCAAAGAATTTCAGTAAGACTTCTAACACAACTACAACGATACAGAAAGCTATGACATGCTTAGGTTTAATTTTTATCTGTTTCTTCCCTTCTTCTCCATATCTGACCAAACCAGCCATTCCAGTAGGCATTCGGAATCTATCTTTTTTTGCCATTTTATCACTTAACTATTATCAATGGAAAGTATAAAAATGAGTGTGTTAGTTTTAGCCCATCTTTTGTTTTTAAATAGCATTCGTCTAAGCGCTTTTTTAGCTTGCATCTCATCGGATTCTTCAATCCGTTTCATCCACTTCCACCCGACGTCTTTATCATCCCACAGATGGAGTGGTATCGTTTCTGATATTGAAGATAGACTTCTCAGCCCTTTTTCCTCAATGGATGGAACTTCCTCACCTTTCTTTTGAAGGAAAGGCGAAGCTATCTAACCAACTCACTCAAGGGTTTATTAGAAGATGTTATATTTAAATCTTTACTTAATCACTTTTCTCCAGAAAAATCCTCGAGTTTATACTTGAATTCTTTCTGTCCTCTGTTTTTTAAAATCTCCCTAACTAACAACATAAATATCAAGGCTAGTGATTTTCTTCCCTTGTTGTTACATGGTATTATCAAATCTATGTTTCTCGTCTCATTAAAAGTATCACACAAAGCAACAATAGGAATTCTACTATCCAACGCTTCCTTCAAAGCTTGACGGTCAGATAGCGGATCTGTCAACACAACAGCATCTGGTTCCAAAAATTTGTTATAACTTGGGTTTGTCAATGTACCTGGCATGAACCTACCTATTATATAATCACAACCCACTATTTCACAGAATTTTTTGATTGGTGTATGTGAGTTTAATTTTCTCCCAACGACTAGTATCTTCTTCATGTTAGACAAGAATTTAGCTGCTACAGAAATCCTTTCATCAAGAGTCTTTAAATCTAAGACCGCGAGTCCATCCTCTCTCACTTTGTAAATAAATCTCTTCATATCTTTAGTCCTCGACTTCATACCTATGTGTATTCCTGAGGATAGATATTCTTGTTTTGATACCAATAAGTTCTCTGGCATGTAATCACTCTAGTAACAAAGAAATTAAAATTTATCCTATGTACTTTAATTCTTCTTTAGACTCCTTTGGTTTTCCTACTTGTTGAGCTAAAAATTGTCTAATCGCCCTTTGTTGAACACCTTGTATTTTTTTCATGAAATTCTCCATTTCTTTCACTTTGTCATTTAGCTTAGACATATCTATATTAACACCTAGTATCTTCGTCAATGCCTTTAACACAACCTCAGCACTCTTTGGATCAGGAATTATTGGAAAGCCAGATGTTTCTCCAAGGAGACAAAGACCTTTCATATCCCTGTATTTACCCAAACCTATGAAAAGTCCGGACGCACCAACAATGGTTCCAATTTTGCTACCAGCATCAAAATCTATACCATAACTCTTATACTTCTTTGCTACATTTGGTTCGCTAACAGCCCCTATAACTTTCGGTTTTTTCTCCAATTTTCCAACGTTCAACCCAGCAATCGTTATAATCTCTTTCACACCCAATTTCTCAATAAAATCTAATACTGTTTCCACGATTTCATAATGTCCTATGGGATCAATACTCTGACTGTCACCTATTAGTATTATCAAGTCTCTTTGATTTTTCTTCTTCGCCTTCCAAAAATAGAATTCATTCTTGAGAACATGTACTGCTGAACTTTGATGTAGAAGAACAAATGGTAAGAAATGAGGAGAAAATAACTCAGCAAATTCTTTGGCTTCTAATTGTTCTGCCAAGTAACCTGCTGCTATTCTTCCAACATTACCCACTCCAGGCAACCCTTCTATGAATACAGGATTATTCAATTTCGGTAATTTCTTATGAACTCTAATTTTTGTCTGGGTCATCGTTTTTCCTCCATTATTTTAAAACTAGCTTCACCATCCTTTATTTTTGAAATCTCATCCGTCAATTGTTTTATTAATTCTTTCTGTGCGAGTTTCGGGTTTTCGCTCTCTATTTCAACACTATATTTAGGGGCACTAATATACTTTACATTTATACCGTATTTATTGGTTAAGTCCATCAGAAATTTTTTCGTTTTGTCGATTCCATCACCCGTGAAGAACTTTAGGTTCAACTCTACCTTTATCTTTACTTTTTTTCTACGAAGGCTTTTCTTCGTGACATCATGTATTATTTTTACCCATTTTTTAGGAATTCCTTTATCGAGGAGTTTATCTGGTGACTTAGATGCTATATCAAAAGCTGTGAACATATCCCCAAATTCTTCTTGCAACTGAAAACCAATCTTTTCATATATCTTATCCAGGGTTAATCCTTGTTTTTTTGCGATTTTTTCCAATATTCTTTCTGCCTTTTGTTCATTTTTGTAAATTTGCATCTTCCTGGTTTTATCTATTCTAGGAACTCTTTTCAGGCTGAGGTTGATGTGGCCTTTACTTTCATCTTTACGCAAGACTTTAGCAACGTACATTTTGTTCAATTTTATGAATTTTCTTATATCCCTAACCCATTTCCCTGAAACTTCTGAAATATGGATCATGCCTTCCTTCCCTGGATATTCTTCTAATTTACACATGGCAGAATATGGGGTGATACGTGTAACAGTTACAATGACAATCTCATTTAAATTTGGAAATCCTTTCTTCTTTACCAGTCAAATCACCTTTTCATAAAAATGGTTAAAGACTTTAAATAAATGATGCAGGGGCTGAGATTTGAACTCAGGAACCCACTAAGGGACGAGATTTCTTATATCATCTTAATATCAACACTCAAGATAATTTCTTGAGTCTCGCGCCTTTGACCTGACTTGGCTACCCCTGCTCAAATATAATATAGAATTAATTAAAAGAAAATGATATTTTTTAACTTATCGTTTTCAATTCAGATTTAAGGTCTTCAATCTGTCCCTTTAAGTCCTCAACAATTCCTTCTATTTCACCAGTCTCAATGACAGGTGCAGGAACTTCTTCTTCAAATCCTTTAGGTCTTAGAAATTCCGAATCCAATGACAAGACTTGTTTATCTATCTTATTTATCGCCGATTCCAACAACTTTATATTCTCATTTTTTATTTCTTCAATACTTCTTTGAACTTCAAGAACATTCTTTAACGTCATTATAGTATTCTTAAGGCTGTTAATTAAGTCTAAAACGATATTATACCTTTCAATTTTTATGAACAATGGTGCAGATTCAGGCTTCTTAGGTTTTTCTATAATTTCAGGGACAGGCTTCTCTTCTTCAACAGGAACTTCTTCTTTGAACTCTTCTGGAACTGCTTCTTCAATTTTTTCTTCAATCATTTCTTCTTTAGGTTTTTCTGTAATTTTCCCAGCGATTTTTTTACCTTCAACAACATCTTTAATCTCTTCTATATCTTCTTCCCTTTTCTTTCTTTTCCTAAAAAAAGCCATTATCTCCCCTGAATAAATTATACTTTTTGATAATAAAGTTATGTTTCAGTGAACTTAAAAAATTAGTGCGGCCGGCGGGATTTGAACCCGCGCTACAACCTTCACCCTTATGTGTGGCAGGGTTCCACTCATGATTTGTGTCCTAACCAGGCTAGACTACAGCCGCTTAACCGAAGATAGAACCGAAGCCTGTCATCGCTGACTCTTCTTCTGATTTTATTTTTTCTATAGCTTTTTCAGTAGTTTCTTTATCAGCAATTTCACTAATATCTTTCATTAAATCCTTTGCTTTATTACAAACTTCATCTACGCCAGAGACATAAAAGAAATATTCATCTTTTCCAAGACCTAAACTTTTTGCTTCTTTAAACACAATGCTAGCTTTAGATACTATTTCATCTTTCAATAAAGCATCATTAGCTTTTTGTAAATTCTCTTTCTTAACCTTAAACACTATTTCCATTTTTTATCACCTCTGATTTTTTACATTTCATGGATTTTCATTTTTATACTTTTTTCCTCAAGCCCTGAGAGGGATTTGAACCCTCGACCTGCTGTTATCTTGAACTTACGAGATTCAGCTTTTTATCAGCTGCTCTACCAACTAAGCTATCAGGGCATTATACAAGTTTAATACTCAATTTTCACAATAATATATATATATGCAAGAAGCTATGCTGTGGCACAAGGAAGGAAAAAAGATTAGATGTGAGCTTTGTGCAAGAAGATGCTTGATACCAGAAGGCGAAGGGGGTTTTTGTAAGGTCAGGGTTAACAAGAAAGGAACATTATATTCATTAAACTATGGTAAGATCGTTTCCATGGATGTTGATCCAATCGAAAAGAAACCTCTATTTCATTTCTATCCTGGTAGTCACACGTTATCTATTGCTTCAATAGGTTGTAATTTCAAATGTCAATTCTGCATAAACTGGGAGATCAGTCAGACAGATAGAATAACTGGAAAGACGTACACGCCTGAGGATATTATCAAGATAGCCAATGAAAAAAATCTTAAGATAATAGCCTATACTTATTCAGAACCAACTATTTTCTTCGAGTTTGCATACAGAGTTTCAAGGATTGCTAAAAGGTATAACATAAAGAACGTTTTCGTGACGAATGGTTATTTGACTTCTGATGCGATCAAAAAGATAGGTAAGTATCTGGATGCTGTTTCTGTTGATATTAAAGCCTCTGCTAACCCAGATTTCTATAAAAAATATATGTCTGTTCCTGATGTCAAACCCATTTTTGATGCTTTGAAAAATTTTCAGAAGCATAGAGTATTCATAGAAGTATCAAACCTTATTATTCCAAAACTGGGCGAAAACCCTGAAGACAACCACAAACTTGTTGAATGGATTATAGATAATCTTGGTTCGAGTGTCCCTTATCATCTTTTACGTTTCACACCAATTTACAAAATGTCAGATATTCCTCCCACTCCTCTTGAAACACTAGAAAGGTTTGCCGCAGATGCTAATGGAGTTGGTTTAAGATATCCTTATGTTGGTGAATTCTGGGGAAGTAAGTTTGAGAACACTTTTTGTTACAATTGTAGACAATCAGTTATAGAAAGGACAGGCATCTTTGTAAACAAGATAAATCTTGATAAGGATAGATGTCCAAATTGTGGTTTCAAAATTAATGTTATAAGATAAATTTATTTATATAAAGTCAAATTTGTCTTATGAAACGTTTCATATTGTTGTTGATTATCTTATTGATGTTAATTCCAATAGCATCAGCAAAGGTCATGTATCAGTTCAACACTACAGTCATTATTCATGAAGATGAATTGAGTGAAGTGGAGTTTAATTTCAAGTTTTCAGACGACATAAAAGAAGTTGAAATTCCAATATCCCATGAGATAACTGATTTAGAGATTGATAATGGTGTGTGTGAAGTTAGGGAAGAGTTAGGAACAATACTTCACTGTGAACCATCTTCACCATTTATTGTTGGAATGATTAAGATTACAACTAGTTTCAAAACAAAAGATCTTATTGAGAGGAGAGGTAACATAAGTTTCTTTTCTTTAGACATTCCTATTTTGTGGAAGACTGATAATATTTTTGTGACGATAAAACTCCCAGAGAACATGGCACTCGCAGAAAAAGTTCTTTTACCCATTTCTCCTTCTGGGTCTGACATAAGACTCGATGGTAGAAGACTGATAATAAGATGGTCTTTCGAGGATAAGGAATATGGAGATTTAATACCTATACGCGTTTACTATGAATCGATCTCACCAAGACCTATTCAACTATACTATGAATGGATAATCGTTTTTGTCATCATTTTGATCGTCGGTATAGTCTTGATATACTGGAAAGTTTCCAAAAAGTCTGAACTGATTTATTCAGTTTTAAGCGAGAATGAAAAAATGATAGTTGATATCATTAAAAAAGAAGAGAAACAACCAGTCGATCAAAGGAAGATAGTCAGTTTATCTGGTTTTTCCAAGGCTAAAGTTAGTAGAATAATACAGAGTTTATGTGAAAGGGATGTCGTTGAAGCAGAGAGAGTGGGAAGAAAAAATAAGATTACACTAAAAAAGAAGCTTTCTGGAGGATAAAATTTAAAAAAGCTTTAAAATGCTCCATTTTTTTAAAAAAAGTTCTAATAACCTCAATGAAACAATTAAACCATCAATGAGATTTTATATTAGCTAAAAAAAGTATATTTAAATTATCAATTTCATCTAGTGAAACGGTTTCATACAATTTATATATACTGTTTAAAGGTAAGTTTTATAAGAAAAATATTGATAGAGTTATCTACCACTGACAAAATATGATGTGGATTTTATAAGGAGGAGAATAAATGAAAGAAAAAGTAATTGCCATGTTTTTAACAGCAATTATGACGTTGACTTCACTAGCATTTCCAGTATTAGCAGTATATGACCTAGGAGATTATCCAGTACCATTTGCTGAAGATGGAAGCTTGGATGCTTACGTCGTCGTTGGTGCGGCTGCCGCGACAGCAGATGTCGTTGGTGCAGTAGACTTGGCTGCTAGGTTGGCAGGTGAGTCTTATCAAGCTGTATCAGCTGCTGGTGTAGGAGTCACAGGTGGTAAGAAAGAAGAAATGCCGTTGGATAATGCATTAAGTGCCGCTGGATTCTTTGGTACTTCGTTGGATGATAATGACCTACCAGGATTGTTAGATACAGAAATTTCCATTACAACATCGGAAGGAACAGAAGAATATGATATCCATGAAGAGATACAGTTAAGCCCTGGTATAGAGTTAGAAACTGGTTTAACCTCCGCTAATCCAGACGAGGAGTTCGAGGATAGGGCTTTCTTTGAAATCGACAAATCATCCGTAAAGTATTGTTATGAATTCGATGATACTCTGGATGCTGGGTACTATTTAAGTAATTCCAGTTCAGCTTATCCGATAGAGATTGAATTCCTAGGCAGTACTTTGACAATTACGGGTGCAGATGCAGATTCAATATCTGCACAGATAGGTGATAAAGAATTATTAGCTGCAGGTGAATCCATAACTGTTGCTGGTAAAACAGTAACCCTAGAAAGTACTACCACATCCAAGGCTGTCATATCTTGTGGAGGTACAACTAAAGCAGTTGGTCCGGAGGGTGCAAGTGCAACAATCTGTGGTCTTGAAGTAGTTCTCGATACACTCATCGATGACGAAGGAACAGAGAACGACCAAGCTATTTTAATCGTCGGTGAAGATGCAACAAAGACATACGACGATGGTGATGAATACATAGGAGAAGACGAAGACGATCCAGATTGGGTTTGGGATCTATCTGGTCTCAACACAGGAAATAATATAAATTTCTGTATTGAATATGACCAACAATTGGATGAGCCAGATGAAGTAGTCTACATGGGAGAACAATTATGTCTTCCAGGCGACTATGTATGCATCGACCTAAATAGTTTTGTCGAGACAGATTACCAGGACTATGAAGTCGAGTTGAGTACAGAAGAACTATACCAAGCAGATGGAACTACAGTTAGACAACAGACAGGTTATGTCATCCACTGGGAATCCAAAGGTGGAGATGACGATGGGTTCTCAGTTGGTGGACAAGACACAGATGATGTAGCTTTGTATTGGAATGCTACATCAGAAAACATAGAGGTCTATTATAAAGACCCAGACAACAACAGATACACCTATGATTCCACACTTGACATAGCGAGTGGAACAAATGCAGGTAACAAGTTCTTCTTTACTTTTGAAGACAGTAACGTAGGAATGTACTTTGATTGGAATTTAACTGGAAACCTCGACGGTAACATGACATTCAACGTTACCTCAGGAGACCCAATAAGGGTAAACATTGAAGTAAGTGGAAACAGCAGATTTGACTACTTAGGTGAAACTGATAGTGACACGGATACAGCATACGACTTGCTGGTTGGAAACAGAGATATCTCTGGATGGGAAGAGGATACCATGACTAAAACTGGTATCATAATCTATGATCCAGACGCTCACTTATCTGGAGATTCATTTGAATTCAGCCTCAACGGTGACGAAAGCGATTATGTTGCCAACGTCATCGTAACAGGTCCAGGTGGAGCAGTAACAGCAGGTGAAGGTGCAATTAGGAGAGTCGTGCCAGTAACCAATGCAGTAGCCAAGCTTGATACGGAAGTCTCTCTACCTGTAGGTAAGAGCCTTATCTTGGTTGGTGGTCCTGCTGTAAACAGGCTCACTGCACAAGCTATGGGATACACTTACCCAACCTACGGTTCACAAATGACCGGTGATGAATTCGGGTCGGGAGAAGGCTACATAAAAATCATCGAGGATGAACTCGAAGATGGATATGCAGCTTTAGTCGTAGCAGGCTGGGAAGCAGGTGATACAAGAAACGCATGTTCAGTCCTTCAGCAATATTCAACATTTGCTGATGAACTGGATGGCAACGTGGCAGTTAAAGTAACGAGCGTAACCGCTGCAGGTATAACTGCGGCATAGCAAATGCCTTAAGAAGTAGGCTGCCTTTGGCCTTCTTTTTTTCTTTTATTTTCTAAAAGATGATTGATTTTAATATTTTCTTCTCAGAATAATATTCTATGAAAAAAATTTTTTTCGTGTTAATGATCGTTTCATTGATTTTTCTCCTGGTTTATCTGTATTTCCTTTTTAGACCAGTTGTATCGATAAATTATAAAAATCAGACATTTACTTTCAGAGACGACATTAAAGCAGCGAATAGAATAAGAGTTTATCCAGACGAAAAGACTGTTCACGACATGTTCTGGAACCCAAACCTTGAGAATGTCACTATTATATTTAAACCGTTAGAGAAAGGATCTGGCTATTATTTGCTAGAATCGTTCGAATTAACGTACAAGCTTTCTGCTATGTATCTGTTGAACGGTATGAAAAAGAACTTCGATGCTTTGTCTGTAGATTCTTATGATAATATTGAAAGTTCAGAAAATGTATTGAAAATTGTTTTGGTACATCCACAGTTAACAGACAAAACTTTAGTTGAAGGAGAGGATAACGTGATTTTTATACACGCAAAAGATTATAGGGATTTTGATTTGGCAACAATAAAGACTATATTAGTTGCAATGGGGATTGATTCAAGATAAGGACGTTGTGATTATATCTTCCAATTCATCCTTGTCGACAAGACCAATGTAGGTAGAATTTCCAACCACTAGTGAAGGTGTTTTGACTATATTATAAGTTCTCATCAGATCTTGAACAATAGATTCGTTCGAGTTCGTGTTTAAAACAAAAACCCGCATTTTATTCCCGAAGGTCTTTTCTCTCAATTCATCCAATATTTTTCCCTGCTGTATACATTCTGGACAAGGCACAGAGTAGAAATAAAGTATCACGACCTTATTTTCTTCACACCTTTCGTTTGTGTAAGAATTGAGTATCCAAGCTCTTACAGATAACAACGAATATTCACTCGTTAATTCTGATATTCTCTCTGGTTCATCCTTTGTGTTTTCTAATGATACGAGTTGTTTACCGATATCCCATAGTTCTCTATTCGTCTCGTCGACTAACACGGAAAGTAGATTGCAAGAAACATCTTTTCCCATCGTACTCAAATACATGTATTCGAGTTGAACGTTCTCCAGTCTTCTTTGTAAAGACTGAATTCTCTGCTCCGTGTATTCTATAGTCGACCTCTGAATATAGAAACCAGTGAATATTCCTGAGAGATAAATAATGAATGACATTATACCTGCTACCATATAGACGTATTTAATGTTTTTTCTCAAGCCCACCAACGTTTAATTTTACTTTAATCGATTATAAGTATGATATAACTTTTAATATCTTATATAAAATAAACTAAATAACGTTTAGAAATCAAAATTTATTTGCGAGGAAGTATTTATAGGGGCGAATTGAATGGATCTTGAACTTATCTATGAAATAGGGGAAACTTTTTTCCATCAAACAGTCCATCAGACGAGTTTCTATCTATACAATTTTTTCTTGCCCCCAGTTGTATTCTTCTCGATATTCTTCTATATATTGGCAATTAATGGTATTTTCTCTAAAGGAAGGAAAAAAAAGTTTAATAATAATAACATCAACTGGCCTTCTGTGACGATACAGATACCAACATTTAACGAACCTGTTGCTTTGAGATGTGCTGAACATTGTCTGAACTTTGATTATCCTAAGAATAAATTTGAAATAATAATCGGTGACGATAGTACTGACCCACAAGTATCCAAACTCATCGACGATTTTGTTAAAAAACATAAAAACAGAGTTAAAGTTACTAGGAGGGGTTCTAACATTGGTTTCAAAGCTGGTAACCTCAATCACATGTTGAAATCATCAAACGGAGAGATAATATTAATATTTGATTCTGATTATACACCTTCAAAAAAATTCCTGAAGAAAATTGTGAGACCTTTTGTTGAGGATGACAAAATTGGTTGTGTCCAGGCTAGATGGGGATTCTTGAACATAAATCAAAATAAAATTTCAAAGTTTGGTTATGGTATACTTATGGTTTATCAACGTCTCATTGCTCCGATGAACGAGAGATTAGGAGTCTCATTATTGTTCGGTTCAGGGGAGGCCATTAGAAAGGACTTAATTCTCTCATTGGGAGGATGGCAGGAGGGGAGTTTGACTGAGGACGTAGAATTTTCTGTGAGGCTACTCAAATCGGGATACAAAACTGTTTATCTTGATAATCTGAAAGTTCATGGAGAAGTACCATACACTTTGAAAGGACTTCGTACTCAACAGAAGAGATGGGCTTACGGTAACGTAAGGGCATTTCTGGATCATACCAATTCACTGTTGTTCGGCAACTTTTCTTTCATGCAGAAAGTCATGATTATTTTCACTCTTTTGGGTTATTTATCGTCTTTTTTCTTCGTTCCGTACATTATCTCTAGTTTAATATTCTTTTTCTCGACTCCACCCGCTCCTATAGATTTGTATAAATTTTCTGTTCAAACTTCGAAATTTGTTGTCGCCACATCAGGATTTTTGGTAGCTGTAATAGTCGCTCTTTCAAAAGAGAGAAGATTAGACATGGCATCATCAGTATTGTCTTCCTCCCTAACAATCGGTTTTTTAACTGCCATGAGTGTTTGTAAAGGTTTTATTTATGCTTTGGTGGGAAAACGAATGCAATGGAAAATAATCAGAAAAAAGGGTAACATCGATTTCAAGTTGTTAGAAGAAATTAAAAAGGATTAGCGATAAAAATGATAGAAATAATTTTAATCGGAATTTTTTTATCGTTGACATTCCTATATGCTTCATGGATTCTAATTTATCTCCTTCCAATGAGAAAAAGGAAAAATATGAACTTTTTTCCTAATTTGTCGATTATACTACCTGCACACAACGAAGAAGAAGTTATAGAAGATACGATAAAAAGTATAGTCAATGCAGAGTATCCAAACAAAAGGGATATAATAGTTGTTAATGACGGATCGACAGATGATACCGGTAAAGTTGTCAAAAAATTGATTAAAAGATACCCACAAGTTAAATTATTTGATTTGAAACATCAGGGTAAAGCTGCTTCTCTAAACTTTGGTGTAAGACATGCAAAGTATGATACATTAATTTTCTTAGATGCTGATTCGTCTATGAAAAAAAATAGTTTGATGGAGCTTGTTCAGCCCCTTGCTGACAAAAAAGTTGTCGCCGCATCAGGGGTAATAAGAGCCAGAACTACGAAAAACCCACTAACTTGGTTCCAAGATTTTGAATATCTTATGACATCTGGTTGGAGGTATGCATGTGAAAAAATCAACTCAGTTTCTGTCATTCCAGGTTTCATGGCAATAAAAAAACAGGCTCTAAAAAAGATAGGCGGTTTCTCTACAGATACATTAACAGAAGATTTTGACATTGCTTTGAAATTAAAGAAGGCAGGTTTCGATATAGTTATGTCTCCCAAATCTGTAATTCATACTAACGTGCCCAATTCCTTCAAGAAACTTTTCTCTCAAAGATTTAGATGGGGGAGGGGTACATTACAAGTTGTCAAGAAACATTCCGATATGCTTTTCTCTAAAGAGTTTGGTTTATTAGGATCTTATACCATTCCTACTCACATCTTCTGGTACATCTTTTCTATAACTTATATACCGAGCGTTCTGTATTGGATGTTTAAAGATTACTACAGATACTTCTTTTTACAGAACAATGTTATCTCTTGGGGTGTTTTTGAATACTTTTTCAAATGGTTTACTTCTTACGGTATGTATGATTTAATCTACAAGACTTTTATCGGGGCTTATCAAATCAATTTGGTGTTTTTATTCACGATAACATCTTTTATCCTGACCAACATCTTTACGTTATTAGTATTTCTTAAGTTATCAAAACCCAATTGGAAGCATTTAGTAGTCTTTTTCTTTTTATTTCCTTATAACGTGATCGTCATCTTCATTCAGAGTGTTTCATGGTTGTACGAAATTAAGAGTAAAACAAAAAGTCATTACAAATGGGATAAAAACAAATAAATGAAAACCACAATCCATTCAGATTTTTTAAATTTAAATGCATTATTATTTCTCGTATGATAGTGTCAATCATAATCCCTACAAAAAATGAACCATTAATTAATGAATTCATAGAAGAAGTTCATCGAGTATTAAAAAACTTTAAACATGAGATTATAGTAGTCGATAAAAGTAATGTTACACCATGCGTAAAAGGTGCCAAACTAATCATTCAAAAGACAGATGGTTTAGGTAAAGCCATAATAGAAGGTTTGAAACATGCTTCTGGTGAATTGATAGTTACTGTTGATGGTGATTTTTCTCATGATCCAAAACATATTCCTGAACTAATAGAAAAAACCAATGGTTATGATATCGTTATTGCTTCTAGATTTGTTTGTGGTGGATCAACACAAGATAAAACACATAGAGTATTAATTAGCAAATTTTTTCGTTCTTTAGCCTCCTTTGTTCTTAAACTAAACATAAAAGATCCTTTATCTGGGTATTCAGTCATAAAAAGAAGTGTTTATGATAAACTGAAACTTAACCCAATTGGTTACAAAATTAATATGGAAATTTTATACAAAGGAAAAAAATTTGGTTTTAAATCGATAGAAGTACCTATTGTATTTCATAAAAGAAGAGCTGGAAAATCAAAAGCTAGAATAAAAGAAGGTTTAAAAACGTTGATATTCATTTTCAAACTAAAATTTGGATTATAATGAAGTTTGATAAAATCATTAAAGTAATGGGCAACAAAAATAACAGAATATTCTTCCTGTTAATTGTTCAGATTATAATATATACTCAATTTGTATTTCTCAGGTCATACGAAGATGATGAATCTTTGTATATACTCTCTGGTAAAGCCATATTGCAAGGAAAACTCAATCCATTTAAGGTTTATTATTATGGGCATTATGGTAACCCATTTCATCAAATTATAGGTAGTCCTTTGGCACCGATGATATATGGATTTGGATATATGATCGGAGGTATTTTTTTATCAAGATTTTTTGCCATGGTTTTCATTATTTTATCTTTAATTCTTGTCTACAAATTGACAACTAAAATAGGCGGAAATCCTATAATAAGTCTTATTTTTGCTGGAGTTTCATCTACTACGATATTATTGGCAAGCGATTCACTTTTGGATTCAGCTTCAGTCTTTTTTTTTATTTTGTCTTTATTTCTTATTAATAAAAAAATGGATTCATTCGCAGGTATCTCATCTGGCTTAGCTATAATTTCAAAATTTTTTGCGTTCGCTCCTGTTTTTTTTGTTGTAGTTTATCTTTTAGTCAAGAAAAAAATCAGATGGAAATTCTTGTTTGGCATGGTTATAGTTTTGTTACCTTTTGTATTTTTGTACAAGGAATTAATACCTGTGATTCTCGATTATCTTTTTGTAAACAAGATAAAAACAATAGGGTTTGAAAACATAAAAAATCTATTGATTTATTTGACTGGATACCTACCTTTAGCTTCTATCATTTGTTTTGTTAATATTAAAAATCCTATAGTTAAAAAATATCTCATTTTTTTCATACCATTTATCGTAGTGATTTCTTTCCATGTTCTTACAACCAATTATCTTTCACTCTATCGTCAGCTCCCTTTTGCAGAGATTCCAGCATCAATCCTCGTGGGAAGAATTTTGATTAAAGTTGATAAAAAAATTTTATTACCAATTATTGTATTTTTCTTAATCCTAAACCTAAATACTGCATCAATCGGTGTTTGGAGTTATCCTTCTTATAATTCAATTGAAAGTAAATTGAGTAATATAGATGGTAAGATACTGGCTTTAAATCCGCATGCATTCATACTTTCGAGAGGTTGGGATGTCTATGCAACGGCAGAAAAGGTTTTCAGTTATTATTACTTTGAGTATGAATATAATTCAACCACACTTGACCGTAAATCAGATATGAATGATTATGAAATGGCATTAAAAGACAACTTTTTCGATTATGCCTTAATTTCTTCTTATTCACCTCCAGAATTTCCAAGATATGCACAGATTGAAAATTTAGTAAGAAATTATTATTGTCTGTATTTAAAACAAGACAAACCAAGTGGTATTGATATTTATAAAAAATGTGTTGATTGATTTAGAACAGGAGATACATTCTTGAGTTAAGACTGGGGTTAAGGTGATTTGAATAATTTTAAATCCCCAGTTATCTTGTCTACCTTTTTTTCATTTTCTGGTCCTATTCCCAAAGCAGTGATAGTTCCTGGTTTGAGTTCTGTTAACCCTGCGTCCTCGACCAAAAAACACGGCATTTTTTCTTTTTTAACTTTCTTATATAATTCTAACATTTCTCCTTTAGAATTCACTTCTAAAACAACTTTTTTCTGTCCTTCTGAATTCCACTTTTTTATAACGGATTTACTCGCTTTTTTGTAAGCACCTAGAGAAGCATGACAAGATTGGACGCATTTTTTCCCAGTCGACATTTCAAGGTCTTTTCTCAGTAATATGATCTGTTTATACATCCTTTAACCTATGTATCTGAGATCTCCTTCTGGTCGTGTCATTCTCGACGGTCGTGTCACCACTCTAGGGAAAATTAAAGGCGGAGGCAATTGCATGTTTTCAGATAAATTCACACCTATTGTCAAACATTTCCTGAACAAGAAATTCTTTATCTCCATATCAACATCTTTTGGAATTTTTTTCTCCTTTTCCCAAGATTTTAAAGTATCTTTCATCTTCTTACCAACATATAATAGACTACCATCAATCCTGATCTCACCGATATTTGGTTCGTACCTAGTGATAAACTGAAAATTGACGTTCAAGGGTTTTTCTTTCTTCAAGAAGCCTACTTTTGATTTATTAATGGAAAGAATTTTTGGAGTAGAATTTATGTCTATCCTACCTTTAGGCACATTCTTTCTCTCAGCCGAGATCGATTTTATTCCAAATCCAACTATCATGTTATCAATTGTTTAATAATGACTATAATGAGTTTTTAAATTTTTCCTATTCAAATCGTGAAAAAAACTGAAGGTAATTTAAGTGAATGAGCACAAATAATAATGTATGAAAGTTATGGTCCCATTAGCAAGCGGGTTTGAAGAGATAGAGGCTTTAACTGTTGTGGACATATTGAGAAGAGCGGGTATCGATGTTGATACAGTAGGCGTCATAGGTTCAGTAATAGAGGGTGCACATGGCGTCAGAGTTATGGTCGATAGAACTTTACATAGAATTTCTCCAGATGAATATGATGCAATAATTCTGCCTGGAGGTAATCCCGGTTATAAAAACTTAGGTAAAAGTGCTAAAGTGGTAGAGATACTGAAGAACTTCAATAAACAGAAAAAACTGATCTGTGCAATCTGTGGCGCACCGTCCATCTTAGCAAAAGAAGGATTACTGAACGATAAAAAAGCAACTATATATCCAGGCAATGAAAGGCTGTTAGCTTATCCTCGAGGAAGTAGAGTTGTTGAAGATGAGAACATCATAACATCCCAAGGACCAGGAACAGCAATAGAATTTGCGTTGAAGATAGTAGAAAGATTATTAGATAAAAATGTTTCCGAAAGGTTGAAAAGAGATTTGGTGTTTTGAATGTATGAGGATATAACGAAAAAAGTGTTAGAAATGTTCAGAGAGAAATTAGTTATCAGGAAAAGCGAGTTAGTTGAGTTAATAAAAGATGATGTGAGTAAAAACCCTGGAAACCCTACAGAAGTTGTAGATGCCATATTGAAGATGTTCATTCAGAAAAAAATGATAACGCCTGTCTACGCATCTCAAACTACTTTCGCGATTACACAGAGAGGAATTAGATAATAGACATTTAACGTTAGTCCTTGAATTTATATAGTTAAAAGTTTTAATTCATAATCCTTAATTCTTTTAAACAGCCCGGTGGTGTAGTGGTCAAGCATAAGAGGCTCTGGAGTTGGAATGGAGATACCTCTAGACACAGGTTCGAATCCTGTCCGGGCTAAAAAGAGGTGTTTAATTGTTTGAAGAATTACTCCAATCGATGATACAGTCTTATGGATCTTGGGGTTTATTAGTGGTTATGATAATTCAGACCATAATTGCTCCGATACCGTCAGAAGCTTTATTGATGTTCTCTGGTATGATAGGGATAGATCTTTTAAAAATTGTCATTTTTGGTGGTTCTGGTTTAATAATAGGATCAGTTATAGCGTTTTATATTGCGAAGTTGGGTGGTAAACCCATCATAACCAAACTAGTTGGTGAAAAATGGATAGGTCGCGTGGATAGGTGGGTTGAAAGAAAAGGGACAAAGGCGATTTTTTTCACTAGACTCATACCAATAATACCTTTTGATCTTATCAGTTACATGGCTGGTATAACGAAATTGGAATTCAAGTATTATTTATTAGCTACAGTATTGGGGGCATTCCCACGTTCATTAATGTTAGCAATTATAGGTGTTTCAGCAAAAGAAGTCTTAACTTTAATCGGTATAGGTTTGGAAATGACTTTCACTATCGGTATAATTGGTTTTATCTTCTTGGTATATCTTGAAAGGAAAGGTTACTTAGACAATATCGAGAAAATTGTAATAAATAAAATAATCAGAAAGAGGTCAAAGAATTAAAAAAGCTAAATTTGTATACAGTTACGACAATAACCTCCTTTAACTATGTCCTCTTTCTTCATGAGTTGCTTGCAAGATGTGCAGACTACGTATTTTATCACTTTTCCGTGTGGTTTCCATGTACCGTCCATTTTTTATCACCCCTTGTTTAAATGTCTCCAATCGGGGGGCTATCCATGAAATTTAAGTATCTTCTACAGATGTGCGTGTGATTCTTTAGGGATTCTCTTAGTACTACTTGCTTACAAGACGGGCATATTGTATATTCGGTCCCTTCCCAATCTTCATTCATTTTTCACACCCCTTCAAGTGGGTCGTTGAATCAGAAAAAATATTATAAAAGTTATTTTCCTCATCGGTCAACGAATAGAATGTTTCTTAAACTATAAAAAAACTGACTAAAAGGAGTTTTTTTCCCCTTTACTGAATTCGAAAAAATAATGCGAAATTATAGTCAAACCTGTACAAAAGTATTTATAGTAGTATAAATCAAATATAAATGATTTTTTACTTCAGGTGATTAGTATGGAATACTTTATAAAAGATGACGGGGAAGCCCAAGAAGTATACAGTTCTTTACTTATTGATAATCTCTCATCTTTGAGTATATTGGCGAATAAAACTGCAGTTAGAATACTAAAAGAATTGAGTAAAGGATCCTCTTGTGCGATGGATATAGCGAGAAGATTGAAACTCCATGAACAGAAAGTTTATTATAATTTACGTAGATTAGAAGAGGCAGGTTTGATAAAACTCATAAGAAAAGAAGAGAGAACTGGCGGTACTGCGAAAATTTATTCTATTACAGAACCTATAATTTCCGCTAAACTTCTTGATAAACCTCTTGTTACAACTAATTCTAAAATAAAAATTGAGAGTTTAAGTTTACTAAAACCATTCGTAGAAAACGGTAAATTGAATGCACATATCATACTAGGTGATACGTATTCTCATGGAAAATACGATGAACCTGCGGTTGAAGGTTCTTATGCATTTGATTTTGCAGTTTTTTTAGGTAATCATCTGGCAAAACTAGATTTCCCAAAATATAAATTTGATACTGAAGTCGATGGTAACGACCTAAAGGAAAATTTGATTTTAATTGGTAAATTCAAAACAAATAAAATAATTCAAAAAATCAATTCACGTTTACCTGTTTACTTTGATACTGAAAACGGAATTAGCTTTATTTCAAAATTAACTAAAAAAGTTTACGATGATCCTAGATGTGGTATAATCATTAAGTTGGACAGTCCATTTAGTAAAAATAAAAAAATACTCGTGATAGGTGGTATTGGTAGGAGAGGAGTTCTATCCGCCGTCATTGCTTTAACTCAACACTATGATAAAATTACTGAAAATAATGGAAATATAGTCAAAGTAGTTAAGGGTTACGATAAGAACGGCGATAAAATAATAGATTCTGTAAAGTTTTTGGAATAAATGGTGATATGATGAGAGATTTAAGGAATTTACCACCTCCGTTGCCAAATGGCGTGAAAAACTTAGATCAATTTAGTATGGAGATATTCCAAGAAACACATGGTGAGAAAGTTTTAATACTCATTTTGGGTTACAGTGCTGCGCTATATTATGAGCATTATCTACAAAACTCTCTTAAAGATTATAGAGTACCATTTGTAAAAGGAAACTTAGTTCAAAGTGATGACCCTGAACCACCTTTTAGAGAAACCAAAGAACTAAAACCAATAGACCCACTCGGATGTTATCATGCTGTAATATTTGATAATTCATCGAGAACCTACAAATCATTGGCAGGTGCATGGGATTATGTTTTACAAAAATGTCCAGAATGGGGTATTGAGGATGTTTCAGCTTTTGTCATTGATGATTTTCTTGGTGGAACTAACAGTACTATCAATCCCGCATACCAAAAAACATTTAAATATAGAGGTCCTCTTATGACATTGCGTGATTGGTTTCGAGATATTTATAATAGACTTGAGAATGACGATAGAAAACTCACTCAATATATTAGTAGATTTGTCTCACCAATTCACTTGGAATCTGGATTTATAGAAAAACTGGAGGATATAGAAGACAGAAAACCACACCCAACACCTAGATATCAAGAAATTTTGGGTAAAGGAATTATTGATGTAGCGCGTGAGTTATATGCATAGAGAAGGAAAAGAAGTAGAAAAGGCAATAAGAATCAAAGAGTTTGGCGAAGCATACGCAGGAAAGATAAGAGACTATGTTGGGAATAACCCAGCCTGCATAATGGGTTTTCAAGATATTGCTGAGCCATATTCCCTTCATCTTGCGACATTTTTATCGTTAACTAATGATGTTAAACACGCTACTGTAGATGTAGAGAAAGGTAGGGTTAAAGGATTTTATAAAGGTCAAGTTTATGGAAGAAAGATTTTAGTGATAACTGAAACTCCATTTGATAGGGGAAGTGCTAATGCTAAATTGATAGCCAAAAGATACTTGGAATTAGAAAGAAAATATGATTTGAGAGGGTTTGCATTTGTTACTGTAAATCCTACTTCATTTCATGATATTGAGGAAATACAGAAGGGTACTTTATCTGAAGAAAATTTCGCAGATTAATATAGTTTTTTATCTTAGATTTTAATTTAATTTATTGGGACAATGAAACCTAATAAGATTTTTGAATCGATCAAAAGAAAAAAAAGAAATAATTTAACAGAATCCGAATCAAGAGAGGTTTTGAATTATTATAAAATTCCATTAGTAAAGGCTGAAGTTATTAAAACCCTTAAAGGAGCAAAGAAATTCGTAGAAAAAATTGGTTATCCAGTCGTCATGAAAGTAGTTTCTCGTCAGATAATTCATAAGTCAGATGTTGGTGGAGTAATTCTTGACATAGACAATGAAAAAAAACTCTTTCAGGCATATCATCAAATCACCAAGAAAGTAGAAAAAAAAGCACCTAAAGCCACGATAGACGGATTTTTCATCCAAGAAATGATATCAGGAGGACAAGAAGTTATCGTTGGAGGTAAATTAGATCCAACCTTCGGTCAGACTATTGCTTTTGGTTTGGGCGGTATTTTCGTTGAAGTTTTTGAGGACATCAGCTTCAGAGTAGTACCAATCACAAGAGAAGATGCATTAGAAATGATAAAAGAAATAAAGGCATACAAAATATTAAAGGGATACAGAGGTAAATCACTATTCAACATAGAAGCATTAGTTGACATCCTCTTAAAAACTTCAAAGATGCTCGAAGAAAATCCAGAAATAAAAGAACTAGACATAAATCCCATATTCGCTCTACCAGATCGAGCAGTAGCAGCAGACGCGAGAATAATCATTGAGTGAAGATATGCCAAAGTGGAAAGTACACCTTTTATTTAACTCCATACTAATATTCATCTGGATTCAATTATTCTTGAGACTTAATCTTGTCAATGACTACCTCCTTTTGATAATCATGATATTTTTTAGCTATTTTCTATCGATATTTCCTGATATAGATACTTCAAAATCACCGATTAGACGTTTGTTCGCAGTGGTATTTGCTTCTGTGTTCACGGTCTACTTGTTCTTTAATTCACCACTAAATTCACTTTTTTTGTTACCAACTTGTTTCATTCTCTTTTATATCTTATTCAGGTTCTTTCCTACAAAACACAGAGGAATAACACATAACTTCTGGTTTTCTGCAATATTTTCATTTATTATTACGACAATCTTTGGTATCATTTTCAATTTTTCTCTGATTAATTTTATAGTCTATTTTCTCTTCATCTTATCAGGATATTTATCACATTTATTTCTTGACATGATTTAGAACAAAAGTGGGATGATTCAGAAGCTATCTCCTAGATCATTAAATCACTCTGGGACGGTTTCTTCATTATCACCCTTTATAATTTTGATTTTTAATTTTATCTACGTTTTCTTCTATATCTTCCTCTCCTTTCCCTTTCTTCAGTTTGAGGACGAAATTCTTGTTTAGGCACCTCTCTTTTCCTTATCTCGTGAACAAGACACCCAGCAACCTTATTCCTTATCTTCTTTGATTCTAAAATCACGATTTTATCCATTTCTTCTTTGTTTTTTTCAAAACTATTCGTGAATCTATCAGGATATTTTTCTATCAAGGTCTTTGCTAAATTCTTAATGAACTGATTCTTTATATTTCCCAATATCTCACCTAAACTTATCAGTGTATGAACATGTGGAAATTTAAGTTTTCTCTTTGGGAATGCATTAATTTATTTAAGGATAATATACAGTTATGAAAAACTTCTCATTAATCTGGAATTATTACTCGAGAAAGGATGTACAAGATGCTTTGTTAGAGGTGGCTAAGGATAGGGAGGTTGTCGGAGTTTTTTCTAACGGGAATTTTGGTAAACGTCCAAATGTATTGATGTACCCTGATGATATTCTGGAGATGGTTAAAGAAGGAGTCGTTTCTTTTCATGGATCAGTCGAGAGATGGTCCAATCCAATGGCTTTAGAATCTGGGATGATAAAACAACAATTGGATAAAATAAGGATTGGTTGGGATTTGATAATTGACCCGGATTGTCCTGATTTTGAAATAGCTAAGTTAACGACTAAAATTATAGTTGAAGCATTAAAGGATCATGGAATCAAAAACTATTCGATAAAATTAACTGGAGGTAAATCATTCCACATTGGCATTCCGTTTGAGGCTTTCCCAGAGAAGGTTAACTTCAAAAAAACTAATCAACTCTACCCAGAATTACCACAGAAAATAATAGAGTACCTGAAGGATTATGTAGATGAACAGTTGAAAGAAGAGATTCTCACCCTTGATAACCCACTATCAATAGCCGAGAGAATTGAAAAACCGATAGCTGAGATAACTGATAAGGATGGATTAAGTCCTTTCAAGGTGGTTCAAATAGATTCTATGGTGGTTACTTCCCGACATATGTTTCGTTTACCTTTCAGTCTTCATGAAAAAAGTTTACTGGTTAGTTTGCCGATAAACATTTCTAAATTGGAAAAACTGAAGAAGGGTTATGCCTATCCTCCTAAAGTAAGAATCTTGACGAAATTCTTGGTTCGTCAATTAAAACTTAAAGAAGCGAATACTCTTGTTGTTGAAGCGTTGGATTGGGCAGAAAAGCATAAGATAGTGGAAGAAAGAATTCCGTACAAAGGTCCTAGAAGGAGAATTAGAGAGATAACTAATAAAAAATTCTTCCCTCCTTGTATTTTGAAAATATTGAACGGTCTTGCTGATGGAAGAAAAAGATCTGTCTTCATTCTTGCCAATTTTTTGAGAAACATGGGTTGGGATTGGGATAAAATTGAAAAAGAGATTATGGCTTGGAATGAGAAGAATACACCTCCGTTACCACAAAGATATATTAGGTCACAATTGAGATGGCATAAAAGACAAAGAAGTAATCTGTTGCCTCCGAATTGTTTGAATGAGAATTTCTATATCAGTATGGGCGTTCATTTATCGGATGAGGTTTGTAAGGGATGGACTAAAAAAGTCACGATAAAGAATCCTGTTAATTATCCGTTCAGGAAGATGAGGAAGAAATAGATATTATTAGGTATTTTAATTTTTAACTCCAATTTTCTATCGTATGCCAGAAGAGCCAATAACCTTTGAATTTATAAGAAGAGTTCAAAGAGAAGAACAGATAGAGACTAAGCTTTCAAAGATACCAAAAAATTTTTACCAGAAAGCCAAAGAATACTTAGAACAGAAGAGAAAGTTATCTGGAAAACAAAAAGACAGGATGTCCACATTAGAGATGAAAAACGTAGAAAGACTCCTGGAAGATATATACAACAGGAGAGAAACGAAGATAGTAAATCATGCCATCATAACAGCAAGAACAGATATTCCACCTGAAAACTTGATCGAAGAAGAAAAAGAATTTTTCCAAGCTATCGCTGATGTCTTGAGGAGTCAGAGGGAAAGAGTTTTAAATACATTACTCAAAAAAAGTAAAGAAGAAGACTTTGAGAAGATAAAATTCATAGACGAAGTCGAGGAATTCGTCGGTATTGATTTAAAAAAATACGGTCCCTATAAAGAAGGAGATGAGGCAAGAATTCCGAAAGAAAATGCCAAATTGTTGATAAAAGTTGACAAAGCAAAGAAGGTGAAATGATTGAAGATGCCAAAGACTACAAGGATATTTTGTCCATTTTGTAAAAAACACACTGAGCATACAGTTGAAACTGTCAAGAAAAAACCAAGAAGAAAGATGGCACAAGGCGAAAGAAGAGTCACTAGATTAAAGAGAGGATACGGTAGTTTCCCTAGACCTAAGCCTGATTATGAGAAAGCGACAAAAAAACTTGATTTGAGATACAAATGTAAAGAATGTGGAAAAAAGCATACAAAAGGTAAGGGCTTCCGAGCTAAGAAATTTGAGTTAGTTAAAACGTAGTGATGGTATGAAAAAAGAAATCGTTCCGTCGCCAAAATCAAGGTTCCTTAAAGTTCAGTGTTTAAAGTGTAAGAACGAACAGATCATTTTCAACAAAGCACCACAAGATGTTACGTGCTTAGTCTGTGGCAACACCTTGGCGAAAAAAACTGGTGGAATGAGTATAATAAAATCCAAAATACTAAAAGTTTTGACTTAATTTCTTCTAAAATTTAAGATTATTAATTTACAATCTAAAATTGTTTACATGTCAAAGATGGAAGACATACAGAGGGTCTGTCTACAGAGAGGAATAATATTTCCTACTGCAGAGATTTATTCAACCTTATCAGGTTTCTATGAATATGGTCATGTTGGTTATCTACTCAAGAAGAAGTTCGTAGATTATTGGAGAGAATTCTTCGTTAAATCAGACGATAATATTTTCGAGATGGAAGGATGTACTGTTCTCCCAGAAAAAGTTTTTGTCGCTTCAGGTCACCTCAAGAGTTTTGTCGATCCTATCACTCAATGCAAGGAATGTAATAGTTTGTACAAAGCTGATGATTTCATAAGAGAAAAGACGGGAATATTGGTCGAAGGTAAAACTCCAAAAGAGATGATGGAAATAATGAGGAAAAAAAAGGTTAAGTGTCCAAAGTGTGGTGGAGAATTGGCAGAGGTCAGGTTGTTCAACCTCATGTTAAAGACAGAAATAAGTCCTGTTGGCGGTCAAACTGCATATTTGAGACCAGAAACCGCACAGAACATATTCACATCTTTTCATAGAGTTTTTCGTTCAACAAGATCTAAACTACCCATGGGTATCGCTCAAGTTGGAAGGTCTTTCAGGAACGAAATATCACCGAGACATTTCATAGTCAGGATAAGAGAATTCAACCAAACCGAGATAGAGATGTTTATTGATCCTGGACATTTTGAATGTCCGAAGTTCGATGAGGTTAAGAATAAGAAGATAACGATATTCACGAGAGATGCTCAGAAGAAAGGTAAAAAACCCATAACCATGACAGCAAAACAAGCAATGAAGATAGTCAAGAACGAATGGTTAGTTTACTTCTTGGTGAAAGAATTTGAGTTTTACAAATCTCTCGGTATTCCTGAAAACAGTTTAAGGTTCAGACACATGCTTCCTGAAGAAACTCCACATTATTCAGGAGGTAACTTTGACTTGGAGATAAAATTTGACTTTGGTTGGAAAGAGACTGTGGGTAATGCTTATAGAACTGATTATGACTTGAAGAAACATATGGAACTTTCTGGGAAGGACATGACGGTGTTAACAGAAGATAATAGAAAGATAATACCTCACGTCGTTGAACCTTCTTTTGGTATTGAAAGAACGATCGTTGGAATTCTCTTGCATTGTTATATCGAGGATAAGAAAAGAGGTTGGAATTGGTTTAAGTTTCCTGCTGTTATTGCTCCATACACAGCTGCAATATTTCCACTAGTGAATAAAGATGGACTACCAAAGAAAGCAAAAGAAGTTTATGACAAATTGAGAGAAAACTTCGATGTTTTTTATGATGACAGGGGCTCTATAGGTAAAAGGTATGCTAGAAGTGATGAGATAGGAACACCATTTGCAATAACGATAGATTATCAAACTCTAGAGGATAGTACAGTTACCATCAGGAATAGAGATTCAACAAAACAAATAAGAGTTGATATCGACCACATAAAAATTTTCTTGGATAAGGCGTTGAAATCTTTAGAATGATTTCACTATTTCACCTTTATTGTACAAGTAGTAGGCAACTTAAGGTCAGCTCTTTTCAAAGCCTTTCTTCCCATATTCAAATTCTTTTTATCTAACTTTAACAACATTATTTCCTGTCCTTTCTTTATTTGTGCAGCTAACCCACTCGGCTTTCCGAATGACTTCCTCATTCCACTAGAGAATCTGTCTGCTCCTGCACCCGTTGCAAGAGAGTGTTCACGAAGAACATGATGTGGATAAATGAGAACTTTGAGGAAGTAATTCTCTGAACCTAACTTTCTTTCAAGAAACTTGTTGGAGACAACTCTTGCCGATTCTAAAGAACTATCCCTAATCTGGGCAGAACGATCTGAAACTAACCATAGATTAGTGTTGAATTGTTTTTCCCTGTTACCCATCTCAAAGATGTGAATTCTTGAATAAGGAACACCAACTACGTAACTCTTTCTAGGTTTTCTCCTAGAAACCCTAGTGTAAGGTCTTCCTATTTTTCTTATGGTCCTTCCAGGTCTCATTGCCATAATATCACTTTTTCTTTATCTTTTCTATGTTATCTATATAAGTTTTGCTATCTTCCTTTTTCCAGTCATCAACATTATACCTTATTATATTATTTTTTTCATCCATCGTGACAACTTCTTTTATACCAGCATTTATCAAAACCCTTCTACATCTTGGACAAGGAAGACCGGGTGATATCTCTCCGTTAGAGTTTATTCCAAACAGGAACATAGTTCCACCGAAAACTTTAGATCCATGTCTCGCAGCATTTATGATCGCATTCTCTTCGGCATGAACAGAAGGACATTTATCGTAAGATGCGTATTTTGGTTGTTTTAACAGATTCCTTATGCATTCTCCGACTTCGTTGCAATTAGCGACGTTCCTAGCGGGTCCTGCGTAACCCGTACTCACAATGGTGTCATTGATGACTATTATAGCTCCATAGCCCCTTCTCATCTGTAAACAGATAGACCTTTTGGCGACTGCTTTGGCAATTTGAAGGTAATATTCATCCTTTGAAATCCTTTTTTTCATCCTTCTCATTGATAGTCTTTAAATACGGATTTATAAACTTCAATATTTCTTTATGAACTTCCTCTTTTGATTTTTCACCGTTAATTACGATCCACTTACCAAGAACATTCTCTTTTATCTCTTTAAAATAGAATTCTCTTACTTTTCTCAAGAATCCTAAATCTTTTTCATGTCTATCTAATTTTCCCTCTTGATCGGATTTCCTCTTAACACCAATTTCAGGTTTTACATCGATAAAGATAATAAGATCTGCTTTTGGATATTCCATTAATTCAACCAACTTCAAGGCTTTTTTGTATGGGAATCCGTTTGCAGATTGAAACGCGATAGTTGAAGTAATATAGCGTTCAGCTAATATGATTTTCCCTTCTTTCGTCGTCTTCTCAATCATCGGTTTGTTCATAATTACATCACTAGCAACAAGAAGGAAAACAGAATCTGTTTTCATTTCAAACCCTCCGTCTAAGTATCTTCTGTAAGCTTCTCCAATAGGAGTTTTGTAATTGGGGGATTTTATGAACTCGAAAATAATGTTATTTTTTTTGAAATGATTTATTAAGAGTTTTACCTGGGTTCCCTTACCAGATCCATCTAGCCCATCGATAACAACAAATGACAATTAAGTCACCTTTCCCCCCTGATATTTTCCATCGTATAGTTTAACGTTGTCTTTTACTTCTCTAAAGACTATTTGCCCAACTCTTGATCCTATTTCTATTTCAAAAGGAAATTCACTGAGATTCTTCATTCCGAAAGTTAACGTACCTCTAAAACCAGGATCGACTACTGCTGTGAAAATAGTAACACCACATCTGAATAGACTACTCCTCGGAAGTATTGTTGCCATCAAATTCTTTGGTATATTGACTTTTTCCATGGTTTCTACTAACACGAATTCATTCGGTTCAAGCGTGAATTTTTCTCCGATTTTATTACACATAATTTCAACATCAGGTGTTTTTCTTTTTTTAACCCCAAGGTATCCACCATTCTTCAATCTATAGATACATTTGAGTCTAATGTCAACACCACTCGGCTGTATGTTTTTCTCTTCCAAATTTTCCATTAAAGGTGGACTCTTCTTTATCAATTCCAAGATTTTTTCGTATCCTATCACAGCCACACGATCACCCTATATATTCCATCTCTGGGTAAGTATCCCATATAGGTTTCCCACAAGTTAACTCTCCCTCGGGACAGTAAGGTTTTATACCAGCTATTTTTCTCAAGAAACACTTAGGACCTAAATATTCAACTAATTTAGGTTGAACCTTTTTCACTTGTTCAACTTCCTCTCTACTCACTTCCCATATTTCTCTCTGTGATCTCGTACACAATCTCAAAACCCATTTATGCCAAAGATTGAGGAGAGAACCAGATTCTTCAAACCTTAGTGCTTGAGCATTCGGTAAAATATAGTTTGCAAATTCTAATTTCACGCCATTACTAACTAACGTGTTCTTAATTTCCCAGACTTCTTTCATCCATTCATCAAAAATCTTATTAGCTTCAGCAGTTTCTTTAATGAAAGTCGGTGTTATGTAATCAGGTTTTTCTACATCACTGAATATCATCATCGGTCTAGACGCAGGAGTCATTCTATGTCTTTGATCTTGAGCATCACAACTATGGCTTATCTTTTTTCTGAAAGTAAAATGTGGATGATTCATCGTTCTCATAAGTGGTGAGACCGTGGATAAGTTAAGCTTTTCTGTTAGATAAGGGTTCTTTTTTGGGTTTAAAACAAAATCTAAAGCTTCATCATCTATGTCTGACATTCCCATAACATGTCTGATTGCATCTGCCATTATTTTTTCAGCATTAATCTTCCAATCCACAAGTTTCGATCTGTAACCTTCCAAACTCTCATCGAATTTCTCCACAATTTTTCTACTTACAAACTGTTTGAATTTTTCATAGAATTTGTATTCAAGCGTTTCTTTCATCGGGATAGGATCTTCAAATCTTTCGAAGAATAGCGGATCGATCTTTTTCACTTGTTCTACCATTTTTGAAATGACTATGTTTGATTCCCAGGGAACGTTACCAGACATTCTCAATTTATTCAACCTGAATAGTGTGATTCCGTTCAGAGTGTGAACCATTGAAACATGTGCAGCTAAAGGAATTACGTACCTAGCAGATTCTATCGCTTTCTTCTCTAAGGCTTTAATCTGTCTTTCAGTCGGTTTTTTTTCTTGTATCTCGATTAATTTTTTGAGAAGGATTTCAGTCAATTCATCATATCTTTCCCAAGCACGAGTTATTCCATCCTTATAGATTTTTAAGTTTCTTCCCTTCAAGGGTAGGATAGTCGCTCTGACTTCTTTCAACTTAACGTATCTTTGGCTTGACTGAGATGTGTTATAGAACGGATGAGAATGAAGTTCATGAACTAGGTTTCTTGAAACACCCTCTATGGCAAATTCGAATGTTGCGTGTTGGAAAATAGTGTGATGTCCACCCTCATATGTACTCTTTCCGATATTTTTTCTCTGCTTTTCTGTTACTTCTTCGGTTGAAATGACTCTGGATGAATAACAAGTCCTTGCAGCAGCTATAGCATCATCGAAAGGTTTATTGAACCAATTCCTTAGAACAACTCTTGGTCCTGTGTCGATAACTTTTCTTTCCACTCACACCCCCTTCTAAAAGAAGTTATTTGTGATTAATAAAATTTAAGTCTAAATTTTGATCCTATTTTCTTTGCAAAATCTCTTAACTATCTTGATAATTTCTTCTTGAACTTTCTGTTTGTCCCTACCATAACCCTTTATTACATGAGTGTTTGGGAAATGATCCTTTAATTTCAGGTAATTTTTCCTGACAGCTTCTAGTTTTTCTGGCGTTTCAAAATACTCGAACCCAAATCGTGATTTTGCGATTCTCTCTGCACAAATTTTCCCTGGAACGTTGAGAATGAACGTTAAATCTGGTTGAGGAAACCTTTTGTTAATTAATTTCAACCATTCTAGGTTGACGCCATCAGATTCAAATGCTAGAGTGGATAGGATATACCTATCCGAGATGACATGAACACCCTTCTTAAGTAAAGGTTTAATCTCTTTATTCACATGGTGAGCCCTGTCGGCAGCAAACAATAAAGCAAAAGTAACAGGATCAACATTCCATTCCTTTTTCAGGATAACCCTTATTATCCCACCGACCATACTATTGGTAGGTTCCTTAGTGGTGAATACTTTTTGTTCTCTTTTTTCTAACCATCTTGATAAAAGATCAGTTTGTGTTGAACTACCCGCTCCGTCCGGTCCTTCTAACGTTATGAAAAGACCCCGTTTCATTCTAACCCCTCAAAAAGGTAACTTAAACTTCTTTTTTTGTTTCCTTTTTAAAGCTCGCATTCTCTTTATGTTTTTCTTTATGATTTTTTCCGTTTCTTTGATTCCCTTTTTATCGTTTCCAACACCAGAAGTATTACCCACGCCAACAACGATTATCTTCCCCTTTTCTTCAGTCCTATCGATAGTTTCGTCAAGAGCTTTCATAACATTTGGTACTGATTTAAAGATTGAATTTTTCATCGATGTAATCGCTTCTTCTTGGCTCATCTTTATTATTATCGAATCCAACGGTAATTTTTTCTTTACTGCAACATTTTCGATGTAAGACTTTTCAACTCCAACTCCACCTATTGCAACACCAATACCTTCTGCGACTGTTCCTGTTTTCTCTCCCTCCAATTTTGTTGCAGCATCTATAGTAATTATCTTTGCAATATTTTCTCTTTTACAAATTCTTTCTACGACTCTACCGGGATTCCCAGTTCTACCACCTGGACCTGAAGCTTTTATGATGATGAGGTCTCTCTTCTTATAATTCTTTCTCGCAACCACAGTATCTTCATCAGCCATTTCTACTTTAGATTTATCTATCAAGTTAGCTGCGACATAAGCTCCGATTGTATCACCGACAGGCCAACCGTTGCTCAAAGCTTCTGTCCCATGGAGTAAGGCTCTCGCCAATCTTTCGACCAGAGGAAGTTGCATCTGTAATAACATAGCGAGATTGACACTCTTAGTTTTCTTGATTAGTTCTACGAAGTGTCTAACAAGTTTAGTCAACTGATAAAGTGTCATCGCACCGGATAAACCCATCATTATGTTTGCTCTCTTCTCTGAATCCATCTTTGGGGCAACCTGTTTCACAAAATACTTAAACCTCTCTTTCTCTAAATCGATAATATGTTCTAGTTTCTTGACAAGACCATAAGGATCTAAACCAACTGGTGAAATCGCGAAAAACTCAAGGAAATTCTTGACACGATCTTTAAGTTTCTTATCAGGTTTTTTACTAATTTTATTTATTACAGTTTTTTCCGCCTTAGAAGACATTTTTTCAAGGAGTTGGGCGCTCTTCTCTAACTTGAATAGTATTTGTTGAACCATTATTCTCGAGTAGAAGAAAATGAATATTAGGAAGAGGATTAGACTTACCAACTGACTCCAAATATTCTCTCCAAACCCGTTCAAGAGACCACCTTATGATTATGCTATAAATTTATCATTGTACTACTATAAATATACTTGGATATTATGCATTGGAGAATATTACTGGCCTTAGTTATAATAATCGGAATAACTGGTTTTTTGTTGTTCTCTAAAAAAGGATTAGAATTTAAAGAAAACTATTTGGGAAAATATCTAAAAACCATAGGAAGTTATCTAAGTAAGTTGACTGGAAGATTCACACCCGTCGTATCCGTCAACAGAACTTTACAGCTAAAAATAACAACTTCTCAGGAAAGTTTCAAGGACGTTTATTTTGACCTTGAAGAAAAACCGTTTGAAGGAACAATAAAATACGATACAGTTTCGGTCGGTGGTCAGAAGATGAGAGTTAAAGATAGTGATGTTGTTGATTTTCAAATCGAAAGTATGAATGGTGAAGTATCAATAGATGTAAATGGCAAGATGACAGTATCTGGTTCTTCTGCATCAGTGGAATTGAGCGATATTATTTTCGTACCTGAAGAGGGAGAAAAAGATGTGGAATTTCATTTGATGGGAACACCTGTTAGTTATTATTTGAGTGATATTGAGAATTACGAAATATCTCTCACTGGAATCTCTGGATCATTAAAGTTAGCGGATTGGCAACCTCTTAAGTTGGAAAATGATAATTTGAACATCCTCTACTTCAAGGGAGACATCTCACAAGATGATGATTCTGTTATCATATCTGGCATGGCCGAAAAGGTAAGTTTGAACGGCGTTGATTTAAGCTTGAAGAAATAAAATTCAAAATGGTCTCATCTCTCTTCTCATTTTAAATAAAGTTGAAACGTTTCCTATCTTATTGACTAAGTCAGTATAAAACATATCTAAATCTTTCTCGTTTAATCTTGCTCTCTGGTCAGCTTCTATCAAGACAGCAGGTAACCCATAGCCTGAATGCCCACTCGTCTGCATCAATAATGATGAGAGCTTGTCTACAACATCCAACTCATTTCCAATACCCAAAAAATCAACCCTCAATGGTCTATCAAAATCAACCGTTTTAATGTAGAAGCTGTAGAATGTTTTATTCATGCCTTCAAATTCTCGTAGTACTGGATGCACAATAGGATTCTTAGAATAATTGAAAATACACGTCCTCTCCCCTTTCTTCAAAGCATAATATAAAAGGTTACTGTCCTTAGTTTTTTCCAAGATCAATTTTAATTCCTTTGATAGGTCTGATTCGACTTGAGACATTATTTTTCTCATGAGAATATCACAAAACTTAACACCACGACTATCTTCAATTACACCAGCTAGTATGATATTCTCCTTCATCGTGAGTTCGAACATTGATTTGTAAGTTTCTATTAAATTGGTATAATATTCCATCAGGATTGGGTTGTCTGGTCTCGGAATGTAATGTGGTATTATAGAACCGTCCAATAGAGCAACATCAGGCTTAAACTTCTCTATCGCTTCTATCGTCGAACTTATTTCCATGATTTGTCGTTCAAAATTATAACAAGAATTCAACTCAACATCTGAGAAGGAATCGAAGATTATCTTGGGAGTCGGTAATGGGTTTGAACTCGGATAATATTTTACTTCTTTCAGTTTTCCATCAGAATAATCGAATTTCACTCCAGCTGACCTCATCAACATCAAATCTAAACCGTGATAGCTATGTTTAACAATCCCTCCATCCACTCCTAGAACACTCATCTTTTCTAGAGAATGAATAGGAACAACCTTTAGGATTTTCTCGTCGAGTAACTCCTCGTCTGGTCCTATCTTCAAAGAATCGTTTATTTCCCTTAGGAATTTTCCTATCTTTATTCTTCTCGATTCCAGATAACTGATCTTATCTATGATTTCATCGAGTCTCTTCTGGAAATTTTGCATAACCTTTATTTTTTATCGGATACATTTATTCTTATGGATTTCAGTAAAATCGACACTTACATCTTTGACCTTGATTCCACTTTGTGGTTCTGGGATAAACTCATTCCTGGAGCCAAGAGCGTTTTAAAGAAGTTGAGGTGGTTGAATAAAGATATGTTCTTCGTAACAAATAACACCATCGAATCGAGAAGGGGTATTGCTGACAGGTTGAGGAAATTTGGGATTAAAGTTAATGTTGAAGAAGTGATCAATGCAGGAATTGTCATTGGTCATTATATAAAAGAGAATAATGGAACTGCCTTAGCACTAAACATAGGGACAGAAATAGACCTCAGGGATGCAGGTGTTAAGGTTAAGGATAAGCCACCAGTTGATTTTGTTGTAGTTACAGAAGACTGGGATTTTGATTACGAACAACTCACACTAGCTGTGGATGCTGTTGACAAAGGAGGAAAACTGTTGACGAGTATCATGGGTAGAAAATGGCAAGTAGGAAAAAAGATGATACCGGGTGTTGGTTGTTGGGTTAAGGCTGTGGAATTTGCAGCAAATGCAAAAGCCAAGTGTTTAGGAAAGCCTTCTGCTTACATGAGGAAAGTAGTCAAGAGAATGTTAAAAGATCCTAAAAAATCAGTTTTTGTCGGAGATGAAATAGAAACCGATATAGAGTTTGGTAAGAAAATGGGATGTAAAACTATATTAGTAAAAACTGGAAGAGGAAATGATAAGGGTAAAGTGAAGCCCGACCTTGTCCTAAATTCTGTTAAAGACATGCTACGATATCTTTAATTCAAGTATTCGATAAAAAATTTTTTATCTTCTTTAAATCATCATACCTATTCACGAGTAATGTTTTCATCCCGAGGTTTTTTGCAGGCTGGATATCTCTGGTGAAACTATCACCAACGAACAAAATTTCTTCTGGATATAAGTTTAATCTTTCCATCGCAACTTTTAGGGGTAATTCTTCTGTTTTCTTAACTTTGGTATCATCAAACGTGATGATAACATCAAAAAAATCCGTGATATCCATTGCATCCAGTCTTTTCATCGCCTTTTTTCTGGGAGCATCCGTGACTATACCGAGTTTTAGATTTGAAGACTTTAACATCTCTAACATCTCGAGGACGTAAGGGTATGGTTTGAGAAATTTTGGTTTCGTTTTAACATAAGCGTCTATACCAGTCTTTAGGATATTTTCATCGACTTTGCCTGTCTGTTCTTCCAAGAATTTGGTGAATGCAATATCAGACTCGATACCAAGTTTGTAGTAAGTTTCCATCAATTTTTTTAACCCCTTTTTCTCATCTATTTTTAAACCTGCTTTTATCATCGCTTTAATCGCAGAGCGACAAGCCTCTACTTTCATCTTTATAAAGTCTATCAAAGTCTGATCTAAGTCGAACAACACTGCTTTTATTACCATAGATAAATAATTTCTCTTTACTTTTGAAATATTAATGTGATAAGATGAGG
>Ga0209636_10000287_pt1 | contig 45868 bp, 51 predicted proteins | sample DeeMarSWOR152_54_FD_187464 | JGI IMG/M metagenome (GOLD analysis project Ga0209636, IMG submission 187464) | Marine sediment microbial communities from White Oak River estuary, North Carolina - WOR-1-52-54 (SPAdes) (version 2) | ecosystem: Environmental > Aquatic > Marine > Intertidal zone >...
AAATTCACGATTCAAGGCCTAAACCACAGCTTTTCCCCAGGAGAATGAAGGCCCTGAAGCCCCGGCTCTGGTAGCCAACGAGTGCCCATTCCCATGATAAACTCGTACAAGGGGCCGATCATTTCTCCCGGCCAAACCCCCTGTAGCTCCTAGAGCATGCTTATCCTCAACTACCCTTTCCCCGACTTTTATGGGCTCTTGAAATACGTCCAGCGTTTCCTGCCACCCTTGGGGATCCGGGACTGATGATTTGAATTGTGTCAAAAATTCAACACCTCTCTCACTGAGAAGTGGCATTTCGGTATTCAGCTCACGGCTCACCCCAATTAAGGGTAAGCAGTATGTTCTTAAACAACCAATAGAGAATATCCTGAAATCAAATAAATGGTCGGGGGCATTTCGCTTTATTAGATAACATTGGCAGATAGGGCCACAATGGCACAGATCTTGTATCCGATAAGAAATCAAAAACACCCCTCCAAAGAGGAGCACTCTCTATGACGCTCATCAAAGCAGACCTTATCGATTCTATCTACAAACAAGTTTGCCTCCCAAAAAAGAAGTCCGCGCAGGCAGTTGAATCCCTCATAGAGACCATTAAAGAGATGCTGGAAAACGGCGAAGATGTCCTCCTCAGTGGGTTTGGGAAATTCTGTGTAAAAGAGAAAAGCAGACGTAGAGGAAGGAACCCTTGGACTGGAGAAGACTTAACGCTAGGGGAAAGGAGGGCGGTAAGGTTCAAATGCTCCGGGGTTTTGAGGGGTAAAATTAATAAGGGCAGATAGACTGCAGAGGCCGGCACAGGCTTTAATGGAATCAGTCGCACACATTCGCGATTCAAGCCTTGACCCCCACCTTACAAGCGTATTTTTGTTATGCCTGAAATCCCACATCCTATTATCTACCCGAATTAACCGAGTGGTAACATATAGTCAGCAAGCCTACTTGATGTCTTGCGTAAATTCATGCTTAATAAGCTAGGGATACCTTTGAGAATTTTGACGTCTACACTTGAATGCCCCTCCACTATATAGTTGAAATTGTCTCCTGATAATGTGAGCAAGGTCGACTTTGTACGGGCTTTCACCGCTGCAGACCGGGGGAACTCGTCTATTACAGCCATTTCACCGATTGAACGTGCCCTTGTCAATGTCTATATGACAGTGCTCTCTCCAGTCTCCGCTTCTTTCACCGCATCCAACACGCCATCCACTACAAAACATACGTAATCTCCCTTGTCTCCCTCTTTGAAAACAATCTCTCCAGGAGCGACTTCGATCAGGTTCATGTATTTCTCAATAGCCCTCAATTCCTTATCCGTTAGCTTACCGAGGATTGGAATGTTAAGAATAAGAAACTCAATCACGGCTTCTCACATTATACCGCCGGCTTCCGTTTTATTTCCTTCCATCTCCAAAACCTCCAAGGATTAACCACAAATCCAAATACCGTAAGATCCCTGAAGAGCTCAGTCTTATTCATTTGTATACTGACGTATACAGAATCAGCGTTCTTCAAAGTCTCTTGTTAACCAGTCCCTCTACTGCCCTTTCAAACTCCCCTGCAAATTCTGCATCGCAAAAGGCCTTCATCCGACTTAGTGTAGTCTCATACTTATCGATCTGCTCTTCCTCAAGATCCCCTGCAATCCCTGAGTCGATCTCGCTCAATTTTCTTATCAGAATTTCCCTCTCCTCCCTTGGCATCACCCTTGGGTCTGTCATCCCTGCAGCCCTGGTATAGATTCCCTCATCCAGAACGTATTTTAATGCCTTGAATGGAAACCCATAGCAGTCCATAACGCCACCGGTTCTCTGGGTGAATCCCTCAGGTGTGGATGCCTCAGAAGGTGTGTAAAGCTGAGACAAAAAGTGGAAATAAATTTCTCATAATTGTCTAATTCTTTGCACATTTCTTGCATTGAGTCGCGGTACGATCGACTTAACTATTTGAAATATTTAGTTGTTTTCTATACTTATCAATTTTGCATGATTTTTGCTCTGTATAAAGATGAAGACTAGCTAACACATTAAAAGAGGATGAAAGAAGAAGTTACTGTTTGTTCGGTGACAAATGAACGATATTCGGATAGCAATGGGAACGCTGCTAATCTGCTTTGGATTATGCGTGATTGGTAGCAATTACATCAGACAAATAAGAAATTGGTTAAATTGTCAAAAGGGAATCGGGAAGCGTAGTTCACCGACAATAATGCTGGGACCCTTATGTTGCATCCTTGGATATGCGATTCTTCCAGCAGCATTTAGTTATTTAATCTTCTTAGTTTTTCTTTTCGATCGCGATACGCTTATCCTGGTTCTCAGGTTACCCTCCTTATTGAAGGCCTTGTGCCAGGGGGAAAATTTGGATAACACCGAACCATACACCTCCAGCTGACTTCGGCGGCCTGCCGCATGTAAAGGGCACCTTTATGTTTCACCACTGCTATCAAACAAAAGGAATAAAGAGGTAAGGGGCCTGGGTTTCCTATTTGCAGGCTACAACTGAAATGTTTTTCTAAAAGGAGCTACCTTTGCTGTTGGGAGTCTCGAGCTTATTTCCCTCTTGAGGTACCAATAATGGTTCACCTCAGAGACGGATTTGACGCAATAGAACTCAAAGCCATATACAATAAGCTGCTTAAGGAGAGAGGATGTCCATTCGACCCGCACAAATCACCCTAGGCCTGACCCCAAGATCACGATTCGATATCGTTGACGTTGCCGCTAAGATCAGCCATGAATACGGCGATGTATTTAAGGACTATCGTAAGATTACTTGCTGTTCGTTCCATACTACGGCCGGATATCTAGAGCAGCAACTCTGCACTAAACTCCACTATAGCGAGAACCGACTTAAGCAGTTTATCAGGATCTATCAAAAGTTATTCCCGCCAAATGCAGGGTATCTCCACGATTCTACGGAGTTGAGGGAGGAGCTGAGTGAAAGTGAAAAAGAACGAGAATCGGTCAATGCTGACTCCCACCTGACCTTCATGAGTGCTGGCCTGAAAAACTGTGTTACCTACGTCAATGGACCGAAACTACCGATTTATTTTATCGACCTCGACGGGGTCTACAAGCATCATCGCCGAAATCGCCGAACAACAATCCTGGCCTATAACAACGAAGAGATCGTATATCATGGCAGGTTTTTTATTCCTGCAGCAGGAGAGCATCCCATCAATGCTTTTAACCTCAAGGACCCGCGCTATGGACTCTTTTTGCATCTGAAGGACTTGGTGGATTCTTACGGCATTGACAAAGGCCTCATCGATATAGGTCTTGCCCAAGAGGAACGCCATGCTGCCCTGACCGTTAACGAGTACGAGACCCTGCTCATACGCAATGATCTCCCCCGCGCACTGAGCAATCCACTCCGTTATATTGTTCGACGTGGTAAAAAGCTGCTTCAAAATCCCGCTTCCATTCCGGGTAAAACCAGGAGCTATGCTACTTATGACATCATTCATCTCTACAATGAGTTGACGAAGAATGTACAGCTTAGACCCTCTGTCGTTGAAAAAGTCTTATCCCGCCTGTCTACGCCTATCTCGCGCATTTTTCGACTGAAACGCCACATCACCTTGTTAGTATCAAATAATGCGGATACGGGAGCAGGGCACATTGTTCAGGGTACCTATCAAAGCCCTATCCTGTTGCAACGCCAGATGGCCGATAAAGGGGTCCGTTGTTTGGAAATTACCCTAAGGAATTTTGGATAGCAGACTCAAGATATGCAATATGGCAAGCAACCTGCAATTTTTGATTGTTACGGATTCCCGCAATATTTCCTGGATTTGCTTAATGAAAAGGGGGTTTCAATGGGAATCGTCCAGGTATATCTGAAGGGGGAAATTCTCTGTCCAATCATCGGGCATTCAAAGTTGATCAACGAAAAAGACAGAACTCCTATTGAGACAGCGTCTACCTATGAGTTTAAACTCCGAAGCCAGCTTATTTAAGGCTTCTACCGTAATGATCATGACTTGTCCCAGATGTCATAGACAAATGAAGTTCGTAGAAGGAACTGGCTGGCAGTGCTTTCACTGCGGGTGGCCTGATGCTTCTATAAAACTCCACCGCAATATGTCTGCTGTACTGCTCTAAGGGGCCCAAGGTAAAGACTTAAGCACCATCGACAACGCACCCAAAGACAAAAAGGTGGGGTTTGATCCAGAGCAGGTCAGAACCAAGCTGAACACCAGCTTGACCGAGGAGATCCGGAAGCTCTTCGAATGAACCCAGCCGCTTCGCACAGTTCAGCTCTGAATTATTATGCCGAAAAACAGCAAAAGCAGCGCGACTGTGCGGAAGGCAGAAGTCGATACCAAGAGAGGGAACTTCGTTCTAGGTCATCATGAGGGAAAGAGACGGCTTATTTCCTCACCACCGGTGAAGCCATGCTCAGGGGTGGGATATGCTCCAGAACGGGTCTCCTTCGTGAAGGGGTTAAAGGCATCGACAATGTCTGGCGCCAAGACCTTGTATTGTTTGACAAACTTAGGGACAAATCTCTCGAACAACCCAAGGATATCATAGGCGTTAAGGTTTTGACCATCCACGTAGGGACCTGCGCCACAGCCGATAGTGGTCGCCTTGACGGACTCAGTTATCGCCTTGGCCACACCGATGGGGATACATTCCAGAACCACTGCGAACACACCAGCTTCATCCAGTGCCTTGGCGTCTGCGATGAGTTGCTCCGCCTCTGACCGATTCACCAGGCAGGCGAAAGGGTAATCATAAGCGGTAATCATTGTCACCTTCTCCTTCCACTCCTTCTTTTCGCGGAAAGACGGGGTGGCTGTCTTCTTCTTTGGAGATGAGCTCTGCATTTGAACTCCCTCCTCTTTGAGGTTTGCCGTGCACATGTGTTTTTCTTTCCACCTGTCTTCGTCTCACTAAAGAGACAAGAATAAAAACGCCGTGCTTGAAGCTGATCTTAGCTCAGAAGTAGAATAGAATTAAACAAAAATTGTCTAGTTTACCGATTCCCATCCCAGAAAAGATGGGAGCACATAGGGAGCACTTCGAAGGCAAAAATAAGGTAGGGGAAATTCGATCAGGGAGCCGGAGGCACAAATCATGGCACTTTATATACCATCGAGTTTATATTCATACCCGCACCTACAGAGGCAAACACAACAATATCTCCTTTTTCCAACTCATGGTTCTCGAGCTTGCCTTTAAGCAACAGGTCGAGCAACGTGGGCAAAGTTGCCACTGAGCTGTTTCCAAGCCAAGATATTGTCATGGGCATGACATAAGGTGGTACTTCCTTCTCTCCATATAACTTATACAAACGCTTTAATATTGCCTCATCCATCTTTGCATTCGCCTGGTGCAGAAGAACCCTTTTTATATCACCAAGGGATAATCCTGCCTTTACAAGGCTCTCCTCTACTACTCTCGGCACTGTCAGCAAGGCATATTCGTACAGCTTACGACCGTCCATCTTAAGGAACAAGTCGTTGCCCCCATAATGAGGATTATATGATTTATCCATTCGTAGCATATATGCATGGTTAAGGGTATCAGACCTGGTAGCGTGAGAGAGGATCCCAACAGGCTCTCTGCTTGCTGTTGCCTCAACTATTGTAGCCCCTGCTCCATCAGCATATATCATACTGTCCCTGTCATGGGGGTCTGAAATCCTGCAGAGAACCTCTGCGCCTATAACAAGGATTCTCTTTGTATCGCCGGACTTAAGAAAATAATCAGCCTGTATCATTCCCTGCAGCCAACCAGGACAGCCAAAGATAATGTCATAAGATATTGTGTTTGGATTCTCTATCCCCAATTTTTGCTTTACCCTTGAAGCCAGGCTTGGAACAAAAGCAGACCTCTTATTATCTGCACTCACATCTCCAAAATTGTGAGCAACAATTATGGAGTCAAGGCTCTCCTTGTCAATTTCTGATGACTCAAGGACATCCTTTGCTGCCAGATAAGCTGTATCAGAGGTCACAAGGTCGTCAGTAACATGCCTCCTTTCTGTAATACCTGTTATCTTTTCAAACTTCTCAATAATCCCTTCATTTTTCTCCTCGAATTTTTTCCCATCAGGATCATAAAATTCATTTCCAAGAAAATCCCTGTTATGAACCCTCCTTGTCGGCATATAACTACCAGTTCCAATAATAATGGAATAAATATTCTCGCTCATGGCGTTCTATTTAAATCGCGCTGGCTGACGTGAGTATAAGCCGCTTGTATAGAGAAAAACAGCTTATGTGTCAAGCTTGGGGATAAAAAGACACCAGAGAATTGAGTTAAAGTGCTTGGATTAAACGGCCAGTATGGCCGGAAGGAGTCTTGGGCTTGGGGTTACCCAGGAGGTATAGAAACCTCTGGACTAGGTCCCCATCTCCCATGAGGACAAAGTACAGCCTCACCTGGTATCATGGTTATATGCTTGGCAGCATGGAGCCCATCAAAACAGAAGAGGTGAACCTCTATTCCTAAAAATTCAGTTTCGTTCGAGGAGCTGAGCTGCTAATAATGATTAGAAACGAGACCTTTACAGGGCGGCAACCATACCGTCACATAATGGTTAGAGGTAATATGGGTGGTGGATCTCTGAAGCGCTGTTTCACGGACACCTCCTTAGCATACACGGAAAAGAAAGCGATAAGCTTTCTCCGGGAAGGCAAGATAGAGACAGAGATTTCTTATCTAGAATTAGACCGGGATTCGAACCGCATGGCTAATACCTTTCTGGATTTGGGGATCAAAAAAGGAGACAGGGTAATCCTCTACCTTCAGAAGTCTTTGAGTTTTGTGGTTGCCCATCTTGCACTTCAAAAGATAGGAGCCATTGCAGTCCCTCTGAACCCGGGGTTTAAGAAATCCGAAATGGCGTATTTCCTCGAAGATACCGAAGCTAAATTGGTCCTCTTAGGATCCGAACAAGAGGTCATAATAAAGGAAATAGACCCCCAGGTGACCACCATAGTGATCCATACCCAAAAGCCATACCAGGAGCTCGATTTTTTTCGCCCTTCCTCAGATGCCGCACCCCAGATACATATCAAAGCAGAGGACCCAGGGCTTATTATCTATACCTCTGGCACTACAGGAAAACCCAAAGGGGCTATTCTTACCCAGAAGAACCTGATCCATGACGCGCAAAATATTATAAAGGTATGGGAGATATCGCAATCTGACGCGCTATGTCATGCACTCCCCCTTTTCCACGTTCATGGGCTGTGCTTTGCTCTCCATACTGCATTAATGGCAGGTTGCCATGTGATCATGCTTGAGAGATTTTCACCAGAGAAGGTCATAGGGGTGTTGGCAAAAAAGGAGGGGCTATGTGTCTGCACCCTGTTTATGGCTGTTCCTGCTATGTATGCGAGGTTGATGGAGTATGTAGGGGAAAGAAAGCTGGACTTCGGGCATATACGACTGTGGACGTCTGGTTCAGCACCGCTCCCAGTCGAGGATTTTGACAGGATAAAGAGGGTATTTGGCAGGGAACCAGTAGAACGCGAGGGCATGTCAGAGACCGGGATGAATTTTTCTAATCCGGTACGGGGCGCAAGAAAGCCTGGATCCATCGGGCTACCCCTGCCGGATCTCGAGGTGAGGATTGTGGACCCAGAGACACTGCTAGATGTTGCCCCAGGCCAAACAGGTGAGATATGGCTCAGGGGTCCGGGTGTTACACCGGGTTACTGGCGAAGGCCTGAAGAGACGGCCAGGGCGTTTGAAGAAGGCTGGTTTAGAACCGGTGATCTTGGATGGGTCGATGGTAATGGATACTATTATCTGACCGACCGCATCAAGCATATTATCATCTCTGGAGGTGAAAATATCGCCCCAAAGGAGGTTGAGACGGTCATAAACCAGTACCAGGGCGTAGTTGAATCCTCCGTAGTAGGTATCCCGGATGAAAAGTGGGGAGAAAAGGTGGTTACAGCCGTTGTGACAAAACCCGGCTTCAAGATCAAGCCCCATGAGATTCAAGCATTCTGCAAGGAACATCTCCACAACTGGAAATGTCCCAAGGAGATTGTTTTTCTGAAAGAGTTACCGAAAAACGCTATGGGAAAGGTGTTGAAAGAGGAGGTGAAAAAATACTTTAAACACTGATAAATCAGCAACGATCTTTAAACAAGGGATTTCAGCTTTTGTATACGGTCTTTCCTTTTCCTTGCCACTATCTTGAAGTTCCTCGGAACATCTGCCAGGAGGGACATGGACTGACCCGCCGCAATATCGTAAAATTGGATTGTTGTTTCTTCTAGGGCTAGTGCCTTTGTGACTGCGCTGTGATAGCTTGTGTCCTCTGTTAGGTGCATATCAAGGGCATAGTCATCCGTTTCCAGATCAAAGGCAAAACAGCCTTCAATAGCGTCCGTGATGACCGAATAGTATGCCCTCTGAATCTGGTTAAAATATTTCCTGTTCTCCTTGGCAAAAGAGAGGAAGACATCCTTACCCTCAGGGTATCTCTGGGAGAGTTCCTCATAGAACTTCGCCGCTTTCTCCTCAAGCTCCCTTAAAAAGCTTATGGCCTCAGAGGCAGTAGATAGTTTCATATTTACTCCCCCTTTTAAAACCACCTATGAATGCAAACCTTACTTTCAGTGAAGAAGCGAACGGCCTCTTTTCCTTGAGTATGTAATATCCCGAGGAACGAACCCTCCATCCCACTGAATGGGTAGAAAGCCATAGGGGCGACTATCCCAATATTTATACCCACATTCCCGCTTATCACATCGTACTGGAACTGACGGGCATATTTGCCATTTGAAGTGAATATGGCATGGCCATTGTGGTATGGGCTTTCATTGCATATCTCTATGGCCTCTTCCAGATCTTTTGCCCTGATAACACCCATGGTCGGGCCAAAGATCTCCTCACGAACGATTCTCATCTCCCGATCAACATTCTCCAAGATGGTTGGGCCAAGAAAGCATGTCTCAGGGTAATCGCCGACAATCTTCGTCGGTTTTTTGCCATCCAGTCTCAACTTTGCTCCCTCCTTCATACCAATATCTATGTAGCTTAATATCTTCTCTTTCTTCTGTGCGTCTCGCACTGGTCCCATCTGAACCGACTCATCAAGACCGTACCCAACAACGATTAAGGCTGCTCTCGCGGTGACTCTTTCCATAAATTCACTGTAGAAGGTATCATCATCACCCACAATAACAAGGGTTTGGCCTGACAGGCACCGTTGGCCTGTGTTGCCAAAAAATGACGTCATGAGGGCAGGTATGGTTGCTTCCACATTGCAATCAGGCATGATGACAATTATATTTGCGGCCCCACCCTGGGCAATGCACCTCTTGCCCGTGTTACCACAACCAGGGTAAATCACATTTCTCATCACCGGTGTGGATCCAACAAACGTTATCCCTTTAATATGCGGGTGGTCTAACATACAGTTTACCACTGTCTTCCCGCCATGCACCATATTCCATACCCCTGGAGGAAAGCCTGCTTCCTCAACCAGTTCACAGAGTCTCGTTTGACTAAAGGGGACCTCAGGTGATGGCTTGATGACTATTGTGTTTCCGGTGGCAACGGCATAGGGGGCCGACCAGAGTGGAATCATGAAGGGGAAGTTGAATGGAGCTATGATCCCGAAAGTCCCTAAAGGCTGTCTTATAAGATACTCATCAATACCCGATGCAATATCCTCTGAGCTATCTCCCATCATCAAAGTGGGGATACCACAGGCCACTTCCACATTTTCGATGCCTCGCCTGGTTTCACCTCTGGACTCGTCTATGCATTTTCCGTGCTCCTGGGTCTGGATCCTGCTCACTTCCTCGAAATTCTCCTCCAATAGCTGACCTAACCTGAAGAGGTATCTGCACCTGGTAACCGCAGGTGTTCTTCTCCAGTCATAAAAGGCCTCTTGTGCTGCTCTTACGGCGCTCTCTATCTCCTCTTTTGTTGAGATTCCAACCCTTCCAATGACCTCGCAGGTAGCCGGATTAACAACATCAATGATTTCTCCTTGAGACTCAACCCATTCACCACCGATATAGTTCTTAGCCATGGGGATGCCTTTTATTGGTTCTTCCAAGACAGCCATATTTAATCCCTCCTTGATTTAGGTTTTATCTTTGTCTCTCCTGCAGATTTCAAAGGCCTTGGCGTGTCAGCTACATACCAAGGTATGCCTTCTTTACATTTTCATCCTCGAGCAGTTCCGTTGCTCTGCCGCTCAACACGATTCTTCCATGCTCCAGGACGTAGCCGCGGTTCGCAACCTCCAGGCTCTTTCGCACATTTTGTTCGACAAGCAGGATAGTGACCCCCTCATTCTGTAAAACCTTGACAGTCTTGAACACCTCACCTACTATCACAGGGCTCAACCCCAATGAGGGTTCATCCATCATCAGGAACTTTGGTCTCGACATTAAGGCCCTGCCAATCGTTAGCATCTGCTGCTCTCCGCCACTGAATGTGCCAGCGAGTTGCGTTCTGCGTTCATCTAAAACCGGAAACAGGCCAAAGACCCATTCCATATTTTTCTGTACCTTCTTCCGGTTACTTTCTACATATGCACCGAGTTCGAGATTTTCTTGAACGGTCATGTAAGGGAAAAGCCTTCTGCCCTCTGGGACAAGGGAGATCCCATTGGTTATGATCTTGTGAGCCGGCATATTTTCTATGCGCTTGCCTTCAAAAACTATGCTCCCGGAACTTACTCGAAGCAATCCGGAAATTGTTTTGATAATGGTTGACTTGCCAGCTCCGTTTGCACCAACCAGGGCCACAATTTCATTTTTATCAACGTCCATAGTTACGTCTCTGACAATGTGAACCTGTCCGTAACCGGCATCGATATCCTGGAGTTCAATCATCATCTCATGTCCTCTCCTCTTCTCCCAAATAGACATCCACGACCTTTTTGTCGTTAGCAATTTCTTGAGGGGACCCCTCAGCGATCTTCTCTCCTGAAGAAATCACGACAATCCTTTCACAAAGCTCCATAACAGCTTTCATAACGTGCTCCACAACGACGAGCGTGATGCCCATCTCCCCATTAATTTTACGCAATAACTCCAGCATCTCATCGATCTCAACAAAGGTAAGACCGGCCATCAACTCGTCGAGCAATAGCAGTTTTGGCTTGGTGGCAAGGGCCGTGGCTAACCCAACGCGCTTTTTTGCTGAGACAGTCAGATTCTCTGCCATCACATCCCTGTATTTTTGCAACCCCGTCATTTCAATTGTCTCGTCAACCTCACGATGTTGTTCCTGGGTGGGCTTGAAGTGCAACTCCCTGGCAAGAGCTCCAATGAGAACATTATCGTATACCGGTATTTCATCAAAAACCCGAACGATTTGAAACGTTCGACCGATCCCCCTTTTCGAAATATGGTGGGGCTTGAGACCATGAATCGGTTCGCCTTCAAACTCTATCGTCCCGGCAGTCGGTTTGATCTCGCCGGTAATCATATTGAAGAGTGTCGTCTTTCCCGCCCCATTAGGGCCAATGATACCAAGCCGCATGCCCCCCTCTAAGTTGAGATCGACATCCCTCGCAGCAATGACCCCACCAAATCTCTTCGTAAGTTTCTTTAATACAAGTAGATCCTGCATTATCTACCTCCCCTGATCCTCGCATAGATCCCAGCAAGACCTCTCGGCTCAATGACGAGAATTGCTACCAGCAAGATCGCCCAAATGATGAATCTCAGCTCGGGTGCAAAGCGCATCATCTCAAGTATAAATGTCACAACCCCGGCACCGATTATGGGGCCTACAAGCGTCCCTATACCGCCGACCAGAGCCATAACCACAATCATCTCTGAGGTCATCCATGAAAATGTAGATGGATGGAGTAAGCGGAAAAAGTGTGCGAAAAGACTTCCGGTTATACCCGCCAATCCTGCACTGATGCTGAAGGCCATGACCTTGACAAAGGCGGTATTCACACCAACCGCCTCAGCGAGATCCTCGTTCTCCCGTATGGAAACAATGAGTCTGCCAAATCCTGAATTGACTAAGGCGTAAAGAAAGCCCACCATTAGGATTCCGAAGATTAGAATCAGATAATAATTTGCTGTCATACCGCTAAAGTCGATTCCAAATATACTGTCTGGCGGTTTGATCCCCCCCAAACCCAGGGGCCCTCTTGTGAGGTCTCTCGCGTTCAAGAAGACGAGATATATAAAATGACCAAAGAAAAAGGTCGTCACGGCAAAATAATGTCCACGAAGTTTTAAGGCAGGATATCCAACCAAGGCTCCAAAAAGAAATACAGTAATTCCACTTATTGGGAGTGCTAACCAGAAAGACAGACCGGTTTTTAGGGTTAACAGGGCAGAGGTATATGCACCGAACCCATAAAAGGCGGCGTGGCAAAAAGAAAGTGGTCCCGCATAACCTGTCAACAAATCGTAACTTGCTGTCAACATAGAAAATAAAAGGGCCAGTATTACCACATATACAATATAGCTGGATGCGATATGAGGGATGAGCAGCAAGAAAATCAATATAATTGCTAAGGCAATTCTGTTTACACTCAACATGCCTTTCTCCTAAAACATTACACCCTTCCAAATAATCCCTTGGGTCGTAACAATAGGGTCAGTAGGAGTATGATAAATGAATATCCGTGTTGATAAGCCGATGATACATATATTGCCCCCAATGCCTCCAGAACGCCCAGTCCCACGCCACATATCAAGATACCTGCTACGGACCCAAATCCACCCAGGATAACTACCACCAGGGCCTTGAGCAGGGGCAGGTCTCCCATGGTCGGAAATACAGAGTATAACGGAGAAATCAGCACGGCCGCTGCCCCGGATAGCGCACCACCTATTATGAAGACGATGGAGTTGACTGTGTCAATATTGATGCCTAACACCTGAGCCATTCCAAGATCCATAGAGGCTGCCCGAATAGCCTTTCCCATCTTTGTCTTCATGATGAAAAGATACACAAGGACGAACAGGATAATGGCTGCCAGTAAAACGTTGATGCGCATGTAGCTGAATCCCAGCAGGGAACCCTTCATATACGCTGGGAAAATCTTGGCCTTTGACGTCCAAAGCGCATTGGCAACATTGGCAAAAAGAAAAAATAAAGCAATGGCACATAGAAGTTGAACGCGTGCAGCGCCTCGGAAGGTGCGCTCTCGCCATCGGCGATACAGAAATCGCTCACACGAAAAAGACATGACTGCCCCTACGCACATTCCCACTAACAAGGCAACCAAAAAGGGCGCTCCCACCAATGTCACAACAAAATAGGCTGCATATGCAGCAATCACGTAATAAGAGCCCTGGGCAAAATCCGGAATATCCGTAATGCTCCAGATAATGTTGAGCCCCAAGGCTACCAAGGCATAAACCGAACCTATAATCAGTCCGTTTCCCACCTGCAAAAGGAAAATTTCCACAACTTCACCTCACTTCACTTCTGCGGTTTAATCTCGCAGTCCCTCCCCTAGAGGCAGGGAAGGATCCTCTTATTTAAGTGGCACGCGTTTGCCGCCCTCCCATTTAATAATTGAGGGGACAAATTTGCACTGGTTCCTATAACCCTCAAAGTCCTCAAATTTTATATGGCCTTCAAGGCCTTGATAATCAATCTTTTTCATTGCATCTTTGATCTTTACCGAGTCAAGGGATTGAGCCAATTCGATCGCCCTGGCAACCGTATGTAGGGCATCATATCCAAAAATAATCGCGTAATGCATGGGGGCATCAAATTGATCCTTAACCCGCCTGGCAAAATCGGCGGGAACAGATCCCCATAGAGAAACCGAATAGGTTCCTTCCGCCGCCTCCGGGCCTGCCAGTGACACAAGCTCCATCTCGCCCATTTCTTCCGATCCGATGAACACGGTGCTCTTCGTCAGCCCAAGCTCTCTTGCCTGCCTCAGGATCATGGCACCTTCTGGTACCACGCCGACATAGAAAGCGATATCGACCTTGGCCTTCTTAATCTTGGCCAAATAGACCCTGAAATCGGTATTGCCCCGTTCAAAATGATCAGTGAGAGCTGTTTTGGCCCCCAACTTATCTAACTCTTCTTCAATGGCTGATGCGAGTCCAAGCCCGTAATCGTCATTAACGACCAAGAACGCTGCGCTCTTGGGTTTGAATTTCTCGACAATTGTTGGGGTAATCAATGGCGCCATAAGGCCCACTGACGGCCGCATCCTGAAATAGAACTCATGTCCGGGTTTGGTAACCCCATCTGCGGCGCACTCGATGGTTAGCCCTGGAATCTTGAACTCGTCACATAAGGGTGCTATGGCAACGCATACAGAGCTGCAATGATCACCCAGAATCGCAACTACCCTGTCCTGCATGACTAGCTTGCGCACATTCGCGACCCCATCCGTCGGGGTACAGATACTATCATAGCGTTTGATCTCAATCGTATACTTCTTACCACCGACCATGACCCCTTTCTTATTTATCTCCTCGAGGGCTAGTTGGACGCCCCGCCAGCCGTTTACCCCGAACTCAGCAGCTGAGCCGGTGAAAGGGGCAGTATAACCGATCTTGATAAACTTTGCTGCAAATCCAGGTGTATTCAACCCCAGCAAGGCTATTGCCGTAGCCGTGATGACAAACATGACTCTTATAAAACGTTTCATTTTGTCTACCTCCTTTCCTTAATAAGTCCTCAGATAAAGCCCAAAGGACCCTTACTACGGGGCCTCAAAGCATCAAAGAATCCAATTCCTCCCAAGCGCCGAAAGACTCCTTCTTTAAGGTGATGGATAAGCGAGTGGCCTATTTACGCCCCTTCAAGGGCCTTGTCCGGTGGAGTGTGGGGAATCTTAAATACATCTGCTACAGGTTTGTAGGTAAGTTTGCCCTTAAAGACGTTCAATCCACGCAGTAAGGGTCTGTCTCCTAAGAGCGCCTTTTTGTACCCCTTGTTTGCAATCTCCAATGCGTACGGGATGGTTTCATTGGTAAGTGCGAATGTTGATGTTAGAGGCACGCAACCCGGCATCTTTACCACACAATAATGAATCAGGCCATCCAGCTCATAAAGTCGACTGAGAACCCTCTATAGTTCACTTAATGCGATGTCGAGCACCTCGATAGTGAAATCAACGTCCTCGCGAGTAAAACACATTGGCGGCTTGATGCGCAGCACATTGCCGTAGAAGCCAGCTTTGCCGATGAGCAAGCCAAGGTCTCTTGCGCGTTCAAACACTTTGAAACACTCTTCTCCCGCAGGTTCCTTAGTTTTACGATCCTTTACAAATTCAATGCCTATCATCAGACCTTTGCCGCGCACCTCACCGATCACCTCGTGCTTGGACATGAGTCTTTTCAGGCCATCCATCAAATAGTTCCCGACCTCCAGGGAATTCCTCTGAAGGTTCTCCCGGTCGATTACTTCAAGGACGGCTTTCCCCATGGCGCAAGATACGGGGTTTCCAGCGAAGGTATGGAAGTATGCGCGCTCAGCAAGGGGCTTTGCGATTTCCGGTCTTGTGACCACCGCTGCCAGGGGTGCGCCATTGCCGATACCTTTCGCCATGGTAACGATATCCGGAATGACGCCCTGTGTCTCAAATCCCCAGTAATGGGTACCTGTACGCCCGAATCCTGTCTGAACTTCATCTGCTATGCACAGTCCACCTGCTTCGTGGATGTGTTTGTACGCATTTTTCAGAAAGCCATCGGGGTAAACCACTGCTCCGCCCACGCCCTGTATGGACTCCGCGAAGAAAGCGGCAATGCGGCCTGACGTGGCGAACTTGATAAGATCCTTGATCTCGGCGGCATATTTAGCACCGGCCTCCGGGTCATCATGCCCCCAGGGCCCGCGGTAGGGATCCGGGTTAATCGCATGATGGATCCCGAAGCTGTGCGGGTAATTGAATTTCCAGGTGCTGTGGGCTGTAAGTCCCATTACCGCAGCATTGCTGCCATGGAAGGCATTACGGAGCGCAATGACGTCATAGTTCCCTGTATACAGACGGGCCATAGTCAGCGCCACATCATTGGCCTCCCCCCCGGAGTTGAGGAAATAGCAGACACTCAAGCCGCCCGGCATCTTGTCCGCGAGCATCTTCCCATACTCGCAAATGGTTGGGTGAAGGTAGATTGTTGAGGCATGCTGCAATCTCTCCAACTGTTCACGGCCTTTTTGTATTACGTAAGGGTGGCAATGGCCAACGCTTATGGTAACGATGCCCCCAAAGGCGTCCAGGTAACGACGCCCTTTTTCGTCCCACACATACTGCATTGATCCTTCAACGATCATCATGGGGTTTTTGTAATACGTCATCAGAGATGGCGTAAGATAGCGTTTCCGCAGATCCATTACCTCTTCGAACGAGGGGCCCGAGTAAGGCCTCGGTTGATGATCACAAGCAGGGAGTTCGGGTACTATGATCACAATTCCTCCTTTCTTTATTTTTTCTTGCCCTTCACCTATTCGGTAATTGTTCGGGTTAAAACTGTGAGTCCCCCGGCTCTGTCGGGGGACTCACAGGATTACTCGCTACAAATTGAAACCACGGGGGCTTTTACCAATGCCTTGCTCCCTCTTCAGGTTCTCCGCCCATTGCATAAAGCCAGGATAGTAACCCCTGCGCGATCCAGAAATTGGTATTCAAACGCCTGTTCGTATAATCAGTAAGGAGTTGGTGCGCCTCGTCGGTTTTGCCATCTTTCCACAGTTTCATTGCCTCTGCTTCGAGCTCAGCCGTTTCAGCGAATTGTATCTGCTGAACCTTGTCCCACCTTGCTCTAACCTGAGGGTGATAGGTATTGTAGAACTCCGGATCAGGTTCAATAGGGGTCACCACACGCTGAATCTGCTCGAATGTCCACCAAGCAGAATCGGGATTAAAGGAAACCGAGCCCGTCCTCCATGCCTTTGGGGTCTCACCTCTGTGTCCCGCATACACTGGCATGTAAACGCCACAGCAAGGAGCGCCTGAGGATATCCACATCACAGATCCAATAGCTGTGGGCATGTAGCCTCGCAAATGGTAAACCTCTGAGGAGTGGTTCGCATCATTACAAATCGAGACCACACGGCCTCCCGCACCGGTGTAATTGCCGCTGTGTGGCATGTTGTAGTCCTTCGTCCCTTCATAATGGTCCCTCAACGCAGTCATTACGTCCTGAACGGTGATCGATCCGAGTTTGGGCTGTAGCAACGCTCTCAGTCTCTCTTGGCGCTTTACATTCCAATCTTGCCCCAGGTCTTTACCATATACCTCCTTAAAGTTAAATGGCTCTCCGGAAGACTTGTCGTACCAGCCTTGCGCTACAGCGTAGTCGATCAGATCAGCTGATGCCATATCCCATTTTGTCTCGATCTGGAGCTCGTTCGCGTAGAAGAGCCCTCCATCGTCCGGGATTCTTCTAGCGACCCAATGCCGATTTGTGACTGCCATCTGCCAAACCTCGTTCGGATCCCCTATTACAAAGGTGAGATTCTTGCAAGATGTGGCCTCAAAACCGTTGAAGGTATACTTATCAATAAGCTGAGTGCACAGTTCTATCCCTTCCCGAGCTGTCTTACATCTCTCCATTACAAGCTGAAGCATTTCAGGCCACCCAAGGCCCTGGTCATTCGGCAGCAGTGGCTCCTTAGTATCGAAGCAGTTACTACTCGCCGTAACGCCCCACTCATTTATCCCGTTCATAAACTTCGCCGGGGGCATACCAAGCCGGTCGGGATCGTACATCTCATCCGCAGTGTATGCGTATGTAAGCTCCACCTGCGGGACGTCTTCGTACGCGAAGTGAATAATCTCTCCTTTTTTGTGAGTCTTTCGAGGATGATACACTATATGCATACAATCGTTCGGCCCATAGTCCTCGTGATGAGCCATTATTACGCTGCCGTCTGCCGTTGCCTTTTTGCCTATACCTAATGTGACGCATCCAGCCTCCGCCTTTGACTGCAAGGAAAGCCAAACAAGGCACAGCATAGGCACGATTAGACACAGAACAAGTTTTTTGCTAATTGAAATTCTCATTTTTTCCCTCCTCTTTATAATAAGGTTAACGAAGCATGTCTCATGCCTTCTCACCCTCCCAATCCATCACCTCCTTTCGTCTTCTACTGCATTCCGTGCTCTTTGGCAGCTTTTCACTGCCTACCGTATCTCTTAATAGCCTTCTTAATAGTGCTCACTCCAAATTTTTTAACCTGGTAATGATAGGTTTGAGGGTGTCTTTTGTGTCATTGATTCCATTTGGAATGGAACCGAGGATCGTATCAGGAAGCTTTCCCTAAACAAGATGCTGAGCTGACAATGGCTTGCTCCAAAATCCTTTCTCTCCAATTAACATACAACGAGAAATCTTTTTGTCAACAAAAAAAATTTGATTTTTTTCACGAAATATACCATAATTTTGCACAAATATTACTATAATGGTATATATATTCTCTAATTTTCTCTAATTTCAACAAAAGAATAGCATTCCTTTTTCCTTGCTCATCTGTTTTTGGTATGTCGTAAACTTGAGGCAATCTAAGCTCAAGCCTCAGATTTCCAGGTTTGGCAGGGTAAGGCACGTCTTCGCTGGGGGAAAGGAAAACCGGGCGGAAGGAGGAATTCAATGAAAAAAAGCGGGGTTAGTAGGAAGAAAAAACCGATTAGCCGAACTGATTGCCAGATAATTCGTCTGCTGCAGAAGGACGGGAGAATCTCCAATACCACGATAGCTGAAAAATTGGGAATCTCTGAAGCTACGGTAAGGGCTCGTTTGAAGAGGCTGATCGAAGATCAGGTTATTCAGATCGTCGCTGTTAGTAACCCTCTGAAGCTGGGCTTTGAAATCGTGGGAGTCATAAATATCCAGGTTGATATTAAGAAGGCGGAAAATGTTATTAAAGAACTAAAAAAATTCAAGGAGTTGTGGTACATCGTCGTTACGACCGGCTCCTCGGATATCAACGTTGAATTCAATCTAAGGTCCCTCGACGAACTTCATATTCTGCTTCTTGAAAAAATCAACAAGATAGACGGAATCATCCGGACAGATACATCACTGATCATGCGGTTTATCAAGAGGCAATATGACTGGGGAACAGCACTGGATCGGGACGAGACTGATCAAATCGGTTGAGCCTTGTACTCTAGATGTATGTCAAACCCCAAAAGATCGTTCATGCGTGAGGCTTTACCCGAGAGGACAACAGCATTCCACCGTACTTCTTTAAGGAAGCCCTGTCCATTCGAGCCGCCAAGGGGAAGATCCTGAATACAGTAACCCCTCTGCGACCCAGAAAACAGTTCTCTAAACCCCCTGTCTCATCAGGTATATGGTCCCATCACCCCCTTTCATCTAACCGCATCTGAAATTCATACCCGTTGCCTTCCTTTCCCGTCTCACAATGGGTTTGGCTTTCTAAAGACGAGAATTTAAGCTCCCAACCGGAAAACCAGTGTTAGGGCCAAGCCAGCCCCCTTTTCACGGGTTCTTGCACGGGTGTGACCCACTAGATGAAACCCGGGTGATTGAAAGGGAAATCTCTAACTAAGGGAATAACGGAGATATCTGCAAGTCAAGAAAGATCAGCTATCACTTTCCCACTTCCGCCGCCCACCGATTTTCACATTGTTAAGTATCAGGTCCCCATTTCCCATGAGGAGAGATACTTTTCCTGTTCGGGGGTGAGGTGATCAATTTCCACACCCATGGAGGCGAGTTTAAGCCTGGCAATTTCCCTGTCAATAGCAATGGGAACGGGATAGACCCTCCTTTCCAGGTTTTTGTGTTCCCTTGATAGATACTCCATGGATAAGGCCTGGTTTGCAAAGCTCATGTCCATGACACTTGACGGATGTCCCTCTGCTGCAGCCAGATTTATCAATCTCCCTTCACCCAGAAGATAAATCCTGTTTCCATTGAGGAGGGTATATTCCTCGACAAACTCCCTCATCTTCCGCTTCGATGTACATGCCTCCTCCAGTCCGTGGAGGTCGAGCTCCACATTGAAATGCCCTGAATTGCAGATAATGGCACCATCTTTCATATCGAGGAAGTGCCGTTTCGTGATGGCATTTATATCGCCGGTAAGGGTGCAGAAAAAGTCGCCTATTTTGGCTGCCTCAGCTATAGGCATTGCCTCATATCCATCCATAACTGCCTCTAAGGCCTTCAGTGGATCTACCTCGCAGATAATGACCTTGGCACCATGGCCGTTCGCCCTCGCTGCCACTCCACGTCCGCACCATCCATAGCCACACACAACAAAGGAGCTGCCCGCAAGGAGCCTATTTGTCGCCCTGATGATCCCATCAATGGTGCTCTGCCCTGTTCCGTATCGGTTATCGAAGAGGTGCTTCGTGTTGGCGTCGTTTACGGAGATAACCGGAAATTGAAGCACATTATCCCTCTCCATGGAGCGGAGGCGAATGACACCAGTGGTCGTCTCCTCTGTCCCTCCCATCACGCCGGTAATGAGCGTATTCCTTTCCTCTTCACTCAGGGAACGGCCCCACTCCCTTATGCCTTGGGAAACATCATCCCATTTCCCTAAGGCAATGAAGTGGAGGGAGCTGACCAGATCAGCACCATCATCCATGGTGAGGTTTGGCCTCTTCTTCAGAGCTGACAATATGTGGCTGTAGTAGGTCTCCGTATCCTCCCCCTTTATGGCGAAGACCGGTATTTCATCGTGGGCTACCAGCGAGGCAGCAACATCATCCTGGGTCGAAAGGGGATTGGAGGCACAGAGTGCCACAGAGGCGCCGCCTGCCTTGAGTATCCTCCCCAGAACAGCAGTCTCCGTGGTGATATGCAGACACGCGGAAACCCTCAGGCCTGCCAAGGGCTTTTCTCTAGAGAACCTCTCCTTGATTGAATCTAGGACGGGCATGCTTTTACTCGCCCACTCTATCCTGAGTTGGCCTTGATCCGCCAGAGCGATGTCCTTGATATCATAATCCATTTTTCCCTTCCTCACTTCGCTTCATACCATAAATCATCGCACTATAGCAGAATGGTTAAAGCCTTACAAAGGTCCCTCTCGCCCGCTCTCCTCCCGCACAAAGCTACGGGGGGATCGCTCGAGATCTCAGAGAACACTAGGATAAATTTTTTGGCCTGATTTTTTAAGAGGGAAAAATCAGGCCACCCTATCAGTCCACCGGAGGTGGGCACATGGGATGGTGCTCATACCTCTGGCACAAGAGACAATCGAAACAATAACGCGGAGCGTTGCAGCTTGCCCTGAATCATCCTCTCAAGGATTCAGGGCAAAAAGCTTTGCGGCTCTGCGAGCCCTGTGAGATAAATAAGACCGTTTCAGGATCATGTCCAAACCAACTTTTCTCGGGCTCCCTGTTGGCTTTGACTCTATTGCCAGGGACCTAGAAGGCCTTTTTCAGTCTTTCAACCAGATCCATCTTCTCCCAGGTAAACTCCTCCAACTCCCGTCCAAAGTGTCCATAGCAGGCGGTCTTCTTGTATATGGGTCTCAAGAGATCAAGCTGCTCGATCATGGGAGTCGGCCTCATATCAAATTCCTTTTCCACTGCCTTTGTCATCTCAGGACTGGGCACAACTCCGGTCCCGTATGTATCGACCATTAAGCTCACCGGCTCCGCCTTCCCAATCGTGTAGGCCACCTGGATCTCACACCTTTCTGCCAGGCCAGCGGCAACGATGTTTTTGGCAAGGTGGCGACACATATAAGAGGCGCTCCTGTCCACCTTGGTTGGATCCTTGCCGGAAAAAGCTCCCCCACCGTGATGGCCAAATCCGCCGTAGGCATCCATGATAATCTTTCTGCCGGTCATGCCGCAATCTCCGAGGGGACCGCCAGTGACAAACCTACCAGTGGTATTTACGAAAAACTGTGTTTCCTTATCGATCATTTCAGGGGGGATAACCTTCTTTATCACCTCTTCAATGATCGCCTCCCTCAGCTTATCGTAATTAACCTCGGGCGAGTGCTGGGCCGCTATAACAACGGCCGTAACACTAACAGGTCTAAGATCTATGTACCTGACTGTCACCTGAGATTTTCCATCTGGCCTCAGCCACGGAAGCTCGGCGGATTTGCGGACATGGGCAAGCCTCTGCGTAAGGTTGTGGGCAAGATAAATGGGCATGGGCATAAAAACAGTGGTGTCAGTGCAGGCATACCCGAACATGAGCCCCTGATCACCTGCTCCCCTTTCCTTAAACAGCCCGGTGCCGTTAACGCCCCGAGCAATGTCAGGTGACTGCCGGTCAATACTTGTAACAACTGCACAGGTCTCCCAATCAAAGCCCATGGATGAGTCGTTGTACCCTATTTCCCTTATGGTCTTTCTGGCAATCTCCGGCATTTCCACATAACAACTGGTCGTTATCTCCCCTGCAATAATTGCCATACCTGTCGTAACCATGGTCTCGCAGGCCACCCGTGCCTCTTTGTCCAGGGCTATGATCTCATCGAGTATGGCATCGGAGATCTGATCAGCGATCTTGTCCGGATGTCCTTCTGTGACGGATTCAGATGTGAACAGGAAATCGGTGTTCATCGTGGCTCCTCTCTTCCTTGGATGCTAATCTCAACGACAACAAATCGCGGTACCAAACTATGTAGAGTTGTCCTGATAAGAGGTCCGCCTGCGGAGGACTGGCTTCTTAGCCATTTTCGTCACCTCAGGCGGACTAAAGATACCACCGGATATGATGAGCTTGAATGCATCTTCAACAGTCATATTGAGGATTATCAGTTCATCCTCCGGTACGAGTACGTAAAATCCACTCGTGGGATTCGGCGTTGTGGGGACAAAGACGTTTATCATCTTCTTCTGAGTTCTCCTCTGTACCTCTCCCTTGCCCGCTCCCGTGATAAACCCAATAACATATATCCCGCGCCTGGGATACTCCAGCAGTGCTACCTTTCTGAAGGCATCGGTTTGCTTCACAAAAAAGGCCTCCAGAAGCTGTTTCACTCCTGAGTAGATGATCCGCACCAGCGGAATGCGGTCCACCATATCCTCCCAGAACTCCACTACCTTCCTGCCGGCAAAGTTCCTGGTCAAAAGGCCGACAGCGGAGATGAGGATCACTGCCAGGATCAGTCCAAGCCCCGGTATGTAGTGGAGGAGGGTTTCCGGCAGGTACTTGGTGGGGATGAACCTAAGCAACGCATCCATACCCCTGATCAAGAACAGGACAATGTATACCGTCACAAATATCGGTAAGATGACCAGCAGGCCGGTAAGGAAATAGTTTTTGAGGCCTGTCGTCAGGCGTTTCAATTCTCCCTCACCATAGCGTTATCTATCAACCTCGCCCTTCCTACTTTTACTGCCAATGCCACAAGGCAAGGCCTATCGATTACTTCCACATCGGTAAGTTCTTCTGGGTCGCAGATGGATATATAGTCAATCTCCGTAAATGGGTGGCTGAGGATGAGCTCCCGTATGGCACTCTTGATCTTGGTGGGGTCCCTTTCACCTTCTGCTGCCATGGCCTTGGCTAAATCCAGGCCCTTTTTCAGACTTATCGCCGATGACCTCTCCTCCGGGCCCAGATAACTATTCCTGCTACTTATGGCAAGGCCGTCCCTTTCTCGCACTGTCGGAACCCCGATGATGTCAATGGCCATGCTCAGATCCCTGGCCATCTGCCTGATGACAACTAGCTGCTGGTAGTCCTTCTCACCGAAGATGGCAACGTGCGGCCTGGTGATATGAAAGAGCTTGGTAACCACGGTGGTTACTCCTGCAAAGTGCCCGGGTCTTGATCTTCCACAGAGATACCTCGCGACCTCCTCCACTTTGACGGTACTCTGGAAACCCTCAGGGTACATCTCTTCAACAGTTGGCATGAACACCGCGTCCACCCCGGCAGAGCGTGCCTTCCACAGGTCCCCCTCAGTATCCCTTGGATATCTCTCATAGTCCTCCTGGGGACCGAACTGGATTGGATTAACAAAGAGGCTCATTACCAATCTGTCGCCCTTTCCCCGTCCAACCCTCAGGAGCTCGAGGTGGCCCTGGTGGAGAAACCCCATGGTTGGCACAAGGGCGATAATATCTCCGCCCCTTCTCCATTTCTCAGCCAGTTCCTGCATTGGCCCTATCTTCTCGATTACCTCCATTATCTTCTGAGGATCCTATTTTCATCAACTATCTAGCGCCTTGACGCAAGGGGAATATAGTACTTTGTTCCCTTTTCCATCCTTTGTATCTCAGCAATTAAGTTATCCAGATCAGATGGCACATTAACGAAGTCTATCTCAGATGCATCAATTACCAGGAGGGGGGTCTCGGTGTAATGGAAGAAGAACTCATTGAAGGCCCGGTTTATCTGATCCAGATACCCGATGTCTATTGATTTCTCATAGTCCCTGTTCCTCTTTTTGATCCTCTCTCTCAACACATTAGTCCGTGCCTGCAGAAATATGACCAGATCCGGCCTCAATACCTTGGCCTTCAAGAGGTGGAACACCTGCTCATAGAGGCCAAACTCCCTGTCAGCCAGGGTAAGCCGCGCAAAGATCCTATCCTTGTCAAAGAGGAAGTCCGAGATAACAACCCTTCGGAACAGATCAATCTGACTTATCTCCTCCTGCTTTTTGAACCTCTTAAGCATAAAGAAGAACTGCGTCTGAAGGGCAAATCTCCTTGGGTCCTGATAAAAGTCGGCGAGAAAGGGATTCCCTTCGGTATCCTCCAGGATGGCCTTACCGTTTATCCTTTCAGCCAACAGCACCGCCAAGCTGGTTTTGCCTACCCCCAATGGACCCTCAACCACGATATAACCCTTTTGGCGCAACTTTTTCGTCCTGCTGAGGTGTTCAAGAGCTACATACCATTGACCTTATGGCCTGTCAAGCAACTGTCTTATCTGGTTTTAAGACCGAACTCAGACGCATATATTCATCTATGGAGAGGGTCTCCGCCCTTCTCTCCGGGCGGATGAGGCATCGCTCAAGGGCCCTTGCTATCATCTCCTTGGGTACGCCTCCCATTCCCCTCACAAGGGAATTGAGGACTGTCTTCCTCCGGCAGCGAAATGCGGCCTTGACGACCCTATGGAAAGATTCCTCGTCTTCTGCTTTCAGTTGGTATGGTCGCTCAAAATCGATCTCCAAGACCATGGAGTCCACCTTTGGTCTGGGGTAAAAGGCATCCCTTGGGACCCGGATAAGGGGGGATACCCGGGCGTAGTATTGACAGATAACACTGAGGGCACCGTATTCCTTTTCGCTTGGCCCAGCAGTCAACCGTTGTGCCACCTCAAACTGGAACATGAGGATTGCGCTCCTGATATAATCTCGATTTGCTATGAGCCTCTCCAGTAATGGAGATGAGATGTTGTAGGGGAGATTCCCCAACACCTTGATCTTTTGCCCATACTGATCGTAGACCTCCTTGAGATTCAATTTCAGGACATCCCCTGCAATGAAGGTGATCTTCTCCCTGTGTTCCGGGGACACTCTTTCTCTTAGAATGCTCACCAACAATGGATCCTTCTCTACAGCCACCACATGAGAGAGGCGGGGGAGGATGGGCATCGTTAAGGCCCCCAAACCCGACCCTACCTCCACAACTACATCGTCCCTATTGAGCTGTGCATGGGTAATGATCTTATCGATAATACCGGGGTCTTCCAAAAAGTGTTGCCCCAGCCTCTTTCTGGGTCTAAGCCCCGATCTGGCCAACAGGGCCTTGGAGACGCTTAGACCTCGTCGACCTTTCTTGACCTGCGCCACGAAATAGCCACCTTAAAAAAATAGAGGTTGACACAATATAAAGGTATGGCGAATACCACTGTTAATGGCCCCCACCACTGACGCGAGGGCCCTTGGGCCTTCTTCTGATCCCAGGATACGTGATCCTATCACATAACAATATTTGTAAACAAGGGACACGGTCAGAACCTGGCGCTCAAATCGCACTGTGGACCATTCCTTCATGGCGTCCTACGTGGCTTTGTCTGCCTAATCTGGAAAGGGGAATAGCCACATTGGTGTGGGAATAGGCGGGAACATATCAGTTAGCCCTTTGAGTTTGATCCAGGGGAAACCTCGACTTGGCATCCAAGGTGAGGTCGTCTCTCTCGCCTTTTATGATCCTGTGATACCCGGCGACAGCTATCATGGCCCCGTTATCCGTACAGAGTTCTGGACTTGGGGTATAGAGATCGATTCCGTCTTCGCTCACCACTTTCTGGAGCTGACCGCGCAAATAGTTGTTCCTGGCCACTCCTCCCGCAAGCACAACTGACTTTACCCCAACTCGGTGGGTAGCCGCAATCAGCTTATCGATGAGGATATCAACCACTGCGGCCTGAAAGCATGCGGCGATATCCGCGATATCGATTGTAGCTCCCCCTGCTTGCTGACTGCGCCACTTCCTGAAGTAAAGGGCGACGGCGGTCTTCAGCCCGCTAAAGCTGAAGTCAAGGGAGTCTTTGGATAGGTAGGCCCTTGGAAAATCAATGGCCTCAGGCCGGCCCCTGGCAGCCAGTTTTTCTATTGCGGGGCCACCTGGGTAACCCAAGTCCAGAAGTTTTGCGATCTTATCGAATGCCTCCCCGGCGGCGTCGTCCAGGGTCTGGCCCAAGACCGTATAATCCCCAAAATCCCGGACATGATAGATATTGGTATGGCCACCTGAAACGGTGAGGGCAACAAAGGGGAAAGGTGGAGACCTCTCTTCCAGGAAGACGGAGAGGATGTGCCCCTCTAAGTGATTGATTCCTATGAGGGGGATATTGTGGGCATAGCTAAAGGCCTTGGCGAAATAAATGCCAATCAGGAGGGCACCAACAAGACCAGGCCCCGCGGTAACCGCTACTGCATCAATATCTCCGTGAGTGAGTCCGGCTCTCCTGAGGGACTCCCTCACAACAGGGACGATATTCCTGATGTGTTCCCTGGAGGCGAGCTCCGGTACCACCCCCCCATATCGGTGGTGGACAACGACCTGAGAGTGAACGACATTGGACAGTAACCTCTTTCCATCTTCTACTAGTGCAGTACAGGTATCGTCGCAGGAGGTATCTATACCGAGTATAATCATAATTGGGCATGGGACCAAAGGGGAATGGGCAGAAACTATTGTTTGGAGGTCTTATCCTTTCTTATCTTAACTGGTGTATCCGTTCTATCATCTTTCTGACATGTTGGGCCATGAGCGCTGCTCTCTGGTATCTGTTGCCCACATCCTTGGCCACGGGAAACGGCCGATCTCAGCGAGATCATCCTCGCCTATAACCACCAGCTCGATATCCGGATTCTCTCTGAAAAGGCACTGATCCTAGAGCGGAGGTCAAAGGTCTTCTTCTCTATAACATCCGTGAAATCACCAATACCTGTGATGAACATGAAGAGGAATGCGAGGGTAAGGTTGAGGCCGATCGGCCACTCAGAGGTACCCCTCTTGAATACCATCACTCCCCCTCAATTTGCTATGGTCCAATATAGGGCCTTATTTTTAAGTAGCGGCGTCTCCCCATACCGGGTACAGCCCTTACTTCCTCTGCTGTCCTAAAGGGGCCGTAGAGCAATCTATGGTGAATGATTCGCCTGGCAAGGGAAGGCCCTATATCAGGTATGGCAACCAGTTCTTGCTCGCTCGCAGTATTTATGGATATAGGGACTTTAAGGGTGACCTTATATACTGCTGGCATGGGTTCAGTTGAGACCTTCATGTCCCCCTTCTCTGAGCTGATTTCAACCTTTGTCCCGTGGGCGAGATGCTGATACCGATCCCCTTCGCCATCAGTTAGTCTTGCCGTGAGGCCGCCAGCCCTGGATATCAATTCCCTCAAGGAAGGCCCTCTGTCAAATCCATAGACCCCTGGGTTTTTTACCTCCCCTGTGATCAGGACAAGAATATCATCTCCCCCTCGGGTAGGGCCGAGAGCTCGCTGTGAAGAAAGCAGGTAGTTGAGTCCCCACCCCAGGAGGAGGATGAGGACAAGGATGGAAAGGCCTCGCTGCTGTCTGCTAATTCTTCTCTCCTCTATTACCCAGACCAAAGGCGTCATGTAAGGCCCTTACTGCAAGCTCGGCATATTTCCCCTCTATCACGCAGGAGATCTTGATCTCTGAGGTGCTGATCAGGCCTATATTGATATTCTCCCTTGCCAAGGTCTCAAACATCTTGGAGGCTACTCCCGCATGATTTCTCATGCCCAGTCCGACAATGGAGACCTTAGCGATATCCTGATCTCCCAGCACCTTTTCCGCCCCTATTTCCCTGGCAATCTCGTCAACCAATTTTAAAGTCTCCTGAAAATGTGTCTTAGTGACCGTAAATGTCAGATCAGCCCTGCCTTCGGCACTGGGATTCTGGACAATCATGTCCACCACTATGCCGGCCTTGAAAATAGGATCGAATATCCTGAATGCATTCCCAGGCGTATCGGGCAATTTGGCTACCGTAATCCTGGCCTCATTCTTGTCAAGGACAACACCAGAGACCAGGATCTTCTCCATCTCTTTGCTCTCTGCCACCACCATGGTTCCCTCATTTCTGTTAAAAGATGACCTCACATGAATAGGCACATTGAACTTCTTTGCGAATTCAACCGATCGTATATCCAAGACCTTGGCCCCCAAGCTGGCCATCTCCAACATCTCCTCATAGGATATCCTGTCGAGCTTTCTGGCATGGGCACACACATTGGGGTCAGCTGAGAAGATGCCGTCAACATCCGTATATATCTCACATACGGAGGCCCCGAGCGCAGCTCCCAGGGCGACCGCAGTAGTATCCGAGCCCCCCCTTCCCAGGGTGGTGATGTTGCTGCCATCATCGATTCCCTGGAACCCGGCGACAGCTACGACTCCCCTTTCTTCTAGCTCCTTTAATATGCGATCGGTATGGATGTTCCTGATCCTTGCCTTACCATGGATTTGGTCCGTATAGATAGCTGCCTGGAAGCCAAGAAGGGAGCAGCAGTCACAGCCCATGGACTTAACTGCCATAGCGAACAACGACACGCTAACCTGCTCGCCTGTGGCCATCAAGACATCTAGTTCTCTTGGATCTGGGGCCTCCGCTATCTCCTCGGATAGCCTGACTAGGGCGTCTGTCTGTCCGGCCATTGCGGAGAGCACTACTACAAGCCTGTTTCCCTTCTCACGCGACTCAATTACCCTCTCGGCAACCTCCTTAATCCGCTCAATAGACCCTACAGAGGTACCACCGTACTTTTGGACTATTAGCGCCATATGCAGTCAACCGATTTTAGGGCTCAAGAACCCTCTATGCCAGTTGTGTCAAGGAATGACCTACTTGCTCTTTGAGCGCCCCAATGAGCTCCTTTGCCCTGAGATGAGAGCCGGAAAACCTCAGTTCCCTTGTATGCTCATCTACCATCCTCAACTCAACCTGAATCGTCCCCTCCGGGAGCTCCCCCGGCCAACAGTCAGCCCACTCTATCACAACGATCCCTTCGCCTGAGAGGTAGCTTTCCAGGTCTAAGGCAATGATCTCGGTTTTGTTAGCAAGCCTGTAGAGGTCTATGTGAAAGAGTTGATATCTCCCCCTGTACTCATTCACAAGGGTAAATGTTGGGCTGACCACGCACTCCGGGCCAATGCCAAGGCCACTGGCAACTCCCTTTGTAAACCACGTCTTACCACCACCAAGGTCCCCCACCAATGCAATGCAATCACCACTGGTTAATCGCATCCCCAATTGCTGGCCCAACCAGAGGGTTTTTTCAACTGATGGCGACAGGTATTGTACGGATGCTTCTCTCAACCTCAAGACCCTTGAGCTTTTCAACAGGCACCGTTATCTCCCACTTGTCTCAAGTACTACCACTGCTACCCCATAGTAGCTCTCATCTGAAAGGGTCACATGCCACCTCCCTATTCCCTCCTTGCGACAGAAGCTAAGGGCCTCTCCTGTCACGTTCAGGTCAGGCCGGCCATTTGGGTTCTGGACGACCTCTATGTCCCGCCACCTGATACCCCTTCTCATGCCCAAGCCTATCGCCTTTGAGAAGGCCTCCTTGGCAGCAAAACGCAGGGCAAGGGAGGACACTGACCTCGGGCGTTGAAAGCAAAAACTAATCTCCCGGGTAGTAAATACCCTGTTGATGAACCTCGTCCCCCATCTATCGATTACCCTTCCAATCCTCCTTATGTTTACAATATCTATCCCAATGCCATAAATCATCGGATTGGTGCCTTTGCAAAACTCACAAGGGGTAAACTAAAACCGTGATACCAGCGCGACCATCTCGCGGACGGCTTGGTCTATCCCCACCATCACCGTCCTCGCAATGATGCTGTGGCCAATGCTGTATTCCTCTATCTCAGGGATGGATGCGAATCTCCTTACGTTCACATAATTGAGGCCATGTCCGGCGTGTACTCTGAGCTTGAGCTCACCTGCTAATTTCGCCGCCTCCTTAATCTTCTCAAATTCCCTCAGGATATCCGGTTCCGTTCTGGCCTCACTATATTCCCTCGTGTTGAGCTCAATTATATCTGCGCCCGCAGTGGCCGATTCCCTTATCTGATCAGGATCTGGATCTATAAAGAAGCTCACAGCAATGCCAGCCTCCTTTAGGGTACAGGTAATTCTCCCATATTCCTCTCTATTACGCGCAACATCAAGGCCGCCTTCAGTGGTCAACTCCTCCCTCCTTTCGGGGACGAGGGTTACCACATCTGGCTTAATGGCAAGGGCAATGTCAAGGAGCTCCTTAGCAGGTGCCATTTCCAGGTTTAGTTTGGTCTTGACCGTTCTTCTGAGGAGCTCTAGGTCCCTATCCTTCACGTGCCGCCGATCCATCCTCAAATGACATATGATCCCCTCAGCACCAGCTAATTCAGCTATACCGGCGACCAAGACTGGGTCTGGCTCATCAGTCCCTCTCGCTTCGCGGATCGTTGCAATATGATCAACATTAACAGCTAAATGGGCCATAGTAGTTGACTCCTCATTCAGTACGGCAAACTTCAGTCGTCACAAGAAATTTCAAATGTTGATTTCAACCTCATTTGGAATTTGGACTTTGAAATTTGACATTCCCTGTTGCCTATTCCATCATTGTCAACAGCCGTTCTGCCTCCTCCTCCATGATAGAGGCCTCCTCCTCTGACCTCTCGTGGTCATAGCCTAAGAGGTGTAAAAGACCATGGATTGAGAGCCTGTCAATAGTCCTGGTAAGGTGCTCACCAACTTGTTTTGCATCCCTCTTTGCGGCATCGAGGGATATGACTATATCTCCCAGCATTGGTGTCTCAGGATGGTCACCATCTCTCATCGGAAAGGCAAGGACATTTGTCGGGCCCTCCCTTTTGAGAAAACGCGAGTTTAGCGCTGCTATACCCTTATCATCCGTAAACAGTAAGCTTAGTTCGCAGTCAGGGTACCCCAAGCCTTTTAAGGTCCTCTCGAGCTTCGTCTTTATCTTCCGCGGATCTACTTCTCTCATGGGAGGCTTGCAAGTTATTTGAATCTCCATTTTCCTTCTTTTTGCCTGTCTCTCCTTTTGTTGTGGGTTCCGGATATTCAATCCGGCTGTGAAAGATCCCGCTCAATGTCTTGGTAAAGCTCCTTGCTATCTGGTGTAGATCCTTTAATGTCAATTCGCATTCATCAAGCTGTCCATCTGAGAAGACATTGTTTATGATCTTCTGAACCATTCCCTTAATCCTCGCAGGGGTGGGGTCAACCAAAGTTTTGGACGCAGCCTCCACTGCATCTGCCAATAAGACGAGCCCTGCCTCCTTGGTCTGCGGCTTCGGGCCAGGATATCTGAAATCCTCCTCTTTAACCGGCGAGGATCTATTCCCCCTTCCCCTACTTTGCTCCTTGGCCTTTTGATAGAAATAGGAGATGAGTCTACTACCCTGGTGCTGCCGGATAATATCTATTATTTCCCTCCCGAGCCTATGTTGTTTCGCAAGTTCCACGCCGTCCTTCACATGGGAGATCAGTATAAGGCTGCTCATGGAAGGTGCTAGTTTCTCGTGTCTGTTCTCACCTCTCACCTGGTTTTCCACAAAGTAGAGCGGCTTCTTTATCTTCCCTATGTCGTGGTAATAGGCACTCACCTTTGCCATGAGGGGATTGGCATGGATGCTCTCAGCTGTTGCCTCCACCATGTTGCTCACAATAACACTATGATGATAGGTGCCCGGGGCTTTAACCATCAAATCCTTGAGGATGGGCTGATCCAAGCTGGACAACTCCAGCAATTTGATATCCGTCGTAAAACCGAAGACCATCTCTATCAATGGCAAAAAACCAGCGGCTATAACGCCAGCCAAAGCACCACCCAGAAAACACATAACAAGGGAGATCGCTCCTGCCGGAGAAAAGGGATTTCCGGATAGGGTCTGGATTGATAGGGCTTGGATCAACAAGGCCATAACGATATTGAGAAGACCAACCCTCAATCCTGTCTTTATCAATACCATTCTCTCCCTGCAATTCCTTACCCCGTGGGCACCCAGAAGAGAGCCCATCAGGAAATAAATAAAGAACTCCAACCTCCACCCCGTGACTATGGAGGCCAGAATAGAGATTATCAACGAAAAGGCAATTGCCACATCCAATCCCTGAAAGATAGAGACCAGTATAGCCCCCAAGGAGATCGGCAATGCAAGGAGAAGGACTTGCGTGGTGAAAAGGGAAAAGGCCCGGGCCACCTCCTCAGCCACTCGATTATACAGGAACACGATCAAGAACATGAACAGGAGGGTCAGCCCAATGAACACGATGCTCCTGACATCTCCCCTGAAGGTATGGGGCCTCCGCAACAGCACTCCGTAGCTCAGTGTCAACAGGATACCAATCATGAGGGCCATGCTAATGACCACTCGCACAGGGGGGGTTCTCTTTAATCTTGCCCTGGTCTCCAATTTCAGCAGGTGTGTTGGGCTTATCTTTTCTCCCTCTCTGATAATCATCTCGCCCTTCTTAACCTGGAAATAGATGGGCTTCACCGATATCCTGGCCTCCTCCTTCAGGAGCTCCGTTTCCTTTTTATTAAAGGTTATGTTAGGCCGTATGGCCAATTGGGCAAATCGCCCGGTGGCTTCGACCATCTCCGGTCCACCCTCACCTGCGGGCAGCTGGGCCATTATCTCGCGAAGCCCTTGGCGAGCACCTTCAAGGTCATAAAAACGATCCAGATCATCTACCTTGAGCTCCTCTTGAGTATCTATATCCCGGAGTATGATCCCCTTTCCCTTTTGGGTCATCAAGACTGTCTTATTCCCCACAACCCCCCTCTTCAGAACGCGGCTTACAGCGATCAATACACTGTTCTCTATCGGGGGGGAAAAGTTGTTCTCGACGAGCTGGTCAAAGAGGAGGAGGTCCTCAGTGATTCCTGAAAGCTCGAAGAACTTGTCTCTCAATTGCCCCAGTTTCTCCGGGTGTTCCCTCCTATCTAGTTGAGAAGGGGATTCAATGCCTCCTTCCTGCTCCTCTCCCAGAATGCGTCTTAGCTCCGCCCTCCCATAGCTGAAGGATTCTTTGATCCTGTGGCTAATGGCTGCTCCTGACCTGTCAAAGTCGTAGACAAAAAGGGAGGATTTTACCGCCTCATCTCTCCTCTGCTCTGTCAGCTCCTTATCCTCCACAAGGAAGTCATAGGATGCCTTGATGTCCTTCCGTGCCACATCACCAAGGGAATAGTGTTCTTTTGATAGCACTAATATGTTGGGGAAAAGCAGAAGGGAAATGGTAGCACTTAAAAGGACGAGCCAAATCCATAGTTGAATCTTGCGATTAACCAGCCTGAACCATGCCCCCAACCTTTTCAGGGGGGAGGTGATTTCCTTTTCTAACTTCTTGCCCTTCTTATTCTTGATCGCGGCGATCTTCTTCCTTTCCTCGACCATGATAGCCCCTTTGAGCCCTCTCATAGGCGTCTATAATCTCTTGAACCAATGGATGCCTGATAACATCTTCCTTCCCAAAGTAAACGAACTTTATGTCGGGTATATGGGCCAAGATATCCCTGGCATGTATAAGTCCTGAGGTCTTTCCCTCAGGGAGGTCTGTCTGGGTTATATCACCGGTTATGACAGTCTTGGAGCTAAAGCCAATGCGTGTCAGAAACATCTTCATCTGTTCAGGTGTTGCGTTTTGGGCCTCATCTAGTATGATAAATGAATCATTAAGTGTCCTCCCCCGCATAAAAGCCAAAGGCGCTACCTCCATGACACCGCTTTGAATGAGGCGCAGGGCATTCTCGAAATCCATCATATCATGGAGCGCATCATAGAGTGGCCTGAGGTAAGGATTCACCTTTTCGTATAGGTCCCCTGGCAAAAAACCCAGTTTTTCGCCTGCCTCCACTGCTGGTCTCGCCAGGACAACCCTGTTGACCTCCTTTTTCATCAAGGATGATATGGCCATGGCCATGGCAAGATATGTCTTTCCCGTGCCGGCTGGTCCTATACCGATTACCATATCATACTTCCTTATGCTATCTATGTAGGTCTTCTGGTTGATACTCTTCGGGGTTATTATCCTTTTCTCTGATGGGATGTAGACCCTATCTAGAAATATCGGCTTCAGCTCTGATTTATGGTTACTGCTCAGGATCCTCAGGGAATAATCGACATCCCTCTCGTAAATGGGGTACCCTTCCTTGAGCAACCCATATAGCTGGCTCAACAGATTTTCCGCCACCTCTAACTCCGAAAGGCTACCCTGTAAAATGAGCTCATTTCCCCTGATGTTAATTGTTATGTTCAGCCTCTTCTCTATCAACCTCAGGTTGCCGTTGTTTTCCCCGTAAAGACTCCTTACTAATTCGTTGCTATCGAAGGTAAGCCTTTTGGTCTCGATATGTTCCCTTTTATTCAATAGCTCAGACAAGTTAGATCTATTTCCTCGATATCGGATTTTTTATTTGAACCTGACAGTATTATATAGTATTCACATATCGTTGTCAGTGATTTCCCAATTCCGGAACTCCAAAGCCGACCTTATTATCACACGACGGTACATTTCTGCAAGGAAAACAATGGCAGGTGCGTCCCCTTTTTGGCTTGACATAAGGCCAATCTGTCCTTCAATCGATATGGAAGTCCGATCATCGACTTTATTACTCGGCAATTTCCTGGAAGAGTGACCAAGAAATACAGGGTTGTCTTTTTTGGTATAACGCTTGATAGGGAGAGTTTCAGGCAAAATATGGCCAAACTTGGAGTCCCTGGGCCTACGCTAGATAAATACTTGGAGAAGGCGCCAATAGTATTGAAAAGGGAGTTAACGTTAGCTGATGCCCGGAGATATGCCGAGACCATCATCAATGCTGGCGGGATAGTTACTATTCAGGAGACAGGGGAATTCAACGACACTCGACCCTCTGCTGAAAAAAAAGACATCACCTTCCACCAGGATTTTGTCATCTGCCCTAACTGCGGTTTTAAACAGAACAGGAAGGATTCTTGTGTGAGATGTAGCTTTGATCTCAGTTCCTGCGCCTAAATGGCTCTTCACTCAGTCCACGACCTTATAGACTTTATCCTTTTCCCTTACCCTTTCCTCTACCTTGACCCCGATCATATCACCAACCGTGGCCTCATCTACAGGTTGGTTATCGATCTCCATGCTCTTTACCTCTTCGGTAAAGTCGGTAGTGTGGCCTTTGTATTTTAAGATATCACCTCTTTTGATAGATCCCCTTGTTATCTCTATGGCCGCCACGCTTGGCTTGGCGAAAAATTTAACGATCACACCCACCTCTTCCTCAGGCATACCAATACCTCCCTCTGCTAAAAGGATTTTTCAGGCCTCTATATCAGCTATTTTTCGATCTGTCAAGGAAAGCCCTTGCGTCCCCAGGGTAACGTCAAAGTCCAGGGTATGGGTATCTTTTTTTTCAGTATGCCCTATAACGCGAGGCTTTATTGGGTCGTTTCAAAATGGTTTAGTGCACCATAAGCCTCAGAATAATAGGCTCCATCTATATAAACCATTTTGAAACGCCCATTAGTCTGAACCATGTGAGGGCATACTGAAAAAAAAAGATACCCATACCCACAAATGAGCCAAAGAATCACTATGGTAGCTTTTACTATGACGTAGCGCTGCTTGTGTCCCGAAGGGGTTGGGTTGAATATCGTATTGATTTCTCGGTCAAAATATGTGAAAAATCCAGACATGGAGGAATATAAAAAGCGCTTGAGCTTAATCCTTGCAGAGACAGAGGCCTTATTCTTCGACAGGGATCTGGTACTGAAGGATGGGAGGCCAACCCCCTATTTTGTCAACTTGGGCAAATTCTGTACTGGCCGGTTACTCCTTGAGTTGGGTTCCTTTTTTGCTGAGATGCTTGTTAGCAGATCCCTTGGAGATAAGATAGATATTATCATCGGACCGTCCTACAAAGGGAGCGCTATTGCCTCAGCTACTGCAACTGCCCTTTTTCACTATCACGGCCGTGATCTTCTCTTTGACTACGACAGGAAAGAGGCCAAGAGGCATGGCGAGAGGTCTTCATCTGCTGCCCTCTTTGTAAACAATACCTTCTTCGATGGTTGCAGGGTCTTTGTTGTAGACGACGTCCTGACCTCTATGCAAACGAAGTACGAGCTCATAGAGAAGATCAATAAAGAGACGATTGCTCGCGGTTTTCGGTGTGAGACAGTAGGCCTAGGCGTCGCTGTAGATAGGGAGCAGACAACGGCTGTCTATGATGAGAAGGGAAACGTTATCCTCAATAGAAAGGGATCAAATCCAACGGCGGAGTTCACCTCGAACACAGGTATCCCATTTCTTTCTGTTGCCGGTATCAGGGAGATAGTAGAGTACCTCTATGGCAATAGGATTCCTCTTCTTATCTCGGGGGGGAAAAGACCCATGGATAAGGCGACAAAGGGGGAATTCGACAGATATATGGAAACCTACGGCAGGGGGTAATCTTAACGGAACAGCCTCCCCCTCCAGCCCACAGGCAGGCAACAATCCTCTAAAAACGATAGATATGCTGAAGGCGGATCGACTGAAAGAGGATCTTAAGGCCCTTTTGGCTGGTAGAAGGCCGGAAAGGATTGAGGGAAAGGGGACTGATTATACTGAGGCATCTGTTCTCTTGCCCCTATTTGTCAGAGATGGCCACTGGTGGATCCTTTTTACAAAGCGGACAAGTACAGTAGAGTATCATAAGGGCGAGGTATCCTTTCCCGGGGGGGTTGTGGATGAGGCGGATAATAGTCTGGAAAGCGCTGCCAAGAGGGAAACCTTTGAGGAAATAGGCATCAGAGAAGAGGATATAGAGATCATGGGTCAGCTCGATGATATGCGCACAGTCAGGTCTCGCTTCATCGTTCACCCATTTGTCGGCGTGATACCGTATCCCTACACCTTTACCCTTAACAGGAGAGAGGTTGAGAGCCTGATTGAGGTCCCCTTGCAGTTCTTTTTCGATGCTTCCCAACCACGCCCTTTTCCCATAACTCAAGAAGGGCACACCTTTGAGACACCTGCCTATCTATATAAGGGTGTTGTTATCTGGGGAGCTACGGAAAGGATTTTGGAGGATTTTATCAACCTGATAAGGCCAAAAATACGCTTGTATTAGATCCTCACCGGATTTGTGGCAATTTTCCTTTACTTTTCTCGTTGGAATATCTATCATCAAGGAGCCAATTAGATAAAGTCGGGACGTGGCTCAGTCTGGTAGAGCACAGCGTTCGGGACGCTGGGGTCGCTGGTTCAAATCCAGTCGTCCCGACCAGGTGATACATCATAGTGGTTCAGCCTTGACCAGGCTGAACTTTTTTGTGTCCTTTTCCCTCAGTCTTTATGTATTGCCCCTGGCATTATTTCGGGTATAGAGATGATGGGGAGGAGGAATACATAAGGAGTTACCATGCTGAAGATTGAGAATTTGAATATAAGAAAAGACGACCGAGTAATCCTGAGGGAGATAGGCCTTGCGGTCAACTCCCATGAGATCTACGGCATTCTCGGGCCCAATGGGGCAGGCAAAAGTAGCCTGGCCTATGCCATAATGGGCTGTAATGGCTATCGGCCATATCAGGGGAAGATTATCTTCGATGGCGAGGAGATTACTGATCTTCCCATCTGGGAAAGGGCGCGGTTGGGAATCACTCTTGCCTGGCAACACGAGGCTCGCTTCGAGGGTATCACAGTTGAGGACTATCTCATGTTAGGCATGAAGAAGGTAGAGGGGGGAGAGCTTGTAGAGGCCCTGAAAAATGTCCTTCTCGATCCCAAGGAGTATTTGAAACGCAAGGTAGATAAGACTCTAAGCGGTGGCGAGAGAAAACGGATTGAATTAGCAGCTATCTTCACTATGAGACCACGGTTAGCTATCCTCGATGAGCCGGACTCGGGCATCGATATGCTGGCTTTGGATAGGATTATTGAATTTATCCGTGACCTTCGAGATAGGGGTACAACAGTAATTCTGATCACTCATAGAGCAGATGTAGCGAGGATTGCCAAACGAGCAGCCCTAATAGGCGAGGGCTATCTCGTGAGGGAAGGCTCTTCCCAAGAGGTGGTAGAATATTTTGAGAACAGGTGCCTTGTATGCCCCCAGTTTCGCTAAGAAGAGGTGGAAACGATGCGAGATTATCGAATGATGGTGAAGGCATATGAGGAAGCAGGTGGCACCCCGAGTATCTTCAAGGATCCGAAGACTGCCCATTTGGTCGTCAACCAGAACAGCGTCTTAGGCTCCCGGTCAACAGATGGGCTGACCTTAGCTGCAAGAGAGAAGGAGGGGGGGATAGATGTTGATCTGAGGGTTGATGAAGGTATCAGGGTGGCTAATCCAGTGCATTTATGTTTTGGTATCCTGCCCAAAGAGGGGAGGCAGGAGATCAAGCTGAATGCCCTTATAAAGAATGGAGCGGAGACAACGATTCTTGCCCATTGCGTCTTTCCTAACCCACTAAAGGTCCAACACATTATGGATGCTACCTATGTCCTAGAGGATCGGGCCGCGCTGAAGTATGAGGAGGTCCACTACCATGGCCTAACCGGTGGCATTGAGGTGATCCCTCGAACAAGGATAAGAGTGGGAAAACACGCCAGCATCAGGACTAATTTCACGCTCATAAGGGGCAGGGTTGGAAGGCTGGATATTGACTATCAGGCTGAAGCAGATGAAAATGGGATCATTGAGATGGTAGCCAAGGTATATGGTCATGGAGAGGATGAAATCAGGATTCGAGAGAGTGGACGGCTATTTGGGAGGGGGGCCCGGGGATTGATCAAGAGCAGGATAGCAGTTCGTGAGATGGCACAGAGTGAAGTTATCAGCGAAATAGCGGCTTCAGCTCCCGATGCGCGAGGACATGTTGATTGTGTAGAGGTTGTTCAGGGCGAGGCAAAGGCCAAGGCCGTTCCCCTGGTCAGTGTCTTACATGAGAATGCACAGGTAACGCACGAGGCTGCAATTGGTAGGGTCAATCAGAAGGAGCTCGAGACCCTTATGTCACGTGGCCTGAAAGAAGAGGAGGCAGTAGAGCTCATCATCGGGGGGATGCTCAAATAGGGACATCCTCTGAGCTCTTCATAGTAAGATGAACAGAAAAGGGATTCTTGCCCTCGCTTTGCTTCCGGGCGTGCTTCTGCTGTCGTGTGCTTCCAATCAGGTCTCCAAGCACCTGCTTGTGGGTACAGAGAGAGTAGTTGAGCTGTACGTCCCGGAATGCGGCGGGTGAGGGGACGAGGCAGACAGGGTAGGTTCTATCCTAAGGGGCGTTGAGGGGGTGGTGCATGCGGAGGTTAACGCTGCGACGTCCAGAGCAACTGTAACCTTTGCCCCTGAGAAGACCAACGTCGAAGAACTTATAAGAGCCCTTGAAACCGGAGGCTTTGAGGTCTTAGGGAGCCCCAGGTTCATAGAATGACCTCGAACGCGGGTTAGAATTCTCTCTATAGGCTGACCTGATCCATGGGGCGTGTATTTGATCCAAAATTAGCTAGGCTTTATGAGGCATGGGAAAGGTCCCCCGAGGGAATCTTAGTCGATAGGTTAAGCAGCGAACTTATCGTACGCCTCTTAAGACCCGGAAAAGGAGAGAGGATTTTAGATATTGGTTGCGGGACGGGAAATCATCTCCTCCTCTTTTATCGATTAGGATTCGATGTAACAGGCCTTGATGCCTCTCCCTATATGCTGGATATTGCAAGGTCAAGGTTGGGGGATAAGGCCTCCCTAAGGATCGGCAGGGCAGAGGATCTACCCTTCGAGGATAATGAATTTGACCTGGCTACCCTTATCTTTACATTGGAATTCCTTGATGACCCCCTTGCAGCACTCAGGGAGGCGGGGAGGGTTACAAGGAATAAGGTATTTGTAGGGGTGCTCAACAGCCTTTCTGCAGGGTGCATGTGTAAGAAATTCTTCGCCCTGTTTCGCGACTCTATCTTTGGAGAGGCACATCTTTTCACTTTATGGGGGCTCAAGGGCTATGCGAAAAAGGCATATGGCAATGTACCCATCGAATGGGGAAGTGTCCGGGTGATGCCGTTGTTTTTGGGAAAACATGCCCAAATGATCGAGCTCTCGTCCTCGGTACGATCTTCTCCATTTGGCACGTTTCTAGGTCTTGTGTTCAAGTTGATTTACACTCTAAAGACAGAAAAGATAAAGGCGGCAGAGAGGGTACCCGCTTTTACCCCTTGACACATAGTAGCTGAATAATTAATCGTAAGGTTATCGTCTCGAGGTACTAGTGGCAGGGAGGTGCGAGAGTGGCGGAACTGGCAGACGCACTGGACTTAGGATCCAGCCCGCATTGTCGGGTAGGGGTTCGACTCCCCTCTCTCGCACCACAGTCAGCTTTGGTGAGAGGGCATGGAAACAAGCATTGAGGAAATAAGCCAGGTAAAAAGGCGGCTTAATGTCGAGATCGATGCGGAAGAGGTAACTAGGAAGCTGGATCAGGCCTACAGGCGGATCTCAAAGAGTGCCCGGATCAGGGGCTTTAGGCCTGGTAAGGCCCCAAGGAGGATAATCGAGCAGTACTACGGAAAAGAGATTTTGGAGGATGTAAGGCATGATTTAATAGAGGACTCCTTTCCTAAGGCGATCCAAGAGACCGAACTTGTTCCAGTAGGAGGCCCATCTATTGAGGATGAGGCCATAATACCGGGCAAAAACTTCAAGTATACTGTGACCGTAGAGGTAAGGCCGGACTTTGAGCTAAAGGACTATATGGGTATTTCCGTGGAGAAGGAGATCTTGGATATCTCCGAAGATGATGTTAATAAAAGACTCGAGGAAATAAAGGAGGCGTATGCTAAGCTGGTCACCATCGATGAGGACAGGGGGATAAGACAGGGGGATTATGTAATCGTCGACTATGAAGGGATCTGGAAGAATAAACCCCTTAAGGGCATAAAGGCGAAAAACTTTATGATCCATGTAGGAAGTAACCATTTTCATCCCGAACTTGAATCAGGCATCGTGGGTCTCAAAAAGGATGACAGGAAGGATATAGTAATAGATTTCGATGAGGACTTTGGTGATAGGAGATTGGCCGGCAGGAGCGTTACCTTTCGCATCCACGTTCAGGATATCAAGAAGAAGGAGCTCTGTGAACTTGATGACGATTTTGCAAGGGGCCTCGGTGCCGATTTCAAGTCCTTAAAGGATTTGAGGAAGAGGGTGGAGAAGGATATTGCCCTTCAAGAAGAGAGGAGGATAAATAGGGAACTAAGGGGTCGACTCCTCAAGAAGATAGCTGCTACAGTAGATTTCGAGCTCCCTCAGGCTATGGTTGAAAGCGAGATCGAACGCTCACTAGCCCACATAAGACAAGACTCCCTTCGCACCGGCACTACATTGGAATCAGCTGGTATTTCAGAGGAGAAACTGCGGAGGGACCTGAGGAGAGGCGCTGAACAAAGGGTCAAGGAAAAACTCGTGTTAGGAAAGATGGCTGATATGGAAGCAATAAGAATTGAGGACTCGGATATAAGGAAGGGTTTTCAGGAGCTTGCCGCCCAAACAGGAAATGATCTCGCTACGCTTCAACAATACTATGAAAAAAACAACCTCATGGACCAGTTCAGAGACCAGCTTTTGGTTGAAAAGATCTTGAATCACCTTGTACAAGGTGCTAACATCATTGAGGTAGAGGAGATATCCCAAGAGGACACAAGAGATTGAAAGGTACTAGGGCAAAATGTTGATACCAATAGTCGTTGAGCAAACCTCTAGAGGTGAAAGGGCGTATGATATCTACTCACGCCTCTTAAAGGATAGGATTATCTTCTTGGGTGAGCAGGTGAGCGATGATATGGCGAATATTATCATCGCACAGTTTCTGTTTTTGGAATCCGAGGATCCAGATAAAGATATAAACCTCTATATTAATTCCCCTGGAGGCTCAATTACGGCGGGGCTGGCTATCTATGATACGATGCAATATGTGAAATCCAATGTTACTACGATCTGCACTGGACAAGCGAGCAGCATGGCTGCCCTCCTATTAGCCGCAGGCACTAAAGGGAAGCGGTTTGCCCTGCCACATTCCAGGATTATGATGCACCAGCCGATGGGGGCAACACAGGGGCAGGCGACGGATATAGATATCCAGGCCAGGGAGATAATACGGATTAAAAAGGCGATCAATGAGCTTTTTGCCCTGCACACAGGCCAGGATCAGAAGAAGATAGAAAACGATACGGAGAGGGATTATTTCATGAGCGGCCAGGAGGCGCTGCAATATGGTATTGTAGATAAGGTGATAACAAAAAGGGAAATGATAGAGAGGGAGAAGCATAAGGGAGGTAGTACCAAATGACCAGGAAAAATAACCCAGCGGGCGAACTTGTGTGTTCTTTCTGTGGTAAAAGTCAGGATGAGGTTAAAAAACTGATTGCTGGACCGTCAGTCTACATCTGCGATGAATGTGTTTCCCTGTGCAGCGAAATCATCCATGAAGAATACGGACAGGAAGAGAAGGATAAACACAAAGATCTCCTCCCCAAGCCACAGGAGATAAAGAAGAGCCTGGACCAGTATGTGATCGAGCAAGACAGGGCTAAAAAGGTCCTTTCCGTGGCAGTCCATAACCACTATAAGAGGATTGGTGCAAACCTCGGCAGCGAAGATGTCGAGATCGATAAGAGCAATATAGTCTTGATAGGACCGACTGGTTCAGGGAAGACACTTTTGGCACAGACTTTGGCAAGGATATTGAATGTACCGTTTACTATCGCGGATGCTACGACGCTAACTGAAGCCGGTTATGTGGGTGAGGATGTCGAGAGCATAATCCTCAGTCTCGTGCAAATGGCAGACTATGATATCGAAAGGGCCTCGAAAGGCATCGTCTATATTGATGAGATAGACAAGATTGCGAGAAAATCCGATAGTCCTTCAATAACCAGGGATGTTTCAGGAGAGGGGGTTCAGCAGGGCCTCCTAAAGATATTAGAAGGTACGATAGCCAATATACCCCCCAAAGGTGGCAGAAAGCACCCCCAGCAGGACTTTTTGAAGGTAAACACCAGGAACATCCTCTTTATTTGCGGAGGGACCTTTAATGGCCTCGACAAGATAATCCTGTCGAGGATCGGGAGTAAGACAGTGGGTTTTGAGGCCGACATTAGAGGCCACAGTAACCTCGCCCTTGAGGAAATCTTATCCTTGGTTCAACCTGAAGATCTCCTCAAGTTTGGTTTAATACCGGAGTTTATCGGTAGACTCCCAGTCATCGCCTCTCTCGGGGAATTGAGCCTTGAGGCCTTAGTGAGGATCCTGACAGAGCCCAAGAATGCCCTCGTTAAACAGTATGAAAAACTCTTCGAAATGGAGGGCATAAAACTGGGGTTCACTGAGGATGCGTTGAGGGCCGTATCCAAGGAGGCACTTGATCGGAAGTCAGGTGCCAGGGGACTGAGGGCAATTCTCGAAAAAGTGATGCTGGATATTATGTATGATCTTCCCTCGAGATCGGCCGTGAGCGAATGTGTCATAGGAGAGGAAGTTATCCTGAAGGATGAGCCCCCACTGTTGCTGTACGAAAACCAGATTGAATACGCCTAAGGGTTAGCCATGTTTAAAAAGAACCCCCTAGATGAGTTCATGAAGCGAGAGAAAAAGCAAGTTCCATTACTTCCCCTCAGGGATATAGTTATATTCCCCGGTATGGTAGTGCCGCTGTTCGTCGGAAGGGAGAAATCCATCAATGCACTGAAATATGCATTGTCCCAAGAGAAAGACATCTTTCTGGTCACCCAGAAGAATGCCAAAATGGATGACCCGAGCCTGAGGGATATATACTCCGTTGGTACGCTTTCCACAGTCCTTCAGCTGCTTAAGATGGCTGACGGAACGGTCAAGGGCCTAGTGGAAGGAAAAAGCAGGGCCAAGATCAAAAACTATCTGCCCGAGTCTGGTTTCTTTATGGTTGAAGCGGAGAAACTTGTCGAACACTACGAACTAGACGTGAAGACTGAGGCCTTCATAAGGAGTATCCATTCCTCATTTGAGTCCTACGCGAGGCTCAACCAAAAGATTGGTGACGATGTAGTTGAGCAAGTGACCTCCATTACCGATCCTTCTCAACTTGTTAATACTGTGGCGGCTCATCTGATTACCAAGATAAAGGAAAAACAATCCCTGCTGGAGATAGAGGATGTAAATGGGAGGCTTGAAAAGCTTTACAAGGTATTGACTGCTGAGAACGATATCCTTGAGCTCGAGGAGAGCCTGAGGCAGAGGGTCAAGAAACAGATGGAGAAGACGCAAAAGAACTATTACCTCAACGAGCAGATGCGGGCAATACAGAAGGAAATGGGTCAGCAGGACGATTTTGCCAGTGAGCTCAAGGACCTCGAAAGAAGGATAAAGAACAAGAACTTACCCAGGGAGGCCGCGGCAAAGGTTAGACAAGAATTTAAGAAATTGAAAATGATGACCCCCCAATCCGCAGAGGCCACAGTTGTGCGGAACTACATTGATTGGATTCTATCCTTGCCCTGGCTCACCAAGACAAAGGACAAACTAGATATCCAGGAGGCCGAAACCATACTTGAAGAGGACCATTATGGCCTATCTAAGCCTAAGGAGAGGATCCTGGAATATTTAGCTGTCCAGAAACTCACAAAGAAGATCAAGGGACCTATTCTCTGTTTTATTGGTCCGCCAGGTGTTGGCAAGACCTCCTTAGCCAAATCCGTGGCAAGGGCCCTGGGAAGGAATTTCGTCAGGCTCTCTCTGGGCGGTGTCAGGGACGAAGCTGAGATACGAGGTCACAGGAGAACCTATATCGGGGCTTTACCGGGAAAGATCATCCAGTATCTTAAAAGGGCAAAATCAAACAACCCCGTCTTCTGCCTGGATGAGGTAGACAAGATGAGTACCGATTTCAGGGGCGATCCATCAGCTGCGCTTTTGGAGGTGCTTGACCCAGAACAGAACAATGCCTTCAATGACCACTATCTCGATCTTGACTACGACCTTTCAGAGGTTCTTTTCATAACCACAGGCAATGACCTTATCGGGATCCCACCGCCCTTACAGGATAGGATGGAGATCATAAGGCTGCCTGGTTATACGGAGATCGAAAAGCTGCATATTGCCAAGAGGTTTCTGATAAAGAAGCAGACCCAACAAAACGGCCTCACCGAGGATAATATCTCCTTTTCCGATCAGGCTATTTTGAACATAATCAGATATTATACGAGAGAGGCGGGGGTTCGAAATCTTGAAAGGGAAATAGCTGCTGTTTGCAGGAAGGTGGCGAAAGAGGTGAGCAAAAAAGGCATGGCTACAAAGCTCGGGATTAATGCGAATTCCCTTCATCGTTACTTAGGTGTCCCCAAATTTCAGTATGGGAGGACTGAGGAAAAAGACGAGATCGGTATGGCCACTGGTTTGGCGTGGACGAGTGCAGGTGGCGAGTTGCTCCAGATAGAGACTACCGTTATGCCAGGAAAGGGGAACTTGGTTTTAACAGGTACCCTTGGGGATGTGATGAAGGAATCAGCTAAAGCCGCCTTAAGC
>Ga0209636_10000288_pt1 | contig 45845 bp, 34 predicted proteins | sample DeeMarSWOR152_54_FD_187464 | JGI IMG/M metagenome (GOLD analysis project Ga0209636, IMG submission 187464) | Marine sediment microbial communities from White Oak River estuary, North Carolina - WOR-1-52-54 (SPAdes) (version 2) | ecosystem: Environmental > Aquatic > Marine > Intertidal zone >...
GTCCTCTACTGCACTGACTCAGTCGACATTACTGGAGAGGTCATCAAGGCCTATGATCAGATGAAAAAGGGCGGTAAAAAAGGTAAAGAATAGGTGAGCAGCATTGGAACTGACCCTTAGGCAGATAGCTGAATCAATTGGCGGCAGTGTTGTAGGTGATGACCAGGTTCTCATAAAGGGGATCAATTCCCTTGTCTTGGCTGAGGAGGGAGAGATATCCTTTTTGGCTGACCCACGATTAAAGGACCAGGTCACGGCAACAAAGGCATCGGCCCTTATTGCAAAGGAACCTTCCAGTCTTTATGGAGGCCCACAGTTGATAGTTTCTGATCCCTACCTTGGCTACGCCAAGGTGGCGGCCATGTTTGCTCCTGCGCCCCCTCGCTTCCAGGGAATTAGCGAAAAGGCCGTAATTGGACAGGGAACTCACCTCGGCAAAGATGTCTCTATCTATCCCTTTGTGTACGTCGGGAGGGAGTCGGTAATAGGCAATGAGGTCAATCTCTTCCCTGGTGTTTATGTCGGCGACAGGGTCACAGTAGGGGAGAAAAGTGTTATCTATCCAAATGTAACAATACTGTCCGATTGCATAATAGGGAGGGAAGTGATTGTCCATGCGGGGACTGTCATAGGAAGTGACGGCTTTGGTTACACCAGGGATGGTGATGTGAGCGTCAAGATCCCACAAATGGGCCTCGTAGAGATAGAGGATAGTGTGGAGATCGGCGCAAATAATGCCATCGATAGGGCTGCCTTCGGTAAGACACTGATTAGGAAGGGCGTAAAGACCGATAATCTCGTTCAAATAGGTCATAATGTCGTTGTTGGCGAAAACACCATTATCGTAGCGCAGGTGGGTATTGCGGGAAGCACCACGGTGGGAAAGGGTGTTATTATAGGGGGGCAGGTCGGCCTTACGGACCATATCGAGATAGGCGACCGGGTAATGATTGGATCAAAATCCGGTGTGGCCAAATCTATTCCTGCCGGTGAGGTTGTTTCTGGCATACCAACCATGCCTCATCGCCTCTGGTTGAAAACGAGGGGGCTTATAAGGAGGCTCCCCGAGTATTCAGAGAAGTTAAAGGAATTAGAACAGAGGGTTAGGGAACTAGAACAACAATTAGGAGAGGAGTCGATAGGGTAATGGATTTGCCTCTGACTTACCGGGACATCATAAAGATACTCCCACACAGGCATCCATTCCTCCTTGTGGATGTAATTACGGAGCTTGAGTTGGGAGAGAGGATAGTGGGGATCAAGAATGTCACCATAAATGAGCCTTTCTTCGCGGGTCATTTTCCAGGAAAGCCCATTATGCCTGGTGTGTTGGTGATAGAGGCGATGGCTCAAGTGGGTGGCATACTTGCCAGATTATCGGAACCGGAGAGTATGGAGCAAAAGGACAACGATGCTATCTACTTCGTGGCTATGGACAAGGTAAGATTTAGGAAACCGATCCTGCCCGGTGATCAGATCGTCTTTGAACTGGCTGCCATCAGAAAGGGTAGGAGAATATGGAAGATGAAGGGTAAGGCAATGGTGCGCAGTGCGGTAGCGGCCGAAGCTGAGTTAGTAGCTGCAATAAGGTAAGGGAAATGGGAGTTGATATTCATCCATCCGCTGCCGTTTCGCCCAAGGCAGAGATAGCAGACGGGGCTAAGATCGGGCCATTTTCAATAATAGGCGAAAAGGTAGCAGTAGGCAGGGATACGGTTATTGATTCCCATGTAGTTATCGATGGGAACACGGTCATAGGGGAAAGAAATAGGATCTACCCTTTCGTCTCTATTGGTCTACCTCCCCAGGATATCGGCTATAAGGATGAGGACACCAGGGTCATAATTGGGGATGGAAATATTATAAGGGAGTTTGTAACCATTAATCGGGCCACGACCAAGCATGATAGGGTTACGAAAGTCGGGGACAAAAATTACCTTATGGCCTATGCGCACGTAGCCCATGACTGCACGTTGGGTAATTCCATTATCATGTCAAATGCCGCAACCCTTGGCGGCCATATCGAGATAGGCGACCACGCCATTATAGGGGGTCTCGTGGCCGTACACCAGTTTGTCAGGATAGGGACGTACGCATTTGTCGGAGGAAAGTCGGCCCTCGTCAAGGACATCCCTCCATTCATGATGGCTGCTGGCGACAGGGCCAGATTGTATGGACTCAATCAGATAGGTCTGAGAAGGCAGGGATTCTCTCAGGAAAAGATAGATGGGCTAAAGAGGGCTTATCGGATTATATGGCGCGATCGCCGCCTTTTTCATGAGGCACTGGAAAAGGTGAGGAGGGAGATAACTCCTTTTAGGGAGTTGGAGATACTCCTTGATTTCTTGGTCAGCTCAAAAAGGGGCGTTGTGAGGTAGGTAACTGCTTTGTGTCAAGCAGATAGGATAGGCATCATAGCAGGCGGCGGGAGGTTCCCCCTTTTGATAGCCGACGCGGCCAGGAGAAGGGGGTTGAAGGTAATTGCCGTGGCACACAAGGGCGAGACCATGCCGGAGTTGGCTAATAGGGTGGATGAGATCACCTGGATAGGGCTTGGTCAATTCGGTCACTTGCTCGATGCCTTCAAGTCAAGGGGGGTTAGTCATGTCCTCATGGCTGGTGCAATTAGCAAGGCCAATATGTTTGGCAACGTGAGACCAGATCTAAAAGGACTGGCAGTCGTTGGGAAGTTATTGGTCTTGCATGATGATGACATCTTGAGGGCTGTGGCCAGGGAGCTTGAAAGAGAGGGAATAGCGGTTGTGAGTTCTACTAGGTACCTCCCGGAACTACTGGCGCCGCCGGGCTGTCTCACGAAAAGAGGGGCGAGCAGGGAGGAGCTGGAGGACATAGAATTTGGCTGGATGGTGGCCAAGCAGCTGGGTAACCTGGATATAGGGCATTGTGTTGTGGTCAGAAGAAGGACAGTCCTGGCAGTAGAGGCCATAGAGGGGACCGATAAGACAATAGCAAGGGGAGGGGAATTAGCCAAGGAGGGTGCGGTGGTTGTTAAGGTGAGTAAGCCCAATCAGGATCTGAGGTTTGATCTGCCTGCCGTCGGCCTTAACACCATTGGGGTCATGTCAAGGGTGAAAGCATCTGTTCTGGCAATTGAAGCAGGTAAAACCATTATCTTTGACAGGCAGGAGATGATAGGGCTGGCAAACAAGAACGGCATTGCCATAGTGTCGAGGTGATGTCGACCGGGGAATCGAGCGTATGGGAAGATTGCGATTGGGCGTCGTCGGTGTAGGCCATGTAGGCGAGTTACATGCCCAGAAGTATGCCTCTATGGAGGATATTGACCTGGTTGGGGTTGCCGACATAGATTTCCAAAGGGCAAAGGATGTAGCTCGCAGGTATAACACGAAGGGTTACCATAGCCATACCGAGCTGCTTCCTCACGTAGATGGCCTCAGTTTGGCAGTTCCAGCTGCATTCCACTATGAAATTGGACATGATATCTTGGCCCATGGCACCCATCTGTTAATTGAGAAGCCCATCACCCTTGAACTGGGGGATGCTGATAGGCTGATAGAAATCGCAAAGAGAAACAAGGCCATCTTACAGATAGGACACATAGAACGCTTTAATCCCGCAGTAGTTAAGCTGCGGTTGTTGCTCTCCAAGCCTGTTTTCATTGAATCTCAGCGGCTTAACTTCTTCACCAACAGAGGGACGGATGTGGATGTGATCTTAGACCTCATGATCCACGATCTGGATATCGTCGTGCACCTCGTAAATTCGAGGATTGAGGAGGTAGAGGCGGTTGGTATGCCTGTTATAACCGATAAGATAGATATTGCTAACGTTAGGATTGCATTTGGCAATGGTACCATAGCAAATTTAACGGCAAGCCGCGTCTCCCATGAATCCCTTAGGATGATTCGGGTCCTGCAACCTGATAGCTACATATCAGTTGATTACGGCAAGAGAAAGATCAGTGTAACCCATATCAAAGGGGACAGGAGAAATCCTTCCGACCTCTCTCCGATAGTCCATAAGGAGGAGGAATTTCCCGATAGTGACCCCCTGGCCGATCAGATTAGATCCTTCGTGGGGGCTATAAGAAATGGAACAGAGCCTAAGGTCTCTGGAGACGATGGGAAAAAGGCCCTGGCTGTTGCCCTCTCTATCATTGACCAGATAAAGAGAAAGGGGAAGATAACTTCCTGAATTGAGCGCGACAAAAAGCGTAATGATCATAGCAGGAGAGGCCTCAGGAGATCTCTACGGTGCCCATTTGGTCTTGGCAATGAAGAGGCTGGCCCCGGACCTGAGATTTTTTGGCGTTGGTGGCCCGGAGATGGAGGAAGTTGGTGTCAGGGTTCTGTTTCAGCTGTCAGCCCTGGCCGTGGTGGGGATGACGGAAGTCATACCCAGAATTGGATATATCTTTCGGGCCTTGAGGGAATTGAAGACCTCATTAAGGAGTAGTCCCCCGGATCTCTTGATCCTTATTGACTATCCAGGGTTCAATCTAAATTTAGCCAAAAAAGCCCGCGTTCTTGGTATCCCAGTACTTTACTATATTCCTCCCCAGGTATGGGCGTGGTGGCGAGGGAGGGTCACAAAGATAGCTAGGAGGGTGGACCGGGTCGCGGTTATCCTCCCCTTCGAGGAGGAATTTTACCAGAGGTTTGGACTTCCAGTCGAGTATGTGGGTCATCCGCTCATGGATCTGCCCTTGCCTGAAGGGAGTAAGAGGATGATTAGGGAGGGTTTGGGCATTAGTCGTGAGAAGGGACCTATCCTTGGATTGCTTCCTGGGAGCAGGGCTGAGGAGGTTGTGAGAATGATGCCAGCAATGATCGGTGCAGCTGAAACCATTTCCCACTATTATCCTCGTCTTCACTGCATCTTGCCGTTAGCATCTACCGTAAGGGAGGATGTGGTCAAGCCCTATGTAGAAAATGCCTCGATAGACGTGACAATTGGAAGATCTGACACAAAAGAGCTACTGAAGATTGCTGATGTGGCCCTAGTTGCCTCTGGGACTGCTACCCTAGAGGCAGCTATAATGGAGACGCCGATGATAATAGCATATAAGGTATCCCTGTTGAGCTATATTCTCGGCAGATTCCTCGCAAGGGTATCTCACATCGGCCTGGTAAACTTAATTGCTGGAAGGACTATAGTTCCGGAATTGATTCAGGGCGAGGCAACTGCCTTTCGTCTGGCAGAAGAGGCCTTAGCCATCCTCAGGAATAATGGGTTAAGAGCAGAAATGAAAGGGCAGTTACGGTCGATAAGGGAGAAACTCGGTCAAGGCGGCGCTTCCAGAAAAGCTGCCTCCATTGCAGGGGAGATGATGGGGCTGTAAGCTTATGGCAGGCACCATACTCATAGTAGATGATGAGCCGAGTATACTTCAATCCTTATGCGGCATCCTCAGTGATGAGGGCTTTGAGGTCATTACTGCCGATGGAGGTTTGAGGGCGTTGAATATAATAAAGGAAACTATTCCGGATATCGTGTTACTGGATATCTGGATGCCGGATATCGACGGCATAGAAACACTGCAGCGGATCAGGGAACTGTATCCGAGCTTACAGGTAATTATGATCTCAGGTCACGGCACAATAGAAACTGCGGTTAAGGCGACGAAATTGGGTGCCTATGACTTTATTGAAAAGCCTCTTTCACTAGAGAAGGTCCTCTTATCGGTAAACAATGCATTGAACTACAACAGGCTTGAGGCGGAGCTCGATCTGTTCAGGGAGAGAGAGCGACAGAGGTATCAGATAGGCGGACATAGCAGGGCTATTACCCACTTAAAGGAACAAATTAAGGTAGTTGCCCCAACTAATGCATGGGTTCTCATTGTTGGGGAAAATGGAACCGGTAAGGAGCTAGTGGCCCACACAATACACCGATTAAGCAAGCGGAGCACCAAACCGTTCGTTGAGGTTAATTGTGCTGCTATACCGGAGGATCTAATCGAATCAGAACTCTTTGGCCACGAAAAGGGTGCATTTACCGGGGCTACCACAATGAAAAGGGGGAAGTTTGATCAGGCTAATGAGGGAACCCTATTCTTGGACGAGATTGGGGATATGAGCCTAAAGGCCCAGTCAAAGGTACTGCGGATTTTGCAGGAGCAGAGATTTGAGCGGGTAGGTGGCAACCGCACAATTGCGGTTGACACCAGGGTCATCGTTGCAACTAACAAGAATTTGGAAGAAGAGATCGTAAAGGGAAGATTCAGAGAAGATCTCTACTTTCGCCTTAACGTTATACCTATTTGGGTTCCTCCCTTGAGGGAGAGGGTTGATGATGTACCCGAGCTTGTGGATGAATTTCTGAATGAGTTTTCACTTGCTACCAAAGGGGAATGCAAACATCTAAGTCCAGATGCCATGGAGTTGCTGAAGAAGTACAGCTGGCCGGGCAATGTGAGGGAACTTAGGAATCTGATAGAAAGGATGGTTATTATGTACCCAGGTAAGGCAATTCATGCAAAAGATATACCTCCTCTGTTTAACAGATCCAGGATTGAAGAGACTAGGGCTGAGTCCTTCTTTTCCTTTGACACCCTCAAGGAGGCCAGGGAGACGTTTGAGAGATCGTTTATCACCAGTAAGTTGAAACAGTTTGGGGGGAATATTAGCAAGACGGCCGAGGCTATAGGGGTGGAGAGAAGCAATCTCCACAAGAAGATAAAGGCCTATGGCCTTTAGGGATTCCTCCCCTTTAGGAATTCCCCTATCCTTCGGAGCCCCTCGGTGATATTCTCAAGGGAGTTTGCATATGAGAACCTGAGGTATCCCTCGGCATTGGCTCCAAAATCAATCCCAGGCGCTACGCCCACCCCTGCCTTTTCAAGAATCTCAAAGGCCAGCTCATAGGAATTATTGGATAGATGCCTTGCCCTGGCCAGGATATAAAATGCCCCAACAGGATCAACGCTGATTCCAAGACCAACTTCCCTGAGCCCCTTAATCATGGAGTGCCTTCTTTGATCGTAGATGGATCTCATCCTCTCAATATCTCCCTGGGCTTCGGTGATGGCTGCGAGCCCTGCCCACTGGGAGACACTGCCAGCCGAGATAAAGAAGTTCTGTTGCATCTTCTGCATCGGCCTGACAAAATCCTCTGGAGCAATCACGTATCCGAGTCTCCACCCAGTCATGGCATAGAGCTTAGAGAAGCCATTCAAGACAAATGCCCGATCTGTAAACTCCAGGATCGAATGCTCTTTGCCTTCATATACCAGGCCATGATATATCTCATCAGAGATGACATATGGTCCAAGATCAGCTATCATTTTCATCCTCTCAGCCGAGAGGAGATTTCCAGTAGGATTTGACGGAGAGTTTATGAGGATTGCCTTTGTGTGGGGAGAGATCTTTTGGGCAACCTCGTCTGGCCGAAATTGAAACCCGTCATCTTCATAGACCTCTACAAATACGCAATTTCCACCAACGTACTTGATAATATTCGGATAGCAGGGATAGTACGGATTGGAGACGATGATTTCATCTCCATTTTCCAATAGGGCCGAGAAGATCAGCAACATTCCGGGCGACGTACCAGAGGTTACTATGACCTGATCAGGGTGTATTTGAACACCATACTTGCGCATATAGCGGTAGCAGATAGCCTCCCTCAACTTAGGGATTCCCAGGCTGTGCGTGTAGTGAGTTCTCCCTTCCCTTATGGCCTTGATCCCTGCCTCCCTTATGCATTGAGGTGTGTCGAAATCCGGCTCGCCTATCTCGAGGTGTATGATATCCCTCCCCGCTCTCTCAAGGACATTCGCCCGTTCCAGGACATCCATGACAATGAAGGAGCGAAAATCTATGGCCCTCGTTGCGACTGTCATAGGCTTAGCTTCCTCTCAGCAGAGCTCATGGGTTATTCAAATCCCTGCTCCTCTCCTGGGAATTGAGATAATCAGATCACCTTATTGAGTGGATATTCAATGATCCCTTCCGCTCCCTCCTTTATGAGTTGCGGAATGAGTGCCCTGACCCTTTCAGTCTGAACCATAACCTCAACGGAAACCCAATTGGATTGGAAGAGATTTGCTATGGTAGGCGAGGTAATACTGGGGAGCAATTTGATAACCGCATTCAATCGCTCCTTTGGTACATTCATCTTCAAGCCGACCATGTTTTCCGCCCTTAAGGCCCCCTTGAGGAGTAAGGCGATCTGCTCGATCTTGCTCCTCTTCCATGAATCCTCCCATGCATCCTTATTTGCAATGAGTATGGTGTTGGATTGCATGAGCTCGTGGATGATCCTCAATCCGTGGGCCCTCAGAGTGCTGCCTGTCTCAGTGACATCAACAATAGCGTCCGCCAAACCTGCCGCAAGCTTGGCCTCTGTTGTTCCCCATGAAAACGTAACCTCAACGTCTATCCCCCGTTGGCCGAGGTATTTCCTGGTGAAGTGAACCAGTTCTGTTGCTATCTTTTTCCCCTTGAGGTCGGACAGTTCCCTGATATCAGAGTCAGCGGAGACTGCCAGGACCCACCTGGTGGGGCTCTGGCTCACCTTGGAATAGACGAGGTCAGCAACGGTGACGACACCCGATTCATTCTCCTCTTTCCAGTCCCTGCCAGTGAGACCCGCGTCTATAGCACCACTTTCCACATGGATGGACATCTCCTGGGCCCTCAGGATTGAGCACTTGATGGCCTCATCGTTTATTTCGGGAAAGTAGTTCCTTTCACTGATGGCGATCTTCCAGCCCGATTTCTCAAAGAGCCTCAGCGTGGCTTTCTGCAGGCTCCCCTTTGGTATCCCGAGTTTAAGCACCTTCATTTCCTATATATCCTCTCTGGATCAAATATCCTCTCACCTATGGTTGTTTCCCCTCCATGCTTGTCGATTTTGTTATGGAAGCAGCTCTCATAACCGAGATGGCAGGCAGCACCTCCTACCTGCTCCACCTTCAGAAGGATGGCGTCGTGATCGCAGTCCACAAGGATCTCCCTAACCACCTGGATATTACCCGAGGTCTCGCCTTTGTGCCAGATCTCCCCCCGCGTGCGGCTCCAGTAATGGGCCTCTCCAGTCTGGAGGGTAAGTTGATAGGCCTCGTCGTTCATATAGGCCAGCATCAAAACCTTGCCCGACTTATAATCCTGGGCAATAGCGGGCAGGATTCCGTCACCCTTCTTGAAATCCAGTTGGAGCATCGCGCTGCTTCCATCTCTAATGAAGTCTACGGTGCTACTATTAGGTCTTTTTATATACAAGAGATCTCCCATATTGTCTATACTGCTTTTCTTAATAATTTATGGTATGTTTCTCGAGGACGACACTAAAAAGGCGTAATTATGGCAGTGCCAGTAGTGAAGGAGACAAATTTTCCCAATCTAAGATTGATCAATCGTGGGAAGGTGAGGGATATATATGAGGTAGGGAAGACTTTACTTATCGTTGCTACCGACCGGATATCCGCATTCGATGTGGTGATGGATGATCCCGTTCCAGATAAGGGAAAGATCTTGACCAAGCTATCCGCTTTCTGGTTTGAAAGGCTCTCTTCCATAATTGATAATCATGTAGTAACCACCAATCCAGAAGAATATCCTGAATCCTGTAGGGCTTATAGAGAATACCTTGTTGACCGGAGCATGCTGGTGCATAGAGCTAAGCCGCTTCCAGTAGAATGCGTTGTCAGAGGCTACCTTTCGGGATCTGGGTGGCTTGAGTACCGTGCCCTGGGGAGTATCTCAGGTATATCCCTTCCTGAGGGATTGAAGGAGTCATCCCAATTGCCAGAACCGATCTTCACACCATCTACCAAGGCTGCGGTGGGGGCCCATGATGAGAACATTGCCTTTAAGGATGCCGTGTGCATTGTCGGAGAAGATATAGCCAAGGAGATGAGGGACATAAGTTTGAGCCTATACGGATACGGGAGAGATCTGGCCTCTAGGAATGGCATCATTATCGCTGATACCAAGTTCGAGTTTGGGCTCGTCAACGGTGACCTCATGCTGATTGATGAGGTACTGACCCCGGATTCATCTAGATTCTGGCCTATGGATGAGTACGAGCCTGGGAGGGCTCAAAGCAGTTTTGACAAGCAGTTCTTACGGGATTATCTGAATAGCATCGATTGGCCGAAGGAACCACCTCCACCGAAATTACCCCGGGAGGTGATTCAAGTTACAAGGGCTAAGTATCTTGAGGTCCTCCAGAGACTAACCGGAAGAGGCCTGTAAGAGGATAGACCGCTGCCGCTATACCGTCGGCCTTGACAACACCTGTGCAGATGCTTAACATCTCTTTGATTTGCGTCCATCAATAGACGCGGATAGTCAGCTTATGAGCCAGATAGAGGGCAGAAAAGGAGCAGAAACTGAAGAAGCAGGAGATCGCGCCGTGGTGCACGAGGAAGGGGAAAAAGTAGAAGATCGTAATGAGCCTGATACAAGATCGGTCAAAAAGGGTAAGGAAGACAAGGTAAAGCGAGCCGAGGATTTGACAAAGCAGGAGCTCCTGAAAAAGCTAAGAGAGACCGAAGAGGAGGCCCAGAGGAATTACGACCTCTACATGCGTGCCTATGCGGAAATGGAAAACATCAAGAAGAGGGGGATAAAGGAGAGGGAGGAGTTGAGGAAATACGCCAATGAGTCCCTCATCAAGGAGGTCCTTCCGGTAATTGATAGTCTTCAGAAGGCGATATCTCACGCACATAATGACGAAAATCCCTCGGGGTTAGCTGAAGGGCTCAAGCTGACGCTTGATAGTCTCATGAAGACCTTAGAGAAGGCGGGCCTTCAAGAAGTTGAGGCAGAGGGAAAGCCTTTCGACCCCAACTTCCATGAGGCAATTTACCAGCAGACAGATGATAAGGTCCCTCCTGGGCATGTCGTAACCGAATTCCAGAGGGGCTACCTCCTCAATGGACGCCTGATAAGGCCAGCCATGGTTGTCGTATCGCAAGGAAATACAGAGAAAGCAGAAGAGACAGCTTAAATCCATGAATACGCGTGTAAGGAGGAAACAATGGGCAAGATGATTGGAATCGACCTGGGAACCACAAACTCGTGCGTTGCCCTCATGGAGGGAGGTGATCCCAAGGTAATCGCCAACGTGGAAGGGAGCAGGACTACGCCCTCCATGGTAGCATTCGCCGACAGCGGGGAACGGCTCGTTGGGCAGGCTGCAAAAAGACAGGCAATTACCAATCCCGATAATACTGTCTATGCGGTCAAGAGGCTCATCGGCAGAAAGTATGATTCGCCTGAGGCCCAAAGGGATGTGAAGACATGCGCCTACAAAATTACCAAGGCAAAGAATGGTGATGCCCAGGTCACGGTCAGGGGGAAGGATTACAGTGCAGCCGAGATATCAGCGGTGATCTTGACAAAAATGAAGCAGACAGCTGAGGAATATCTCGGAGAAAAGGTGGCTGATGCCGTCATTACCGTCCCGGCGTACTTCAATGACAGCCAGAGACAGGCGACCAAGGATGCGGGAAGGATAGCAGGACTGAATGTGCAGCGTATCATTAATGAGCCTACAGCTGCCTCACTTGCCTACGGTCTGGACAAGAAGAAGGACGAGAAGATTGCGGTCTATGATCTTGGAGGCGGCACCTTTGATATCTCCATCCTGGAGCTCGGTGATGGGGTCTTCGAGGTTAAGGCCACCAATGGAGATACCCATTTAGGTGGCGAGGACTTTGATCAGAGGGTTATCGAGTACCTTGCTGATGAATTCAAGAAGGATCAGGGGATTGATCTCAGGAATGACAAGATGGCCTTGCAGCGGCTGAAGGAGGCCGCTGAGAAGGCAAAGATGGAACTCTCCACATCAATGGAGACTGACATCAATCTGCCCTTTATCACCGCAGATGCAAGCGGGCCGAAGCATTTAAACATGAAGCTGACGAGGGCAAAACTCGAGGCCCTCGTAGAGGATCTGGTTGAAAAGACGGTGGAGCCCTGCAAGATTGCCTTGAGCGATGCTGGCTTGAGGCCCGGTGATCTCGATGAGGTAATTCTGGTTGGTGGAATGACCAGGATGCCGAAGGTTCAACAGAAGGTAAAGGAGCTCTTCGGCAAGGATCCGCACAAGGGTGTCAATCCCGATGAGGTTGTGGCAATCGGTGCGGCTATACAGGCCGGTGTTTTAAAGGGCGACGTAAAGGATGTGCTCTTACTGGATGTTACTCCCCTTTCACTGGGGATTGAGACCCTCGGCGCCGTCTTTACCAAGCTTATTGAGAAAAACACTACCATACCCACTAAGAAGAGCCAGATATTCTCAACTGCGGCGGATAATCAGCCTGCAGTCTCCATCCATGTTCTTCAAGGTGAGCGGGAGATGGCTGCTAATAATAAGACCCTTGGTCGCTTTGAGCTGGTGGGGATTCCGCCGGCGCCTAGAGGGGTCCCTCAGATAGACGTAACCTTTGATATTGATGCCAACGGCATTGTTAATGTGTCTGCTAAGGATTTGGGAACTGGGAAGGAACAGTCTATCAAGATAACTGCCTCAAGCGGCCTTAGTGAGGAGGAGATTGAGAGGCTTGTCAAGGAGGCGGAGCTTCACGCCGAAGAGGACAAGAAGAAGAGAGAACTCGTTGATGTACGGAATGCTGCTGATTCCCTCATCTACACCACTGAAAAATCGCTTAAAGAGGCCGGGGACAAACTCGATGCAGGGACCAAAGGTGAGATAGATGATGCCATCGCCAAGCTCAAGAAGGCCATGGAAGGTGAAGATACAGCAGAGATCAAACGGCTTTCAGAGGAGTTGACCCAGGTCTCGCACAAGATAGCTGAGGTCCTATATGCCCAGGCTGCCGGGTCTCAAACTCAGGCTGGTGCTGAAGCTGGGGCTGGGAAATCGGGCTCAGCTAAGGAGGAGGAGGTTGTTGACGCAGATTTTGAGGAAGTAAAGGATGACAGCAAGTAGAGCCCGCTTTTTCGGTAAGGCCATTGCCGCTCTAACAGTGGTAATGGCCCTTTTTGTTCTTTTCTCTTGTGAGCGAAAGGTGATCATAAAGGAGCCTCTTCCAAAGGAAGTACCTGAGGAAAAGGAGGTCATCGATCATTTTGCCATGGCTGAAGGTTATTGGCGTCAAAGGGACTACGATAAGGCCTTAGCAGCTTATGACAGGTATCTTGAGGAATTTCCAACAGGAGATCGGGTCAGGGATGCATTAGCCGGAAAGGCGACCATATACTATGACGGGAATCGATATGAGGAGGCCTTACCCCTTTTTTTGGACGTAGTCAATGAATATCCCTTGAATGAAAAGAGGGCCGAGATTCATCTCTTAATAGTCAGGACATATTTCCATCTGAAGCAATACTCGGAATCAAGGCTATCCGCTTTGCGGTGGCTTGAGCTCTATAAGGACTATCCCAGGAAAGAAGAGGTATTCCTTCTTCTAGGCCAGAACCTGAAGGAGTTAGGTCACCCTCCACGGGTCCTTTACTGGTGGCTTAAGTTATTGGAATCACAGTTGATTCCAAGAGAGCAAAAGGACGACATCAGGTACCAACTTTTCGATCTCATCCATGAGGCCACAGAAGAGGAACTAAAGGAGATGGCCACCTATGCTAAAGAGAGCAGTCTTATCCCTGCTATTCACTACCAGCTTGCCCTATCATATCTTAAATCGGATGAATTAGAGGAGGCACGCGAGGCGGCAACAGAGATAGTGAGGCTTGCACCGGAACAGGGTTGGGCCGCCAGAGCTGAGGAGATCCTGGAGAAGATTGAGGAGAGGTTAAAGGTCAACCCCAACGTTATCGGTTGCCTCTTACCCATGAGCGGTCCCTTTGCCATCTATGGCCAGGAGGTCTTAAATGGCCTCGAACTGGGTTTGGACGTCTTTAGGGAGGGTAAGGAAGGCCTTCCATCCATAGAGTTTGTAATAAGGGATACAAAGGGCGATGCTACCATAGCAATTGAGGCTATGAAGGAGTTGGCAGAGGAGGAAAAGGCAATAGTCATTATAGGCCCCTTGATCAGCAAGGTAGCTGAAGGGGTTGTGGAAGAGGCCCAAGAATTGGGTGTACCCATAATCAGCTTAAGCCAGAGTGAAGGTATCACGAGCAAGGGAGAGATGATTTTTCAGAATTGTCTCACCCCGGAAGACCAGCTCAGAAGCCTAATAGATAAGGTTATGGGTGAAATGGGGTCAAAGAGATTCGCGATCCTATATCCTGCCAATGCCTATGGCAGATACTTCATGGATAGGCTGTGGGATGAGGTTGAGTCACAGGGGGGGATGATAACTGCAGTAGAATCCTATGATCCTAAGGATACGGATTTTGCAACACCCATAAAAAAGATGGTCGGTCTCTTCTATCCGAGGCCGGAATCAGATACGGTTGAACAGGAGAGGGAAGAATCGGAACAAGCAGAAGAGGCTGAACTGGAGGAGGAAGAGGCACCAGAGCCTATCATTGATTTTGATGCCATATTCATACCTGATAGCTCTAAAAGGGTAGCCCTTATAGCGTCACAGTTGGCCTATTATGATGTTGTAGGAGTAAGGCTCTTGGGGACGAATCTCTGGAATTCTCCTGAGTTGATCGAGATCGGCGGGGAATATGTTCGCGGAGCCGTATTTCCTGCTGGCTTTTTTCCCGGTAGCGGCTATAGAGGGGTGGATAGCTTTGTTGACCAATACAAGACCAACTTTGGCCGGGAACCAGGACTCCTTGCTGCTATAGGTTACGATACTATTAGGATAATCAAGGAGATCTTGAAAGAAAAGGGAGACCATATAAAGACAAGGGGAGATCTTCGTCTTGCGTTAGCAACAAGTGAGGACTTTGATGGCGTAACCGGGTCCATGGTGTTTGATGAAGACAGAAGGGCAAAAAGAGATCCCCTCCTTTTGACGGTTATCGGTAGGCATTTCCTCCCCATGCCGTGACCTCTGGCATACTCCAGAATCCATATCTCTGGGCGTTTTGTCTCATCCCCCGTGACTAGCTTTTTTTGGCAATGCGTTCGATCTTTCCCTTAAGGATAACAGTCTCAACCCTTCCGAGGGCCCGAACATCCTCTAATGGGTTACCCCTCACCCCAATAATGTCAGCAATCTTACCGGGTTCAAGAGTCCCAATACTCTCTTCAAGCCCGCAGACTATCGCTCCGTAATGGGTGGCTGCCGCAAGGGCCTCGGTCGTCGGAGCCCTCAGCTCAACGAGATATTCAACTTCCTGGGCCAAGCCGCCATGCATGGCATCCGTTCCTATCGCAAACTTAACCCCGCCCCGAATGGCTGCAGCCATTCGATTTGCCACTCTATCCCGGTCGCGTAAGTGACCGTCGATGAATTCGGAAGGCAATGTGCGGATCCTCGCTTCCGTTAAAAACGGACTGGGTGTCAAAACGAGCCAACTATCCGATTGAGCGAGCATATCGATTTCTCGATCGCTCATAAAATAACCGTGCTCGATTGAGTCAACTCCTGCCTCGAGACACCATTGGAGCCCGACTCCACCAATACAATGGGCTGCTGTTTTGACGCCCATGGCGTGGGCCTCCTGAACAGCAACGGAGATCTCCTCCTTCGAAAGATAGCTATGGATCTCCGGTGATCCCGGAAGAGTCCCAGTAATGTATAGTTTGATCAAATCGGCCCCTGCACGCAGATTTTCCCTCACGGCGCCTCGTATCTGATCAGGACCATCAAATGCATAGCCCATGAAGCCATAGCCATGAGGTGCGCGGATCCCTCTAGTGGCAACCAGGAGGCGCGGCCCTGTCAAGAGCCCGGATTCGACAGCTCTCTTGCATTCGACATCAAGGAAGTTCCTGTCCCCCAAACAACGTGCTGTTGTAACACCAGCCCTCAGATCAATACCCATGTTTGCAGAGGCACGAAGAGCTAGAGCGGCATCACTGTCGTTCATCCGGTGTAGATAGTTCTCCAAGGTTGGGTCCAGGGAAAGGTGGTTGTGACAGTCGATTAAGCCCGGGATGAGCACTTGATCGCTGCAGTCAAGTACCTCAGCGTTGGATGCTTGCCTGATCTTCTCCTCCTTTCCCACTGCAACGATCCGCTCTCCATCGATCGCAACGCCGCCCTTCTCAATCGGCGGCCTCCCTGTGCCGTCAATCACCATTTCTCCGCGTACAGTTAGTCGTCCCATGCTGGTAAATCCGAGCGTTCCTCAATCAGCTTCCGGACTTTGAGCCATCCGGTTCGGAGATTCTTTCAACCACTTTTATCAATTGCGATCCCTCTTGATCTTCCATGCCAAGAGACTGGGCGGCAAGGAAATAGTGATAGGCCGAAGTTGCGACAAAGAGGGGAAGTTTGAGACGTCTGCCGGTGTTAATGACGATATCCATGTCTTTGCACATCTGGCCAAGCCCCCCTGGTGAAGGCGTACTATCCAGTACACTTGATGAGAGGAGCCGAAAGTAGTCGCTCCCCACAATCCCCTCCCCGATGACTTTGCAGACGAGCCGGGGATCGAGACCGATCCTCTTGGCCATGGCAATGGTTTCCATTATAGCCGCATGGGTCGTCCCCACCAGCAGCTGGTTACAGTGTTTAACAGACTGGCCCATACCCGGAGTTTCACCGGCATGTACGATCTCGCCTAAGACCTCAAGTACAGGCCGGCACGCTTCCAAAAGCCCTCGAGGCGCCGCTGCGATCAGGGTAAGGGTGCCGTTCTCAGCTCTGGCAGGGCCTCCGGTGAATGGGCAATCAATGAACCCCACATTGGCCTCATGACATCTTTTGGCTATCCATTCTAAATTCTCTCTGTTAATGGTACTCATGCAAATAATCCTTGAGTCGCTGTCACACCCGGCGAGTACGCCATTTGGGCCTGTTACCACATCGATAACCTGCTGGTCATTGAGTACCAATATGATGATGGTTTTTGCCCTTTGAGCGACTTCCTTAGGGTTCTCAGCAGTTTCAACGCCCATTGATCTCAGTTCTTCCATCACCTCTTTCCGGCGGTCAAAGCCCACTACGTGATAAGCCATCCTGATAAATCTCCTGGCACTTGGCATCCCCACACGTCCCAATCCGATGATCCCAACCTTCTCCATCAATGGATAACCTCCTTTCCCTTATTCTCCTCCGCCTCTAAGCGCATTGTTACTGTTCCTTGGCGGTCATCTCCTCTAGCAGCTGCGCCGCCCGGTGCGGGTTAAAGATCCCGCACACGCACGGGCGAAAAAGGCGTTCCGCTCCCTCTTCGAGGGTGCAGCGCTTATTCCTCACTTCAGCGATCACTTCCTCAATAAGACCCACGGTTACCATACCATGTCCACACATGGTGTTGATCTCAAGAATCTCCTGGGGTGGCAGGTTTTCAGTTCGACCCCAGCGCCCCATGGATATGTTGACAGTATGTTTCTCCAAACCCACTCGCTTGCAGCATTTCTCCACTTCACCAAAGAGCCCGGATACTACAACTGAAAGACCGAAATCCGCCTCTTTGACTGCGAGAAGCGTTCTGGCTAGTGATTCAGTGTCTCTGAAGACGGCGTGAACAACGGCTCGATCCTCAACGTTCTCTAAGACCTTGTCGACCCCTCCCTGATGATATTGATTACCAAGACGGCCATCCCCAATCTTTATCGCTCCATTATCCAGTGCCATCTGCAAAAAACGCCGTAATTTAGGACCTGATCCGGCATGGTTGATGTCCTTTGACGGCATCATCAGAACCACGTAGTCCTCGCTGAGATTCTCTACTGATCCCATCCTATGGAGGGTGTGCGTCATCTTTTAGTGCTCCTTCACCAATGGTCTACCCAAGCCGATGTTTGTCTTTCCATTCGGAGATAGCCAGAGACCAGCTGCTTTCACCACGGGCTCTATGGGAACTGATCCATCCGGGTTGACCCTCGTTGCAATATCCAGGCTGAAGACGGTCTTTATCTCGTCGGCGACCCTTTTGATGATCTCCAACAATTGAGGCAACTGCTCCAGTTTTACGGCAAATTCCAGAATGGCTGACACGACCTTTTCATTCAGTATATCTTCCTTGAACTTACCTATTCTGGGATCTTCCATGAGACTTGTTGTGGGATTCCGTGGTTCGAATTCCACGCCCAAGGAGGCTACAGCCTGGGCTACCTTTTCCACGTCATAGAATCGTGCCCCCAGGACGGGTCGGCCGAGTTCTATTGCGATCCCGGCAAAGCCTCTTTTGAACCTCCCGGTTACATCGTTTGTCTTCATCTCCTCTGTGCCGCGGCCAGTAATTCCCGATTCCTTGGCCACGGTAAGCGGGTCACTGAGGAGACTCCGGACCGTTCGAGGCCAAACTAGCTCCTGCTGATAAATGGCGTCTGTAGGACACTCAGCCATGCGAAGACAGTTACTGCATTCCGCGCACTCATCAAAGTCGATTTCCGCAAAGTCAGCTCCGGCTTCCAGCCTTATGGCCTTGACAGGGCAGTAGGGCACACACTGGCCGCATGCGATACACAGATCGGGATCGATACGCATTTGCTGTCCCCCTATCTCCAACTTTACTTTTTAGTTCTTACTAAATAAGCCGAACTCTTTCGGACAGATATTTGAGCAAGCAATCCCTGCCCGGTGCTTATTGGGCCTTCATAGTAGCCACATGGGAAGTGCTGGGAAAACAAACTTGTGATCAGGGCTATGAATGAAAGGCTCTCTGTGGGTAAAGGAATCCCTTCACGGTGGACGTGAGGGATAGCTCCAGTAATCACTCAGACCCAGTCCTCACTTTTACACCCACGATCTCCTCCAAGAGCTCCGTCACGGATGACATGTCCTTCTTGCCTAGACCCCAGCTACTCGCCATAGAGAAATACTGGTAAGCTTGTCCTGTAAGGAAGAGCGGAATCTTGTTTATCTTGGCGCTTTCAATGGCGAGCCCCAGATCCTTGAGCATTAAATCCAAGGCAAACCCAGGCCGACTGAAGTCTCCCTTTAATAGGTAGTCGGGAACTCGGGCATCGATCAGAAATGAGTTTCCCGCACTGACCCTGATTACCTTATAAATCGTTTCCGGGTCAGCGCCGAGTTTGGTCCCAAGAACAAAAGCCTCAGCAATGGCGAGCATATTTATGCCCGCGAGGACCTGATTAATCATTTTTACGGTCTCTCCCATTCCCACATCACCAACGTGATAGATGTTCTTTCCCATGGCCTGCATAAGGTCTATATGTTCGTCCAGCAGGGCCCGATCACCGCCTACAATTATGGTAAGGGTCCCATTCTCCGCAGCAGTGACACCGCCCGAAACGGGTGCATCCAGGAATCTTACGCCAACCTTTGCTGCCTCGGATGCAACCAGTTTCGAGGTGTGCGGCGCAATGGAACTCATATCGATCAGGAGGGCTCCCTCAGTCGCTCCCCCGAGGACTCCTCCTGCACCCAGTACCGCTGCCTTCACCTCATCGCAGGCAGGCAGCATGGTGATTATCACCTCTGCATCCCGTGCGGCCTCCGCTGAACTGCCCGCTGCCTTTGCTCCATGTGCTATGACTTCCTTGATGGGCTCAGGATTCAGATCATATACGGTAAGAGGGTAACCTGCCTCCAATAGGTTTTTAGCCATTGGTCTGCCCATCGCTCCAAGTCCTATGAATCCTATATGCTCTTTATTCATAGTGCCTCCTCACTATAATCGGATCAGATTAAATCTCGCCCCGCGGGGAAAATGCCCCCTTGGCCAAAGCTCACCGTCTATCCCTTATCCCCTATCCCAATGACCTTCAAGAATCGGTCCGTAATGGCCTCTTCGGCCAGCCTCAACAAGGGCCCCTTGTCCTTAGCACTGCCAAAGAGCCCTAAGTTAATCTTTGCAGCAGCCGCGCTGGCATGGCCCCCTGCCTCGCCAATCTCTCCGAAAGCCTGCCCCATAGCATCCCCCAAGTTAATTCTTGTGTCCTTGTTCCTGCCCGAAATGTGTACCACATCCTCACTCAGGCCGTAGACGAGAACTGTGGACACCCCTTCAAGTCTTAAGAGGTAATCAGCTGCCTGGGGGAGGGTGTCTCTGTCCCTGATTAGACCAACATTTGCCAAGAGCAGGCTCCCGATAATCCTTCTCTTCTTTATTGCCTCACTCAGAACGTCAAGGGTCTCAGAAGACATAAGGGGCGTTTCAATCTTAGTCAAAAGGTCTTGAGAGGCCTTGGGATACAGCAAGGCCACTGCTTGCAGATCCCTGGGTGTGGTCCCCCTGGTGAAATCCGCGGTGTCAGTCTTTATGCCATAAAGAAGCAAGGTGGCCAGCTCTTCGGAGATTTCAAAGTCAAGCTCTGTGAGGTATTCCGTTAGTATGGTAGAGGTCGCTCCTACTTCGGGCCTGATGTCAATATAGTCGGCCGAGACCGCGGCGGGGTCATAGGGGTGGTGGTCTATAATGATATTTGGCCTGATTTCCTTCGGCAAGCTATTGTTCCTTCCGGGTATGGAGGCCTCAATGAGGGCTACCTTAGAATAGTCCTTTATGTCCTTGATCTTGGCAATGGGTATGAGTTCTATTCCGAGCAGATTGATCAGGGCCTTGTTTTCTTCGTGGCCGATTTCTCCACCGTAGATGATATCAGCGCCCTTGCCCATCTTTTCGGTAATCCTCTTAAGGGTCACGGCGCTGGCAATGGCGTCCGGGTCAGGGTTGTCCTGGGTTACAATTGCGATGCCCCTGGCAGCCTCCTGGATCATTGCGCTGAGCCTTTTAAGGTTCCCCTTGAGCTCTAACTCCTCAAGGCTCTTTATAGCCCTCTCGACCACTGCTGAAGTGGGGTAAATAACCTCATCTATTCCCAGCCCCTTGAAACTCTCGCTAGTGTCTTGTTTGCCGGCCCTCAGAATGAGGGGCACATCTGTGCTGATTTCCCTTACAGCCTTGGCCACTTCAATGTTTAAGTCCAGATCAGTTGTCAGTACAAGCACCCCCTTTGCCTTCTGCACATCGATCTTTCTTAAAAGATCTACCGAGGTGATATCGCCCTCCACCACATTATCAAACCCCATCTCCCTTAAGGCCTCTATCCTTTCAGGTTTAATATCCACGAGGGTGACCTGATAACCTGTATCTTTCAAACGGCTAGCCGCATAATAGCCCGCCGTTCCGCTTCCTAAAATGACGTACATGAGACTCACCTCACTTCTTCTTCTCGTCCCAAACCTGGATCAGGTAATCCTTGTAGTCTTCAAACACCTGGGCCTGCTCTTCAACTACTTGCTCGGCGTCACTTGAGCTCATATCTTTCGTTTGGTTGATAAACGAGGCTACACGCCCTAGATACAAGGGAGTAACCAGGTTCACCAGTTGCGTGCGGTTGTGGGTCCAGCTATGGAACGTTGCCGCGGTTTCATAGAGGATCTGTACCCAGGTGGTCACGGGCATAATGAACTTCGTCTTGGCCTTAGTGGCGCATCGCCTTAGCTCCTCAAAACACTCGGGACAGAATATATCACGGTATAGGCCCCTGAACTGCCGAAACCCCGTCTTGTACTCTGTGACAAGTCGCCCAAGGTCAACATTGATGGGTTCCGGCTCCATAAATCCCTGAAGCCCGAACATTGGCACAGTCCGGCTCCCTTTGATCGCCTTCCACTCAGCCTCGTGCTGTTCCATGAGGACAAAGAGGGTATGCACGACTTGACGAAACATGGGTCCGAGGGACTCGGCCGGATCCTTGGCGTCGTGGATCTTCACCCCCAGATTGGACTGGCAGATCTTGAAGCTATTGGTGATGGCGTTGGTAGTCATCCACACATCAATGCCATAGCGGGCTACGTCCGTGTTCCACACATCCTGCTCGATATAGTATGCCGCCAGGTCGCCGGCAAAGGCAAAGTCTCCACCTATGGGCTGGCGGATGCGAAGCCCGTAGAGGGCGCGGGTGAGATTGTACACAATGTTGTTAGTGATGGTGCCATCATACTTGTAGCGCGAGTATACAGGGGACACATACTGATAGCCCTTCTCTAAGATAGGCTCAAGGAGGTACTTGACCCAATTGCTCGTGATGGAGCGGAGGTCTGAGTCCACCACCATACAGGCCTTGACGTTAAGGCGCTTGGCCGCCTCGAACACGGACCGAAAGGCTGAACCCTTGCCTGCAGGCCCACGATAGATGGAGGTAATCTTCTCCTGCCAGGGCTTGATCTCAAACTCCTTGGCCGCCTCCCTGGTGTCATCGGTGGATCCTCCATCGGCGACGAGAATCACACTCCTTTTGTCCTTGTAGTGCTTGGCCAGGCCATGGGTGACCATCTGAATGACGTGAGCAATGGTCCGCTCATTGTTATAGCAGGGGATCCCTATGAGGATATCCGCTGATTCGATCTCCTCGATCCGCTTAGAGGTGTAGCTCCGCAACGCTGTATCATACGTCATTATTCTTTCTCCTTGCTATCTCATTACTGGTTTCTACACCTCTCCGGGATAAAGATCAATTACCAAGTGACTCTGAAATCTCATGCCCCTTTTTGCCCTCTAGGCTTGGGCTCTAACAAGAGCGCCCCAAAACGGTAAAGCCGTGGAAATCTGTAGCGAATTATAGCTCGCAATAGAATGAACAATATGCCGTATCCGTGTCAAATGTGCAAGTTGAGGGAGAAGGGACCAGAGATCCTGATTCTCAAAATGATTTGACTCCAGAAAGCATCTTTTGTTAGGGTTGCCTATTGCGCCGTATATCCAGACAAGATAGGGATATGGCGGGTAGGGCTTGACTTCTGCATGTCACGCTCGGTCCTCTCGAGTAGGCCATCGCGAGCCTGTATTATGGGTGCCTTGACAGTTCAGCGGTAAGAAGGTATTGTACTGAACACTTTCTAAGTGCTCTAACCCGTAAATTCGAGGACGCATTTTTAGTATTAAGCAGCAAGTCGGTCAATCTGTGAATTGTCGTGTGAGGGCCAGGGGGTATTTTTTCCCGCAGGATGCCCGTACATCATGCATCGGAGGGGCCGGTTCAAAATGGTGTACATCCAATACGTTCCCGTCAGTCATTGACTTGTTCCTGTAAACCATTTTGGGCCGGCCCGCGAGACGGGGTTTTCTTTGGGGCATCCAGGAAAAAATACTCCCTGGCCCTTAACCAATGACTGAATTAAATACGTCATCGTAATTAAAGATACACGTGTTAAGGAAATAAAAGGGAGGTAAAAATGGCAACGAAAATCGGTATCAATGGGTTCGGGCGTATAGGCAGACTGGTGCTGAGGACGATAATGGAGAGAAAGGCAGATATGGATGTAGCGGTCATTAACGATCTCACTGATACCAGGACAAATGCCCACCTCTTCAAGTACGACAGCAGCTACGGAATTTATCCTGGCAGAGTTGAAGCCCGCGAGGACTCTATTGTGGTTGATGAAAAGAGAGTAAACGTGCTTGCGGAGCGCGACCCAACCAAGATCGCGTGGCAGGACTATGGAGTTGAGATAGTAGTCGAGTCTACCGGCCTGTTCACTGATGCGAGCAAGGCTTCAGCCCATCGGCAAGGCGGAGCTAAGAAGGTCATTATATCAGCGCCGGCCAAAGGAGAGGACATAACCATCGTCCTGGGTGTCAATGAAGGTAACTATGAACCGAACAAACACCACATCATTTCCAATGCTTCCTGCACTACCAACGGCATTGCACCGGTGGTCAAGGTTTTGCACGACACCTTCGGCGTAAGCCGTGGCCTCCTGACTACCATACATGCCTATACCAATGATCAGCGTCTTCTCGACATGTACCACCGTGATTTGCGGCGCGCCCGCGCGGCTTCACTCAGTGTAGTGCCTACTAGTACTGGGGCTGCGCGTGCCGTAGCTCTAGTTATCCCTGAGCTTGCCGGAAAACTCCACGGTATTGCCCTCAGGGTGCCGACTCCTACAGTTTCCATCTGCGATTTCGTGGCTGACCTTGAGAAGGGGGTGACTGCCGAAGAGGTTAACCGGGCTTTCGAGAGGGCTGGCTCAGGGCCGCTTAGGGGCATACTGGAATACTGCGATCAGCCTCTGGTGAGCGTCGATTTCAAGGGCAATCCCGCAAGTGCCATCCTGGATGCCGAAAACACGATGGTAATCGGGGGCAGCATGGTTAAAGTCCTTGCCTGGTATGATAACGAGTGGGGCTACAGTAATCGCATAGTTGACCTGATCTCCTTTATCGTTAGTAAGGGGCTCTAGAGACTTGCCAGTCAGGAGTCAGAAATGAAAAAGAAGACCGTAGAAGATATAGACGTAGGCGGCAGAAGGGTTTTTCTTCGCGTTGATTTTAATGTGCCGATGGATGACATGGGCGCTATCGGTGATGACACTCGTATTCGAGCTAGTCTACCCACGATAAGATACTTGGCAGATAATCGTGCCCGGGTCATTGTCTGTTCCCATTTAGGTAGGCCTGAGGGCAAGATCGTTGAAGGATTAAGATTGGCGCCCGTAGCAAGGCGACTGTCCGAACTCCTTGGCAAACCAGTTGAGGCACTAAGGGATTCTATTGGCCCCGGAGTAGAGGCCGCTACATCCAGGCTTGGCGATGGAGAGGTAGTGCTTCTGGAGAATATCCGTTTTCATCCTGAGGAGGAGGCCAATGATCCGGAGTTCGCCAAGGCTCTCTCGAGGCTGGCGGATGTATATGTGAATGATGCATTCGGCGCCAGTCACCGCGCCCACGCCTCAGTAGTGGGGGTGGCCAAGTACCTACCGGCAGTATCAGGCTTTTTAATGGAAAGAGAACTTGAGGCTTTAGGCGAGGCCTTAGAGAACCCAGAAAAACCCTTCGCTGCCATGATAGGAGGGGCAAAGGTAAGCGGGAAGCTGGCTGTTCTGGAGAACATCATCAATAGGGTGGATGCGTTGCTCATCGGGGGTGGCATGACAGCCACGTTTCTAAACAGCATGGGCCACGGTGTAGGTGCATCCAAGATTGAAGGGGATAGACTGGATCACGTGCGGCGGCTTACCAAGCAGGCGAGGTCTCTGGGCATTACGCTTTTGCTGCCGGAGGATGTGGTAGTGACGGACAGGCTGGAAGAGGGCTCCAGCAGTAGAGTGGTGGCGGTCACAGAAATACCAGATGGGTACCTCATCGCTGATATCGGCCCGAATACCATAGAAAAGTTCTCTCAGGAGCTCAAGAAGTGTAAGACCGTCATATGGAATGGCCCTGTGGGGGTATTTGAGATACCGGGGTTTGCCAGAGGGACGCGTACTCTGGCCACGGTTTTGGCCGGGCTCACGGCGACTACAGTGATTGGTGGTGGCTCTACCACCGAGGCAGTAGTAGAAATGGGATTGGCTGACAAGATGTCCCATGTGTCCACCGGCGGCGGGGCTTCACTGGAGTATCTCGAGGGAAAGGTGCTGCCCGGAGTAGCCGTACTACAGGACAAATAGCCTGATGCCACGATGCTCTCAGCGGAAACCTCGCTCGGGAAATTTCCAGTACTAGCAGTGAGAACGTGTCACCACAGTCATGAAAGCAAGGTGTGTATGTATGAAAGAACCAGAAGGCAGGGCAAGGGTAATCATTGAAGAGGTACAGCCTCAAATCGAGGGCGGCCGATTCCCAATCAAACGGGTAATCGGCGAGAGAGTGACGGTAGAAGCTGATATTCTTGCCGATGGTCACGATACACTCTCAGCTGTTCTCTTGTATCGAAAGGAAGGTGATCCGCAGTGGGTCGAGACTCCGATGGAGTTGGTGGTCAATGATCGGTGGCAGGCCTCCTTTGTGGTCGGGGAACTTGGTTGCTATCATTATACCATTATGGCCTGGATCGATCGGTTCAAGTCATGGCGCCGCAATCTGGCAAAAAAAGTAGAGGCAGGCCACGATATCTCGGTCGATCTCCTAGGAGGGGCTCAGCTGATTGCAGAAGCGAGCCAACGAGCCTCTGGTGCCGAAGGCCAGATGATGCAAGAGTGGGCAAGGAGTTTCCAATCGACCCGGGTGGCACAGGCAGACAAGGTGCAGCTAAGTTTGAGTGAGGAAGTAGCCGAGCTTTTGTTGAGGCACTCAGACAGACCATTTGCCGTCACTTACCCAAGAGAACTTGTCGTATCAGTTGACCGGGACAGGGCTCGTTTCAGTGCCTGGTATGAGCTGTTCCCGCGCTCCTGCGCCCCTGAGCCTGGACGACACGGGACTTTCAAAGACTGCGAGTCTCGCCTTCCCTATATCGCGGAAATGGGTTTTGATGTGCTCTACTTTCCACCCATTCACCCTATCGGGTATACTCACCGGAAGGGAAAGAACAACGCTATCATAGCTGGCCCGGGTGACCCGGGCACTCCCTGGGCTATCGGAGCGGAACAGGGCGGACACAAGGCTGTTCATCCAGAGCTCGGCACCCTGGAGGGCTTCCGTCGACTGGTGAATAAGGCTAAAGAGTTCGCCATAGAGGTTGCTCTGGACCTCGCCTTCCAGTGCTCTCCGGATCACCCTTACGTAAAGGAGCATCCGGAGTGGCTGCATTGGCGACCCGATGGCACCATACAGTACGCTGAAAATCCGCCCAAAAAATACGAGGACATCCATCCTCTTGACTTCGAAACTGAGCAATGGCAGAGTCTGTGGGAAGAGCTCAAGAGTATCGTGCTCTTCTGGATCGATCAGGGTCTGCGTATCTTTCGAGTGGACAATCCTCACACGAAGCCATTCTGCTTCTGGGAATGGCTCATCTCCGAGGTCAAGAAAGACCATCCCGATGTAATCTTCCTGTCCGAGGCCTTCACCCGCCCCAAGGTCATGTACCAGCTGGCCAAGCTGGGCTTCACGCAGTCCTACACCTATTTCGCCTGGCGGAATACAGGACGGGAGCTCATAGAATACTTCACCGAGCTTACCCAAACGGAGGTACGTGAGTTCTTCCGCCCTAACCTGTGGCCAAATACACCCGACATTTTGACTGAGTCCCTTCAAACGGGAGGGCGGCCAGCATTCATAATACGACTTGTTCTGGCTGCCACCTTAGGTGCCAACTACGGGATTTACGGCCCGGCCTTTGAGCTTTGCGAAAGCCAGCCTCGGGAATTGGGCAGCGAGGAGTACCTGGACTCGGAGAAGTACGAGATCAGACACTGGGACATTGCACGCGCCGACAGCTTAAGGGATTTCATCACACGGGTGAATCGTATCCGACGAGAAAACCCAGCTCTGCAAAGCGACTGGAGCTTGCGCTTCCACCCAGCTGACAACGAGCAGCTTATCTGCTATAGTAAACACGATGGAAGCCTCTCCAACATCATCGTGGTAGTGGTGAACCTCGATCCCCACCATACCCATGCGGCCTGGGTGGAACTTCCCCTCTCGGATCTGGGGCTTGAGCCCAGGCGTCCCTATCAGGTGCATGAGCTTTTGAGCGATGCTCGCTACCTGTGGCAGGGGCCGCGGAACTATGTGGAGCTTAACCCCCAGATTGTTCCAGCACACATTTTCCACGTGCGGCGCCGCGTACGAACGGAACGGGAGTTTGATTACTTCATGTAGGGCAACATGCGAGATGGTGAAGAGGAACAAGGAAAATTTCACACTTAAGGACGATCCTCTATGGTACAAGGACGCCATCATCTATGAACTCCACGTCAAGGCCTTCTGCGACAGCAATGGCGATGGCATTGGTGATTTCAGTGGTCTGACGGGAAAACTTGATTACCTTCAGGACTTGGGAGTTACAGCCATCTGGCTTCTCCCCTTTTTCCCATCACCGCTCAGGGATGATGGTTATGACATCTCTGACTATATGGGCATTCACCCGGCCTACGGGACGCTCCGTGACTTCAGGCAATTCCTGAGAGAAGCCCACCGGCGGGGGCTCCGCGTGACTACCGAGGTAGTCCTCAACCACACCTCTGACCAGCATCCCTGGTTCCAGCGGGCCCGGCGGGCAAAGGCCGGGACCCGCTGGCGCAACTTTTACGTCTGGAGCGACAACCCCGATCGCTACAAAGAGGCTCGAATCATCTTCAAGGACTTCGAATCATCCAATTGGGCTTGGGACCCGGTGGCCAGCTCCTACTACTGGCATCGCTTCTATTCCCACCAACCAGATTTAAATTACGATAACCCTGAGGTGCAAAAGGCTCTCTTCAGGGTCGTAGATTTCTGGCTCGGCATGGGAGTGGATGGCCTGCGGTTGGATGCCGTTCCCTACCTCTTTGAACGCGAAGGCACGAATTGTGAGAACCTGCCTGAGACATACGCATTTCTCAAAAGACTGAGGGCCTATGTAGACGGTCAGTTCAAGAACCGAATGTTGCTTTCAGAGGCGAACCAGTGGCCAGAAGATGCGGTGGCATACCTTGGCGAGGGCGATGAGTGCCACATGGCCTTCCATTTTCCGTTGATGCCGAGGCTGTTTATGGCCCTCCGCATGGAGGATCGGTTCCCCATTATTGATATCCTGGAGCAGACTCCTCCCATTCCAGAATCCTGCCAGTGGGCGCTCTTCCTGCGCAACCACGATGAGCTGACCCTGGAGATGGTGACCGATGAGGAGCGAGACTACATGTACCGTGTCTTCGCCCATGATCCGCAGATGCGGCTTAATCTAGGAATTCGCCGCCGCCTGGCGCCCCTTCTGGGAAATCACCGCAGAAGGATCGAGCTCATGAACGGCCTGCTCTTCTCCATGCCAGGTACACCCATTATCTATCAGGGAGATGAAATAGGGATGGGTGATAACATCTATCTAGGTGATCGAAATGGCGTACGAACGCCCATGCAGTGGAGCAGCGATCGGAATGCGGGGTTCTCTCAGGCCAACCCCCAGCAGCTTTATTTGCCGGTTATCCTTGATCCAGAGTATCACTATGAAGCCGTCAATGTGGAGGTACAGCAAAACAACCCCAGTTCGCCCCTGTGGTGGATGAAGCGACGCATCGGGATAAGGAGGCACTTCAGGGCCTTCGGGAGGGGGACCATAGAATTCCTCCATCCCGAGAACCGCAAGATCATTGCCTTCATCCGCAGCTATGATGATGAACGGATCCTTGTGGTTGCAAACCTCTCCCGCTTCGTCCAGTGTGCGGAACTGGATCTATCGTCCTTTCAGGGGATGGTGCCCCTCGAGATATTCGGCCAAACAGGGTTTCCCGCCATAGGTGAACTTCCGTACTTCCTCACGCTTGGCCCCCGTGACTTCTACTGGTTCTCCCTGGTACCGCAGCGCCCTGAGGAGGTTTTCCTTGCCTCCGGGGAACCCCAACTCTCCACCGTCGTAGTGGCAGGCAAGTGGGATAACGTTTTCCGGGGTAATACCAAGGAAAGCCTGGAGGAGGTTTTGCCGAGCTATCTGCGAGGGAGACGGTGGTTCGGGGGTAAGGCACGTTCCATCAAATCGGCGAAGATCCGGGAGGCCATCCCAGTGGGAAATGGATCCTCGGAGGCCTATGTTACCCTTGTGCAGGTGGAGTACATCGAGGAGGATGGCGAGACTTACGCGCTTCCACTGGCCTATGCGACTGATGAGAAAGTCGATCAAATCCTGAATGACTACCCCCAGGCAGCTTTCGTCCGCATCCATGTGAAGGATAAGGCCGAGACGGGAATCATCTACGATGCCCTCGTAGACAAAGATTTCGCCGAGGGATTGCTGGAGATAATCGTCCGTCGCCGTCGGCCAAGAGGAACAGGGGGAGGATTGATAGCCAGGCCTACGCAGGCATTCAGGGAAATACGAGGACCGAGTGATGCACCTTTGGAGCCGTCGATCTTGAGGGCCGAACAGAGCAATACATCAGTGATCTACGGGGACCGCTTCATTTTGAAGCTCTTCCGGCGTCTCCACCCGGGAGTAAATCCTGACCTAGAGATCGGGCGCTTTCTCACCGAGCGAGGTTTCGGCAATATCCCGCCGGTGGCGGGAGCCATTGAGTACTATAGGAAGCGAGAGCAACCCATGACTCTCGCGATTCTCCAGGCCTTGGTTCCCAACCAGGGAGATGCCTGGGAGTACACCCTCGATGTCCTGGGTCATTTCTTTGAGCAGATCTTGGCCCGGCCGACCGAGGTGCCGAGCGCCGACCTCCCACAAGACGGGTTGCTTGAGACAGTCCATAAGGACCCTCCTTCCGGGGTATTGGAGATGATCGGGCCTTATGCGGAATCAGTCAGGCTTTTAGGACAGCGAACCGCTGAACTCCACGTCGTGCTGGCCTCCGCTCCAGATGACCCTGAGTTTGCCCCCGAGCCATTCTCAAAGCTCTATCAGCGGTCTCTCTACCAATCGATGCGTGGTCTAGCCGGCCATGTCTTGCATCTTTTGCATCAACGCAGAGGGGATCTGCCTGACGCGATACGCCCGAAAGCGCAGACGACCCTTGAGCGCAAGAATGAGATCCTCGACCGCTTCCGATCGGTTATGGAAGGCAAGATTACCGCCATGCGGATACGTTGCCATGGCGACTATCACTTAGGGCAGGTGTTATACACCGGTAAGGATTTCGTCATCATCGACTTTGAGGGGGAGCCAGCCCGACCGGTAAGTGAGCGGCGGATTAAGCGCTCGCCCCTTCGAGATGTGGCGGGAATGCTCCGCTCATTCCATTATGCGGCCTACGCAGTGCTGTTCAGGCAAGAGGAAGGCGGGTTGATCAGTTCTGAAGACGTTTCCTTTGTGGAATCCTGGGTGCAATTTTGGCACTTCTGGGTAAGCGTCCTCTTCCTGAATGAATATCTCGAGGTCGCTCCGGAAGGAAATTTTCTCCCCCAGAGAAGGGAGGAACTCAAGGTACTCCTCGATATCTATCTACTCGAAAAGGCCATCTATGAAGTGGGCTATGAGCTCAACAATCGGCCACAGTGGGTAAAGATTCCCCTCCAGGGAATCCAGCAGGTGCTTCAGAGAAGTACTTGATCCGGCAATCGACTGCCAGCACCATTACGTGAGGTACACTATGGCACTGAAAAAGCGCGGCAAAGGAAAAGATCATCTCTCGACCGAAAAGGTCAAAGAACCGGTGCTCTACGAGATCAAGCGCCTTACAGACCACGACGTCTATCTCTTTAACGAGGGAAGCCACCTCCGCCTTTACGAGAAGCTGGGGTCCCACCTCATGACCGTAGATGGGGTGGAGGGAACCTATTTCTCCGTGTGGGCTCCCAATGCAGAGCAGGTGTTCGTCATAGGAGACTTCAATGGGTGGGATAAGTCCAGCCACCCTTTGCACCCCTTCGGACAGTCGGGGATCTGGGGGGGCTTTATCCCCGGCGTAGGCGGACGCACCACATACAAGTACCATATCATATCCCGGTATGATGGGTACCGCGTTGACAAGGCCGATCCCTTCGCATTTTATACTGAGGTGCCACCCCGCACAGGCTCCATTGTGTGCGATCTGGGATACACCTGGGGAGATCAGGAATGGATGGCAAAGAGGGGTCACAACAACGCCTTCAATGCCCCTATGACGATCTACGAGGTACACCTGGGTTCCTGGATGAGGGCTCCCGAGGAAGGAGCACGGCCGCTTACCTATAGGGAGCTCGCCCCTAAGCTTGCTGAATACGTCAATCGGATAGGCTTCACCCACGTTGAGCTTATGCCCGTTATGGAGCACCCCTTTTATGGGTCCTGGGGGTATCAGACAGCAGGATACTTTGCCCCCACCAGCCGATACGGGGAGCCCCAGGACTTCATGTATCTTATCGACTGCCTCCACCAGCACAATATCGGGGTGATCCTGGACTGGGTTCCTTCCCATTTTCCCAATGACGAGCACGGGCTCGGCTTTTTCGACGGAACGCACCTCTACGAGCACGCTGACCCCCGCAAGGGAGTCCATCCTGATTGGAATAGCTTTATATTCAATTATGGCCGCGATGAGGTGCGGAGCTTCCTCATGAGCAGTGCCTTCTTCTGGCTGGATAAGTATCATGTGGATGGCCTTCGGCTAGACGCGGTTGCCTCTATGCTCTATCTGGATTATTCACGGAAGGAGGGCGAGTGGATTCCTAACCAGTACGGCGGTAGAGAGAATCTGGAGGCCATTTCATTTTTGCGCCGCTTCAATGAAGAGGTCTACAAGAGTTATCCTCACGCGCAGACCATAGCCGAGGAGTCTACAGCCTGGCCAATGGTCTCCAGACCCACATACGTCGGGGGATTAGGCTTCGGGATAAAGTGGGACATGGGTTGGATGCACGATACGCTGGAGTATATGTCAAAGGATCCCATCCACAGGAAGTACCATTACAACCAGCTCACCTTTCGCATGATTTACGCCTTTCATGAGAATTTCGTTTTGCCTCTCTCGCATGATGAGGTCGTTCACGGAAAGGGGTCGCTTTTGGCACAGATGCCTGGAGACGACTGGCAAAAGTTCGCCAACCTAAGACTTCTTTTCAGCTACATGTATGCCCAGCCAGGAAAAAAGCTTCTCTTCATGGGCGGGGAGTTCGGTCAGTGGAACGAGTGGTATCATGAGGCGAGCCTGGACTGGCATTTGTTGGATTATCCTCTCCATGAAGGCCTTCGGCGGTTCGTGGAAGAGCTGAATAATCTTTATAGAAATGAGCCGGCCCTCCATGAATTCGATTTCGATCCCCAAGGATTCGAGTGGATCGATTGCACTGACTCACAGGGTAGTGTCCTCAGTTTCATTCGCAAAGGCAGCTCTACGGAGGACATCCTGCTCGTGGTCTGCAACTTCACTCCAGTTCCACGCCTCAATTACCGGGTGGGTGTGCCGCGCGGAGGATGCTGGAGAGAGATCTTGAATAGTGACGCCAAGGAGTATGGGGGCAGCGGTCACGGCAATCTGGGTGCAGTTGAGGCATCTCCCATTTTCTTCCACGGCCGCCCAAACTCCCTTAACCTCACCCTGCCACCTTTAGGGGCTGCATTCTTTAAGAGTGAGGTGGGTCAGCAACCGGCATAAAGCGCTAGTCTTTTGTAAAGAGATAGCTGCGAACAGGTTTTTTAGACGGAGTACTTTAGCGTGTCTAATATGGATAGTGGCAGTTTTGGTACTGTTGCGTTCTTCTCAATGGAGGTTGGCCTTGATCCTGCCATGCCTACTTACAGCGGCGGTTTGGGAGTGTTAGCCGGGGACACATTGAGAGCTGCTGCTGATTTAGGTATCTCCATGGTAGGGGTGACCCTGTTGCACCGTAAAGGTTACTTCCGCCAGCATCTCGATGTCCAGGGGAACCAGTCTGAAAGCCCCGCAATTTGGTCCCCAGAAGAATACCTTGAACCCATGGAGGCCCGCGTCTCTGTTACCATAGAGAGGCGGCCTGTGTGGGTAAGGGTCTGGCGGTTCGTTGTTCATGGTATATCCGGTCATACGGTACCTGTGTATTTTCTGGACACGGCCGTGCCGGAAAATAGTCCCTTTGACCAGGCTCTCACTGATCACCTCTATGGCGGGGATGATTGGTACCGCCTGTGCCAGGAGGTAGTGCTCGGGTTTGGTGGTGTGGCTATGTTACGAGCTCTGGGATATGAAAGGGTGCAAGTCTACCATATGAATGAGGGGCACTCAGCGTTCCTCACCTTGGCCTTGATCGAGGAGCGAATGGGAAAGGGTGGTCAGAGCCCTGCGACCGAGGCAGACAGAGAGGCAGTACAACGGCAGTGCGTGTTTACAACTCACACACCGGTGCCTGCGGCCCATGACCGGTTCGCCATGGATCAAGTCAGACAAGCCCTCGGCGAGGAGCGTAGCACCGCCTTGGGTATAGCCGACTGTTCTCTTGATGGGACCCTGAATATGACCTACTTGGCCCTGCTCTTCTCCCGATACATCAATGGGGTCTCAATGCGCCACGAGCAGATCTCTCGCGACATGTTTCCCAACTATCCCATCAACTCTATTACCAATGGTGTACACGCCCTGGCATGGACAGCCCCGTCCTTTCAATGTCTCTACGACCGCTACATCCCTGAATGGCGGCAGGATAATCGATACCTCCGTTATGCTATCGGTCTTCCCCTTGATGCAATTCAACAGGCTCATGCCAAAGCCAAGCAGGAACTGCTCGTGGAGGTTGAACGGCGCACGGGCATGCGACTCGACCCCTCCGTTCTAACACTGGGGTTCGCTCGGCGTGCCACCGCTTACAAACGCGCGGATTTGCTATTCTCTGATGTAGACCGCCTAAGGAGTATAGCCGGCCAGGTTGGCCCGCTGCAGGTCATTTATGCAGGTAAGGCCCATCCAAAGGATGAAGGCGGCAAGTCCCTCATTCGGCATGTATTTCAGTCTGCAAATATCCTGAGAGACACCGTTCCCGTTGTCTACTTAGAGGAGTACGACATGACCATTGCAAAGCTTCTTTGCGCTGGTATTGATGTGTGGCTAAACACTCCCCAGAAACCACAGGAGGCCTCGGGCACGAGCGGCATGAAGGCCGCCCTCAACGGCGTGCCAAGCCTGAGCGTGCTGGACGGGTGGTGGATTGAAGGCTGTGTGGAAGGGGTGACCGGTTGGGCCATTGGCGATTCGTGGGAGGCGGAGAGCAGCACCTCCAAAGAGACTGCTTCCCTCTACGAAAAACTGGAGTACCTGATAATTCCCATGTTTTATGGACGGCCGAGCCAGTTCGCCCACATCATGCGCTCAGCCATTGCCCTCAATGCGTCGTTTTATACTGCCCAGCGTATGATGTCACAGTACATGCAGAATGCCTATTTCGCCGCCTGATGGAGCGCAGCCTAGAGAAGGAGATGGGAGGGGCGGTTGTGAGCCTTGAGTTCAGCCTTGGCAGTACGTATTTGGGGGACCGTCGCTGCGGATTCCGGGTATGGGCGCCGCTGGCAAAAAAGGTTGAGGTGCACCTCATATCTCCCCAGGATTGGGTTGCTCCCTTGCAAAATACTGAGGGAGGCTACCATCATGGGCTAGTAGAGGGTTTTGAGCCGGGTGCTTTATATTTGTATCGGCTTGACAGCGAGAAGGAGCGACCTGATCCTGCCTCCCGATTTCAGCCACAAGGGGTTCACGGTCCCTCGCAGGTAGTTGATTCCCGTTTCCCATGGGAAGATGACTCCTGGTGTGGCATCCCTATTCGGGATTATGTCATTTACGAATTACACGTGGGCCTCTTCACCCCAGAAGGGACCTTCGAGGCCATCATTCCACATCTCGATGAGCTGAAAGACCTCGGCATCACGGCCATTGAGCTCATGCCTGTTGCGCAGTTTCCCGGAGCCCGAAACTGGGGTTACGATGGCGTCTACCCTTTCGCTGTGCAGAACTCTTATGGCGGACCCGAGTGCCTGAAAAGGCTGATAAATGTCTGCCACCAGAAACAGTTCGTCGTTATCCTCGATGTAGTCTTCAATCACCTTGGGCCCGAGGGTAACTACCTTGCGGATTTTGGACCCTACTTCACAGATCGCTACAGGACACCCTGGGGTCCTGCCATCAACTTCGACGGGGCTTATAGCGATGAGGTTCGCCGACTTTTCATGGAGAACGCCCTCTACTGGATCAGGGAGTTTCACATCGATGCCCTTCGAATAGATGCGGTCCATGCCATAATGGATTTTTCGGCCCGGCCATTCTTGGAAGAACTTGCCCTTGTGGTACATGAGGAAGCAGATAGGCTTAGCCGGCGTGTCTACATTATCGCTGAAAGTGCGCTCAACGACCCGCGGATTATCCGTTCTCGAGAACGGGGAGGATACGGCCTCGACGCCCAGTGGAACGATGACTTCCACCATGCCCTGCACACCCTGTTGACTGGTGAAAAAGCCGGTTACTATCAGGATTTTGGCAGGCTTGAGCACCTGGTTAAGGCCTTCCACGAGGGGTTCGTGTATTCGGGCGAATACTCTGCCTATCGTGCACGCCGCCACGGGAACTCCTCCCTGCGCATCCCGGCGCACCGGTTTGTGGTCTTTGCGCAGAACCACGATCAAGTCGGGAACCGTATCCTCGGAGAGCGTTTGTCGGCCTTAGTGTCCTTTGACGCCCTGAAGCTTTTAGCTGGTGCCGTGGTGTTTTCACCATATATCCCCCTCATCTTTATGGGCGAGGAATACGGCGAAGAATCACCGTTCCTCTACTTCGTCAATCACACCGATCCGGATCTGATAACAGCTGTGCGGGAAGGGAGGAAAGAGGAGTTCCGGGCCTTTCAGTGGAAGGGGGACCCTCCGGACCCACAGAGCCACGAAACGTTTTTGCGCTGTAAGCTAAAATGGGGGAAGAGGGCACAGAATAAGCATAAGGTGCTTCTCGATTTCTATCGACGATTGATTCAACTACGGAAAGGAATACCCGCCCTACAACATCTGGATAAGAAGTGCTTCGAGGTATGCGGCATGAATGAAGAACGGCTCCTCTGGCTGCACAGGTGGTATAACCAGAGCCACATAGCGTGCATTATGAATTTCAGTAAGGGCGATATAAATGTTCGTATCACGCTTCCAATGGGAAAATGGAGGAAGGTTCTTGATTCCTCCGAAAAGGCATGGATGGGTACAGGCTCCTTAATGCCTAACATATGCCAGAATGAACAGACAATCCATATCAAACAACTGAGCTTGGCTCTATTTGAAAGGGAGAGATCGGAATGAATCGCTATGTGTGTATCCACTGCCACTTTTACCAGCCCCCCAGGGAAAACCCATGGCTGGAAGAAGTTGAACTACAGGATTCGGCATACCCCTTCCACGACTGGAATGAGAGGATAACGGCAGAGTGTTATGCGCCAAATACGGCCTCCCGTATCCTGGATGCTGAAAGAAGGATCATAGACATCGTCAACAACTACGCGAAGATAAGCTTCAACTTCGGCCCCACGCTGCTTTCCTGGATGGAAAGGCAAAGGCCAGAGGTGTACGAGGCGATCATCGAGGCCGACCGGCTCAGCCGGGATCACTTCTCAGGCCACGGGTCTGCTCTAGCTCAGGTCTATAACCATATGATCATGCCCCTTGCCAACACAAGAGACAGACGCACACAGGTAATCTGGGGAATCAGGGACTTTGATCATCGTTTTGGAAGGAGACCGGAGGGGATGTGGCTTGCTGAAACGGCGGTTGATTTGGAAACGCTCGATATTCTCGCAGAACATGGAATAGCCTTTACTATCCTCGCGCCTCATCAAGCCAGGAGGATCAGGAAATTGGGCGAAGCCACGTGGAGTGATGTCAGTGGCGGCAAGCTAGATCCCAAGATGCCCTACCAATGCAAGCTCCCCTCTGGAAGAACAATTACGCTTTTTTTCTATGATGGGCCGGTAACTCGAGACGTGGCATTCGGGGATCTGTTGAAAAGCGGTGAGAACCTTGCATCGAGGTTGCTGGGTGTCTTCTCCAAAGGGGAAGAACATCAACTTGCACACATTGCCACAGATGGGGAATCATACGGTCACCACCACCGCTTCGGAGACATGGCCCTCGCCTATGCCTTGCACCATATTGAGGCAAATAATCTGGCAAAAATAACGAACTATGGAGAATACCTGGAGAGATTTCCTCCGACCCATGAGGTGGAGATTTCTGAGAATACCTCGTGGAGTTGTGCCCATGGAATCGAAAGGTGGAAGAGTAATTGTGGGTGCAACACGGGGGCACATCCCAGATGGAGCCAAGCGTGGCGCGCTCCCCTCCGTGAAGCAATGAACTGGTTGCGGGATGCACTCATAACCATTTATGAAAAGGAAATGGCATCATACGTTCATGATCCTTGGGAGGCGAGGGATGATTACATCGGGGTTATCCTGGACAGATCTGCTGGGAATGTAGACGCCTTCCTCTCTAAGCAGCTCACCAGGGAACCTTCGAGGGATGAGAAGGTGAGACTCTTAAAGCTTCTTGAGATGCAGCGCCATGCCATGCTCATGTTCACGAGCTGTGCCTGGTTCTTTGACGAGATTTCCGGTATTGAAACAGTACAGGTAATGCAGTACGCTTCCAGGGCTTTACAGTTGGCCAAGGAGGTGAGCGGCGAGGATCTGGAACCCGACTACGTCAAGATCCTTGAAGGTGCTCCAAGCAATGTATCGGAGTTGGGAAACGGTGTGAAGGTCTGGCAGGCTCTTGTTGAGCAAGCTACCGTCGATCTTCTCAGGGCCGGGGCTCACTATGCCGTTTCATCACTATTTGAGGAATACCCGGAAACAATACGAATCGCCTCTTATACAGCCAGGAGCGACATGTATGACCTGAGCGAAGCGGGGATACAACGGCTTGCGGTAGGCAAGGCCAGGGTAGGTTCCGACATCACAGCGGAAGAACGCGCGATAGGTTTCGCGGTCCTGCACCTTGGGGATCATAATATCATAGGAGGTATCCGCGAATACATGGGCGATGTACCGTTTTCACTAATGCGAGAGGAAATAAAGAAGGCATTTGGGAAAAGCGATGTTCCTGAGGTTATCCGATTAATGGACAAGCACTTTGAAACTCACAACTACTCCTTGTGGCATCTGTTCAAAGACGAACAGCGAAAGGTCTTAAACCAGATCCTTGACTCTACATTGAAAGAGGTAGAGGCTTCCTTCCGTCAGATTTACGAACGGCATTACCCGGTTATGCAGGTGATGAGGGAGATGCGGATCCCCTTACCGGAGGCCTTTGCGAGCGCCACGGAACTTATCGTTGGCACGGATATCCGGCAGGAGTTCCAAAAGGAAGAACTTGACTTTGAACGGATTGAGAAGTTGGTTGAAGAGACCAAGAGGTGGTCCTTGGAATTCGAGGGGAAAGATCTTGGTTTTGTCGCGAGCCAGAAGATCAACGACCTTATGAAAAAGCTCTCTACGGCACCAGATCAGGCCGCACTCCTCGAGACAATAGAGAATATATTCAAGGTCTTGAGCGATCTCAATCTGCAACTTGACCTGTGGGAGGCGCAAAACACCTACTTCTCCATAGGCAAGGAACATTATGATGTAATGGAGGAGAGGGCAGCAAAGGCAGATCAGGCTGCCCAAAGCTGGCTTGAGCAGTTTAACAGGCTGGGGGACTATCTGCACGTCGAGAGCTCATGATGCGTATTCCGATCGCCACTTATAGAGTTCAGTTTAACCCATCCTTCACCTTTGGGAATGCTCAGGAGATTGTGCCCTACCTCAGCGAGCTAGGGATCTCAGATATCTACGCATCGCCTGTTTTCAGGGCGAGAAAAGGAAGTATCCACGGCTACGATGTGGTTGACATGAATCAGCTGAACCCGGAGCTCGGGGGAATGGAGGGATTTGAGGAGCTAAATACATTGGTGAGAGACCATGGGATGGGCTGGATCCAAGATATCATTCCAAACCATATGGCATATACGTATGAGAATCAGATGCTGATGGACGTGCTCGAAAACGGCGAGAGTTCACCGCACTTCGATTTCTTCGACATACAGTGGGATCATTCATATGAGGGTATCAGGGGAAGGCTGCTTGCCCCTTTCTTAGGGGGATTCTATGGAGAGGCGTTGGAGAATGGGGAGATCGAGCTGCAGTACGATCAAAATGGAATGGCAGTCAAATACCATACGTTACGCCTTCCTCTTAAGGTCGAGTCATACGTAGATGTCCTGACCCATCAATTAGATAGTCTTGAAAGCAGCCTTGGAGAAGATAATCCCGATTTCATAAAGTTCCTCGGCATTCTCTATGTATTGAGGAACCTTCCATCAGGGAGACAGATGGATGCCCGGTATGATCAGATACGATTTGCCAAGAGGATGCTCTGGGAGTTGTACACAAAAAACCGAGAGATCAAAAGATACATTGATGGAAATATCAGGGCCTTCTGTGGGGAAAAGGGCAACCCTGAGAGTTTTAATCTTCTCGATAATCTCCTTTCAGCGCAGTTCTTCAGATTATCCTTCTGGAAGGTTGCCACCGAGGAGATTAACTACAGGAGGTTTTTCAATATCAATGAGCTCATATCCCTGAGGATTGAAGACGGTACTGTTTTTAACCACACCCATTGCTTAATCTTCAAGCTCATTGCAGAGGGAAAGGTGACAGGACTGAGAATCGACCATATTGACGGGCTCTACGATCCAACAGCCTACCTGGAAAAAGTGAGGGAGAAAGCAGGGCAACTCTACATTGTCGTTGAAAAGATCCTCCATCTCAAAGAAGAATTGCCATCTTTCTGGCCAGTGCAGGGAACAACTGGTTATGACTTTTTAGACTATGCAAATGGCGTTTTTTGTAAAGGGCAACATCAAGGTAGCTTTAATCGAATATACTCCCAGTTTACTGGCCACCACACATCTTACGAGGATCTCGTAGCCGATAAGAAAAGGCTTATAATAGGAAAGCACATGGCTGCAGATGTAGACAACCTTGCCCTCCTCATGAAGAGGATATCCGGTCGATACAGGCACGGTGGTGATATTACCCTCTATGGCCTCAAGAGGACACTCGTTGAGGTCATGGCGCAATTCCCAATTTACCGAACATATGTAAGTCACGATATCTTTCGGGAGGCTGACCGGGGATATATAAAACAGGCCATCAGAACGGCGGCACAAAGTAATCCGGGTCTTTTAAATGAACTTGCCTTTATTGAGAAGTTTCTGCTCCTTCACTTCGATGACTACCTCAGTGATCAAGAGAAAAAAGAGTGGGTCAACTTCGTGATGAGGTTCCAGCAATTTACCGGACCGCTCATGGCAAAGGGATTTGAGGATACGGTTCTCTATGTTTACAATAGGCTTCTGTCCCTCAATGAGGTTGGCGGAAGTCCGGATGACTTTGGCATCCCCTTGGAGAGATTCCATGAATTCAATAAGAAGAGGGCGGCTCTTTGGCCACACACACTGAATACCACTTCAACCCATGACACCAAGAGGGGTGAGGATGTAAGGGCACGGATCAATGTACTGTCGGAGATACCTCGACAATGGAATCAGGCCCTCAAAAGGTGGAGCGCGCTGAACAAGGGAAAAAGGAAAAAGGTCAACAACGTCACCGTCCCGGACCGCAACGACGAATATTTTCTCTATCAAACCCTCATTGGTGCCCTTCCTTTTGAAGAAAGAGAGTATCCTGCGTTTATTGTGAGAGTAAAAGAATACATTATAAAGGCTGTGAGGGAGGCCAAGGTCCATACGGCGTGGCTAAGACCTGATGCAGACTACGAGGATGCCTATATGACATTTGTAGAGGAGATCCTAACCCCATCAGAACATAATCAATTCCTGAGGGAATTCCTGCCCTTTCAGAAGAAGGTGGCTTTCTATGGAATATTCAACTCCCTCTCTCAGACGCTCATTAAGATCACCTCCCCTGGGGTAGCGGATTTCTACCAGGGGACAGAGCTGTGGGACTTTAACCTTGTAGACCCCGATAACCGTCGTCCCGTTGATTTTGAAACGAGAAGGTTATTTTTGCGGGACATCAAGGCCAGATCGCAGCGAGATATCTCGAAGCTCATCGATGAGTTGCTTTCAAACAAGGAGGACGGGAGGATTAAGCTATTCGTGATATACCGGGCGCTTCAGGGGAGAAGGCAAAATCGCCCCGTTTTTCAGGACGGCCGTTATATCCCGCTGAAAGCCTCCGGGAGGCTCAAAGCCCATATCATCGCCTTTGCGAGAAACCATGAAGAGTATTGGGCCATTACCATTGCGCCCAGATTCTTTAGCTCTCTCATAGGCGAAGGAGAAGCTCCACTTGGCCAAGATATTTGGGGCGATACTCACGTTGTGCTTCCAGAGGGCACTCCCGCTTTGTGGGGGGATGCAATGAGTCTACTGGTAATAGAGGGTGAAAAGACCTTGCCTGTAGGCGAAGTGCTCAAGTATTTCCCTGTTGCGCTGCTCATGAGTAAGGAGGACAGATGAGGAGACGAGGCAGCGGTATCCTTCTCCATATCACATCCCTCCCCTCGCCGTATGGTATTGGGGATCTGGGGCCAGAGGCATATAAGTTTGCGGATCTCCTCGCTGAAACCAAACAGAGCTTCTGGCAAATCCTTCCGTTAAACCCAACAGACCCGGCTTATGGAAATTCACCTTACCACAGCATATCTGCCTTTGCGAGTAATCCGCTGCTGATTAGCCCGGAGCTCATGGTGAGGGATGGTCTGCTCACCAAATCAGATGTAGCCACTGTACCCGATTATCCAAAGGGGCGTGTTGACTATCCGGGGGCTATTGCCTTTAAGGAGAGGCTCTTTTATCTTGCCCATGAGCGCTTTAGAAATGACCCACAAACGCACGATTATGAAAGGTTCTGCTCGGAAAACAGCCCCTGGCTCGATAATTTTGCACTCTTTGCGGCCCTGAAAACACACTTTCATGGGGCGGTTTGGACAGAATGGCCTGAAGCGGTAAGGGAAAGACAACCAGAGGCCCTAGAGGCTTTGAAGGGCCAGCTTCATGAAAGAATTGAGCTGCACAAGTTCCTTGAATACGCTTTTCTTCAGCAATGGAACTCACTCAAAAGCTATTGTAATCAACAGGGAATCCAGGTCTTCGGCGACATGCCTATCTACGTTGAGCATGACGGTGTAGATGTGTGGACGAATCCAGAGATGTTCAAGCTGGACAGTGACAAGAGACCTCTGGTCGTGGCTGGTGTACCTCCTGACTACTTTAGTGAGACTGGACAGCTCTGGGGTAATCCGGTTTACCGGTGGGAGGCTTTGAAAGAGACAGGGTATGCCTGGTGGATTCGAAGGTTGCAGCATAATCTCAAACTCTTCGATCTGGTCAGGATTGACCATTTCCGCGGGTTGATCGGATACTGGGAGGTTCCCGCAGGAAAGAAAAACGCCATCAACGGAAAATGGGTTGAAGCACCCGGGGAAGACCTACTCAACGAATTGCTCAAGAAATTTCCCTTTCTTGCCATAGTTGCCGAGGATCTTGGGGTAATAACCCCTGATGTGAGGGAGGTCATGCACCGCTTCGAGCTTCCAGGTATGAAGGTACTCCTCTTTGCCTTTGGTGAGGACCTTCCCACAAACCCTTATATCCCCCACAATCTTCCAAGAAACTGTGTGCTGTACACAGGGACCCATGACAACAACACGGCAAGGGGATGGTTCGAAGGGGAAGCAAGCCCGGAGATCAAGCAGAGGCTCTTCCGCTACCTCGGAAGAAAAGTGCCTGCAGAGGAGATCCACCGGGAGTTGATCCGGGTCGCCATGATGTCGGTAGCGAACATGGTCATAGTCCCCATGCAGGATGTCCTCGGCCTTGGCAGGGAGGCACGGATGAATCGGCCTGCCACTTTGGAAGGCAATTGGCAGTGGCAACTCTTGCCGGAGCAATTGAAACCCTCTGGAGCCGAAGGGCTTCTCGAGATGACGGAGCTCTACGGAAGGGCCTAAATTGCAGCTCCCAGCTCGGGTTCCTTCTATAAGGGTTAGCAGCAACTGTGAGTGGACGCGTGTCTGTCAGTGACCCTTTCTTTTTCCCCGCCGGGCCGCTATAGCCCGCTGAAATACGGCCAGATACTCCTTGGCAGAGTGCTCCCAGGAGAAATTCTGGGCCATGGCCTGGCGCATCATGGCTTGCCAGACCTGGCGATTCTGGAAAGCTTTGATGGCTCTCCGGACCGCGATGATCATCTCATCGGGATGGAATCGATCGAACTTGAACCCCGTGCCCGGCGAGCGGGCCTCATTGGGATCGATGACCGTATCCTGGAGGCCACCCGTGGCTCGCACGATAGGAATGGTCCCGTACTTCAGGCTAAACATTTGGGTCAAACCACAGGGTTCGTAGAGGGAGGGCATGAGGAACATGTCGCAGCCAGCAATGATCTTGTGTGAGAGGACTGAATCAAAACCCAGCATCAGCCCAAATCGACGCGGGTGCCGGGCCTGAAGCTCCATAAAGAGTCGCTGGTAGCCTACCTCGCCTGCCGCGAGAAGAACGAGGCCGAGATCAAGGGCAAACAGTTCCTCTGCGGCCTCGGCCACGAGCCTGCAGCCCTTCTGGTCGAACAGACGGGTTACCATACCCACCAGCGGCCTCTCCATTAGCTCTCCCGGTAGTCCCATCACCTTCAAGAGTTCCTGCTTGCAACGGGATTTACCAGCAAAGTCCTGGGGCGAATAGTTGGAAGCAATATTCTTGTCTGTAGCCGGATTCCATATCGTGTAGTCCACTCCATTCAAGATTCCATGAAGGCGAGCCCTGACCGAATGAATCAGTCCAGCCATTCCAAGACCAAACTCAGGGGTCTGGATCTCTCTTGCATAGGTCGGGCTCACTGTGATAACTTCCCCTGCATACAGGATGCCTGCCTTAAGGAGGCTCATCTGGCCGAAGAACTCGAGTCCTTGAGTAGCATAGTATCTCTCTGGTAAGCCGATATTTTCCACTCGTTCCGGAGGAACAAGGCCCAGGTAGCCAAGGTTGTGGATGACAAAGACACCAGCGGTTCGAGGCATGAATCCTTCTGCCAAGAGGGCCATAACAAGCCCTGTCTGCCAGTCATTTCCTAGAATAACATCAGGCAGAAAGCCCACAGCCTCGCAGATGGCAGGGATGCTTCGTGAAAAGAAGATGAACCTTTCCCGGTTATCAAAGTATTCCCCCTGGCTGCTGCCATAGAGTTCGGTTCGGTCAAAAAATTCGTCTCGTCTGACCAGGTAGGCTGGCACACCCGGGCTTAGCTCTCCCACGAGCACGTCTGCGGTAAGATTCAGTCTACCCAGGTGCACAGACAGGTCCTTAGCAGCGAGTTCAAAGTTATGGTTCTTTGCCAGTATCTGCCGGTAAGCAGGCAGCACCACAGCGACCCGATGACCCAGGTCTCTGAAAACCAGGGGAAGGCTTCCAGCCACATCGCCCAAACCGCCGGCCTGTGCCAGGGGTGCAGCCTCTGAAGCAGCTACCAGTATACTCAACTTATGCTTCTTCATCATACCCTTACTAAGAATGCCAGAATGCCCCTGCTGCGGCCGGGGACAAATGCCATTTTTCCCTGAGGTGCACCTGAACACCAAACGCCAAAACTGGTTATGCTTATGGGTTGTAGGAGGAATTAACCCGTTTATTAAAGGGAAGCCCCGGCCTCTGCGCGGGGAGCTTTACTCTAAAGGAAACCGAGGAAATACTTCTTCTTGTGCCCTGAATTAAATTCGGTCGAGTGCAGGGGAAGACCTGTTTTTTCTATTGCACCATAAACAATCTACAGATTGAATACAACCACCATTAATGGCAAAAACGGTTGAGGCATGGATTTCTTTGGCATATCGTCATGCAAATGGAATGGTGAAGGTTGACGTGCGAGGGGCAAATCTGCTGACCCTGCCCGATATGCGCTCCGGAAGGCGGGTGGCCGATGTCATCTCAGCCGTGATTGGAGCCCTGGCCGCTCCCTTGGGCACCGCGCCACTCAACCTAGCGAATTGAAGGAGGCTCTCATATTGATTTAAGCTCAGCAATCTTCAGGCAATCATCCCGCCAAAGGCATCCTTCCTCCCCACAGTATTCCACTCGTTCTGTGCCAAAGCAGGGAATGTTGTCCTCAGCGCTCTGGATGGACCGGATCAGATCCACCTTCTTCATCCCGAAAACCTTTATACCCAGGTCCTTTGCCCTTTTTCTTATGTCTGCTATGTTCATTTTCTCAACCTCCCGTTTTCACATATATAACGTAATGTCCAGAATCCCAGCTACTCGGTTTATCCCATGATCTCCGGGGAGGGACGAGGATTGAGTGGTAGCCTTCCCTTTAAGGTTTTGATTCGATCGTCGCGGATGCAGGAGCCACCGATTCCCGGATTTCTGCTCGAACCTTGGGCAACCCATCAGGATAATTCTTCTGGATATACTCTATAAGTTTTTCCCTTACCTCACAGCGTAGATTCCAGGCGGTAGGAGCGTCCGGGGCACTCATGAGGGCCCTTAATTCCACCGTGCGCTCTGTGGCATTGGTGACCTGCAGTACAGAGATCTTGCCATCCCAAAGGTCTGTACTTTTCAGGATACGGTGTAGTTCCTCTCTTATGGCTTGAACGGGTACCGTATAGTCCACGAATATGTAAATGACTCCCAATAAATCGGCGGTTACCCGTGTCCA
>Ga0209636_10000289_pt1 | contig 45790 bp, 49 predicted proteins | sample DeeMarSWOR152_54_FD_187464 | JGI IMG/M metagenome (GOLD analysis project Ga0209636, IMG submission 187464) | Marine sediment microbial communities from White Oak River estuary, North Carolina - WOR-1-52-54 (SPAdes) (version 2) | ecosystem: Environmental > Aquatic > Marine > Intertidal zone >...
GGCTTCAGGAAAAACCGACGCCATTCCGTTTCTCACTGTGCGCAGCACTCCCACTGCAGGTGCGAGTGTAGTTACAACGTCGCCAAGCTCCGAGACAGTTCTTAATCTAAGCACTATCTGTTCCAAAGCCAGCCGAGCGTGCATTATCATCTTTTCCATTTTCCGGATCTCAGCCAATTCGTTAGCGAAAACGTTCGCGCGGGCCATGTCATGTTTTGTGTAAGCATCAACGATTCTTGCGAATATGGATTTGTCGCGTTGTGAGAAGCGTTCGCTTGCTTGATCTAGCCTCTGAACTTGTAGTTCGATTCGTCTGATTGCCAAGTCTAGTCGTGGCTTCAAAGGTCCTGGTGGGCGCACCGCTTCTTTGACGCGTGTGGTAAACGGTTGTTGTTCTTCCCTAGATTCCCAACGTTTAGCAAATCTTTCTGACAAATTAATACCTCCGAAGGTAATGGGGTAGTTAAAAACGTATTATTACATTGTTAATATGATTGAAATACATACGTATATATGTGGCAATATAGCAACTGTTTAGAAATGATTTTGGCTTTAAACTCCTTATGCAAAGAGGAGCGGGGCGGATTTGCGATTATAGACAAAATTGTGTAAGTTAGGCTAAAAAGGCTTGAAAATAGAATGTTAAAGCCAAGGTGAAGAAAATGCAAGAGAGATTTAAAATCTTCGTCATGTTTGCGCTGTTAGGCTTCATGGCAGGGATTATCGCTAAAGCTACATACCAAGACGTTATACCATGGATAATGACACACTTTCCAACAGTCGGTCTTGACTGGCTACTCGCCGGCTTCGCTGGGGCATTCCTAACTGTCGGATTGGTAATGGCGTGGGCTTACATAAGCGGCACAGGAAGATCAGAAAGGTAAAAGCCTCATCCAGCCTTCGTTTCTTTGCTATCTATATGGTCAATGCTCTAAGCCAGAAACTTTTTCATAAATCTACAGAAAATTGTTTAACAAAAATTTGAATAGTCTATGGACAAAAGTTGGTTCGGAGATCTATATGTGTGGCATATTTGGTTTTGTGCTCTTGAAACCGCAGGGAATCGTTCTTGCTTTAAAAGTGCTTAGCATTTTGGAGACGCATCAATATCCAAACGAAAAGAATCCAGTGGGCGGACATGGCGTAGGAATATACTTTTTAGACGTCGAAGGAAGGGAGTCTTTCATAAAGGTTGGAAAAACAAACAAATCTCCGACCAAATTATTGGCTGAAAACTTTTTGGAAACAAAATTGCAGGCACGACTGTTTTTGGGGCACGTAAGGTGGGCAAGTCCAGATTTTCTTAACACGGTGGCCTTTAAAGAATGCACACAGCCATATGTGGCTGCTTGTAGTAAACATTTGAGAATCATTTCTGTTCACAACGGATTTGTGGAAAATTATAAAGAACGACGTGCAAAACTTCGGTTAAAGCACTGTTTTGAATCCGAGAAAAAGGGAGTTCTTATTGATTCGGAGGTTCTGCCACATTATCTTGAAGAATTATTGCTCGGCAAAGTTGATGTTACTGAAGCATTGAGTATGCTTTCTTCACGGTTAGAAAATCAGAAAGGCAACACTATTGGAATGTTATTGTTTGGAGAAGAGAAATTAGGTGATTGTTTGGTTTTTATCCATCACGGAAGGACGAGAGGCTTAACAATCTGGAGCAATTCCAAAGGAGAAATTTTATTCTCTTCAAGAAAAGAGCCAATCCAACAAGTGATAGGCGAATTTCTGAGGAAACACAATTTTAAGGAAAAAGTTTCGATTGGTTGGAAAGAATCCAAACATCTTAACCCTACAATTTTCTCGTTACCACCAAGCAGTACTGAGTGAAAGAATTATCAGAAGGCGTTGCGCATGTCTAAGTAGGCGACCGTGATTAATGGACAAGAAGACAGCCAACGTTTTCAAATTGCTCACTAAACCTATTCAGAAAGCATTAGCAGAAGCTGGATTTTCCAAACCCACTGCACCGCAGATTAAAGCAATTCTGCCAATTTTAGACGTAAAAAATGTTCTTTTAGTTGCACCTACAGGCAGTGGAAAAACTGAGGCAGTACTTTTGCCTATCTTTTCAAATTTTCTTCAACAAGAAGACAAGAAGGGAATCGCAATACTCTACATTACTCCACTTCGCGCTCTCAACAGAGACATGGTCAAACGCCTTTCTTTTTGGGCAGAGCGTTTGGGAGTTGCGGTGGAAGTGCGGCATGGCGATACTGACATGAAAATTCGAAGACGGCAGGCTCTTCGTCCGCCTAACATGTTGGTAACCACGCCGGAAACATTACAAGCGATTTTGCCTGGCAGTCGCATGCAACAACATCTAAGCCATGTTCGTTACGTGATTATTGACGAAGTACACGAGTTGGCTGCTGACAAGCGCGGAGCCCAGTTGACGATTGCTTTAGAAAGACTTTTCGAAATTACAGGAAGAGAATTCCAAAGAATCGGCTTGTCTGCGACTGTAGGAAACCCGAGAGAGATAGCACAATTTGTCGCTGGTGCAAATCGGTCGATAAAGATTGTTGAGGTCCCTTTGCCGAAGGGCTATAAGTATGATGTAGAGTTTCCAATTCCAGAAGATGCTGACTATGATTTTGCGTCAAAGTTGAGAACTGCACCTGAGGCAGTAGCGCGCATTAGGCGTATATTAGATTTAGTGAAAGACCACAAATCTACTCTAGTTTTCGTAAACAGTCGCACTAACGCAGAAATGTTGGGCAACAAATTTAATTATCTAACCTCTGACATTGCAGTTCATCATGGCTCTTTGTCAAAAGAGGAAAGGGCGTTTATTGAGGACGAGTTTAAAGCTGGACGTTTAAAGGCAATCGTGTGCACAAGTACTTTGGAGTTAGGCATCGATATCGGAAGCGTGGATTTGGTTGTTCAGTTTCTTTCGCCTCGCCAAGTGTGTAGTTTGATTCAGCGGGTTGGAAGAAGCGGGCATAGGCTTGATTTAGTGTCGAAAGGCGTAATAGTTACAGCATTTCCAGATGACGTTTTAGAATCACTTGCAGCAGTAAAACGGGCGTATAGCGGATTATTGGAGCCAATCAGAATACATAGGGGAGCACTTGACGTTTTAGCACATCAAATCGCGGGAATTCTGATGGACAAACATGTAGCCACTGTTGAACAAATTCTCCAAATAATCCGTCGCGCCTATCCATATCAGAATCTTTCAAGAGCCAAACTTTTAGACGTTGCAAACTATCTAAATATACTTAGAGAACTTCAAATAGAAGGAGAAGCATTGCGAAAAACACGGAAAACCCGAACGTATTACTATGAAAACCTTTCCATGATTCCAGACGAAAAACGTTACCCAATCATAGACATTCTTTCAGACCGTTCAATCGGCACTTTGGGCGACGAATTCATGGCGTTAAGAGCACGAATAGGACTAAACTTCATATGCAAAGGCAAAGTATGGCGCATCGTCCAGATAGAAGACGAAACAGGCATGGTTCACGTGATTCCTTCAGAAGACTCATTCGCTGCAATTCCAGGTTGGGACGGCGAAATGTTACCAGTCCCATTTGACCTAGCCCAAGAAACTGGCAAGTTACGAGAAGAAATTGTGGAAAATTTGCGGAAAGAAAAAGATGTTGAAACAGCTGCGAAAAAACTGGCGAGAAAGCTCTCGGTTGATAAGAACGCTGTTCTTAAGGCTGTTGAAGAAATTAACGAGCATTTGAAGCAGAATGTTCCAGTGCCAACAGACAACGATGTTCTCATAGAAGGCTTCGACAAATATGTGGTCATTCACGCCTGCTTTGGCGAACTCGTTAACCGCACGTTAGGCAGCATTTTTGACCCTATTCTTTCAGACCAAGAGCTTATTGTTGGCTGGTGGAACGATGGTTACCGAATTCTCATCGAAGCACCAAGCAAAGTGACGCTTGAAAATCTTGAAAAAGTGTCCAAAACCTTATTCTGTCTTTCAGACGATGAAGTTGACGAAGCATTTAACGAGTATTTGAAGTCACATTTCCCGTTTGGTTACAAAATGAAATTTGTCGCAGAAAGATTCGGCGCACTTCCCCGCGGAAAAACTATGGATCCAGAAAGACAAGAAGAGTTAGCACGGCGCTTTGAGAAAACTCCAGTTTTTGAAGAAACAATACGGGAGGCGATGGTAGAAAAAGTAGACATCCCCACGGTAAAGCGTATAATGAGAGAGGCTAAGGAGGGAAAAATAAAAATCAAAACGTTGCTCCGTTCTGAAGAACCGTCACCCATTGCGTATGGTATTTTGGCAAAGTTTTTGCAGACACCTGAACTTATGGCGCCTGAGCGAGTGCTTCTGAGTAATATTGAAAAGATGAAAAAAGTGCTGAATGCAAGAATCGTCACACTTTTTTGCCTCTCATGCGGTGATTGGACTGCAGAGAAACGTATTCGGGAAATGCCAGAAAAGCCGACATGCGGAAAATGTGGCAGCGGACTTTTAGCGCAAGTTCGTTTTGATCAAAACCCAAAAGAATTGATTGACATTCTTAAACGACGAAAAAAAGGCGAAAAACTGACCCCAGAAAAACTTGAATACTTGACTTATGCACGCCGCACCGCAGATCTCACACTAAGTTATGGAAAGAAAGCGTTAATTGCGCTTCAAGTAAAAGGAGTTGGACCTGAAACAGCCTTTCGTATTCTTGGAAAAATGCACCCAGATGAGGATGAATTTTTCATGGATTTGCTACGGGCTAAGATTCAATATTTAAGAACTAAGCCGTACTGGGAAGAAAGGGACAAAGCAAGACAGTTTCAATAGCTAAAGGTATATAAGACAAAGCTTTAAACGTCATTTTTCTTAGAGTGGGAAAAATTGAATGATCAAATCTAAAAACACTCTTCTACTCTTGCTCGGATTTGCCCACTCGCTCAACCATTCTCTTTTCTTGGTTTTTCCGCTTTATTTGTCTCAAATTGCGCAAGAATTCGCAACGACGATTGAAACCATCGGCTTCATTGCAGCATTGAGTGGTTTTCTGTATGGTGCAGGTTCACTTTTCGGAGGAACTCTCTCAGACAAGATAGGTGGAGTAAAAACACTTATGCTTGGCATGGGACTTGCAGGCATTTCAACTTTCCTGTTCCTGGCAAGCTACGATGTCAATGGTTTTGCTATCAGTTTGCTTCTCATGGGCGCGGGAGCCAGCCTGTACCACCCTACGGCAAACACTATAATCTCCAAGGCTTTCGAAGGGAAAATGGCAGAAGCAATGGGAATCCATGGTACAGGTGGCAATTTTGGATACATGTTTGCGCCAATAATTATTGTGGGAATCGGTGACTTTTTGGGGTGGCGGTTTCCACTTCTTTTTTTCGGAACAATAATGTTAATCCTCTCGTTGATAATTGTGAAAACATTTTCATGGCTCGATGAAACAAATAGAATAGAAACCAGAAACACCAAAAGATTTTGGAGTGCTTTTCGGATTCCCGGCTTACCAATTTTGCTTCTTTATAACCTTCTTGTAGGCTTATACTTTAAAGGAATAGATTTTATATTTCCAAAATTTCTCGAAGACAATCACGGATATACCTCAATGCTCAAGGCAACAGCAGTTTTTCTTTTATTAGGATTTGGTATTCTTGGTCAGTGGCTTGGTGGAAGAGCCTCTGACAAAGTTGGCTCGAGAAAAGTACTAATTACTACTTCAGTTGGAATTACATCAAGTATTATCTTACTTCTTGCAGTTCCGAATCCTGTGATAAGTGTCGCTTTGTTCATCTTAATTTATGGCACCACCTTTTATGGTCATCAACCAGCGCTTAACTCGTTAACTGGATTAATAACACCAAACTCCGAACGAGGAAAAGTTTTCGGCGTATTATTCTTCTTTTCTTTTGGCTTGGGTTCTATCTCAACCGCCATCGCAAGCTATTTCGCGGTGAACCTCAGCATGGAGACGGCCTTCTTCATCATGTTACTTTTCTCAATAATAGCACTGATCTTGTCCCTTTTTGCACCAAAACAACCAAGTGACATAAAAAGAAATCAAGAGGAAACATCATGACCTTTTCCATTGTTGCACGATGCCCAAAAACACACGCATTAGGTGTCTGTGTTGCAACCGCAGCACCCGCAGTTGGAAGCGTTGTTCCTCATGCAGAGGCAAACGTAGGCGCAATTGCGACGCAGGCAAAAACAAACATTCTTTACGGTGTAAACGGCTTAAAACTGCTCAAAAAGGGTTTTTCACCAAAAACAGCTTTAGAGGCAATGCTACGAGAAGATGGAGAACGTGAAACTAGGCAGGTAATCATAATAGACAAAAATGGACGCATAGGCGCTTTTACTGGCAAAGAAACAATCGTATGGAAAGGCCATTATATAGGTAAAGACTATGCAGTTGCTGGAAACATGCTTGTCGGAAAACAAGTCATTGAAGCAATGGCACAAATTTTTGAAAAGGCGAAAGGCGAATTTGCAGAAAGATTACTTGAAAGCTTGGAAGCTGGACAAAACGCTGGTGGTGACAAACGAGGGAAAACTTCCGCGGCACTTTTAGTGGTAGGAGAAGGTTTGAGTGAACCACGCCCGTTTATTTCTTTACGTGTTGATGTGCACGAAGAGCCGGTGAAAGAGCTTAAGAGAATTTTCAGCGAGTACCAGAAATACAAATAATGAAAAGAAGACCTAGCAATTAAAAATCATACGTCCTAGGGTATTTCTTCTAGATGGCGAAAAGAAAACTGTTTAGGCATAGTTCCCTTCAAAGTGACAATAAAGCTATCGACATCTATGATATTTCTCTGCCATTCCTTTCGGAATTCTGAGACAAATCTTGTGTAGTCAGTAAAATCCCGGTGTAGAGAAGCTACCACACAGTTTTTGCCGATTCCTTCGCCACTCCCTGAAAAAACAATATTTTTGTTTTTTGCAATCCATTTATGGGCTCTACGTGAAAGTTCTTCAGGTGACATGTCAGGAGTTGTACACGTACGAGCAACGTTAAGAAAAGTGAAAGCGACAATTTCGAATCCAAGTTTAACAAAGTTTGGAATAAGAGTATATTCCAGAACATAACCCTCTGTTTCCAGTTTTCTCCGCATTCTAGTGACAGTAGGTTGAGATACGTCTAAAATTTTTGCCAGATCTCTGTCGCTTCTTCGCGAATTCTTCATTAATTCGTACAAAAGTTCAATCATTTTTTCTTTTGGCATATTTTTGAATTATTAATTCATTTACTTATAAGGCTTATTCAGTAATATACAAACAAAAATGCATTGTTTGACATGAACATTTATAATAGACGCAGAGTCCTCGATAATTGATGAAGCAATGCCTGTAGAGGAGACACTGGAAGAAGAAAGCTTGCTTATAAATAAAAAATTGAACGAAACACCGTTTATGAATGGAGCAAAACGCCGAGACCGTCACGACATAGTGGTAGACATACTTAAAACAGCAAGAGGCGGCATAAAGAAGACTAACCTTATGCACAAAGCAAAATTAAGTCATACCCAATTAAAACTTTATTTATACGTACTAAATGAAAACGGATTGCTCGAAAATTCTAATGGACTCTTTAAAACTACAATGAAAGGACAAAAATTTGTGAAAGTTTTCGAGTCTCTGGATCTTCTTGTTCTCCCATAAAACCTCTTAATTTTAAGCGCTAATAACGCTGGAAAACAATAATTTTAAAGGCTTGCATTTGATAGTATGCTATCTAACTTGGAGAACGAAAAGCTATGAAGAAATTTGTGGCATGCTGGTTTACTGTTGCTTTGTTTGTCACATTGATTGCTTCAGTTCGTGCCTCAGTTGAGGTTGAGGCAAATATCACTCGAGACTTTAAGATTGTTTTCAAATTAGCCAACATTGAAACTACAATTTATGAAAATATAAAGACCAACGGGCTAATGACTGAGGATACCGTACCACGAGCAATATGGGAAAACTTTGTAAATAAGGGGCTATTTGGTCTTGAGTATTTTTCCAATTCGATAAACTTTAACGACACAACACGTTCAATTCATTCAACATTCAGTCTTCGCGGTCCAAGTATAATGAATTCTACAATTGATCGAGCAGCCTCAGTGGAAACCTTCAGAATGAACACGGAGTGGAGAAAATTTTACCTAAATATTACAGGTGGCTTTTCATTCAATTTTACTCAAATCCTTGTAACTCCTTTGTCTGAGTGGACAGAAGAAACGGTTGAAAAAATAACGAGTTTTAGTTACTCCAACCTTACTGCTGGAGTGTCATGCTTATTTAAGTTGCCAAATTATGCGAGTAATATTATTGCGATTGGTGAGACAATTATCTTTGACGCTCCATTTGAGCCTCCGTGGGAAGACAAGCTCATAAACAGTCCCATACTTATTCTTATAGGATTAGCAATAGTAGGTGTAATAGTTTTTGCGTATCGAAAAATAAGATAAGCTACTAGTCTTCTGTGCCTAAAAGAAGTTTTATCAGGGTTCCTTCGTCTATCTCGGCGCGTGTTCTCCAGTCAAGGTAAAGTTGTCCATTTTCATCTTCTGCAATGTACCCAGATTTGATGTAACGGTTAAGATTAATGTCGACTCTCCAGCCTGGTAATTTGTCTCTAAGAAGTTGCTCTACTTCACTGCGTGGCGCTAGGCCCTTTTTTGAGATTATTGAAGAAAGCGTAATAACCAAACCTGCAATGTCGTCTATGCGCCAGCCCATCATCTTAGTTTCTTTCGGCGTAATTCCACCACGCAATGTAATGTAAAACCGCGCTTTGTCCAGCTCTTCCAAAGAAGGTTTTTCCCTGGGTTTTTCTTCTTCAAAAACCGTTTTCACTTGAAGGTCAAGTTTCTCCAAGAAACTGTCTAAAATACCTAGCACTTTTGGGTAATCTGCGCCTAATCTTTTGCGAAGCTCCCAGCCTTTAACACCAGGTTTTCGGTGACGTCTAAAAAATAAAAGATGCGCCGCACGCTTAATTTTACTGGCGTAAAGTGCCTTTTTCTTCAATTCATTCTGCCTTCTTTCCATTTTATCCAATCGTCAAAATTTATAGGAACAGGAACCGAGACGACTTGTTTTTTGCCTGCTAAAGGAACGAGTTTTTTGTGGGGTTTTATGAAAATTTCTTCTTCCAGCCTATTTATTTCAAGTGTTGCATATCCATAAGTAACAAGAAAGCTTGTTAGATACGCACGTCGCACCGACTCCTCGAATGTGCTTGAACCTATAAAATTCCAATATTTTATTTTTTCAGTTTCGTCTACTTTCTGAAGAAGCTCTCGCCATAAAGCTTCCAGTTCTTCGGAAAACATTTGTTCTGATAAAATTTTTTGATTAATCAACTCTTTTCTTGAGGTGAAGCCCATCTCTGTCTCGGTATATGATGTTTTTTGCCATCTTTCGTTTATTGGGAGTAATTCTTTCCAGTATTGGATTGCTTGGGTTAAACTGTGAGGAGATATTTGTTCTAATTCGACTATTGGGTGCCAAGATTTTAGGAATATTGTGGCGAGTTGTTCTCGGCTTAACCTTCGAGTTTTCTCCTCGAGCAAGAAAGGATCAGTGTAAAGTGATGTTGAACGATGTCTAACCCATTCACTTTGCATTTTAATGACTGAGGCGAGATGGTGAACTGTTTCGGCATCTAAACAGAGGTCTTCTGGGAGTTCCCATTCAGGAAAATATTCACGGATGATTGTGATTATATCTTCAATATTAAGCAGGAAAGGGTCCAGTCCACGCTCTTCTACAGACTTGCACATGTCGATTACACGTTGAAGTTCATCTCTTCCACGCCTTGTTCTTTCCTTTTTTGACGCCAACTAGATAACCTCCTTGATTTCGGATTTGCCCTCTATGTTTTGCACGGTTATGATGTGGACGTCCTTTCCTGCGAATGTTATTTGGCTTGGTGTTATGGCGAGGTATTGGACGTCTAATCCTTTCACTGCGTCTATTAGGAGGTTTGCTATCATTTCTCTGTTTTTGGGGTCCATGTGAATGTCATATTCGTCAACTGCTCTGAATGGCGAACGTACGTGCTGTTGGAGGGCGAGTAGGAAGCTCATTGTTGCTGTGCTTCTTTCTCCTCCGCTTTGTGTATAAGCATTGAGAGGAACTGGTTTTGAGCCTTTAAACCCGACTAAAACGTCGATTCCAGCTAACTCAATTTCGTGACCGTTAACCAATCGAACTTCTCCCGTTGCTTGCGCTTGTGTCATGATTGATTGGTATTGCAGACTCACGTGGTCAAGGAGACTTTGAATTACAATTCGCCAAGATTCCATTCGTGTTTTTACTTCTTCTAGGGCTTTTTCGCGGTTTTCAGCGACAAGGCGGGCTTTTTCTTTTAGTTCCAAGTAAAGTTTTGAATAGTTTTCGTACATGCGTTCAATGTCTTCGGAAACATCTGCAAGAGCGATTAAGTGTCCATCGGTGACACGTAATTCATCTAGAATCTCGTTCGTCGTCTTCATAGGTACAAGTCTTGGTCCAGTTTGTTCTGCTCTTTTTATTGATTCGTCAAGTTCCATGTTGGCGGTTCTGAGTTCTCTTTCGAGTTTTCCGAGATTCTTTTCTAGCATTTCTTTTCGGTATTGCAGGATGGCGTGGTCTATTTTCAGATCGATGATTTTGTTGTTGACACTGTCCATTTCAGAATTTAGTTTGTCTGCTTTGTTTTCTATTTCAGAAATTTGTGTTGTGAGGTTTTCTAGTTGTATGGTTGCAGTGTCGATTATTTGTTTTAGGTTTCGGCTTTTTGTGTTGAATTGTTCGGACCATGTAGTTTCGAGGCTTTCGTATGTTCTTTTAATGTCAGTGAGTCTTGCTGTTACGCTTGGTGTGGTTCGGCTTTGGCTGAACACGGTTTCGAATTGTTCAATTCTGCTTAGGCAATCCTTCATTCGTTCTTTGCTGGTTTCTATCCATGAGTGCATATCTTTTAAGGTTTCATTAGCAGCGGAGGCGTTCACTTCGCAGATGGCTTTTTCTCGTTCTAGGGCTAGGCGTTCTTCAAGAAGTTTTTTCCATTCGATTTTGGAGTGTTCTATCTCTGCTTTTGAATCGTCTGCTTGTTGCGTTGTGGTTTTTGCTTGGTTTTCAATAGATTGTATTTCGCTCTGCTCTTGTTTGATTTGTTCTTTAAAACGGTTTACGTCGCCCTCTTTCTTTGCGACTTCTGCCCAAGCGAGTTCTCTTTCGAGAAGACGACGTTTCATTTGTAACTGCTTTTTCTGTTGAAAGCGGTCGTACTGTTCGCGCCAATAGGTTAACGTTTGCTCTGCGGACTCTAACAGTTTACTGACTGATTCTTCTTGGCTTAGGATGCGGCTTAATTTTTTCTGGGCTTCGAGGACATTTTTGCGGTATTTTTCCAACCCAACAGCAGCCTCAATAACACGGAGTTTTTCTTGTGGAGAAAGCACGGTGAATTGTTCGACCATGTTTTGGTGCATTATTATTAGGAGATTATTTGGGTCGACGCCGAAACGGGAAAGAAGCCTTTCTACATCGGCTTTGGTTACAGCACGGTTGTCTAGGTCGAAGTCGTATTTACCGTCGCGTCTCAGGGTTCTTGTTAAAAAAATGTGGTCTTTCTTTATTTTTTGAGCTGGACGCTTCCCTTTTTTCGGAGAATTATTCAGAATTAGCGTGACGCGTGCTTGGTCTTTTCCCCATCTGATGAGTTGACTTAGTTTCTTGGAACGCTCAGTGTAGGACTGCCCCAACGCAACTGATATACCTAATAGTAAGGAGGATTTGCCTGCGCCGTTGGGTCCACAGATGACGTTGACTCCTTGGTTAAGGGGTATCCTAGCATACTCGTAGCTCATGAAGTTCTCGAGGATTATCTCTTGAATCAGCACGGTGCAAGTGGCTCCAACAAAGCATAGACAATAGGCATGGGACTAGTATTAAAACAGTATTGTAACGTTTAAAGACATGAAAAGAAGGCGGAACCTGCGGAGTAAACAAAAAAACGACAACAAATAACAAAGGGAAAAATCTCTTGACAATGGAACTCTAAGTTCTGATTTCGCTTTCTACCAATTTAATCAATTAATTAACTACCTATAAGGACTGATGGAAGGTAGCTCTATTGTTGTTGCTCTTTCTTTTTCATTTCATTGTATGTGTATTCAAACCATTCTCCAAAGTGTGGGTTGTTAGTTTGTTTTCTCAAGCCTTCAGCTAAGGGCTTCCATTTCAGCCAAAGCATCTCTACCGCGAATAGGTCAGTGACAAGGTCTAGTGGTACAAGTTTTCTTTTCAAGAGGATGCCTATTCCTTCGAAGAACATGCCTATCATAAGGAATACTGTTTGGACTTGTCCTTCGGCAAAGGGAAAGCCGTATTTCTCTACAAAATCATCGTAGTCTTTGTATTCTGTATTCATGTATTTGAGTGCTGCTTCAACTCTTTCTTTTGAGCTGAAAGCTAGGTGCAACCTCATGAGGAGGTCGGTTTGCCTCATTCGGTTCTGATGCCTAATCTGAAGAACATAGTAAGTAGCTGCAGTCAATATACCCGCTGAAGCAACAACTATCGAAACTGTTTGTATGTCAACCATCCTTGACACCTTCTCTCTCTTCAATGTAGTCTGTTTCAGTACAGCTTTAACTTTTCCGCAACTTCGTTTTTTGGTTTTAGTTGAACAAAGCTTTGCTTTCACATTATAATTTGATTTCTTTTGAACTAACGGTTTTTATGAGGACATTTTCTAGTGGCGCGTGTATATGTAAAGATGTGCCTGCTTTGATAATCATTTTTCTTAGAATCAGTTTGTCAACCGTGTCAAAGCTACTTATCTTGAGGGATTCTGCTTCTTTCAATGCTTTGGAATACAGTTTAGCGTCGAGGTCAACCTTTTTTGGGTCCAGAACATTGTATTCAGCGTCTTTTTTCACGAATAAGCCAATGCCAACGTGAGGAGTGTACTCGATATCTCTCCTTAGATAAGGCGATAGAATGCCAGTGTACAATTCAGCATGCAAGGCGATAGCTTCTTTGTTTCCTTTTTTTAGTAGAAGAAACAACCAGTGGTCCCAAGATTTTCTAAAGCCTTCTATATGAATGGGGAAAGGTTTCCAATTCTTCAATACTGTTTCAATATGTGCGGCTAGTTTTTCTTCTTCAACCTCACTGCAAGGAACAGGGAATATGAATGTTATGTGTGGTTTCCAAGAATCAACAAAAGGGTCATATTTTCTGCGAAAAGCCTCGATATTCTCTTCAGTTTTCCTGTCAAACTTTGGATAATAAACTAACACATAATACATGATATAAGAAGAAGAGGACCTTACCTTTTAAAAACTTAGTCCACATGATCTAGCCCACACTCTCCTGAATGTTGAATTCAACACGCTCTGCAAAACCCAAGAGTTATATGGTTTGACACAAGAAGTCAATCTTGGTGAAAACTATGCCACACGCTAACAACCGAGGAGTACAAATCCATTATGAAATCGAAGGCAATGGACCACCACTTGTACTGCTGCATGGCCTCGACGGGAACTTGGAAACGTTTCGTGAATACGGGTACGTGGAAGCACTAAAGGACAAGTATCAGCTTATTTTGATCGACGTCCGAGGACACGGAGCTAGCGACAAGCCACACGATCCAGAAGCTTATCAGATGAAGACGCTAGTAGCAGATGTCGTAGCCGTGTTGGACCATCTCAGAATAGACAAGGCTCACTTTCTTGGTTACTCGATGGGTGGATGGATTGGTTTTGGAATTGCCAAGTATGCACCTGAGCATTTCTACTCCCTGATCCTAGGCGGGACACACCCCTACAAGCCTAATGCAGACGAGCAAGCGGAACTCGACTATTATATCCAACTTTATAAGAAAGGGAATGATGCATTAATTGCCGAGGAGGAGAAGCAACTTGGACTTGAGATGACTCCGTATATGAGGGCTCGATGCATGGCAAGCGACACAAAGGCAATTGTGGCCTTGATGTCCTCGGAAGATTGTATACGTAGCTTTGAGGAGGTCTTGCCGACCATGAATATGCCATGCCTAGTTTATGCTGGCGAGAATGATGGGGCTTACTCAGGCGCTAAGAAGTGCGTCGAGAGTATGCCTAATGCGACCTTTGTCTCCTTGCCCGGCTTTGATCACCGAGGCGCATTGCATCAAAGCAGCATAATCCTGCCTCACATTACCAAGTTCCTGAAGAAGGTAGGTCAGGCATAAGAATGCGCCATCTTCGCTAAGCGACTTCACTGTTAAACAAAACGCCCGCTAATCTGCAGTTCTGTAAAACTCGCCATGCTGCATTATAACTTCCGTGGTATAGTGTAATCTCTATAAGCAGAGTATGCTATTACTTTTAGAAAAGGTGAATGTATTGGTTACTGCTGGTAAGGTTTTCCGTCTGAGCGACCCTGTACCTATAGACGAATTAGCGTCTAAGCTTGAGGGTTATCATGTTGAAGAAGAATTTGAAGAGGGCGACTACAAGTTCTCGTTAATCACCGAAGTTACAGACTTGCTGCCTAAACCGAACACTGTCCGAGGTGTCTATAGCCACGACTACGTATTGCACATATTCCACCGAGGCAAAGTCGCACCGCTCCCACGCACAGTCGAAGCCGTCTTCAGCTTCACACAAGCAAAAGGCAAAACCTTCCTAACCGTAGTGGAAAAGAAACGCCTAGCCAACTTCATCGCTAACAAACTCAGCGAAATAACATACGAAAAAGTCGGCGGAATCCAAGTCGCCCGCATTCCACCCGAAATCCTAAAAGAATTCCACACAAAGAACCCCGAAGACACCAAAATCACCTTCTTCGACAATGTTGACATCCCCAACGTGAACAAACTCAGCCTCTACGGACCAGACCTAGTGGGCACGTCACTGTTCGAAGACTACACCAAACATGGCGACCTCTGGTACATAGTCGCAAGAGCAGCAAAATACGGCTACGTAGTCGGCATCACACGAGACGCTTCAGTAACAATCTTTAACCTTGCCGACAAAGGCAAATACCTCGAGTATGTTGAAAAAGAGATTTACCCAATAATTTTGTAAGGTTACGCACCAGTTGGGAAAATGTCCGAAATGCGACAAAGAACTAAACAAAGATGACATAGCAAAGATAAACTTCCGACGCACATTCAAAGACATTACATTTACAAATGCAAAATTTCAGGTGAAGTAAAGATATGAAAAAAGAGCACAAATACGTTTCTTATTGTGCCAAGTATTATTGTGCTCTATGCGATTACCATAAAGGAACAATAGTCAAAGCCGCAAAGAATCTTTTAGCATTCGCAGAAAGGTACGGTTCATTAAAAGTGATGGCTAAAGCCTACAACACTTGCAACTTTGAAGAATTCATGAAAGGACTAAAATGGCTAGCTTCAAAAAACAAACCCTGCAAAGGTTGCCGTTTTGGCGGAGGATGGTCTTGGTGGTCAGACTGTCCCATTCGTAGTTGTTGCACTCAAAAAGGCGTGGATTTTTGCTATCAATGCAACGAGTTTCCATGCAAAAAACTAACAGAAGAACCTCTGTTAGATTATAAGAAAACGTTCATAGAAGCAAACAATCAGTTGAAAACATTAGGAATTGAAAAATGGACGCAGTTGCTTAAGAAGAAATATGAAGAATGGAAAATGTCCGAATTATGATGAAGAATATCTTTTATAAGGTTCTAAATCGCCAACCCAGTCTTTCTGATTAACAGGCCAACTATACGCAGGATTTCGCGGTTTACATATTATCTCGTTTATTTGCATGCTTCCTGCCTTCAAAAGATTTACCGAATTTGCTGCTTGCAAAACAAGCGCCGTATCCAAGCCAACCCATGACCCTGCGACAGCCACAACTTCTTCTCCTTCTCTTAATAGACCGTTGTCAGTAGCCATCAACACAGCTGAAACACAAACAGCAGTTCCAGAGCTAATCATCCTCAAACATAAACGAATTAACGTAGCCAACGTAGGAATGCCTCGGTGCTCCAAAGCAGCATCAATATTATATAACGGGTCGGTTGCTCTTACTATCTTAGCGCCACTTTTCTCCAGCTTGTCCCAAATTTTTTTGTCGGAAATACCTATTTTCAAGTCCCCAATTACAGTATTTTCAATTTTTGTGCCTGCAGCAGATGTAACCACTATAAGGTTTATTTTGGAATTTTGAAGCATTTCAACCGCTTTAAGAGCACTTGAACCAGTCTCAGATGCCACAATCAGTTTCTTTATGCCTAATTCGCGGGCTCGGCTTATAGCCAGTTCTAATGTATTTTTAGTGTTAATCAGACCACACGCATTAAAGTAAAAAATGTTCTTCGATTTACCTAGATTTTTGGGCATTCATTTTTCTCTCCGAGCGAGGATTCTACGTTACTTCAAAAGTATATAATCTCTGGCGTTAAAAACATCTGCAGAATGTATTATGAATGCTAGAATTAGGCGGTTAAGTTTTTTAATTGAATCAAGACAGTTTTTCCTTTTTCCGTAAGTTTGTAATAGTTTCTATCTGGTTTTCCAAGCACTTGTTCGGATTTGCTTTGAGCGAGTAAACTCCCACTTTCAAGTTCTGCAAGATGCTGATATACGCTTGGCAATTTCACTTTAGTTCCAAATTTTTCGTCTAAGATTTTCCAGATCTCGTATCCATACGATTCTTTTCTGGAAAGGATTTGAAGAATATACATTTTTGTTTTTCCAAGACTGGTTGAATACTTTCTTCTTTCTATTAGCTTAAGTAATCCCTCTAACTTTCTGCTTCCTTTGACAAGGTCTTGGGTAACTTCTGGATATTTTAATCCCATGCCTGTAATTACGCATACAACCTTGTCAGAATAGTCTATATTTCCTTCGTCCACATGCTTCTTCAAGCCTGCAACAGTCGTTGCTGATGCGGGTTCCGCGAAAATTCCCTCTAATCTAGCTAAAAGACTTACGGCGTCAACAATTTCTTTATCCGAAACAGAAACAGCCGTTCCCTTTGATTCTCGAATTGCTTGCAAAGCCAATTGCCCACATTGAGGGTTCTTCACGCTGATGTCAATTGCTATGGTGGAAGCTTTGTTTGCTGGAATTATTTTGCGGCTACTTTTTTGAAAGGTCTCGGCAATTGGGTCACAACCTTCCGCTTGTGTACCCACAAGTTTCACTGCCTTCGTTTTCAACAGGTCTGTCTGGTAAAACTCGCTTATTCCTTTCCAAATCATGGATAAATGACCACCAGTGCCCATTGGAACTATTATTTGATCAGGCAATGTCCAACCTAATTGTTCACAAATTTCGTATGCAGTTGTTTTTTCACCTTCCAGAAAGTAAGGATTATTTGGCATAACTAGATGACTGTAATTGCTTTCCGAGACCGCTTTCTTTGTTGCATCTTCACGGTCTTTCGCGATTTCCACGTCGACAGTATAAGCGATTATTTGGTAAAACTTGCCCACATCCACTCTTTGTGGAAGAAAAATCTTGCAAGCTAGTCCAGCCCGCGCCGCATAAGCTGCAAGAGAAGCGCCAAGATTGCCAGTTGTTCCACAACAAACGGATTTTAGTCCAGACTCTTTTACCTTTGAAATCTCCACTGTGGTTCCTCTATCGATGAAGGCGCCTGTTGGGTTTTTTGTTTCATCTTTTAGGTAAAGGTCTCGAACGCCGATTTTTCTTGCAAGTCTATCGCATTTATGCAAGAACGTTCCACCTTCGCCTAAAGAGACGATATTAGATTTATTCAGAAGAGGTAAAAACTCGAAATACTTCCATACTCCCGGTGGTCTGTGCTCTAATCCAGCAGCACTAATGTGTTCTCTTATTTTTTCTAGAGTGTAAACAACTTCGAGAATGGCGTCACACTTTGGGCAGGTTGTAACATCTATTTGAGATTCGTATTTCTTGCCGCATTTTGTGCATTTCAGTTTTGAAATAAAGGAATCCATGTAAAGCCTAGCTTATATATAGGCATAAACTTTTATATGATTTTTCTTTCGAAACTTGCATGTTGAGGAAATATCCATGGCACACAGATCCCACATACTTTTTCCTTTTCTTGTTATTGCCTGTTTTTTCGTAGTTGCAGCGTCAATACTCAACATTGTACATGTTCTTAACAAACTTGGAGTAGAATCCATCTTTGAAGAGATAAACTTGGGCACTGATGCTAAAATTTTCATTAGTTTATATTTAACGCTGGTTTCCATAAGTTTTAGTTTGCTAGTTTTTGGACTATTCTATCGTTGGAAAGGTGAAACCCGCAATGTGGGGCTTCTTGCCGCTTTTGGCAGTATTTTTCAGGTGGGTTCTTTGGTTTCTGCAAATATTCTCAGCTTTGATTTATCTATCGTCGGGATTTTGTTCACTGGTTTTGGGATAATTTTTTCGCTAATTGTCAGCATTCTCAGCTTGTCTATACCTTCACCTAGAATCCCAAAAGAACCTTTGATGTCACCTTTTGAAATCGCCATCTCTTCCATTTTCTCTGCTCTCACTGCAGTAATAATAATCATTACAGGTTCGTTAGTTCCATCGCCCACAGGCGGCTACACTCACATAGGAGACATGATAATCTTTCTTGCAGCGTTACTTTTTGGAAGAAAAATCGGCGGAATCACCGGAATCATAGGCAGCATAGTCGCTGATTTCTGGCTGGCTTACCCACGTTGGTACGTCTCCATTCCAGCGCATGGACTTCAAGGTATTATTGCAGGGTTTGGAAAAAACAAATCGACCACAATTCAAGTCATATTATGCGGGTTTGCAGGATTTGTGATGGCGTCTACTTATTTCTACGTCAACATTTTCATAAAGGGATATCCTCTGGCGATTATTTCCTACGCAAGAGACCTTTTCGGACAAGCAGGAATCTCCATGATTTTGGCGATAACCATCAGCAAATCAGTACAAAAAGTTAGGCTAGTGCGACAGTAATGCAATTAAAACGATTTGCTGACGGTTTAGTTTTGAAGAACATGGTCATTCGTAAAGCGAAGTTGCAAGATGCTGATAAAATTCACAAGATTTTGGCACAAGCGTTCAAGGAACTTGAAAAAAGGGGATATTCTACTCATGCAATAGAGACAGCTATTGTAGATGTTGATGAAATCAAAAACCGCATTCGCTCAGGAGGACATGTTTTGGTTGCCGAGTTTGAAAATGAGATTGTAGGGACGGTTACGGGTTTTGAGGAACATGAGAGTATGCATGTTTGTTCTCTTTCTGTGTATCCTGTTTATCAGAATTGTGGAGTTGCTCGCCAATTAATGAGACATTTGGAGGCGATAGCCCATAGAAAAGGTTGTTTTAAACTTTTTTTGCACACAGCGTGGGCTATGAAAGAGGCAATTAGGCTCTACGAAAGTTTAGGCTACTTGAAGGAGGGATATCTACGTAGGTACTTTTATGGCGAAGACTTCATAATCTTCAGCAAATTTATAGAAACAAGCAATAACACGAATAATCGGCGGTAGGAGAATTGCGATGAAAGAGACGCATGGTTACGTATTAATCGTCATAGCATCTATCTTGTGGGGAACTATGGGAATTCTTGCCAAATTATCTTACGACTATGGAATTCTTCCCGAAACCCTGATTGCCTTAAGACTCCTTATTAGTTTCACAACCTTGTCAACTTTTCTACTATTATTCAACAGAAATTCGTTCAAAATCAAAAAAGCAGATGTGGCTTTTTTCCTGATTTTCGGCGTATTTGCCATAGCTTTTCAAAGAGTCTCTTATTTTTATGCAGTAGACCTTACAACAGCCACTGTAGCTGCAATACTTTTTTACACATACCCCGTTTTCGTAACTATTCTAGCTTATTTTTTCTTAAAAGAGAAGATTTCTCTTGGTGAAGTGTTGATTATTTTTTTGACGTTTTTCGGTGTTGCGTTGGTTGTGAGGGCTTATGACGTGTCTTCGTTGAAGGTTAATCTTGTTGGAATAATTTCTGGGTTACTTTCAAGTCTCCTCTTTGTCCTTTATTTTATGATGACGAGAGATCTCAGAAATAGATATAACAATTTGACAATAACCCTCTATGGCGATGGCATAGGCACGTTAATTCTTGCTCCTATTATTTTTGCTTCTTTTCAACAAATAACAGAATTCCCCACGCAATTGTGGTTGCTGGTTTTCGCGATTGCTTGGATTCCCTCTATGTCTGCTTATTTATTGTATTCTTTTGCGTTGAAGTATGTCAAAGCCTCGAAGGGAAGCATACTTTCAGTAATAGAACCGTTGTCAGCCGCGGTTTTATCTACAATTTTTATAGGAGAAAATCTTGAACAACCACAAATAGTGGGCATAGCACTCGCGTTAATAGGAGTAGTTCTACTCTTTCGATTACGCGGATTGAAAACACAACATCATTAATCTCCTAGTTTACATAAATGTTTACCTAATTGAATGATTAGCATGGAGAGAATAATCGTGTTTGACGAAAATGATGAGAAAAAAATGTTATTGAAACGTGCAAGTATGGTTATTAACGCGCTTGTAAGGGGTTTAGACGAGTTTGACATTGAAACCAGAAAGAGAATTATGGCGCTATGTGGCGAGGCCTGTGCACACTCAGATGGAGACGTTGATATTGCTAAGCGAATAGCAGAAGAGACTCTTGACGAGGAAGAAATGGTCAAGCGAATTAATAATGAAATTTCTTGGTGTGGAACTTGGACATGGAAAGACAACACAATTCAATCAGTTTGTGTTAAATGTGGCTGCCCCCTCGTGAGAAACAACATAATAGAGCTTACAGGAACATTCTGCTACTGCTCTAGGGGGTGGGTGAAAAAAATTTTTGAAACATTGCTAAAGAAACATGTAAATGTTGAATTAGAAAAATCCATTGGTAGAGGCGACAAAGTTTGCAAGTTTGTGGTTTACATATAAAAAAGGGGCTAAACGAGTTTGCCCTTAGCAACCATTACAACTTTTCCGCCTACATGCACATCTAGCTTTCCTTGTTTCTGCTCTGCTTTCAAAAGCAATAAAGAAGGTCTTCCAATTTCGTGCCCTTGTTCAACGCGGATATTGACGCGATTTTTTCCGAAATATTGGTGCTTCGCCAAATAGCCAGCGAGACAACCGTTTGCGCTTCCGGTGGCGGGGTCTTCAGGTACGCCGATATAGTCGGCGAATACTCTGACATTTAAGTTGTTTATTTTGTTGTATGTTTTGGGGCAGAAGACGAGTATCGATTTAGCTTTTGTGTTTTCAATGAACGCGAAATATTTGTCTCTTGATATTCTTGTCCGCTTTATTGTTGCTAAGGTTTTCAGGGGAACGATGATAAACGGGACTCCTGTTGAAACTTCTTGGACGGGGAATCGTTTGTCCAGTTCGTTAGCATTGAGGCTTAAAACTTCAGAAACTTGTTCCGCATCGAAGGTTTGGCCGAACGTGGGTGATAATTGCTTCATCCATAAAACATCTGCTTGGTTTTTATGATAAGTGAATGTGACTAGAATCTGTCCAACTTTCAAGTTCAAAATTACTTGGTCAACATTTCTTTTGATGATTTCGCGTTGGATTATGTAGGCAGTTCCCAATGTTGGATGACCAGCAAAGGGCAACTCGGCTTCTGGCGTGAAAATACGAACATCATATTCGCCGTTTCGTTTATTATCCGACAGAATGAAAGTTGTCTCTGAATAGTGCATTTCCTTGGCAATTTTTTGCATTTCCACATTAGAAAGAGCCTTCGTATCTCCAACAACTGCAAGTTGGTTTCCTGCATATTTTTCTTCAGCAAACACGTCAACAATGTAAAAGGTCAGATGTTTCATGCTAATCACTTTTCCGTGATTTTTCATTTAGGATAATCGGAAAAAACACGACCATAATAAAATTTGTCCTATATATAGGCGACAGTTTAAATGCTTCTTAATTTTTAAGGTTCTCGGAGAAGTTGGATACTTGATGCAGGTCAAGAGTATTGACTTTCTTCTCACTTTCAAATGTCCAGCAAAATGTAAGCATTGCAGTTACAAAGCAGGACCTGAAAGAATTGGCTACATGAAATTAAAAGATGCAAAAAGATATTTGAAAGAATTAAAGGATGCACACCCGATACAATCACTTACCGTGCACGGAGGCGAACCTTTCCTCTACTTCGAACGTTTGAAGCAGATTTTCAGAGAAGCAAAAAAATTAGAAATACCAAGAAGAGGAGTTATAACGAATAGTTATTGGGCAAAAACCAAAGCAATTGCAAAAAGGAAACTCGCCGAGTTAAAAAAAGCAGGATTGACACGTATCACGCTTAGCGTTGACGGTTTTCATCAAGAATACATTCCGGTACAAAATGTGAAAAACAGTGTAGAGGCGGCAGTAAATGTCGGTTTTGAAAAAATATGGGTAGATAGTTATTTCCTAACATCAAATTCAGACTCAGACAACCCTTATGACATTTCAACCAAAAAAGTATTGGAAAATCTAGACATATTGGACAATGTGGAGTTCAGCGAGTATCAACCACGTTTTGTGGGAAGAGCCGCAGAACTTGCCAAATATGTGAAACCCAAAGCAGAAGTGCTTAATGGGAAATGTCAATTGCCTTTTTGGATAGGGGGCGACTTGAGAAATCCAGAGACCATAGAGATTGATTTTGAAGGAAATGTAATGCTTTGTCCTGGCATTAGTATCGGTAATGCTAGAAAACAATCATTAACACAAGTACTTCATAATTACGACTTACTAGAACATCCTATCTTGTCAGTTATTGAAAAAGAGGGACCTATTGGACTCTTAAGAATCGCAACAAGGAAAGGTTTCAAACAAAAACAGAAATATGTTGATAAATGCCATCTCTGTTATATAACGAGAAGATTCTTGAGACGTTACTATGCTCAATACTTGACGCCTGCAGACTGCTACTAGCGAACTTTTACCTAACCTATTTATCTCCCCGAAATATAACTATTCACGCTAACTTCTAAATCTACACATCCCAAATAGAACCACCATTTCTCTCTGTATATTTGGAACATCCGATTTTCCTTCGGAATATTCGCAAATTATGTTATGCATCTCCAAGTATTTAGGCAGGTCTGTGGCAATGGTTCTTAAAATGAGCGCACGAAATAGATTCTATCTCACTGTTGTTTTCTTTTAGAGAAATGTGGATTGTGTTCCAAAATCTTCTCCACAGCCCATCTGGCAAGGTCTCCAGTTACCTCTTGGCACTTGTTCCTCGCTTTCTTGTCGCTTGCCCAACTCATAAATTCTTCCCTAGCCTTCGGATTAGTGAATCTGTAGGATTTTCCCCAGTGATGGAACTGGACCTCCTGACATTGTATGTGACCGTATTTCTCCTGCATTTTTTTGCCGACCTCAGCAACCACCTCGATGACTTTGAGCATCTTCATGTAATCGGTATCCTCCTTTGCGAAGCCAAAACTGTAGCTAATGGCAGCAGCGGCACCATCCATCGCACCACAGGTTCCAATAGCCATGTTACCAGTTCCACCAGTAAACCCTATAGTAGCTTTCCAAACCTCATTGATCATAGGGTCATCTTCGTAGCCGAGCGTGTCCATAACAGCAGCAAAAACCGCAGGGGCACAAGGCCACGAGTACTTGGGCATATACTCATATCCACGACGGTAAGCCTCATCCAAAATCCCTTTATTCATAACTGCTTCTTTCGTCATTCAGTTCTTCTCCTAATGAATTTTTTTCTTTCAATGTTAGAAACGTCATACAATAAAGTTTGGGATATAAGGGTTACGCGCGCGGCGACATTTGCTTGATAAAAATGGTATAGATAAAACTTTACCCCAACCACCGACCAACCACCAAAAACGGGTAAAGTTTTATCCCTAACACATAACTTTGATACTGCAGGGTTGGCAGGATGAGAGTATGAACGATTGTGACTTCTGCAAGATTGCCAGTGGTGTAGCTCCTGCAAGTGTGGTTTTCTCTGATGAGAAGGTTATAGCCTTTCTAGACATTCAACCAGTCAATCCTGGACACGTTCTGGTCATCCCAAGAGCACATGCAAAAGAGCTTTCTGAGCTCGAGTCAGAGGTCGGTGGTCAAATGTTCAAAGCTGCAATGATTGTCGCTGAGGGTCTCAGGAAGTCAGGTTTGAAGTGCGAAGCAGTAAACCTGTTTCGGGCTGACGGAGAAACTGCTTTCCAAGAGGTCTTCCATGTTCATCTACATGTGATTCCAAGGTTCAGAGGAGACGGTTTTGAACTGAAATTCGGCCCTGATTATGGTAACAGGCCTAAAAGAAAGGAGATGGACATAATCGCTGATCAGATCAGAAGAGCAATCAGCAAATGACTTCAATCTTGTAAGTTGGTGTGTGTGGGATAAAACTTTACCGCAACCAACCAAGAAAATGATTCCACATCTTCATATCCCCATAGTGTAGAAGAGAATGTGGTACGGAAATATTCAAACTAGTTCGAAAATCACAGATCGCCCGTGCCTTTAGGATACGTCTTGTGGAAGATGAAAGGCATGCACACAGTGGTTGTCTCCGTTGAGGAGAGATTTAACTATCTCGACTTTAACAGGTTTTTCCAGAATGCCTTCCCACAGTTGCTTATCCCACGAAACTGAACAGTAGCAGAGGGTAGGAGAAACTTTTTCATGTGTCTTTAGAGCCGCTCTTGTCCAAGGGTAGTGGCAGTATGCCAGCTTTCTTTTAAGTTCAGTCTGTGCCTTTTCGTGGGATTTGGGATTGCATGGAACCTTGGTGATGTAGACTGTATTTCCCTTTCTCTGAGGACAATCGTAATATGAAGTCCCTCTATATGATTTGTCACTATACATAACCTCCAGAAGCTTGTCGATGCTTCCTAAATGCTTGTATTGTTTTCTTAACTTTTCGATACGCTTTTTCGGATATGTGTGGGGACACGTGTTGATCATTATTTGTTTCCTTGTTTCCTCGTCAACTAAGGCGTCTAGCCTTTCCATCGCACCTTTAATCCATTTTGCTCTTTGGGAAGGAGTTGGACGTGATCCTAGTTTTTCGTTGCCTTTCATAACGTCTTTCTTAACGGCCTCGCCTGCAATGTCAGCAATGCTTTTGGCAAATCTCTCCAGCCAAGTCATTTCCATCTAGTCTCCTTCAATTGCAGTGAATCTAGGTCTGGTTCGGGTGATATAAAAACATTAGCTGAAGAAGTAGTATGTGCGCGCTACTCTTTGGAGAGCTATGATTCGCTCTCATTTTCAATTCTATAAATCCATGACGCTTAACCTCCTCGTTTGACAATAACAGTCTGTTTAGTTTTGGTTGGTTTGGTTCATATTTGGAGCCTAATTGGAGCATATAGAAGACCTAGGCCTAGGCGTGTGCGCACACACACAGAGAAAAAAATTTATTGGACCATTTTCTATGGGCAAAATACGCATTGTCCTTTTCTTTTCTGCTCCTCAATCCATGCTTCAATTCCAACCTCTTTCATTCTTTTCGCATTTTCAATCGTTTTCTTATGATGAGGAACACCGTCAACACTAAATTCCTTCACTTCACTACATGGAAAATCTTCACACTGAAAACAGAATCGAAGCCCCTTCTCTTTTGCACAAAGCATCATCTTGCAATCAGAGCTCCAATGAAACTCAAGCGGCCCTCCACATCCTTCACACTTTATCTGCTCAGGTTTAACAATCTCATTACGTTCTTTTCTAAACCACTCGATTATTTCGTCCAGCAACTTCTTATCGCCACACCCAGCTTGATATATATCACATTTTGCACAGTTCAAACCACAGACAGAAATCAGCCATTTCTGCGAGCTTTCTCCTTTCATACTCAGAACTCCTTTTTTGTGTAATTTCTTTCCGCAATGATAACATTTCTTCATAATGTTCCATCCAAATACAGGCAAGGGCTTTCCACATTCTTCGCATCTAAATCTTTCTTCACACTCTTTTAACCAAGCCTCCGCTTCTCCAGCCCTTATTCTTTCAAGATTCGCCCGCAAATCCACATCATCCGCTCCCCACTTTTTCGTCATTTCTTCATATTTTTCACACAAACGCCGTTCGTATTCGGGACATTCAAAACAATATTCGAAACCCTTAGAATTCAAACAACGCACAATTCCACATTCAAATCCAAGACAATTCTGCGTTAAAGCATGGCACCCTTCACATCGAATTTTTCCCACATGAATTTTCCACGTCTTTGCTACTTGTCGCAAGTATTCTCCTCCATCCTTATAGGCCCTATACAGCCCACATGAACCACAATATATACCACATCGGCCAACCAAAGCAAGATTTACCATTAAACATCCTCTTTTTCAACCCAGAAAAAGAAAGCTCTCTATTTAAAGATTAACAAAATAAAAACATCAATGTGAGCAGCTACAAAAATTTCTTAATCGAAATAAAAAACAAGTTTATATCTCCGTTTTTTATTTGAAAATGAAATCAAAACATATTTATTGAAAGCAAAGTTGGTGATAAAACATGTTACTTGTTCAAATCTCTGACGTTCACTGCGGTCCCATGTTCTGCAAAGAAACCTTCCGCCAAGCTGTCAAAGAAATAAACACCATGTCACCTGATGCAGTACTGGTAACAGGCGACCTAACAGAAGATGGATTAAGATCCCAATTTGAAACAGCAACCAGAGAACTAAAAAAATTAAAAGCTAACAAAATCATCTTCGTAAGCGGAAACCACGACTACCGTTCAACAGGCTACCTTCTTTTCCGAGAATTTTTCCCCTTCACACAAGTCACAGAATTCGACGACGCTGTTATTCTCGTTGTTAGTTCTGCAAGACCAGACCGAGACGACGGAGAAGTTGGACACAGACAAAACCTTTGGCTAGAAAAAACACTAGCAAAATATAAAGAAAAAACAAAAATAGTCGCAATCCACCACCACATCATTCCAGTTCCAGACACAGGCGCCGACCAAATCACCGTCATCGACGCAGGCGATGTTTTAAGAAGCTTAGTAAAATCCAAGGCTAATCTTGTTTTATGCGGACATAGACACAGACCGTGGAAATGGAAAATCGAAGATATGCTCGTGGTTCACGCAGGAAGCGTGTCATGTGAAAAACTTAGAGGATTCTTCTGCAACTCATACAACATCATAACAATAGAAAACAACAAAATAGAGGCAAAACTCAAAATCGTAAACGGAGATTACGTTGATTTTACCGAGATTGTGAAACGAAGAGAGGTGCTCCAAGCCTCAGATATTTCTCAATTCAGCGATTCCTTAGCCCACTAACCCTGCAAAAAACCAAGATTATTAAAAAATAACGAGATTCTTCGAGAAAGATAATTGTTAACAATTAGGAGAAGCATGAAATACCAGTTGCCAAAAACCTTTATTAATAATCATTTGCCTATTGCTCCTAAACTGAGCAAGATCATTATGAGCCAAGAGCCAAGCAATGACAAAACCAACGTTCAAAAATTGTCAATAGATAAACCATCCGACTTTAGATTTCACGCGGCATACCTTGCGTATTCGGAAACGTGGGACAAAACATCCTCTCCACAAACCAAAGCAGAACTTAACGAAATCATAACTTCGCTTTCGGAAGGAAAAATTGACACTGAAGATTTCTACAGAAAAATAAGCCAGTACAGACAAGGATTTAATTCAGGACAATACTCCCATTTCAGTAGAACCCGAATAGAAACGCAGAGAAAGAGAGATTGGAGGAAAAGAGAAGCAAAAAACGCAAGAAACTCAAGACACAGACGTTAGATATATTACTTTTTTCCTTGCTTTAGAAGGCGATACATATCCTCTGCTAAATGTTTTGCACGCGAGATTACTCGCTTGTTCCGAGTTAAATCACCCTTATAGCCAATAGCGCCATATTTAGAGTAAGAAAAAACTTCAGCCACAATTTTTGTCTGAGCGGGAAAATAGGTAAGAACAAGATTTTTCACGTTTTCTCCCCCTCCATTAGACACCACAATTATGCCCACAATTTTTCCTTTCCAAACACTGTCCAAATCCCGAAATTCCAGAGTAATCCATTTCAGAATTCCTTGCCCTCGTTCAATTATAGCTTTGAACAACGCAGATGGCATACCATAATATGTGGGAATTGCAAAAACCACACTATCCGCCTCTTTTAGTTTTTCCCAAATTTTCGGTACGTCATCCCGAATTGGACAGTTGTTTTGCGCCTGAAAACATTCATAGTTGCAATGGCTACAGGGTGTGATTTTATAGTCGTAAGCATTTATGATTTCAGTTTTTGCATCCTGTGTCTGGAGGTGGTCGAGTACTATCTTGGCAAGATTGTAGCAGTTTCCTTTTTCTCTTGCGCTACAAACCAACGCGGTAACTTTCATAAATTTTCACCAAAGCCAGCAACATTCTACGTAAATTATACGTATAAATAGAATTCACCTTTAAGTTGTTTAGCATTTAATGAAATAAATCGTTTTTATTCAAATCCTTTTTTTGGTTCAAAAAACAGAGAGCAAAATATAGTGTTTAATGAAAAAAGGTTTAGATTAACATATGTCTGCACACAACGAATGTGTATGGCTCATCAAATATTGTGCATATTTTTAAAAGTGGATAAATCGCAAAACGTAAGAATAGAAACGTACAAAAAACTACTTACCATGCAAGGGATGGCAAATGGAAGACAAGGAAAGAAAAGTTATGTATTTCAGATATTGTGGGGAAATAAACACCGAAAAAGTATTGCACATGGTTAAAAGACGATGCAAAGAAACTGGAATAAACAAAGTTGTGATAGCCTCCGAAACAGGTCGAAGCGCATTAAAAGCCCTCGACGTGCTCGGAAAAAAGTCTAAAATAATCGTTGTCACCCACTTCCCTGCTGCAACGTGGGGTCCAAAAGGAAAAATCCCTATAGGACTAAAACGGAAAGAATACAAGGAAACTTTGAAGAAATTAACCGAAAATGGAGTCAAAATTGTTCAGGCTACTAGACCCTTAGCACCACCTTCTCGTTACATAGGCTGGAATTATCCAACTCCAGAGGGCGTTATTGATAAAACTTTGGAACTTTTTGGCGCGGGAACAAAAATTGCCGTTGAAGTTGTTGTTATGGCTACTGATGCTGGAGAGGTAGACGAAGGTGAAGAACTTGTTTCTTGCGCTGGCACGTTTAAGGGTTTAGATACCGCTCTCATAGTCAGAACAGCATATAGTATGAATTTCTTTAAGGAGTTTGAAGTTAGAGAGATTGTGGCTAAACCCGTATGCCGTGTAAAGAAACTTCCAGAGCATAAATACAGAGACTGGAAAGGCGAATTGAATGAGTACTATTGATAACAAAAGCATTCGTGCGGCTGGATTGCTTGATTAAATTGGTGTGATCAGTTTGCTAAATCTAGGATTTTTATGGTTAAGTGCACATCGCTCCACGTTTTTTCTTCAAGTGACAGTTTAAATATGAGAAATCGTAGTTTACGTAAGAGAGGAACCAAATAAATGAGTAAAAAGTCTCCGATGGGCGAATTCGCCGCAAGAAATTTACTGAAGAAAAGGAAGCAAAGACGCTGGAAGGACCGCTACTACAAACGGCGAATGCTAAGACTTGACATTAAAGCTGACCCACTTCAAGGCGCGCCAATGGCAAAAGGAATAGTGCTAGAAAAAGTAGGTGTAGAAAGCAAGCAACCAAACAGTGCCATCAGAAAATGTGTACGGACCCAACTAATCAAAAATGGAAAAGTCATAACAGCCTTTCTTCCTGGCGACGGCGCGTTAAATGTAGTTGACGAACACGACGAAGTCATAGTGGAAGGAATTGGCGGCTCAAGAGGCGGAGCAATGGGCGACATTCCTGGAGTTCGCTGGAAAGTGTTAAGCGTCAACGGTGTTGCCTTAAAAGAGCTTGTGTATGGTCGGAAAGAGAAACCAATGCGCTAAATTTTATGGAGGAGGTTTAAAAAAGTGAGCAAAGAACTTGAAGCAATTTTACTTTTTGGAAAATGGAGTTTCAAAGACATCGAAGTGAAGGATATTGGATTAAAACGTTACATAAGTTTACATCCTGTTTCTGTTCCTCACAGTATGGGAAGACATGAGCATGGAAGGTTCCGTAAAGCAGAAGTAAACATCGTAGAACGACTTTTAAATAACTTGATGCGCCCAGGCAAAAATGCAGCGAAAAAGGCTAGAGCTCTAAACGTTGTTAAAAACGCATTTGAAATAATCCATCTACGCACAGGCCGAAATCCTATAGAGCTTCTTGTTAAGGCAGTTGAGAATTCAGCGCCTTGCGAGGACACGACGAGGATTAGTTATGGTGGAATTGTTTATCACATGGCAGTGGACATTTCACCCCAACGAAGAGTGGATTTAGCGCTTAGATTATTATGTGAAGGCGCACGACAAGCAACTTTTGGTAATCCACGACCGCTCGAAGAGTGTCTTGCAGAAGAACTAATTTTAGCCGCAAATAAAGACGTCAAAAGCCACGCAATCTCAAAACGCTACGAAATGGAAAGAGTTGCTTTAGCAAACCGTTAAGAAAGGGACTCCCTATTTTACATGTATTTCTACAATATCTTTGTCATCAAGAATAAATGAAAGCCCAACTTTTTGGGGACTGAAGGTCAAACGTTCTGACCATACCTTTGCATGAGAAAAATGATTATAAAAATCGCTATGAATCGATTTTGCAAGGTCTTGAATTGTTGCGCCACGTTTCAGAATGAAAGGTTTCGGTGACGGTTTTTTTGCACTTTGTTCTTTAGTATAAACACGAATGATGCCCAAAGCTTCAAACAATTCTTTGCCAAACGTTTTCAAACCATGCCCAGCTTTGCATGAAAGAGGAACTATCTTTATTTGCCCATTCACGAATTTTTTCAATTTTTCCAGTTTTTCTTTAGAATCTACCGTATCCATCTTGTTTACGACTAAAATAGCAGGACGGTAAACTGTTGCTTCAAAAATGGCATCTTCAACATCATCAAGCGTTGCATCGCCTTGAATCTTCAGAATCGCGTCCACGATACGGTAACTTTTCAACAATTCCTCAACATCTTTCAAGTTGCAGTCAACAAGGCGACCAAACAATAAAATTTGTAACCCAGCACCTCGGAATTTTCGTTCAATCTCTACACGCGCACGTGGTTTTTGAAAAACTATTTTAGCCTTTTCCAACTCACCTAGAATCATAGACAACTGCGTACATGAGTCTTGCGAGACATCAACCATCAAAATTAAGCCATCCGCATTACGGGCTAATCCCAAAATCTGCGTACCTAAACCTTCGCCATCTGCTGTGCCTTCTACTAAAGCAGGGGCCTCTATGATTTGGAACTGAATGTCTTCAAAAGGAAACATTCCAGGCACGGGTTCGATAGTCGTGAAAGGATAATCAGAGATTTCGACTTTAGCGTTTGTTATTGAAGCTAAAAAACTGCTCCGACCAACCTTTGTCGGACCTAAAATGACTATTTGTGCTGCGCCTTCTTTTTCGATAAAAAATTTCGGTCCACCTTTACCGACTTTTCTTCGTTTTTTCTCCTCAATTTCCCTACGCAATGTTGCTATTTGCCTTTTCACTTGCGCGCGTAGTTTTCCTGTGCCTTTGTGTTTCGGAACGAGTCCAATAAACTCTTGTAGCAGTTGAAGTTTTTCTTTAGGGTTCCTTGCTGCCGCAACTTCATCCCACTTCTTTTTCGCTTCCGCGGGCAGGTTAGTCGGCATAAAACAGTGCCCCCGATTTATAGTATTGTTGTCAGTTAATATCTATTTTGAGAAGGATTGATGAAAGATTTTCTACTTTCTGGAAGATAAACTTAAAATAAGTGAAAGGAGTGAAGGTTTACCGAATTTCACCACAAATGGAGGAAATCAATCAAGAAACAAAATATGGAGGAGAAGAAATGAGCAAATCAGAAAAACCACATTTGAACCTAATCATCATCGGCCACGTAGATCACGGTAAATCGACAACAACAGGACACCTGCTATATCTTGCGGGCGCGGTTGACGATCGAAAAATAAAAGATTTCGAAGAGCAAGCAAGACAATTAGGTAAAGAAACATTCAAATTTGCATGGGTTCTCGACAATTTGAAGGAAGAGAGAGAACGAGGCTTAACTATCGACCTTAGATTTCTCCGTTTCGAAACACAAAAATACTTCTTCACAGTCATCGACGCACCTGGTCACAGAGACTTCGTAAAGAATATGGTTACAGGCGCAAGTCAAGCGGATGCAGCTATACTTTTCGTGTCTGCCAAACGAGGCGAATTCGAAGCAGGCATCGGACCGGGTGGACAAACGAGAGAACATGCATTCCTTGCTTTCACTTTAGGTGTACATCAACTGGCGGTGGCTGTTAACAAAATGGACGATGCGTCTGTAAACTGGAGTGAAGAACGATACAACGAAATCAAAAACGAGATTTCACGAATGCTAAAGATGGTAGGCTTCAAGGCCGAAAAAACCCCGTTTGTGCCCACTTCCGGGTGGACTGGTGACAACCTCTACAAAAAGAGCGACAAAATGCCATGGTACAAGGGACCTACGCTTTTCGAATCGCTTGATACATTTGAGGTACCGCCGAAAACGTTAGATAAACCACTTCGTGTGCCACTACAAGATGTTTACACAATCACAGGTGTTGGAACTGTACCAGTTGGCAGAGTTGAAACAGGCGTGTTAAAAGAGGGACAGCAAGTTACTTTCATGCCTTCAAACAAAACTGGCGAAGTTAAATCTATTGAAACACACCACGTAAAAGTGCCTAAAGCAGAACCAGGTGACAACATAGGCTTTAATATTAGGGGCATTTCAAAACAGGACATCAGACGCGGCGACGTAATGGGTCCTACCGACAACCCACCGACAGTTGCAAGAGAATTCATTGGGCAAATCATCGTAATCTATCACCCAACAGCAATCGCTGCAGGTTACACGCCAGTGTTACATTATCACACAGGACAGGTTGCATGCAGATTCACTGAGTTACTTAAAAAACTCGACCCACGAACTGGGCAACCCGTTGAGGAGAAGCCCGCATTTTTGAAAACAGGAGACGGCGCCGTTGTTAAGATGGAACCTCTGCACCCGATTTCCGTAGAGGCATACAGTGACTTTCCGGAGCTTGGACGGTTCGCTGTTAGAGACATGGGGACGACGGTAGCTGCTGGAGTAATAAAAGAAATCACCAAAAAAGGCCCATAACAACCACGAGCATAAACCTTTTCTTCCTTTTTTTGTTTTTTAACATTTAATATGGCAAGTGCAGGTTATGTCAGAAAATATCCGTGTTAGAATGTTTACGGAGAAAGAAATTGAAAACCTTGCAAAAACTCAAGCTGAAAAGGAGGCGTTTGTAAAAAGCACAATTGTTTTCGTTTTGTTGTGGGCTGCTGGTTTTCTTATTCTTCCGTTTATTAAAGAGGGATCTTATCGTATCATTAATTTTGTAGTTTCTGTTCGTGTTCTCTGTGTTGCTGTTTCGTTTTTTGTGGCTTTTGCTGCTGGGTTGATCACACGATGGGTTGTTAAAGACAGCGCTTATGAGAAGTTTTACAGGTTCTATAAAGAACAACAGAAACAATCAAGCTCTTAAATTGTTAAAAATCAACAACTTCTAAAACAAGTATTTAATTACTATTAGGAAGAGTGGAAGGTTTATGTCTGGAACAGAGACATTGATGCCTTTTCTCAAAGAACCAGAGAAAGAAGGGAAGCCAACAATAATTGTTGACAGCCGAGAAGCAAGCGCTACGCCAAAGATTGTTAAAGGCTTGATAGAACGAGGCATGGAAGTGAAGACACAAATGCTTCAAAAAGGTGACTATATAATCTCTGATGTTTGTGCGATTGAACGGAAAACAGTGCACGACTTTGTATACACGCTTACACGCAGATACTTGTTTGAGCAACTTTTCACTTTAAAAGATGCTTATGCAAATCCTATGATTCTTTTAGAGGGATACTTGCCAATCATCTATAAATTCAGTCGTATCAATCCTTCATCCGTATGGGGTGCCATGTTCGCTTTAGCAAAGAATGGAATAGCAATGATACACACAACTAGCTACAAGGAAACTGTGGACTTTCTCTATACTGCAGCGAGGCAAGAACAACTTGTGGAAAAACGAGTCCCAGCAGTGCACTCTGCGAAAAAGATTGAAACTCTTGCCGATGCACAAATCTACTTTGTTGCAAGTCTCCCAAACATCGGAAGAGAAAAGGCAATGGCTATCCTTAAATCGTACCAAACACCTTTAAACGCTTTAATCAACGTGGATGGCTGGACAAAGGATGTGTATGGACTTGGACCAAAAATTAGTGAAAAGGTTAGGCAGGTTCTAAGCACACCTTTCAAAGAGTGAAAAACAATGGATATAGAAATTGCTCCAACCAAGAAACTTGTCGTTTTAGGTGTCGACCAGCGTTCTCTTGAGAATCTTGTATGGTGTTCTTCAACTTATGGTAACAACCGACTTTTCTGGATAGATGGCTACCTCATCTGCGTCGAGGTTTTTGAAAAATCATTTGAACATGAAATCAAACACCGAGAGTTTCCAATTAGCCAAATATGCTACGTGAAATTTCCGAGATATACCAAGTTTTACGAGGTTGAGAAAGGTGTTCAAATCCCAATAGTGGATGTTTCGGAGATGCGATTGTTTAAGAAACTTTTGAAAACGATTTTGAAAAATGAAGAAACAAACTCTGCAGCATCATCGAGCTGAAACTTCTCTATAGTGAGCTTTGAAAGCCTTCATATTATTTCCGCATATTTTTCTCGCGGCTGCAAAGCGCATTTGAATGAAAGGGTATATTAATCATTATGAGAATTATATACAATAGTAGAATGGATACAAGGTTGGTCTTTTTAAGATCTGCAAAGGTCTTATGGCTCTTGATGCTAAAGCGGTCTTGTTTCCAATAATTAGACGTTGAGAATTTGGAATTAAAGGGTATAGAGGTGTGGAGTTTAGTTGAGTCTTGAAAGGGAAGCAGAACTACTCATGATAGTGGAAAATTATGATTGCTATGAGAGAGAAAAATGGGATCGAGGTATTGACTTTACGGTTTCGGACGATAAGTCGGATGATAAAATATTGATTCGTATTATAAACGAACCAAAATCAAAATCTGGTTTTGTTGGAGTAGAGACAGTTGCTAAAATGATTGAAGACATAAAGAATGGAGATTACGATAAGGGTTTTCTTGTTAGTAAGAGGTTTACGGAAGCAGCAAAACGAAAAACCTATCACGAAAATATTCAATTAGTCACCGAAAATTTTGCACAACGATTTAAACCGCAAACTCTCTACTTTGCGATAAAAGATTGTGTGGATGATCTGTGTAAGATTCGGTGCGGTAAAATACCTAAGAAAGAATCTGATTGTAAAGGGTATATTGACGATGTATACTCGTGCAAAATCAGGGTAGTCAGCGATAACGCTTTCTTCCACCTTGAACACGGGTGGAAAAATCTTCTAATAAACGATCTCATGCAACTACTAAAAATGAAATCTCGTATACATAATTAGGACCATTTGAGCCCAAAGCAAACAACCGTTTATACCATATGTGGTGAGTGTGGTTGGCCAAATGCAGACTAGACAGGATTATTGGAGCATTCTACAGAAATAATTTGCAATCCTTAAGGGGTGATATATACAATGTACGAGAAGACCATTGGAAAAAAACGAAGTAGATTTCAAATTATAGCGGATATTCTTAAAAATTTGCGAAAGCCTTCAAAGAAAACCCACATTATGCAGAAATGTAACCTTAGCTTTCCGCAATTAAAACACTATTTGAGTTATTTGAGTTTTACAGCGTTAATTCGTAGGAAAGAAAAGAAGGGAATGGTAAAATATCATATAACCAAAAAAGGATGGGATTTTCTCAAGAATTACAATAGGATTACCAAGTTGCTTCAACCATAGACATAGGCAAACTTGCAGGTTTTAGAATCCATCAAGGAAACATTCAAAAATCAAAAATCTTTTATTGCCTAGCTCATATTTGAGAGGCATTTTCCAGAAGGTATAAAACAAGTCTTTGCATTAGCTTAGAAATTCTGTAACTTCATCAACTGATTTTCTAGGAGGGGGTTTCGGATCGTGTGCAGGCCATCCAAGCGTAACGGCTGCCATCAGCTTCCAAGGTTTTCCAAGATGCTGCTTCAAGGCGTCAGGTGTGTAGAAAATGTCGCCAATCCACAGCGTGCCCAATCCTAAAGAATACGCCTTCAAAAGCATGTTCTGAATTGCAGCAGCCACGCTGTGGACTTCTGTTTCCCAGCCCATTTTTCCAGCATTCCACACCATTATCACAACAGGTGCCTTCTCCATTATGCTGCACGACGAGAAGGAAGAACCCATGTTTTCACGTCCCATTTTTTTGGAAACGATTTCCAGTTTACGTCTGAACAGATTGGTTAATTCCCTTTTCGCGTTGCTGGTAAGTACTGTGAAACGCCATTGTTGACCGTTCTTAGCCGAAGGTGCAAAAGTTGCAGCCTCAATGATTTGCCTAATCAACTTTTCAGAAACATCTTTGTCAAGGTAACTTCGAATGCTTCGTCTTCTCCTTAATGCTTGATCTAAATCCAGTAGTCCCACCAAACTCTTCTTTATTGGCAGATAAACTAATCAGTTTTGCGCGTGTGCCAGATGTTATGAATGAATTTTACGGTCACTCTGGTTATGATAATCTTTTTATAAGCGCGCACATCTACGTCATTGCCACGAGGCTCCAGCAATGTCACTCGAAAAACAGTCACTCATCGAGACTATCAAAAAAGCCAGAGAAAACTCTAAACAACGCAAATTCACCCAAGCCATAGACCTCATCATAAACCTCCAAGACATTGACATGAAAAAACCTGAAAGCAAAATCCAAGAAACAATCGAACTTCCGCATCCACTGCTGAAAAAACCAAAAGTCTGCGTAATCGCCACAGGCGAACTAGCCTTAAAAGCAAAAAAAGCCAACGCCGATCTAATCATCGGAAAAGGCGAATTGGACACTATCGCAACAGATAAGAAAAGGCAAAAAGAACTCGCAAACACTTATGACTATTTCATTGCGGAAGCCCCACTAATGCCCCTGATAGGTAAAACACTCGGTGCTACTCTTGGACCTAGAGGAAAAATGCCAACCCCTGTGCCGCCTAACGCAAACGTCGCGGATCAGATAGATAGACACCAGAAACTAGTTACGGTGAGAATCAAAAACCAGCCGACCATCCAAAACCGCGTCGGTATGGAAGACATGAAAGACGAAGAAATCGCCGAAAACATCACCACAATAATAAGACGTCTTGAAGGAAAGCTTAAAAGAGGCATAAAAAACATAAAATCCGTCACCATAAAAACCACCATGGGCAAACCTGTAGAAATACAACTAAAATAAGAAAAGGAAGAAACTGCATTGACCGCGACAACAATGAAACCGTTATTGCAAGAAAAAGCAAAAGAAGTTGAGGAACTAAAAAAACTAATAGAACAATATCAAGCCATTGGAGTCGCGAACCTGCAAAAAGTCCGCGCAGCCCAACTGCAAGAGTTAAAGAAAAAGCTGAGAAATAAAGTCTACATGAAAGTCGTCAAAAACACCATCACCCGAAGAGCCTTGAGCGAAATAAAAGAAAAAACAGGTATAGAAGACATCGAGCCACACCTCATGGGCTCGAACATTCTTCTGCTAACAAACTTGAACCCCTTCAAACTTGCACTCTTATTTGAGCAGAGTAAAGTGAAAATTACCGCAAAAACCGGCGACGTAGCTGCCCTCGATGTAATCGTCCCTGCAGGTAACACTGGGATGCCGCCAGGTCCAATAATTAGCCAATTAGGCTCTGTTGGATTGGCCACGCGCATTGAGTCTGGGAGCGTGTGGGTAAACAAGGATACTTTGGTGGCGAAGAGAGGTGACGTTATTAATGAGCGTCTTGCCAGTGTGCTTTCAAAACTGGGTATAAAACCGGTTGAAGCTGGATTGTCCATTAAAGCCATGTATGAGGATGGCGTAATATTTACCGAAGAGCAGTTGCACTTGAATTTGGCAGTGTACAAGAGAGACATCGAAACTGCACACATGTATGCTTTTAATTTGTCAATGACTGCAGCTTATCCTGCGTCGGGAGTTGCGCCTTTATTACTGCAAAAGGCTCATTTTGATGCTTATAATTTAGCAATTTATGGCAGCTTTCCGACACGGGAAACCATAAAAGACTTGTTAAGAAAAGCTCATATGGAAATGTTAAGCTTAAGCGGTGTAATAGCAGAAAAGAAGGAAAAGGCTGCACCGCCGAGTTAGAATTAAGTTCTTGTGTGAGTGTGTGCACGCCTCTCTAGACCTCGTTCAATATATGATCCAATTAGGCTCCAAGTATACTGCAAATATGATGGTTGAAGGGTGGGTTTATCTGGGTTTTGTGGGAGGGCTGGTATGTCACCTATTATACTTGTCCAACCGAATGGTATCCACAGACTGTGGTGAGTAGTGTTTTGGAGTGGTTGTTGTGTGGAGATTTGTTCTAGTTAGTTTTATATGCTGGTTTATTAGTAGTTGTATTTTTGGAGAGACGATTACCAGAGTATTCCTTTGACGATTTCGTTAGAAAATGTTTGCGAGGCATTCACTGAGTTCCTCTTCCAAAACATGATAGCACAAGAGGAGAAGGAGGAAAATGGAAAGGAAAGCAGTATCTGTAATGATACAGGCACTGCTGTTAACAAGCATGTTAGCATTGGCGTTTAATATTCAACAAGTCAAAGCAAGCGAAACCATATACATTAGGCCTGAGGACTCCATAGACCCATCAACAGCGCCAATACAACCTGCTTATTCTAGAAATTCTGTGCCGCCTCCAACGGAATGGAACAAAACATACGGAGGCACATCTACTGATAGGGCAGTCTCTGCTATGCAGACTTTAGATGGGGGCTACATAGTCGCTGGATACACACACTCTTTTGGTGTAGGTTACTACAGTGATTTTTATCTAGTTAAAACTGATGATGGTGGAAACATGCAATGGAACAAAACATGTGGGAGCAGCAAGGACGAAGTAGCCTATTCTGTTGTACAAACTAGTGATGAAGGATATGCCATAGCAGGTTACACAGACTCTTTGGGTGCTGGCCTCAAGGATTTCTGGTTAGTAAAGTTTGCTCCAGAGCCTCTGCAACATGATGTAGCCATCACTGACATTATGCCTTCTAAGAGTATTGTTGGTCAGGGCTACAGCACTAAAATAAACGTTACAGTAGCAAACCAAGGCGACTACACAGAAACCTTCAACGTAACCGTCTATTCAGGAGATAGATTCTATGATCCATTCGATGTTTGGAACTACACTGGGGCGTGGACATACTACGCTCCTTGGCAAGGTGCGCAAGGCTACGTCAGCGTAAGTGATGGAATGTTACATGTTTCCGGTTATTATGACGGGCAGTACCATGACGGTGGTCTTACAACAATAAAAGAGTTCAATTACCCTATCACGGTTGAAACGAAACTTAGATCAAACAGCGCTCTTAATTCTCCAGGACTGGATTTTGGACCTTATTGGGAACCAGGCTTTATCACCATGTGTTATGATGTGAGCTGGGGTGGATGGGTTGTCGGCTATACAGATACAACAGGAAATGATGCTATTTTTTGGGGGGTTCCATAAACGTTGGGACTTGGTACACATTGAAATTCGTTGTGGACGAGACCGATTTCAAAGTATATCTTGACGATGTCTTAAAAGTTGATAGAGATTGGTCGCCTCCGGAAGAATACCTAAAAACTGCTAGCCTTCACACATCGTATGGCAGTGCTGGTAGCGGAGATTTTGATTGGGTAAAATTCGGAACAGAAATCGGAACAAAAACAATGACTCTAACAAGTGGAAGCTCCTCAACAACTACCTTTACTTGGAACACTTCTGGCGTCGCTAAGGGCAACTACACCATAAGCGCTTATGCAGAGTCAGTTCCTGAAGAAGCAAACACAACAGACAACACATACATAAACGGTGTAGTTAAAGTAACGATTCCTGGAGATATCAACGGCGACTTCTATGTTGACATTTCAGACGCCACACAAATAGGCCTATACTGGCTACAACTTTCGCCACCAGCACCAACAAACGTGGACATAAACGGCGACGACGTAATCGACATTGGAGACGCTACACTCGTTGGACTAAACTGGCTAAAAGACCCATAAACCCCACTGTTCCAACTCAAAATTCACAGTTTGTGTTATGATAATCTTTTTATGTGTGGCTACATTAGGAGAATGCCACGAGGTTTACCGTTGTCGTTGGAAACAAAACCCACTATCAACGCCCTACAGCAAGCAAGAGCCAACTCTAAACAACGCAAATTCAACCAAACCATAAACCTCTAAGAAAAACTCACCAAAAAACTGGACTATCAAGTTAAAAACTCAGAAAAGTTGAAAAGCCAGATTATGAATAAAGGGAAGAGGTGAAAAAATTTGGAATACGTCTACGCTGCAATGCTCCTTCACAAGGCTGGAAAACCAATCAACGAAGAAAACCTAAACGCCGTGCTTAACGCTGCTGGTGTAAACTCAGACGCTGCCCGAGTTAAAGCGTTAATTGCCGCACTTGAAGGCGTCAACATAGAAGAAGCCATAAAAACCGTGCCAACGCTAGCAGCACCAGTAGCCGCACCAGCAACGCCAGCAGCAGCACCTGCAAAGGAAGCAAAGCCAGAAGAAAAGAAGGAAAAAGCGAAAGAGGAAAAACAAAAAGAAGAAGCAGCATTGGAAGGACTCGGCGCACTATTCGGCTAAACGCCTCTTACCTTCTTTATTTCGTTACATCTTTGTTTTAAACTTCTTAAGGCATCAAAGTGCAATAGTTAAATCTGTCACTAGACTCTAACATTGAAGTTACAAAGTTCGGAGGCAAACGATTGAAACGTTTTCCCGAAAAAGAGTATCATGTTCCATTCTTTGACGAAAATGGGTATGTTAGGAAACTTTGTCCTAAATGTAGGGAGTATTTTTGGACTCAAGACCCGAAAATGAAAACTTGCGGCGAATCCACTGCTGAGGGCTGCACGCCTTACACTTTCATTAATAGTCCGCCCACACGCAAAGCCTACAGCCTCAAAGAGATGAGAGAGCTTTTCCTCTCCTTCTTCGAAAAAAAGAAACATGCTAGAATTAAGCCTTATCCAGTCGTGTCGAGGTGGCGAGACGACCTATACTTCACCTCAGCGAGCATCGTGGATTTTCAGCCATACGTCACTGACGGTTTAGTTCCGCCTCCAGCAAACCCACTCGTCATCAGTCAACCATGTATTCGTTTTGTTGATGTTGACAATGTTGGTCCCACCTTCGGACGGCATTTGACCATTTTCGAGATGGGAGGGCATCACGCCTTCAACTATCCTGACCAAGAGGTTTACTGGAAAAACGAAACCGTCCGCCTGCACCATGAATTCGTCACGAAAACGCTTGGGATTCAATCTGAAGAAGTGATTTACAAAGAAGACGTATGGTCTGGCGGCGGCAACGCAGGACCAGACTTAGAAACCATTGTGCGTGGGCTTGAACTTGCAACTCTCGTGTTTATGAAGTTTAAGGTTGTTGACGACAAGTTTGTCGAGTTGCCGATTCGCACAGTTGATACGGGCTATGGTATTGAACGCTACACGTGGATTTCGCAGGGCACCGTAAGTTGTTTCCACGCCATCTACGGTTCAGTTTTGGACACGATTATGGAAATGGCTGGAATAAGCAAAGTTGACGAAGAATTATTGGCGCAGGTTGCTACGTTTTCTGGGAGAATGAATGTAGAAAAAGTTGCAGACCGAACAGCTGCTTGGACTGAAGTGGCAAGATGTGTCAACATAAGACCGAAAAAACTGAGCGAGTTGATGCTTCCGATAGAAAACGCGTTTGCAGTGGCTGATCACACTAAATGTTTGGCTTTCATGCTTGGTGAAAACGTGGTTCCGTCGAACGTTGAAGAGGGTTATTTGGCGCGTTTGATTATTAGACGAACCTACCGATTACTGAAGACTTTAGGCATTGAAGACAAATTGCCAGAAATTATTGACTTGCAGATTAAGACTCTCGCAAAAGACTTTCCACATTTGAAGAAAATGCGCGACGAAATTCAAACGATGCTTTCAGTTGAATATGAAAAGTATCAGCAAACACTGGACAGAGGAAGCCACCTTGTTAAGCGCATAGTGCAGGATTTGAAGAAGAAAAAGGCTGCGAAAATTCCGAGTGAGACTTTGGTTGAGCTTTACGATTCGCATGGGCTTCAACCAGAGATTGTTCGAGAAACAGCTGAGAAAGAAGGCGTCGCCGTTGAGGTGCCAGAGAACTTTTACGCAATGATTGCCGCGAGGCATGCGGGTGCAAAGCCAAGGGAAGAAACTGAGCTTGCCAAAAAACTGGAGCCGCTGGTTGCTGATCTTCCTGAAACTTGTATGCTTTATTATGAGGATTCTTACAAAACCAAGTTTACGGCAAAAGTGTTACGCGTATTAAACAAGCGCTATGTTGTTTTGGATAAGACGATTTTTTATCCAGAAGGCGGCGGGCAACCCGCCGATAGTGGAGTCTTCGAGTTTGACGGAAAAAAATGCAAGGTTGTTAACGTACAAAAAGTGGGAAAGGTTGTCGTTCACGAAGTGAAGGGCGATTCTCCAAAGGAAGGCGTTAAAGTCAAAGGCGCTATTGACTGGCAAAAACGCTACAGCCTAATGAAAGCTCATACGGCGACGCATCTTATTATGGGTGCGGCGAGACGCGTTTTGGGTGAGCATGTTTGGCAGTCAGGAACGCAGAAAGATGTTGAACGTTCGAGACTAGATATTTCTCACTTTGGACGTTTAACTTTGGAAGAGACGCATAAGATTGAAGAGCTGGCGAACAAAGCTCTGCAAGAGGCGATTCCAGTTGAGTGTAGATGGTTGCCACGGAATGAGGCGGAAAAAGAGTATGGGTTTAGGCTTTATCAAGGTGGAGCTGTGCCGGGTAAGGAAATTCGTGTTGTGAGGGTAGGCGATTGGGAAGTTGAAGCCTGTGCTGGTACGCATGTGAAGAATACTGCTGAGTTGGGCTACCTCAAGATATTGCATACAGAGCGAGTTCAGGACGGCAGAGAACGCCTAATCTACACAACAGGACTCTATGCTGTGAGGGTTCCGCAAGAAAGCGAGGAAATAATCGCCAAGCTCTCTGAAGTCTTGAATGCTCCGGTTGAAAAACTTGTGCCAACAACGGAGCGACTCTTGGCTGAATGGAAAAGTGCACGAAAAGAGAAGGAACAGCTCATAAAAGAGCTAGTGTCTAGGAAAGCAGGATTATCCGGAGAAATGAAGACCACAACGATTGGGAAGGTGAAGTTTGTCACACGAGAATTCGAGCGACTGGATGTAGACCGCATGATAAAGACAGCGGAAGAACTAAGCAAGAAAGACCCAAATGCCGTGTTTTTCTTTATTGCTAAAGATGAAAAAACAGTAAGATTCGTAATCAGAGTAGGAAAACAGGCGATAGAAAACGGCGCCGACGCAGCAGAAATTGCCCGAGCAGCAGCCCCAGAACTAGGCGGGGGAGGAAGTGGTAGACCAGACTTCGCCCAAGGCGGAGGAACAAAAACCGACAAAACAGAAGAAGCCATAAAAACAGCCGAAGAAACACTACAAAAGCAAATCATTTAGCGGCTTCTTGTTCTTTTTCAGCTAGAACGTCTTTGGGTTCTATTTCAGCTATAATCCCCAGATCTTTCAAAGAACCAACAATCTTAACGTTCGAATAATTAGCATCTACTAGCACTACCTTCAATGGCTTCTTTATTCGTTCCGAAGCCCAAATGATTAATTGTTGAGCAAGCCAACGAGAGGTCTTTACAGCCTCAGCGTCACTAATCAATGACTTGACTATTTCTAATGGCTTTACAAACCTGCTTAATGCCTTAAAAAGCAGAAAAAACGTTAGACCTACTAAGGCAAATCCTAACAAAGGTATATGCAAGAATACTCCCAGAACAATTCCCGCAAATGCACATGCTACTCCACTAAAAACAATAAGCACAAATTTCTTCGAGTTTGGGTTCGGAACTGATATCTCTGCGTAATTTTTTCCCAACTGATTTGCAGATCACCGTCTATTTTTCTAATAGTTTTCTGAACCGCTGTACAATTTACAAGATCTATGCTTGATTCCGGTTTCCCCGACCCAGCAGAACTGAGCCGAAAAATAGCTCTTGTTAAATCTGAAATTGCTACATTTTCGATAGTTCCTTTTACGAGTCTCTGTGAATAAAAAACCTCAAGACATGAATAGCCGACGACAATTGCACCACCACCTACAATCCAAAAGAGAGCCCAAGAAGGCCCATTGTACGCGAACATAATTATTCCAAATGATACAATCCAAAGCGTGAAGGCAACTACTATTCGTGGCATCATTTTCTTATATATGTGGACTGTATCAGCACCCATAATTTCTAGTATAGTTTCTGCTCATTTTAATCTTGCCAAAGCTGTACCAAGGCGAAATAGTTTAATGCAACCTTTGCCTATTCTTTTTATTTGGAGCAAAGAAGATGAGGGATCGATACCTCAATCCATAAATACGAAACTTTTAATAGCCCACCACATAGTTCAAAACCTTTCATGGCACTTTTAAAACGAATCGAAGCCAAATGGCAAAAAAAATGGGAACAAGCCAAAATCTTCGAAGCCGACCCAGACCCGAAACGTAAGAAGATTTTCGTCACTTTCCCATATCCATACATGAACGGACCCTTACACGTTGGGCATGGCTTCACCGCCACACGCATAGACGCGTACGCACGTTTCAAACGAATGCAAGGCTACAATGTCCTATTCCCATGGGCATGGCACTGGACTGGACAACCGTTAGCAGGTGCAAGCGAAAGAGTAAGAATAGGCGACAAAGAATTCATCCGCGCACTAAGAGAAATCGACGGCGTCCCAGAAACGGAACTAAAAAAATTTGTCGACCCATTAGCTATGGCTTCGTACTACACTAACGAAGGACGAGAAACCGCGAAACGAGCAGGCTTCAGCATCGACTGGCGCCGAGAATTCCACACAGTCATGCCTACTTTCCAAAAATTTGTCGAATGGCAGTACGAACGGCTGAGAGAAAAAGGCTACGTGGTAAAAGGCACGCACCCAGTGGTTTGGTGTCCCCACTGCGAAAGCCCAACAGGAGACGCTGATAGACAGGAAGGCGAAGGCGTAGCCCCAGAAGAATACGTACTAATCAAATTCAAGTTCGAAGACGCCTACCTACCCGCAGCCACATTCCGCCCAGAAACCATCTACGGCGTCACAAACCTATGGATAAACCCAGACGCCACCTATGTTAAAGTCAAAGTGGACAACGAAAAATGGATAACAAGCCAAACCGCAGCCAACAAACTAAAAGAACAAACGCGCAAAATCGAGGTCATTAAACAATTTAAAGGACGAGAAATCATAGGCAAAAACTGCACCAATCCAGTAAACAACCAAAAACTACCTATACTACCAGGCTGGTTCGTAGACCCAGAACACGCAACAGGCGTCGTCTACAGCGTACCCGCACACGCACCTTACGATTGGCTAGCACTACACGATTTACAAATAAATCCAAAACCATTACAAGAATTCAACATAACCCCAGAATCCGTGAAAGCAATTAAGCCCATATCCATGATAAAAATCGAAGGCTTCGGCGAATACCCAGCAGTAGAAATCGTCAAACAACTAGGCGCAAAAGACCAACACGACCCAAAAGCAGACGAAGCCACAAAACAACTCTACAAAAAAGAATTCCACAACGGCATACTAAAAGAAAACTGCGCAGAATACGCAGGAAAACCGGTCAGAAACGTAAAAGACCAGTTAATCAGAGACTTCAAAA
>Ga0209636_10000290_pt1 | contig 45741 bp, 38 predicted proteins | sample DeeMarSWOR152_54_FD_187464 | JGI IMG/M metagenome (GOLD analysis project Ga0209636, IMG submission 187464) | Marine sediment microbial communities from White Oak River estuary, North Carolina - WOR-1-52-54 (SPAdes) (version 2) | ecosystem: Environmental > Aquatic > Marine > Intertidal zone >...
GATTTCGTGGATTCCGACTGGTTTATTTTTGCCGTAGACACGTATTATGACCGGCGTTCCGGATATCGTTTTGCTGTGAATCCTTCGGGTTCCATCGTCGACTGGACTCTGTACAATGATATTTATAAAGATAGCACATGGGATGGTGTATGGGATTGGAAAACCACGATCGATGAAAAAGGATGGATTGTTGAGATCAGGATTCCCTACAGCCAGCTTCGGTTCCCCAAGAAAAATGAATACGTTTGGGGAGTCGATTTTCGAAGACACGTCCTCCGTAAGAATGAGCAAGTTGGATATATCTGGGTTCCAAAAGAAGATACCGCTTATGTCTCCCGTTTTGCCAAACTCGTCGGAATCAGAGATATCCGCCCAGGGCGTCATATCGAACTTCTCCCCTACGCGGTGAGTCAGGGAGAATTCAGCCCTGAAGAACCAGGCAATCCCTTCGAAACAGGAAAAAATTTCCTGGCCACTACCGGACTCGACATGAAAATCGGTCTAAAGAGCAATCTCACTCTTGATGCCACTGTCAATCCGGATTTCGGACAGGTCGAGGTCGATCCTGCCGTGATCAACCTGAGTGCTTATGAAACATACTACAGCGAAAAAAGACCTTTTTTTATCGAGGGAATGAACATTTTTGATGAATTCGGTCGAGGAGGCAATGCTTTTAATACCAACATCAATTGGCCGAATCCGACCTTTTTCTACAGCCGCCGGATCGGACGGGCTCCCCAGGGCGATGTCACACAGAGCGGGTATGTGAACTATCCGGACAGGTCGACTATTTTAGGTGCATTTAAGCTCAGCGGAAAAATGGGAAAAGGGTGGAATTTGGGATTCATCAATGCTTTGACTGCCCGGGAATATGCGGAGATTGACTCTGTCGGCGATCGATTTCATGAGGAGGTAGCACCTCTATCATATTACGGTGTGCTGCGCGGCCAAAAGGAGTTCAGTGAAGGAGATAGGGGCATTGGCTTTTTAGCCACGTCAGTCATTCGAGATTTAAGGAAGGATACTCTTGCAGAGATTCTTAACGGAAAAGCTTTTAGTCTGGCCATCGATGGATGGACATTTCTGGATAAAAAGAAACAGTGGCTCATTACAGGTTGGTTTGGAGGCACTCGAGTTGAAGGGAGCCAGGAAGCCATTTTCAGCCTTCAGCACTCTTCACTCCATTATTATCAAAGGCCGGATGCCACTCATATTGAAGTCGACCCCAATGCAACCTCTCTCATGGGCTGGGGAGGTCGAGTAACCATAAATAAACAAAAAGGAAGATTCATACTCACTTCGTCCGTAGGCGCTTTATCCCCTGGATTTAATCCGAATGATGCGGGATTCCAATTCGGTTCTTCTGACCTCATAAACTATCATCTGCTTTTAGCCTACCAATGGCCTCATCCTGGAAAAATTTTCCGGAATCTGATTCTTTATGGAGGACCTTTCGGCAACTATGACTTTGGGGGGAACAAGATCTGGGAAGGTGTCCTGGTAAGCGCTGAAGGACAATTCCTGAACTACTGGAACTTTAACACGATGGTTGCGTACAATCCCAAAACGGTGAGCAAAACTCTGACAAGAGGAGGACCTCTTGCCCGCGTCCCGCAAGGATACCAAATCGATTTCGGAATAGGCACAGACAGCCGAAAGCCGGTTGTGCTTTCAGCAGTAACCAGTCTCTACAAAAGGCCTGAATGGTGGGGCAGTTATTCCTGGTTTGGAGGTCTATCTCTTCGCTGGAAGCCAAGAAGCAACATCAGTTTCTCTTTCGGTCCGGAATATGCTGTTGAGGAATCTCCCGCCCAATGGGTGAGAAGAGTGGATGACTCCTTGATGACAGAAACGTTTGGAGCCAGGTATATATTCGGTCATATCTTTCAAAAAGTACTCTCCGGAGCCATCCGACTCAATTGGACATTTACGCCCAAGCTGACACTCCAGCTGTATGTCCAACCATTCCTGGCTGTGGGGCAGTATGACGAATTCAAGGAACTGGCCCAATCCAGATCCTTTGATTACAACATTTACGGAGAAGGCAGCTCGGTGATTTCTTTGACTGACAACTATTACTATGTCGATCCCGATGGACCGGGCCCAGCCCCAGAATTTTCATTCAGCAATCCCGATTTTAACTATAAATCGTTCAGAGGCACTATGGTTCTTCGGTGGGAGTACATGCCTGGTTCATTAATCTACTTTGTCTGGACTCAGAATCGAGCAGATTTCGCCAATCCAGGAGATTTCAACCTCAGACGTGACCTTGGAGATTTATTTGCTGCACCAGGAGACAATATCTTCATGATCAAAATCTCTTACCGTTGGAACATCTGATTGAAAGCTGAGGAAAATCTCTAACCAAAAGGATTAAGGGATATTAAAAGAGTTCGTCCCATCCAACGACTCTCCCCTTTTGACTCATTCATGTATTCTAACTGTGCACTTTAGCTTGACGAAGACATAAGCTGCTTTCAGCCGGATAAATACCGTCTCTACTTTCCTCCAATCTGGATTGATTTAATGCGGAATGTCGGTGCTGTAAAGCTCCGGTTCAGGTCGAGGTCATTCCCAACCATATCGATACTGTTCAGCATCTCGAAGGCATTTCCAGCGACCGTCAATCCTTTGACTGGAAACGCAATCTTTCCGTTTTCCACCCAGAAGCCGGAGGCTCCTCCGCTGAAATTCCCATTCACAGGATTGATTCCGTAACCTGTCACACCTTTGAGCAGAAGCCCAACTTTTGTGGCCTTGACGATTTCACCCGGGGAGTCCTTCCCCGCGGCCATGAAGAAATTATGCGCGCCTATTCCAGGCAAACTCGTAAAACTTCCTCTGGAAGCGTTTCCTGTGCTTCTAACTCCAGCTCGCTTGGCCACTATAGTGTTGTACATGAAACCTTTGAGCACGCCTTTATCCACTATGATCCTCTTCTGAGTTGGCACTCCCTCTCCATCAAAGGGGACACTGCTCATTCCTTTTGGACGTGTTCCGTCGTCAATAAGAGTGACCAGCTCCGAAGCAATTTTTTGGTTCATCTTATCCCTGAGAAAACTGGCTCCCTGAAGGACACGTTCGCCGTTTATTGCGGACAAAATCCCTCCTAAAATGGCTCGGGCCACATCCGGGTCAAAAATAACAGATGCTTTCTGAGTATTGACCATCTGAGGGTCGAGCATTTCATACGCATCTTTCGCGGCTTTCTGAGCAATTTCTTCCGGAGGCTTTAAATCTGCAAAAAAGCGCCTCGAACAGGATTCTCCTCCAGTGGATTTCTGGTCCCCTTTTTCGGCGACGATTGAGACTCCAAAACCACAGCCCGATTCCTTGAAGTTTTTCAGAAGCCCGTTCGAATTAGCAAGAAAAACCTCTGCCTCTCCTTCTGAAAAGGAAGCTCCGGAGCTCTTGGTGATTCGGGAGTCTTTCATGGCCAGCTTTTCCACCTTTTTCGCCAGATCGATCTTTTTCTCCATCGGGATCTGACTTATCTGAGGATCATAAAGACCTTCAACTTTTGTTACACCTTTATCATCAGGAAGAACATTATTCTCGTCAGGAGTAGTATTCGCTGCAAACCGGACAGCGCTTTCAATGGCATTATCCAACGCCTTGTTCTCAAAATCATTGCAGCTGGAGAATGCCATTTTCCCCTGGACAAAGACTCGAAATCCAACTCCATGAGTTGCAGCTTCCTGCACTGTCTCGATATCTCCGTTTCGGACCTCTATACTGAGGTTGCGACCTGATTCAATGAAAACTTCTGCCTGGTCGGCACCTTTTTTCAAACACTTATTAACCAGTTCTTCAGATAATACTTTATAGTCCATGGTTATCTCCTTTCATTCGTTTCGCTCATCTTCTCGCTCTGCTTCCGCCCACGTTTATGCCGCGGATCCTGACTGTGGGCTGTCCGGCTGTCACTTCTGCGGCCTGGCCTTTCCCACAGATTCCTGGACCAAAATCGAGGTCATCTCCGACAGCGTCAATGTTTGAAATGACATCCAGGCAGTTACCGATTAGAGTGGCTCCTTTGACTGGGGAGGTTTTCTTCCCGTTCTCAATCATGTAAGCTTCTCGGCAAGTGAAATTGAACATTCCAGTGACTGGATTGACGCTTCCTCCACTCAAACTCTGCACGTACAAGCCGCTTTTTGTCGAGGCCAGAATATCTCCAGGTTTGTCCTTTCCCTTTTCGATAAAAGTGTTTGTCATCCGGGGTATTGGGAGGTAACGGAAGCTCTCACGCCTCCCGTTTCCTGTGCGTTCCATCTTCAGCTGTTTGGCCGAAAGGATATCGGTCATGAACTTCACGAGAACACCGTCTTTGATCAATACGTTCCGTTTCATCTGGGTTCCCTCATCGTCAAAATTTGTTGTTCCGCGGAAATTAGGCAGAGTTCCGTCGTCTACCATTGTGAAAACATCACTGGCTACTTTTTGGCCGAGTTTCCCGGCGAATGCCCCGGTTTTTCGGGCAATAATGTCTCCTTCCAGAGGATGACCCACTGCCTCATGAACGAGTACTCCTCCCCAACCATTCTGCATGACTATATCCATTATTCCCGCAGGAGCATCTTTGGCCTCAAGCATGGCAATGGATTCTCTGGCGCATGTCCGTGCCACCTCTTCAGGTGTGACGTCATCAAACATCTCAAAGCCGGAGTGACGGCTGAGCCTCTCTCGTCCCATATGCCGGGTGTTGTTTCCCACACCCAAAGTCTGGACGATGAAGAACAGCAAAGGCAGCTCATCGCTCAGCAGGAGTCCTTCGCTGTTGGCAATGGTTCTCCCCCGGATTTCATCGTAATAGCTGATGGAAGCCATCTGGATTCTCGAATCATAATCCAGAGCAGCCTGATTAGATCGTTTCATCACGTCAATTCTCTTCCCATCTGCGATATCTTCGAGAGGAAGCCTGACTGTAACGTAAGATTCCCGGCTTTCTTTTTTCACATTGACAGGCCCGACTGGTTTGCCTTCAGTGGCGACAAATGAAGCAATTTCTGCGGCCCTCATCAGCTTCTCATCCGTGATTTCATCCGTGTAGGCGAATCCGGTTTTATCTCCGGATATGACACGAACTCCCGCACCCTGGCTTATCCCGAAAACAGCACTCTTGAATTTGGACTCCTCCATCAGTATACTCCGGGATATCCTGTTCTCGACATAAACATCCGCAAATTCTCCTCCCTTTTCAAGGGCTCGGGCAATGACTCGGCTATAGTTCAATTGGGGCTGGGCACTTTTACAGGACACCAGCTGCATCAACAGAGAAGGTGTTGCAGCAAGGGCAATCCCTCCCTTGATGCCTGTTTCGAGGAATTTACGACGCGGAATTTCATCGACAAAAAACTTTTTTAGCTTCATGTTTTACCTCTTATTGAATGAAATTTTTCGATATTATATCTCACTTAAAATAATTAAGCAAAATGAGTGTTTTTAATTCATGCGCCCTGAATATGGTGCCGGCAGATTTCATGAATAATTCAGGGTACGTGAGTAATTCACGAGTCGAGGTTGCCGTGGACTCTGTTGAGAAGAGCGTAGCGAATGTGGCAATCTCAACCATGTGTCATTGCGAGGAACGAAGTGACGTGGCAATCTCATTAAGAGAAATTTTAAATATGAGATCGCCACGCTTTGCTCGCGGTGACAATTTTTTAAATCTAAGGTCGTGAGATCGGCTCGCCCGAAGGGGGAAAGATGCTGGCTTAAAGAAAATGGGGACTGTCCCTTTCAGTCCTTATTTTAAGAAGAGAGGGATTGTCCCCTTTTTAGAATAATGTACTAGGTGTCAGCAGATTTCATGAATAATTCAGGAAAATATTCTATTCCCTATAGATTGAAAGCTTGATGTTCTTTTTCTCTAAGCTTGTCCCCATGGATCTATCGAGCTGAGCTAACGAAAGATTATAGTCTATGACGGCTCTGAGTTCAGCGCTCCGCGCATTAGCTAAATCTCTCTGGTACTGAAGAACAACATAGTTAGTGGTCAAACCAACTTTTAATTTTTTTTCTTCGGCATCGAGTTTCTGTTCTGCCAGTTCGCGGGCGACCCTGTAGGCCTGAAGGCGCTTATAATCCGTTTGGACTGCTCTCACAGCATTTTTGATTTCGAGTACGACCTGCTGCTCCTGATTTTCGAGTCTCAATGTCGTCTGTTTGAGATCAACCCTTGCCCGGGCCTGCTGTGCCCGAGTGAAAATTGTATTAAGAGGGATACTGAGCGTGAGACCCACTGTCCAGTTTTCGTATCTCAATCCAAGTGCATCTTTGAGAGCCTCAGACGATCCGCCTGGAATGATATCAATCGGAGGGCCGAAGGGATCAAGCGGATCATAGATTAGCTGAGTTCCTGATACACCCGGACTCCAGTAATTCGCGTTGAGATTTAAGTCTGGTAAAAGCTGGTTCTTGGCATAACTCAAGTTGAGTTCTTTGCTTTCTATATCCACTTTTGTGGCCTGCAAATCCGGTCTTTTGTGCAAGGCTGTGGCCAGTGCTTCTTCAAAACTCACTTCCCTTAACGTGAAATTGGGTTTATCCACAGGAAGTATCTCTATATCTACGTCCTCTCCCTCGCCTGCAAGGTTGATGACTGTTTTGAGTTGATCCTCATTGTTCTTGACCATGGCTTCTGCCTGAAGGATATCTGCTTCGCGCGTGGCGACTTCAGACTGAGCGCTCAGGATTTCAATCGGGGCGAGAGTACCAACTTCGACCTCTCTCTTATTTTTAATCAACAGGTCGCGGGCCAATTCTAAAGACTGCTTCTTCACTTCCAAGTCTTCTCTACTATGGACAAGGTTCCAGTATGCGCTCTCCACTTCGTAAATTGTATCCATGAGAATCCTCTTGAACTGATTTTCGGACATTTCCCTGTTTTTCCTGGCGATGATGATTTCGTTGCGATTGATTTTAAACCCAAAATTCCTTAAAAGCGGCTGATTGAAGGAAAATCTCAAAGTACTTCCAAACCGGGGATTGACTGATAAGAATTTCTGGTTTGTTTCACTTTTGTAAGAAGAGAGAGTAATCGTGAAGTTCCCTCCCGTTGGAATGATCTGCGATAACCTGGCCGAATAATCATAATAATCACTAGTTACTGTTTCATCGGCCTCAATAAAAGAAAAAGAGGGTGAGTTTGTGTTTTGGAGGTTATACCCGAAAGAAAGATCGGGCAGGAATCTCTCTTTTGCAAGAGAGACAGAGGTATCTGCCAGTTCCGGGCTTAACATCTCAATTGCGACATTCAGGTTGTCTCTCATGGCTTTCAGGATACAGTCTTCAAGAGATAAAGATTTTTTTGTCTCCTGCGCTTGAAGGCCAACAAAAAGCAAAAATACAGCTACAAAACAAAGGGTTTTTTTGTGTTTCAGCATTTTAAGCCTCCCTATAGTTATATTGACACACTGTATCTCCCATCAGTTTTCGGTTTGATTTTTCAAGCTGAGAGGGGATTGAAAATATTTTATTTCATTCTCTGATCTATCTTTTTGACTCACTCGTCAACAACCCATCCGTCCAGAAGGTTAATTATCCTGCGACTGTATGATGCGTTTTTCTCAGAATGCGTGACCTGAAGAATCGTGGTTCCGTGTTCATTCAGTTCTTTGAACAGCTCCATAATCTCTTCGCCTTCTTTCGTATTCAGATTGCCTGTCGGCTCATCCGCAAGAATGAGCCTGGGCTCTGTGATGACAGCCCTGGCCACCGCGACTTTCTGCTGCTGTCCTCCTGATAGCTGATTGGGGAAGAGGTCTTTTTTTGCCACGATACGAAACCTGTCCAGCATATCCGCCACTTTCCCCTTTCTCTCCGAGCCTTTTACCTTTTTATACAAGAGTGGGGTTTCCAGGTTCTCATAGACCGTAAGGTCATCAATGAGATGATAGCTCTGGAAAACAAAACCGATATGATTTTTATGAAGTTCTGTGAGTTGTTTTTCAGTCAATATGTGGACTTTTTTATCATAAAAATAATATTCCCCACTCGAAGGGGCATCCAACATCCCGAGAATGTACAGGAGTGTTGATTTTCCAGCCCCAGAAGGCCCCATGATGGTCACGAATTCACCTTCCTCAACCTCAAAGTCGATATTCCGCAGGGCGAATGTCTTCACATACCCGGTTGAGTAATATTTTGTGATGTCTACGAGTCTAATCATGTTCTTCCTCCAATTTATTGTTTACTTTTATTCATACCTCAAAGTATCCACAGGATTGGCCAATGAAACTTTCATGGCCTGGTAACTGACCGTCAAAAGTGCGACTAGAAGGGCCAAAACCGCAGATTGTATAAATATCAAAGGTCCAATGTTTATGCGGTAGGCAAAATTCTGAAGCCAGCGGTTCATGGCATAATAAGCAACCGGCCAGGCAATTATGTTTGCCAGGAGGACCCATTTGGTGAATTCTTTGGAAAGAAGAAGCACGATTCCTGCGGCTGAGGCGCCGAGGACTTTTCGGATTCCCATTTCTTTGGTGCGCTGCAGAGCTTCAAAAGCAGCCAGGCCGAATAATCCCAGACAGGCAATGAATATGGCCAGAAAAGTCACGACAGTAAAGATCTTACCCAATCTCATCTCCGCTTTATACAAATTATCAAAATCTTCATCCAAAAAAGAATATTGAAAAGTCTGGCCTGGAACGAGTGCCTGCCACTTCGCTTTTAAAAAATCAAGAGAGCGAGAAAAATCGGTGGGACTGATCCGTACAGAAATGTACTGGAATAATTTGGGATAGATATAGAGTGCAGCCGGTTCGATTTTCTGATGCAAGGGCCTGAAATGAAAATCTTTCACCACACCGATGACAGGCCCTTTATTCATTATCTCCAGTTCTTTCCCGACTGGCGACTCCCATCCAATTTCTTTGACTGCGGATTCGTTGAGGATATACGCATGGTCGATATCGCTCGGGAAACGTTTTGAAAAATTTCTCCCGGCGACAAGCTCGATTCCGAATGTCTCTATAAAGGCATGGTCCACCACAAGCCAGCGGATCATGGGATTCTCGCTCTCGCTCATGCCTTCATACCGGTAATTTTGATACATAGTCGCTTTTCCAGGAAAAAAATTTGAAACAGAAACATTCAACACACTGGAACTTTGCAAGAACTCATTCTTGATCGTCTCCAGCTTTCCCAACACATCCTTGTCATAAATGGGGAGGGTCACGACATGCTCTTTGTCCAGGCCCAAATTCCTATTTCTCATATAGTTCAACTGAGAAAACACGATGAACGTACTGACAAGAAACAAGATAGATATGGCAAATTGGCCGACGATCAAAGTCTTTCTCAGGGCAGAGCCTTTTGAGCTGGCTTTGAACATTCCTCTCAGAGCGCTAACGGGCTTGAGTGTGGAGATAAAGAAGGCCGGAAAAATTCCTGAAGCAAATCCCACGAAAAGGATTATGAAGGCTAATACGGGCACTAAAAATATGTTGTCAAAATAATGAACAGCCAACTTTTTTCCGGAGAGAGAGTTGAATAGTGGTAAAAATAATTCTGCGAGCATCACGGAAAGAGGCAAGGCGATAAAGGAGAACAGGAATGTCTCCCCCAAGAACTGCTTGATCAACTGCGGCCGTGTGGCTCCGATGACTTTCCGCAATCCGACTTCTTTGGCCCGAATGGCATACCTGGCAGTTGAAAGATTGATATAGTTCAGACAGGCAATGAGGAGGATGAATACAGCAATGGCCGAAAAGATATAGATGATTCCCATGCTGCTGTTTGGCCCGATCTCTCCCCTTAAGTTGGAGTAGAGATGAATTCGAGTCAAGGCCTGAAGCGGGTAGGATGTCTTGTACACATACCTTGAATCTTTCCCCCTGTGTTTTTCAACAAATGGAGGTATTTTTTCTTCGAATTCATCAGGAGAAAAATTTTCAGAGACCAGGATGTACGTCCAATAATTGGAAATTCCCCACTGGTCAAAATGACTCGATGCATAATCGGAAAAAAGGCCCAGAAAACGGAATCGAAAATGAGAATTTTGTGGGATATCTTTAAAAATCCCTGTAATCCTGTAATCACGCTGCTCGCCCAAAGTGATTATTTTTCCTAATGGGTCTTCATCGCCAAAATACTTCCGGCTCATTTCTTCAGAGATAACGATGGAATACGGTTCCTTGAGCGCATTTTTCGGATTCCCTTTGACCAAAGGGAAGGAAAAGACATCAAAGACCTCAGGGTCTGTGAAATAGACTTGTTCCACGAAACGCTTATTCTGATAACTGACTACGAATCCGTTCCGGGCAAACCGTACGGCTTTTTCGATTTCAGGAAATTCATTCACCAGAGCTGGCCCGACTGGAGCTGATGTCCAGCCGAAACGTCTTGTCTTGCCTTCCGCTTCATACTGGGAAATCACTCTGTATATCCGGTCTGCCTTGTCATGATAACGGTCATAGCTCAGCTCATCCCGCACCCAGAGAAAGAGCAGCAGACAGGCCGCAATTCCTATTGCCAGGCCAGCAATGTTGATGAAAGAATATCCTTTATGCTTCCGGATATTCCTCAGAGCTATTTTCAGGTAATTTCTAAACATTCTGATCTCTGGTCAATAGATTCTAGCCGCTCACCTTTTTCATGCATAAATATAAGGTGTCCCTTTGGGTAACGCCCCTCTTTACTTTGGTTTTATTTTGTATAAGACTTGACCGAGATAACCGGCATCATTGATCTCGGCTATGTACAATCCTCGCTGGAGATGGGCCTGCCTTTTCAGCATAGGCTCGGAAAGGCTCTCCAGAAGTGCAGAAGCCGTCCAATCCTGACCGTTATTGCTCAAAAGGACCGGCTCGTTATCTTCGACCAATTTTAGCAAAATTTCCTTTAACAGCATGAGTCCCTCCATTCAAATAAGTGGATACCTTCCACAAAAGGATATTCAAATCTCAAGCTTCTCATCACGTTTCACTCGAAAAAACCAGCGAATAAAACATTGTTCCCTCGAATGCCTCTTTTCATATACAACCAAGGAAAAAGAAAAACAGTAGAATCAAAAACAATATTATGAAAATGGCTTTATTCATTTTCATGGTCCTCCCCTATTATTCATACCTCAATAATGCAACTTTTAAATAATTTCTAAACATGATTTACTTTTTTTGTAGCCCCCTTGAAGTTTTTCCATTTTTTTTCGAAACATGATCGGGATATTCTTGTCTGTGGGAATTCCGATTTGAACCAACTGCCAATCTTTATCATGCTCTTTGATGACTCGTTTTAGCACCTCTACCTTATCGGAGGATTCTCCGTCATAATCCTCCCATTCGATGATCTCCACTCTATAATGCATTGTTCGCTTCTTCCCGTTGATCTTCACATCAATGTCAATGTTTTGTTCTGCCTCAAAGGAAGGTATCTGAAGTACGACTTCTCTCATTTTATTCCTCCTTTATCATTGCCAAAGTCCTCAGCAAGAGAAAATACATGCGGCTTGATGGACTTTGCTTATGCTAAATTTTGAATTCTTTCTGGATGTTTTCAGATACGATGTGCCCGTCAAAGAGATGAATGATTCGATGGCTGTATTCAGCATAAGCGGGGGAATGCGTGACTATGACTATCGTTGTCCCCACCTCATGCAATTCTCCCAATATTTTCATCACTTCTTCGCCATGGGCTGAATCCAGGTTTCCTGTCGGCTCATCAGCCAGGATCAATTTGGGCTTGGCCACAACCGCTCTGGCCACTGCCACGCGCTGCTGCTGACCGCCAGATAGCTGCTGGGGGAAATGATTCTTCCGGGCCATGATTTCCATCTGTTCCAGAACATCATTGACTCTCTTTTTCCTTTCCGTAGATGAATAACCTAGATAAAGAAGTGGAAGCTCGACGTTTTCGAAAACAGTCAATTCATCGATGAGGTTAAAACTCTGGAATACGAAGCCAATGTTGGATTTCCGGAGATTCGCGCGCTGTCTTTCTGAGTATTTGGCCACTTCTTCTCCGAGGAAGAAATATTCACCGCTGGAGGCTCTATCGATCATGCCTAATACATTCAAGAGCGTCGACTTTCCGCAACCTGATGGTCCCATAATCGCGACGTATTCTCCTTCTCTGACTTCAAGGTTCACGTTGTTCAACGCAGTCGTTTCAACCTCTTCCGTCGTGTAAAGCTTCTTAAGGTTTTTGGTTTTTATCATTTAAATCCTCCTTTAATTTTTAGAATTTTCATTCTGATTATGACTAAATTTCTGTATTCGATTGCATTATTTCAGGACTAATCTTTCCATATTGCCGAAGCTTTCATATGATGAGGTGATCACCCGTTCCCCAGGTTCTAATCCTTCAAGCACCTCATAAAAATCGGGGTTGTACCTGTTCACTTTGATTCTTCGTTTCGTTGCAATATTCTCTGCTTCATCCAGCACATACACCCAGTTACCTCCAGTTGTCTGTTCAAATCCGCCTCTCGGTAAAAGAAGGGATTCGGCAATATCTCCTAATTCCAGCTTGACATGGAGCGTCAGTCCCCGTCTTATCCCTTCGGGTTCCTTGCCCACAAACTCCATATCCACTTCAAACCTGTTATCCCGCACCTCAGGATAGATTTGTTTGACTACCAGTTTTCCCTTTTGTCCTGCAAACTCATATTCCCCGGTCCGTCCTAATTCAATCCGGGCGATATAGTGTTCATCTATTCCCGCTCTGTATTTAAATCCTTCTAATACATCGATCTGCCCTATTTCCTGACCGGGTCCCTTGGATTCTCCGATTTCAGCCTCAAGCCTTGTGAGATGGCCGGAGATAGGCGCCTTTATGACCAGATTATCCTGTTTCTGCTTGAGAACTACGAGGTTGGACTCCATCCGTTCCAACGAGTCTTCCAAGGCGTCGATCTGGGCCTGACGAAACTCGAGATCACTTTTCTGGCTCTCAATTGTCAATTCCTTCAACTTGACCAAATACTCGTACTGATCTTTGGCAATTTCAAACTCATGCTGTGGTATTAAATCATCCTTAACGAGCTCACTGTATCGGTTATAAACACGTTTCTGCTGTTGAAGCCTGCTCTCAATATCTGCAAGCTCCTGTTTTAATCGCAGTCGATACTGTTCCATGGAAAGCCTTGTGCTGCGCAGGTTATCGCTTGCGCGGAAAATCTCAGCCTCTCTCAACATGATATTGATAATGAGATTGGTGTTGGCCAGCTTTAGAAGCTCATCTCCTTCCTCGACCATTGTCCCGGCAATCACATAAATCTCCTCCACCCTTCCTCCTTCGTCAGCCGTTAAAAAATGTTGATAGATCGGAAGGACAGTTCCGACCACAGGAATATATTCCTGAAACGGACCTCTTTCAACGGTAGAAATTGTCAACCTCTCGGCTCTAACGTTGAGCGTGGATTTGCTCATTTTAAAAAGAAGCACATAAAGAACGACGATGATAAATATTCCTGCAGCTGCGTATGTGGCAATTTTTTTTGGGGGCCATTTCTTCCTTTTGATTTTACGATCCATTCCCATTTTATCCTCCATGCTTGAACATCTCTTCAATCTCTTCAGCTAGAAATGTCAAACTCATACTGAAATTCATGTGAATTTCTACTCCTGTGAGCTTAATTAGCAATAAATGTGCCAATATTGATTTTACGGAGAGAATAACTAAACGGTTGCCAAAACATATAAAAAAAGTGTTCGCTAGTATGACAAAAGATGTACGATAACGAACAGTTCTGCACGAATTCGACAAGTGGAATAGAGCAGATTTATCCAGGAAAATATGAGGAAAAATCAGCTTTAATCAAAAGGGCACGTATTTTGCAATGTCAATACAAGGAAGAGAAAGAATTAAAATTGCTAAAAAAGATTTTGGCACCTTCTTTTGGTATAATAATTTTAATGATGAAGGATTAAATTCATGGATAAAAAAACAGGAAAAATTCTCATAGTCGATGATGATGAAGATATCCTCCAGGCTGCGCGGCTTCTCCTTAAAAAACATGTTGGCCAGGTAGACACAGAAAAAAATCCGAAAATCATCCCCTCCCTTATGAAAAACAATGCATACGATGTGATTCTCCTGGATATGAATTTCGCAAAGGGAGCCACGAGCGGAAAAGAAGGTTTCGAGTGGTTAAACAAGATTCTCGAGGCCGATCCGGCTGCAGTGATCGTCCCGATCACAGCTTTCGGAGACGTTTCAATGGCTGTCCGGGCAATAAAAGAGGGAGCAACTGATTTCGTCCTCAAACCGTGGCAGAATGAGAAGCTCATCGCCACTGTTTCCGCAGCTATTCATTTAAGGCGATCCCGAATCGAAGCGGATCACCTCCGTTCCCGTCAAAAACAGCTCAGCGCAGACCTTGACCAGCCTTTTCACGATTTCATCGGCCAGAGTCAGGCGATGGAAAAAGTGTTCGTCTCCATTCAAAAAGTGGCAAAGACGGATGCGAATGTGCTGATACTCGGAGAGAACGGAACGGGAAAAGAATTGGTTGCCCGGGAATTGCATCGCCAGTCACAGCGTGCAGATGAAGTTTTCATCAGTGTGGATATGGGGGCGGTGAGCGAGACTCTTTTCGAGAGCGAACTCTTCGGTCATGTGAAGGGAGCGTTCACGGATGCGAGAGAAGACCGGGCAGGACGCTTTGAGATCGCTTCTGGAGGGACTCTTTTTCTCGATGAAATCTGTAATCTTCCTTTGACACTCCAGGCTAAGCTGCTGACTGTCCTGGAGAACCGCATGGTCCTACGCCTGGGTTCCAATAAACATATCCCCATTGACGTCCGCCTTATCTGTGCCACTAACTTGCCTGTTCATGAACTGGTTTCGGAAAATAAATTTCGCCAGGACCTGCTGTACAGAATCAACACTGTCGAAATCCATATGCCCTCTTTGAAAGAACGAGTAGAAGATATTTCCTTGTTGGTGAATCATTTCCTTAAAATTTACTGTAAAAAATACAAAAAATCCTTGAAAAGAGTGAGCCCTGCGACTTTAAAACGAGTGGAGAAATATCCTTGGCCGGGAAATGTCAGAGAACTCCAGCATGCGATAGAGAGGGCAGTTATCATGAGTGATTCCACAGCGCTGCAACCTTCGGACTTTTTCTTTCCTTCTATCGAAGCCAAAGAAGATGGAATAGTTTTTGATGATTTCAATCTTGAGGAGATTGAAAAAATGGTCATTCGGAAAGCTCTCAGCAAGCACGGCGGCAATATCAGCCTTGCGGCCAAAGAACTGGGACTATCCAGAACGTCATTATACCGAAGATTCGAAAAATATGGTCTTTAGACGATTCAGGCTCAACTGCATCATCCGAATATTCTTTATCGGAGCGACGCTCTTCCTTTTTTTCTATCTGCTTTTCCGAACAAATTTATACACGGCTCTTATTATTCTCGGGGCCATGATTCTTTATCAGATCTACGGCCTTATCCATTATGTTGAAAAAACAAACAGAGATTTAACTCGTTTCTTCCAATCCATCAGATACCAGGACTTCTCTCAGACTTTCATGGAGAAAAAATTTGGCTCTTCCTTTGATGAACTGAAAGAAGCGTTCACAGAAGTCATGAATGCCTTTCGAAAAACACGAGCGGATAAAGAGGAACACTTCCGGTATTTACAGACCGTTGTCCAGCATGTGGGCATAGGTTTGATTTCTTTTCAACCGGACGGGTATGTCGAGCTGATAAATACTGCCGCTAAACGCCTTTTAAGAGTCCCGCAGCTCAAAAATATCAAATCCCTCGAGTCTCTCAGCAAGACTTTAGTCGACACCATGCTGCGTTTAAAATCCAGAGAAAGCGCTTTAGTTAAAGTAGAAGATGAGAACGAATTGCTCCATCTCGCTCTTTATGCCACAGAATTCAAACTGAGAGGGCAAAATTATTCATTGGTTTCCATACAGAATATCCACAGCGAACTGGAAGAAAAAGAAATGGAAGCCTGGCAGAAGCTCATAAGAGTGCTCACTCACGAAATCATGAACTCGATCACACCCATAGCTTCCCTGACATCTACGATCAGTGGGCTGATTAAGGATACGTATGGAAATAAAGTCAAAAGCGATAAATTCCAGGGTGAAGCATTTAAAGATATCCAGCAGGCGCTTCAGACTATCCAGAAACGAAGCCAGGGGCTGCTTCATTTTGTGGATGCTTACAGAAATTTGGCTCTGATTCCTAAGCCTAACTTTCAAATTTTCCCCATAAAAGAACTTTTCGACCGGGTCCGGAAGCTCATGCAGGCCAATATCGAGAAGAACTCAATCCGCTTCAAGATTAGCGTTGAGCCAGAGAGTCTCGAGCTCACGGCCGACCCTGAACTCATCGAACAGGTTTTGATAAACCTGTTGTTGAATGCCTTCCAGGCCGTGGAAAAGAGAAAAAAAGCTCAAATAGAGCTCAATGCCCTCATGGATGGAAGAGGAAGAATCATCATCCAGGTTGTGGATAACGGTCCAGGGATTTCAGATGAAAACCTGGAGAAAATATTCATTCCTTTTTTTTCAACAAAAGAAGAGGGCTCAGGCATCGGTCTCAGCCTGTCTCGTCAGATTATCCGCTTGCATCATGGGTCAATCGGCGTCCATTCTGATTCGAATGCCCAAACAGTTTTTACGTTAAGATTTTAAATTCCGAATTTTTTGACTCCCCCTTTGACTTGAGAATCATTTTCATTGAAGAATGGAAGGAGGGGTACTCTTTTTAAAAGGGCTGCGGCTTCTTTGTTACAAAGGCTAAATCCTTTGATGTCGCGCCATCTATTTCCCTGGCTATCTGCTTATCGAATACAAGATCATTATTCATACCGGAGTGCACAGGCTGGATTGATGAAAGAAGCTTTAACTGATTGATATGCCACAGATAACAAAGTAATAATTACCGCAAGAAAGCTAGCGAATAAAAATATTCCGATGCTCAAGTCGATCCTGTATGCAAAATTCTGAAGCCATCTATGAGTCAAATAATAAGCGACCGGCCAGGCAATGATGTTTGAAAGAATGACCAGCTTTGTGAATTCTTTGGAAAGGAGGATTGCGATGCTCATTGAAGTGGCCCCAAGCACTTTCCTGATTCCGATTTCCTTTGTTCGTTGTTCTGTTATGTACGAGGCAAGACCAAACACCCCGAGACTGGCAATAATTATGGACAATAAAGTGAATATTCCAGACACTTTACCCAGCCTCATTTCTGTGGCATACAGCCTGTTCAATTGTTCATCCAGGAAAAAGAACTCAAAGGGAAGATTTGGAAAAAATCTTTCCCATATATTCCCTATCTCTTCCATAAGATAAAGTATATTCTGGGTTCTGATTTTTATCGTCATGTAGCTGAAGCCACTTTTCTCAGGAAGCATGTGCAGAATAATAGGCTCGACCTTCTGATGGAGCGATTTGAAATGGAAGTTTTTCACCACGCCGATGACTTGTCCTTTCATATTCTGATCACCCTTCCAAATAAGTCGCTTACCCACGGCTGAATCCCAGCCAAATTCCTCTGCTGCCGCCTCATTGATGATATAGGCATCCTCTATGTCCGTACCGAAATCTCTCGAGAAGTTCCTTCCCTCTTTTATCTCTATTCCCATGGTGGGGATGAAATCGTGGTCCACGAACATGGAATACCTGGGTGCCCATTCATGGCCCTCAGGCAGAAAACCCCTTCTGCCGAGGGTTTTTCCTGGCAGACTGCTCGAACGACCCACGCTCATTACCTCAGGATATTGGAGGAGATTGTCCTTGACCGAATCAAATTCAAGAATTGTTCTTACGTCTCTCACTGGAATGCCAATCACGTTTTCCTTATCAAAACCCAGATTCCTACTCATGCAGTACTTGAGCTGATTTTTACTGGCTAGAGTACCAATAATCAACAAAATGGATAGAGCAAACTGGATGACCACAAGTGTCTTTCTGAAATGAACTCTGCTCACACGGGGATAGAGTTTCCCTCGCAAAGAATGCAAAGGTTGGAAGGTAGAGAGAAACAGGGCTGGATAGATGCCAGCCGCAAAACCTAAAATGAGGGATGCAGCAAGTAAAAGCCCCAGGATGGTTAAAATATTCCCAGAGTCTATGGAAAAATCACTGCCAGCAAGGGTGTTAAGGACAGGAAGCATCAGGGAGGCTAACAGAAAAGCAATCAGGAGCGCGATAAACAGGAGAATGATGGATTCGCCCAGAAACTGTTGAATAAGCTGTATCCGGGTTGCTCCGATTATCTTGCGTGTACCTACTTCTTTGGCCTTGTTTGCAGCCCGGGCAGTGGTGAGGTTCATGTAGTTAATACAGGCAATAATCAGTATAAAAAAAGCAATAGCGGAAAAAATATAAACATAGGCCACATCACTGTTGGACGTTGAAATGTCGTAACTGAAATTGTTTGAATAAAGATGGACCTTTTTCAGGGGCTGGAGGTATAAATCAAAACCGGTTATTTTTGTGTTGAAATGTCTCTCCAGGAAAGGCACGAATTTCTTTTCCAGCTCAGCGGAAGATACTCCTTCGCGCAGGAGAAGATAGCCGTAAAAATTATGAGACCTCCAGTTGTTGAGCATATCGTAGACCACATTCCTGAATCCGGAGCTTTCTAAGGTATCCAATGAGATGAGAAACTTAAACCGAAAATGTGAATTGGGGGGAACATCCTGGATGACTCCAGTGATCTTTGTCTGTACGCCATGGATAGATAATGATTTGCCCAGCGGATTGGAATGCCCAAAGTATTTTTGAGCCATTTCTCTGGTGATGATGACGGAATGGGGCTCAGTGAGGGCCTTTTCCTGAAGACCCTGAACGAGCGGAAAGGTAAATACCTCAAGAACTGCAGGGTCTGCGAAAAAAACATCTGTCTCAAAAAAAGTTTTATCCTCGCAGGATATTTTCCATTTTTCAATCCAGGATGGATGAAATATCCTGACTACCCGCGTAATCTCGGGGAACTCCTCAGATAGAGTGGGCACTAAAGGGGCTGGGACAGAAGCGCTGTATTGTTTTTTTCCGCTTTCAGTCTCTATTTCTATAGTCCTGTAGATGTTTTCAGCTTTTTGATGATAGTCATCATAGCTCAGCTCAAAATGGATGTATAAGGTTATAAGGATACAGCAGGCCAAGCCCACGGAAAGCCCTGTGATATTGATGAAGGAATAAATCTTTTGGCGTTTCAAATTCCTTATGGCTGTTTTAAAATAATTTTTTAACATGACAATCCCCCAGTAAAATGAATCAGCTAAAAAAGAAGGAATAGACTTAAGAATCTGCTTCCACAACCATATCTTCGCGGGACGGATTCCGATCTGCTCCGAAATTTTGGTATAAATCTCCTCAAAGTCTCCGAGCGCAGAGTACCGTACTTCCCTGTTGATGATGTGCTCAAGAAGCCATCCCCCCAAACGGGGGAGGCTGTGTTTGTTCAAGCTCATAAGAATTACTTGCCTTCAAACTCTAATGAAGGAATCCCCACCCACATCGAATCATGAACCTTTTTAATTTCCAGCAATGCCTTTTTTCCTTTAGGTGTAATTTCGTAATAGATTTTGCTTCTTCCTCCCCTTTCAGGAATAGGATCACCTTTGATCGTCTTCACCAAATCTTTCTTTTCAACTCTGTGCAGTGGCGCATAAATGGCACCGATTGACCAACGTTTTCCTGTAATCTTGGATACTTGCTTCCGGATCGTGACTCCATAGGCACTTCCCTGGAGTTTCCAGATCGAAAGCAGCACTATTTCTTCGGACCTGGATAATAATTTCATGGCCACCTCATTTCATTATATGTATACGAAAATAGAATAAATAAAGTTCACAAAAAAGTCAAATTTCTTTTATTTGTGAATACAAATATCACAAAATTGAGCTCATTTCCCAATGAGGAGTTATTATATTTCTGCCCTTTCCTTATGAACTCACCGATTTCTCTCAAAGATAAATTTTGCCTTGATTTCACTTTTGTGTTATAAACACGCAGAGCCGATTCAAGCCTCAAATTATAAAAATGCTAATGAGTATGAAACGCTAGAAGAATTTAGCAAAAAAAGGAGTCAACCATGTCGGAAATGATATCTTTTTGTGGTCTGAACTGTGGGGAGTGTGGAGCTTTTTTAGCAACCCAAGACGATGACGACCAAAAACGGGCCGAAGTGGCCGAACTCTGGTCGAAGGAATACAAAACAGACCTTAAGCCTGAGGATATCAACTGTGAAGGCTGTATATCACGAAGCGATAATGTTTTCAATTACGTCAAAATATGCGAGATCCGGAAATGTGGAATGGAAAAAGGCCTAGAAAACTGTGCTCATTGTGATAATTATGCCTGCGAAAAACTGGAGAAATTCTTTGAAATGGTTCCTGATGCAAAGAACCGGTTGGATGAGATTAGAAGCAACCTTTAAGCATCAAACCGATAGAAGTTATTCGTCAATCCGGCAATCAAAGAAAAATTTCTATTTTTTTGCCCATTAAAAAGAGAAAAAGAAGAAATCCTATATAAGGATAACCGTGAAAAGGGGAATAAATCCTGTATTGGGCACGGGATAGACTGGCTATCCTCTCCTTATTTATACCCTGAAAAAAACATCTGAGCCAGAAATCCAGCAATCGGGGGAAAGAAAAAGGTGCACGCTAAACGAACAACAGTAAACTTCCATCCCATGACTCCTATCTCCATGGGGAGCCGAGAAACCGCCCACAGCGACCACGCCGTTATAAAAGCGACCATGGTTCCAATGCCTGCCCCTGCACGCAGAAAACCAGCCGCAAGCGGCAAGCTGACGTAAGGCCCTCCAGGAGTGATGCCTCCGGCAACAGTCCCGATGAGTATTCCTCGAATTCCTGACTCCTCCCCTATCCATTTTGACAGCAGTTCCTGAGGTAAGAGAGTCTGTATCATTCCTGCCATGATAAAAGCAAAGACCAACATGGGAAGAATATCAACCGTCATTTTCATCGCGGATTTCAATCCGGCGATATGCTGGCCTTCTCCTTTAGAATATCCGATTATAAGGAGAATCACAGCAAGAAAAGCCATGATGAGTGTTGGGATGAGCATATTAGCAATCCTCCTCTTTTTTTCCATTTTATTGTGAATCAAATCCTTGTGTGATAATTATAAAAAATTAAGGTTGAATTCCCAGACAATCGCTACCCACAAGACGTTATGCTTTTGTCCGTATTTTTGATCCACGCTTCCCAGTTGCCATACCTTGGGAAGTGGAGGAATACGAGTATGAAAGATAAACCGGCTAACTGATAAAAATCCCTGATAGAGCCGACCAACAAGAAAAGTATAAGGCCTAATAAAGCAGGCACCTCACAGAGAGCCGCAGTAATCACCGCAGAACGAAAAAGTTTCTGAATGATACTTCGAGCATCATCGGATGATGATTTTCGCAAAATCAGGTTTCTTAAGACTCTGATGGCAAAAACATTGATCACCACGATTCCGTAGAATAGATACCGAACAACAGAAATATCCGAAATCTCTCCGAAACCCGTGAATGGAGCGAGTTGTTTTCTTATGACTTCAATCACTATAGCATAAATTATCAAGGTCCCGATGATGGCCGTATTCAGGGTAAAAGCCATTTGATGAGCTTTTTTCAAATTATCCATCCGTTCTTCTCCGCACTGTTCTTTATACTTTATTTATAGCTTAGGAAACAATCAAGTCCCTAATATAGAGAATATGGGATGCATACTCAAGAAATATCAATCAAAAAAGGGATTAAAGCACCATATCGCAGATTAGGGATTAGCTAATAGCCTAGTAATGATAAATCCATTAATAAGGAAATAAAGCTTTTTCATGTATGACTTGAAATACCGAATTGATTTATTTAAAAATATGGTGAAGGATATTGGAACACAATCCATTCATCCACTGAGGAATTTATCATGGAAAAGAAAAAATACAATCGAATCCCTTTAACTGCTTTATTGTTTGGATCGTTGCTTTTTCCCACCCCAATTCTGGGAGATTCTTTTCCAGAGGAGCTTATCGCCCAAGCCAAAGAATTTGTCGACCTGATGGTACATGGAGAATTTTCCAAGGCGGTAGAAAATTTTGACAGCGTCATGTCCAAAGCTATGCCGGAGGAGAAACTCAAAGAGGTGTGGCAGACAGTGATCAAACAAGCCGGTCCATTTAAAAAGCAAAAAGGAACGCGGACAGAAACACTGCCAAAGTATGATATCGTCTACGTCACCTGTCAGTTCGAAAAAGGAGATCTTGATGTCAAAGTCGTCTTTAACAGAGAAAAACAGATCACCGGCCTCTGGTTTGCTCCAGCCCAAAAAGAATACACACCTCCTGATTATGCCCAATTGAATGCCTTCAAAGAAAAAGAAATTGTAGTGGGAAGCGGCGAATGGGCACTTCCAGGCACTCTAACGCTTCCTGGAGGAAAAGGTCCATTCCCTGCAGTTGTTCTTGTTCACGGCTCAGGGCCGAATGACCGGGATGAGAGCATCGGTCCCAATAAGCCGTTCCTGGATTTAGCCTGGGGGCTGGCCTCTCAAAACATTGCCGTTCTCCGTTACGATAAAAGGACAAGAGTTCACAACCAGAGGCTTAAAGATTTCGAAGGAAAATTCACAGTCCAAGAGGAAACGATCGATGATGCTCTGGCTGCAGTCAATCTGCTCCGCAGAGTCGAAGGAATCGATGAGCAAAAAATATGCGTCCTCGGCCACAGTCTTGGGGGGATGCTTGTTCCGAGAATCGGAATGCTTGATATGAAAATCGCAGGTTTTATCATCATGGCAGGAACGACCAGGCCTGTGGAAGAAGTGATGCTTGAACAGGTGAATACCATCATATCGAATGACGGAAAGATCACTGAAAACGAAAAAACCAGGTTGAGTGAGATTGAAAAAGCAGTGGAGAAAGTCAAAAATCTGAAAGAATCCGCTTCCCATTCAGGTCAAGAGAACCTGCTTGGCGCTCCCCCGGAATACTGGTTGGACCTCCGACGCTATGATCCACCTCAAACGGCCCAAAAGGTGCAGCAGCCGATGCTCATCCTCCAGGGTGGACGGGATTACCAGGTCACAGAGGATGATTTTGATGGATGGAAAAACGCACTCTCCTCACGCACGAATGTCGAATTCAAATTTTATCCCAAGCTCAATCACCTCTTTATTGAGGGAAAAGGAAAGAGCACACCGGCTGAATATTCACAAGCGGGTCATGTGGCCAAGTATGTGATAGATGATATCGCGGCGTGGATCAAGAGCCAGATTTAGGCCAGAGATTTTAACTTTTGTTTTTCAAATCGACTCTCCGGATCACCTTCTTGATGAGAAAATCCTTTATCCTATCTGCAACTTCATGAGGCCAGGTTTTCAACATTCTGGTGAGCATACTGTTGTTCACAGTTGAAACGTCTGTGTATTTATCGTTTTCTATCAGGAATTCTCGTAATCCCTTCCACTTTTCCTGATTGTCCTTTCGGGTCGGCGCGCCAAGCTCTTCTTTAATTGTGATGACCAGCTGCTTGTCTGGCCCGTCAATGACCTGGCTGTTCTCTCTTTCAGCGAACTCGATAGCCGCTTCTGCGATTTTTTCCTGCTCCTGCTCGATCTCGGATATTTTGTCCTTTAACTTCTTTTTATCTTCCTCTAACTTTGAATAAGCTGCGACCAGTTTCACACCTGGATCTTTTCTGTACTTGTTTTCCTCCATTTTCTCTACTTTTTTGGGGTGCTTCCACAACGGACAGATTTCCTGGAAATCGCACCAATCACAGAGCGCGCTTTTAAACGGAGAGAATTCCTCACAAGATTCGATAGCTTTTATCTTCTCAATGACTGCATCCTGAATTTCCATAAGCTGCTTCTTGGTCCTGGAGGACTCGATCTGCTTGTTGAATAAAAGAAAATGCCAGATAAGTCTTGCCTTCTCAGCCTCTGTCCATTTGCTCATCAGTGCAAGCTGATAAAGCGGCAGTTGAAAATCATTGTCGGCTTGCTCCTGGGTCATCAATGAGCTTGAAGTTTTGTAATCATGAATCTCGAATGTCTTTTCTTTGTCATTCCAGTCTAGGCGGTCGAGTATGCCCACGAATCTGTATTCCTTCTCACCTCTTATGAGGTTGAAATAAATGGATTCTTCAGTCTTCACAATTTTAGTCCTGTCAAAGGGCTGGTATTCATCGTAATAATCGATCAGGCTTTTTTTGCCTTTCTGAAAATATTCTTCTGCGGAGAGCTCGTCTTTAACGATCTTGACGGCATCACTGAAATCTTTTTTCCACAATTCTTCATATTTTGAGAGAAGCCACTCTTTTGGCTTGACACTTTTGTTTTTGACAAAGCCATACAGTTCTTTCAATGCTTCATGGACTTTTGTCCCCAAAAAAGCCTCGATGGTTTCGACTTTAAGAGGGATCCTGTCGATGTATCTGTATTTATACTGGAGTTTGCATTTTTCAAAACTTTCGATTCGACTGTTTGAATATATTTTTCCCATGATAGGTCTCCCTTCTTTTCCTATTCGAACAAAGATGAATCATATGTTGCATCTATCATATACAACTCATTAACCGATTGAAAATTCTCACAAGTTTATCAGAAACACGGATTCAGTAATATTATAAACCTTTTGGTTGTTCTGACAATCCTATAGGGCATGGTCAATAAGGGAAGAGTCAGAGATAAGGAGGGAACGAGATGAATAGATTAAATAAAGAGGTTCTCTTCCATTTAGTGTGGGTAATAGGCAAATTAGATAACTTCGAAGAGCATTCTGGGATGGATGAAGCGACATCGGAAGATTTAGCCTTCTCGAGTCGACCTCGAGGGAACCCGACGGAGTCGGGCCCGAGGACTGTGTGAGCACGATATAATACATCGGGCGGTGCTAAGTATGATTGGGGAATATCCGGGCGTAAGATTTGATGAACACGCGGAGTTCCGCAGGGCCGAGAAGGTTGATGAGGGAATGGCGTGAAAAATCTGACTGGAGCAAGGACATCCCTGAATGCTATTTAATCATTTACCCACACTAAATGGAAGAGAACCAATAAAGATTAGGCGCCGTTATTTTCCACCGTTCCATCTACGAGATGGATGACTCTCTGGGCTCGTTCGGAAATATAGGGATTGTGAGTGATGACCACGAGGGTGTGGCCTTGTTTCCAGAGGTCTTCAAATATGGCCAGAATTTCGTCTCCGGATCGAGTATCCAGGTTTCCAGTCGGTTCGTCAGCCAGGATCAACCTGGGATTGTTGGCCAGAGACCTGGCTATGGCCACCCTCTGCATTTCTCCTCCGGATAATTCGCTGGGTTTGTGATGGGCTCTCCCCTTCAGGCCAACCTTATCGAGAAGTTCTATCGCTCGAGATTTCCTCGACCTGGCCTTCATTCCCATGAATATCATCGGAATCTCCACATTCTCAAAGGCGGTTGCATAAGGAAGCAGATTGAAATTCTGGAAGACAAACCCGATCTTTTTGTTCCTGATTTCTGCCAGTTTATTATGATTAAAAGCCGCGACCGGCTCTCCTTCAAAATAATATTCTCCTGAACTCGGTACATCCAAACATCCCATGATGTTCATCAGTGTGGACTTGCCAGAGCCCGATGGGCCAACCAGCCCGACGAACTCATTCTCCTTGACCTCCAGGTCGATATTCTTGAGAGCAGCAACCTGGGCAGCTCCTGTCCCGTATAGTTTCTTAATCTTATCCATCTTTATCATAGTCAAACTCCTAGGTTCTTTTTTAAATAATTTGGGTAAAATGCACGGGAATGGATGAAGCGACCTTGAAGATTTAGCCTTACTCGAACTCCTTGGAGGGGGAACAGCTCCGCTTTCCCCCTTCCAACGCTCGCCTGCTTTTTCACGGCTCACTGCCTCCCCTTCTCGGACTCCTTAACTCGTCCTGCGACCAAGGGGACATATCCCCTTGGACCCCCCAACATCGTTTCTTCGCAACGATGTTGTCCTTCGAGGGAAGCCGATGGAATCGGCCGCCGAGTATGTTTGAGGAAGCTCTGGACAGTGGCCCAGAAAACACGCCTCTTTTGCCCCAGCGAGGCAAAAGAAGCTCGGTTTCAGGCTCCGCTCTCCTCACCTCTTCGGTGAGGAACCATGCCCGCTCCGCCTTCAAACGGTTTTCTCCCCACTGCCCTTCGCTTTTATACCGAGAAGGATGGAGAGGGAATGGCGTGAAAAATCTGAAGGGAGCGGAGCTATTTCCGTGTATTGTCATCATATTATTCGTACCTCAAAGCTTCCACAGGCTTGGCCGAGGCGGCTTTCCGTGCCGGAAAGATTCCAGCCAGAAATCCGATGATGCTCAATATGAAGGCAGTCAAAAGCATAATCTTGAAAGAAATCACAGGATGGGCCAGGATATCCGCCACGTCCCCTTCTAAAGGAAGAACACGAGTGGCTTCCACTATGATAAAAGAAAACAAAATCCCAGCCCCTCCTCCGATAAAGGAAATCATCAGCGCCTCGGAAATGAACTGAAGAAGAACATGTCTTCTTTTGGCACCGAGGGCCATCTTTATCCCGATCTCTTTGGTTCTCTTTTTCGCGGAGACATACATGATGTTGGCCACGCCCACACCCGCAACAATCAAAGTCAGGCCACCGATGACTCCCATGAAAATTTCCAATCCGAGAAAAATATTCTTCATCAGCTTTTCTTCTTCAACCATATCCCAGATTTCAAGAGCCTGTTTATCCGTCGGGTCGAATTTGTATTTCTGGGATAATACTCCATAGACCTCATTCTTGACTGTCTCAGCCTGTGACATGTCCTCAGGTCGATAGATCAAACGGTGCAGGTATTTATCCCCGTAAATCGTTTTGAAGGCCGAGTAAGGGATAGCCGCTTTATCCACATCGGCACCGTTATACATGCTGTTCTGCATCTTATCCACCATGACTCCGACAACTAAGAAAGGAATGCGGTTGATCAATACGGTTTTACCGACAGCCTCATCTTCTCCGAACAGTCTCTTCTTCAGCTCTGTACCCAAAAAGACAACTCTTTTCTTGTTTGATATATCCAGGTCATTGATGAAGCGGCTGTTTCTATCAGGATTATAGCCTCTCAATTCCTCAAAATCAGGATAGACTCCGATAACTCTTTCCGAAAGGCTTTTTCGACCATAAGTCATATTGTTCCTGGAACGGTCGTTCTCCGGGCTGATGAGCTCGATTCCGGAAACCCTGTTCCGAAGGAGGTCCACATCATCTAGTTGAAGCCTGATGACGCGTCCCTTCCCTAAGCCTCTATAGGGCTTCGATGTCTGTCCGGCGTAAACGATGCATATTCCATCTCCCAGGCCGTGCATGGCTTTGATCATCTGTCTCTTCAGCCCTTCACCGAAAGCCAGGAGGATGACTATGGAAAAAGTACCCCAGGCCAAAGCCAGGATTGTCAGCGTGATTTTTTTCTTTTGACCCTTCAATTCTCTGTAGAACAGCCGAAAGAGATAGATTAATTTCATTCTTAACTCCTATGACCTGAGCGCTTCCACTGGGTGCAGGTTTGAAGCCCGGCGAGCCGGCCCCCACCCTGAGAGCAAGCCGATGATACCTAATAGAGTCACTGTAACAAGGCCGACGGCGAAGGAAAAAGTCGGCTTTCCGATGAATTCCTCAATGCTGGTTGCCGGGAATAAAGAAATAAGCGCATAGGAAAAAGTTATTCCCAAGGCTCCCCCAACCAGTGTTATCAACAGGGTCTCGAACAAAAACTGCACCAGGATGAATCTTTTCTTGGCACCCAAGGCCATTTTGAGCCCGATTTCTCTCGTTCTTTCCTCGACGACGACGTTCATGATGTTCGAGACGCCGATGCTTCCCACGATCAGCGTAAAGGCCCCGACAATCCCCAGGAAAACATTGAATCCGATCATGATCGAATTGGTGATTTTTTCCCCTTCCATCGTATCCCAGATGGAGAGTGCCTCTGTATCCTCAGGATGAAACCTGTATTTTTTGCCGAGAACCTGAAGGATACGCTCCTGGATAACCTCATTCTTGAATGGGTCATAGGCCTGGACTACAAAGTTGCTGATGTATTTATGGCCGAAGAACGGAGCAAAAGTCGTGGCTGGGATGAATGCGGCGTACTCATCTCGAGTGTTGTAGGATGAATTCTGGGTCTTCTTTATCAGGACACCGATGACTTGAAAAGGAACACCGTTGACATGCACATACCTTCCCACGGCCTCCTCATCCTTAAAAAGCTCCTCCTTTATGCTGAAGCCGATAAATATGACCCTTCTTTTCTGATCTATATCCGTATCGTTGATGAACCGGCCCCCTCTCTGAGGGATGACGTTCCTCATGTCTGAATAAAAAGGATAGATGCCTTTCATCACGCAAGAATACGCATTCTTCCCGTATTTCAGATTGACCCCCCATCCGGTATATTCGGGACAGGAATATTTGATTTGGGGTATTTCCTGCTTGACGATAAAAGCGTCTTCCTCTCTAAACCGGAGCGGCCTGCCCTTACTCAATCCTTCATAGGCGACGCTTGTTCGACCCGGCCAGATGATCATGATTCCCTCTCCCAGCCCATGCATGCTCTTGTCCATCTGCTTTTCCATGCCCACACCGAATGCCAAAAGCAAGACGACAGAGATGGTTCCCCAGGTGATTCCAAAAATCGTCAGGAAAGTCCTCATTTTCTGAGAACGCATATCCCTTATGAATTGAGAGAGAAACATGAATGACTTCATTGTGGTCCTCTCAGTGGGCTAAGTTGAGTCCGTTTTTTCAGCCTGAAAAACATTGATCCCTATTCCCTCGCTAAGAGTGAGAGCTATTCAATTTCCTTTGGCGGCCTCTCGACGACTTCCTCCCCTTCTGCCAGCCCTTCTTTTATCTCCACGTTAATCCCATCGCTTAACCCGATCCCCACTTCTCTTTTTATGATTTCCCCATTGTCACCCATGACTTCAACGTAGGCTTTCTCTTCATTAAACTCCACCAGTCTTTCAGGAATGAAAAGAGTATTCTCGGCTTTGTTGATGACCAGCTCTGCGTTGGTGGAATATCCAGCTCTGATCATCTTCTTTCCTCTTTGAGTGATTTCGATTTCCACATCAAAGAGAGTGGCATTCTCTTGCTGTTTCGCTTTGGGAGAAATCTTCGTCAGGGTTCCAAAAATCTTCTCGTCTGGAATCGCGCCGATCTTCAGTTCAGCTGTCATTCCTTCTTCAAGCTTTCCCACATCGATCTCATCGACCGTCCCTTTAAAAATCAGACTGCTCATATCTGCCAGGAGAAGAAGCTCCGTGCCAGCCTGGTAAGAAGTCAACGGGACAACAGGATCACCCTCGTTGACCCTTCTCTCGAGGATGGTTCCTTCAACCGGGGATTTTATGACTGTATCCACTTGCAGGTCAGCGATCGTTGTCTTGCCTTCCTCGATCAAAGCCAACCTTTCCAGGGCAATTTTCACTCTCAGTCGGAGCTGTTTGAACTCGTTTTCAGTCGCATCAAAATCTTGCTGGGAAACCAGATTATCATTGAGCAATTTCTTCATCCGGTTGTATTCGTTCTCGGCCCTCTCAAGGTTCACTCCCGCCATTTCCACATTCCTCTTGGCTTCTGCAAACTCAAGCGGCGTCGGATCAGGTTTAATCTCCAGTAGCGGCTCTCCAATCTTCACTACATCACCGACTTCCACAAAGACAGTCTTGACAATTCCTGATATTTTCGACTTGACCGCGATCTCCTTTTTCGGTTCGATCCGGCCGATGGCCAGAGCGTTTTCCACTATATCTCCTCTCTGGACCTTGATCATCTTGATCCCATTGTCATTTCCATTCGAGGAATTCTTTGCCTTCAAGAAGATGACAGCCGCAATAATAACGACGATGAGTACTGGGATGAATATTTTTTTAAACATGGACTCCTCCTGTCCTTATCATATCAATAGGTTATACGTACGAAATGTCATTTATGTTCCCCTTAGTCAGAAAAAACAATTGAGGGATGCTATAAAAAAATTGGGATTTGTTTCAGTGAGATTACTTTAAATCAAATGACACATTCTTTATCTGGAAAACTTCGACTGATCGACTTCTATTTCTTCTCCTTCTTTTTTTCCTCTTCTTTTTTCCAGTGATCCAAACATCCGATATCACAGAAATGGAGCACGTATTCCTGCCCTTCTGAATGAAGCGCGGCTGCTTTCGGGATCTCCTTTTTACAGATATGGCAGGCAATTTTTTCTTCGTCTTTCATTTATTTTCCTTTCTTTGAATATTATCCTGAAAATTCGGATTATTTATCGTTTTTGAGCTTAAAAAATAACCAGTTTTTATCGTCCGGATTTTTTGGTTTAAGCTTGATCAGAGCATGTTTTCCCTTTAATTTCTTTCCCTTTATCTCGATGACTCTCTTTGCCGGGTCAGCTTCAAGAGGAAGATAATCGCCCCTATCCCAGGTCTCGACCTTCCCGGCTCCGTACTCGCCCTCCGGGATGATCCCTTCAAAATCCTCATATCCCAACGGATGGTCCTCTGTCTGGACAGCCAGTCTTCTGATTCCTACTTCCTCAGGAGGCGATTTAGGGATGGCCCAGCTTTTCAAGACTCCCTCTTCCTCGAGGCGTAAATCATAATGGAGATGAGAGGCTTTGTGCCGCTGGATGACATAAATCAGTTCATCTGATTTTTTCTTGGACTCTGGAGGCTCCTGAGTCTTGCTGAAATCTCTTTTCTTCTTATATTCTTTTAAACTCATCTTTCGAACGGAAATTTTGAATGACGGATAAAAGTTTTAGGACTAATGTTTATTTATAACATCCGAACAGGAAATATTCAAGGTTGCCTTGGGATTACGTCTGAACACTTAACATTTCTTCATAAGGATTGTGGGGTTGTAATCATGTCTTAACATTTGACATTTATTGCTACTTTGGTTTTTCAATGCTTCATAACCTATGAAAATAATTGTATTTTCCACTAAGGTCCAATTAAAAAAGGACGAATGCTCAGACCTGCCCCCTTCAATTCTATCAATATTGAGAAATGTTAAATGTTAAGACGCGACCCCTTGAAATTGAGAAATGTTAAATGTTAAGACACGACCCCTTGAAATTGAAAAGGTTTGAATCTGTACTTGTCTTCAACTTTTTCAACTTGGCCGAAAAAATGATCAGGATCATGATTGAAGCCGAGTATCCAGTCTTCTTTTATCGCCTGGTCAAAGACTTTCTTTTTGTTCTCCAGAGTTTCCTGGGGAAACAGGTCGTAACTCATGACATAGGAAAGTCCGATATGCCCTGTTGTGGGCACAAGATCACCCAAAAAAAAGAAGGTTTTTCCTGAGGATTGAACTTTCACACATTGATGGCTGGATGTGTGTCCGGGTATCCGGACAGTCTCAACTCCTTGTGTGATTTCCGTGTTTCCATCCACCAGATGGAGCTGTCCGTGTTTCTTCAGGGGCAGGAAGTTCTGTTTGAGATAACTGGGCCTGTCTCTTTCGGTCGGAGCGAGAGCGTATTCCCATTCTTCCTTCTGGATGATGTATTTGGCTTTGGGAAAGGTCGGCACTATTTCTCCCTTCTCGTTCGTGTACGTGTTCCCCCCGCAGTGGTCGAAATGGAGGTGAGTGTTGATCACGATGTCGATATCCCCGGCTTGAAATCCGAGTCTCTGGAGTGAGCCCACGAGTCCGGGCTCCCTCTCTACGGAATAATATTTGAAGATCTTCTGATCGAGATCACTTCCGATACCAGTCTCAATCAGGATAAGAAAATCTGATTTTTTGATCAGGAATGAATTCAGAGCGAGTCTTATCCGGTTTTGATCATCGGACGGGAATTTTTTCTCCCATAAAGGCTTGGGAACCACTCCGAACATCGCCCCCCCGTCCAGGCGAAAAAAACCGTCTCTCAGGCCGTGTATCTCAAACTGCCCGAAGGCAAGCTTATCGATTGTCATTTAAGAAGTTTGTCGAGATCGTAGACCAGGTCATCACGCGTGTACCCAGCCAACTCGATATTTCCCGTATCCATACGGATGGCATCTTCAGGACAAGCTTCCACACAGAATCCACAGAAACAGCAACGGCCAATATCTATGATGAATTTGGACGGGTATTTCTGCATCTCCAGATTGGGATCCTCTGCAGCTTCGACGTATATGCATTCAGAAGGGCAAACTGTGGCGCACAGCATGCAGGCCACACATCTTGGCTTACCATCCTTATTGGGGACCAGTCTGTGCAGGCTTCTGTGCCTGGCAGCAATTTCTTTCTTCTGCTCTGGGAACTGGATGGTCACAGCTCCCTTTCTCTTCGTCTTTATCCCGAATACTTTTAAGATGTGAAAGAACATATTCACGAAGAAATGACGAGATGTGATCAGAATTCCTCTGATAATCTCGACGAAATATCCCAGAGCTTTTATCATCGTATTATACTCATCACAATGCCTGTTCCGATAATATTCACCAGGCTTAACGGAATCAACAATTTCCAGCCAAAATCCATCAGCTGGTCGTAACGGAATCTTGGGTATGTCCAGCGTATCAAAATCTGAAGCCAGCAGAAGAAGAAGACTTTTATGTTAAATACGGCCACATGAAAAACAGTGACGACCCAGGGCGCCATGAGCCACTCCCCTCCCCAAGGCCAATGGAACCCATCCGCAGCCAGCCAGGGAACCTGCCATCCTCCGAAGAAGAGAGTGGTGAGCAGAGTCGAGACAATAATGATTTCCATGAAATCCGTCATCATGAAGAGGCCCCATTTCAAACCCCCGTATTCGGTAAAAAAACCGATGATCTCAGATTCTGCTTCCGGAAGGTCGAAAGGCGCTCTCTTTGTTTCCGCAAGAGCGGCGAATAAAAACACGATGAAACCGAGTGGCTGAAGGAATATCCCCCATTTGGGGAGGAATCCAAAAAGCAGCTCTCCTTGGAGTTGAACAAGGCTGGAGAGTTTCAGGGAAGGATAGACCATGATCAATCCGATGAGAGAAAGTCCCAGGGCCACTTCATAGGATATGAGCTGGGCCGCTCCCCTTAATCCGCCGACAAGAGTATACCTGTTGTTGGAGGACCAGCCGCTGAGAATGATCCCGTAAATTCCCAGAGACAGCATGGCCAGGATAAACAGAAGCCCGACATTAAAGTCCAATATCTGGAGAGATATGGTCCGTTCACCAATCCTGATGGAATCTCCAAATGGAATAGCGGATATGGTGATGGCCACAAAAAAGAAAGAAATAAAGGGCGCTATAGTGTGGAGAAATTTCCGAGAGAAAGCGGGCACAAAGTCTTCTTTGAATATCATCTTTATCGCATCAGCAAACGGCTGGAAAAGCCCGATAATACGAATTCCGAAAATCGAGGCCCTGTTCGCTCCGATTCTATCCTGGATAACTGCGCTCTCTTTTCTCTCCAGCCAGGTTAAATAGAGTGTAAGAAGGAGAAACCAGGCCAACGCGCACACAATCTTGATGAATACAATCAATGCTTCAATCACTTTTCTTCTCTAAAAAAGGGGATTTCCTCTTTCATTTTGTTCGATACTGCCTCAGGAGTCTTAAATTCTTTGTAAAAGGAAGAATTGATTCCCAACGTTTGGCCCAAATCCGTGAGTATCTGCCACTCGGAGTGGCAGTCATCCGGAGGTTCGAAAACCGGTGCAAATTTTTGGACTTTTCCGTCTACATTTGTCAGGGATCCTCCCTTTTCCGCGATCAAAGCTGTCGGGAAGACAATATCGAACAAAGAATTTAACTCATTCACATGGGAAGTGAAGAAAATTTTAGTCTCTGTGTTTTTCAGGGCATCCTTAAACTCTGGCGAACCGAAATGCCCTGAAATGAATGAGCCAAACACAAGTAGTAAGTCTGCCTTTGCTGCCAGAGCCTTCAAGGACGCGGGCTTGATATCGAAACCGATCTCCTGCGCTCCTCTTCTGTTCGGGCTTCGCTCCGGAGTGAGCAAAAAGTCATCTGATTCACCCTGGGGAGGATCGACAAAGAAGATCTTCTCCACATGGAGATCTTCCCTGAATATTTTGTGGAACAGGAAAAGCTCTTCATTAGAAAGCCACGTGTTCAGGACTAACGCCATCTGGGACATCTTCCCCGTAGAATTCAGCGTGTTCAGCTTCTCAGCGACAAAAGCCCTGACGCTTTCCCAGGTTGGCTCTATACTCATTTTCTTATTTGTTAAAGCGATTTTCTCTTGCCGGTTTTCATTCAAGTAAGAATACCCGTAACGACCCAGGTCACAGATCCAGAAGCCGTTCACTTCTTGATTTTCACGGGAATTAATTCGATAAACTTTCTTGGGAACTTCAAAACGGTAAAAACCCGGATGGTACTCGATTGTGATGCTACATCCACGGCTGCATAACGGGCAAATCGAGTCTCCGCTTTTTAAAAACCAGCTTCGAGTCTTAAACCTGAAATCTGTATCAGTAATGGCTCCTACCGGACAGATCTGGGCTAGATTGCCTGAATAGTTGTTATCCACTGGGGCAAAATCGCAAATGTTTACTCTGGAGTGGATACCTCTTTCAAACACGCCCAGCTCCTGGGTTTTGGTTACCTCACGCAAAAACCGAACACAACGCCGGCAGAGAATGCATCTTTCCTCGTCATGGATCAGGGACTTTCCGATAGCATCCTTCTTCTCTCTCTTCTCTTTATTTTCCCTGAACTGGCTCTCAAAGAGGCCATATTCATCGTAATAATCCTGGAGCTTGCAGTTACCGGCCTTATCGCAGATGGGACAATCGAGAGGGTGTTCAGCAAGCAGGAACTCCAGAACCCCTTTCCTGGCTTCAACGACTTTTTCACACTTGGTGAAGACTTTCATTCCATCCCGGACCTGAGTCGAACAGGCCAATTCCAGCTTGGGCAATCCCTCGATTTCCACCAAACACATGCGGCAGCTTCCTTCAGGTGGAAAGGCAGAATGGTAGCACAGGTGAGGGATGGATATCCCCTCCTTTTCGGCAGCCTTGAGAATGGTGGTGCCTTCCTCAACCTCTACAGGTTTTTCATCTATGAATATCTTTACCATCTTGCTTTTTCTTTCCTGTTATTCGGCCTATAGATGAGATTCCAGCTCCTTCCTGAACTTTTTTGTTATGGAAAGGATGGGCATGGCCGCTGCATCACCCAAGGGACAGAGAGTATTCCCCAGGATGTTCGATGCCAGACGTACGATTTCATCGATGTCTTTTTTACTTCCTTTTCCTTCAATCATCCGCTTGACGATTTTATTGATCCAGGAGGTGCCGATTCGGCACGGCGTGCACTGCCCGCAGGACTCATGAGAATAGAATTTAGTAACAGTCTTTAAAACATCCAGCATGGATGTTCCGGTATCGATAACGATGATGGCGGCCGAACCCAACATCGATTCGGCATCCACCAGAGAATCAAAATCCATCGGGATGTCGATCTCGTCAGCCTTTAAAACAGGAGCAGACATTCCTCCCGGAATAACAGCTTTCAGTTTTTTGCCTTTTTTCACACCACCGGCATACTTATTTATGATGTCTTTCAGGCTTGTGCCGATAGGAAGCTCATAAATTCCAGGCTTCTCAACCATACCGCTGACGCCGAAAATTCTCGTGCCGCCGTCCTTGGGCAGCCCTTTTTTAACAAACCAATCAGCTCCGTTGAGTATGATCTGAGGGACGTTGGATATGGTTTCCACATTGTTAATGACAGTGGGACACTGGAAAAGACCTACAGAAGCGGGGAATGGAGGTTTAAGCCGCGGGTTTCCCCGTTTCCCCTCCAGTGACTCCAGGAGGGCTGTTTCTTCGCCACAGATGTAGGCTCCTGCACCACGGTGGACAAATACATCCAGGGCAAACCCACTATTCATGATGTTCTTGCCCAGAAATCCTTTATCGTACGCACCGGATATGGCCTCTTCGAGCCTGAGGGCGATGGCCTCGTATTCACCACGGATGTATATGAATGCTGTGTGAATGTCGACACAAAAGGAAGTGATGATGATCCCTTCGAGAAGCATATGGGGGTTATGGCTCATGATGTAGCGGTCTTTAAAAGTCCCAGGCTCTCCTTCATCGGCGTTAATGCACAGGTATTTAGGCTTATCCACCTTAGGAACGAATCCCCACTTGATTCCGGCGGGGAATCCAGCGCCGCCTCGACCCCTGAGATTCGCTTTCTTCACCTCTTCTAAGATCTCTTCGGGCTTCATCTGCAGGGCTTTTCCGACAGCTTCGTACCCCCCCTTCTTCACATACTCATCTATCTTGTAGAAGTTTTCCAACCCGAAGTGTTGAGTCAAGACTTGATCAGCCATTTATCTATTCCAAACCATCCAAGATCTTGTCGATCTTTTTTTTGTCCAGATTCCCGTAATAATCAAAATTAACCATCATGCAGGGAGCCTGTTCGCAGGCGCCCAGGCACTCGACCAGAGATAGAGTGAATTTTTTATCTTTTGTTGTCTGGCCTGGCTCTATCCCCAATTTTCCTTTTAAATAATCAATCAACTTCTCGGATCCGAGAAGCGTACAGCTTAAGTTGGAACAAACCTGGATGTGGTATTTGCCGATAGGCTCTCTGTTCAGCATGGTGTAGAAAGTCACAACTTCTCTGACGCGAATGGGTTTTATTCCCAGGATCTCAGCGACTAGTTTTTCTGAGTCTGGAGAGATGAAGCCAAATTCCTGCTGCGCAATATGGAGCAAAGGAAGAATGGCGGCTTCTTTCTGAGGGTAGCGGGCGACTACCTTATCGATTTTCTTTCGTGTCCTCTCAGAGAATCCAGGATTCATCTATCCATCTCTCCCCCGATCATATTAACGGAGCCGAAGGTGGGAATGACATCCGCGATATAATGTCCATGAATCATCTCTTCGAGAGAGGCCATAACATGGAAACACGGAGCTCTCACATGCAGGCGGTAGGGCTTATCCGTTCCATCTGAAACGATGTAATAGCCCAGCTCACCATTGCCGCCTTCAACCGCGAAATACACTTCTCCTTTTGGAGGCCTAATGCCATGTTCATCCATAAAGAATTTAAAATGGCTGATGAGCCCTTCTATGGAGGTGTAGGTGTCTTCTTTGGGAGGCACGACCACCTTTTTGCTCTTGGTGAGTATATCTTGATACTTGACTTTTTCCGAGCCTTCTAAATTGGGCGAAAGTATTATCTTTTTTTCTACCCTCTTATCCCTCGACGTTTTTATAGCTTCTGCAGGTTCCATCCCCTTGGCCATTGTTCCGGCTGCTGATTTAGGGATTTTCTTCATGGCCTGCTCGATGATCCGGAGACTCTGTTCCATCTCTCTCATCCGGACCATGTAGCGGTCATAATTGTCTCCTCTTTCACCAAGAGGAACCTCGAAATCCATCTTATCATAGACTAAATAAGGAAACGTTTTACGGACATCAAAGTAAACTCCTGTGGAACGCAGGCAGGGCCCGGTCCATCCATAGTTGATAGCTGTCTCTGGCGAGACGACAGCGATATCTCTGGTCCGGTCCAGGAATATTTTATTTTTATCAAGGAGGCCGCTAACATCTTTTAAGACATTTCTTGTCTCAACGACCGCTTTTTTTAAAACCTCTTCATAGCCGGGATGGAGGTCTGATCGGACTCCCCCGATCCGGATGTGAGAAGTCGTCATCCGGGCGCCTGTTGTTTGCTCGATGACGTCCCAGATGAACTCACGCGCTTTCATTTTGTATAGAAGAATTGTGAAGGCTCCGCATTCCATGGCCATAGCCGCAATGCAGGTAAGATGGTCAGAGATACGGGAGAGTTCACTCAGGATGACCCGGATGTACTGCGCTTTTTCAGGGACTTCAATGCCCAGCATCTTCTCCATCGTCATCACATAGCCCAGGTTGTTGATCAACGGAGAGACATAATTCATCCGGTCTGTGTAAGGAAGGAGGTTAAAATACGTTTTGTGCTCACAGGTTTTCTCGAATCCCCTGTGCAAATACCCGACTTCCACTTCAGAATTAAGGATCCGTTCACCATCCAGCTCAACCATGATCCGGATAGTCCCGTGCATCGCTGGGTGAGAAGGGCCCATGTTGATCAAGAGGCTGTCTTTTTTCGCTTCTTTCTGGATTCTCGTCGACATTTTACTTTCTCAGCGGAATACGCGGCTGACGTTTGCGCAGCGGATAGTCCTTGCGCAGCGGATAGCCCTCGAATCCGTCATACATAAAGAGACGTCTCAAGTCCGGATGGCCGTAAAAACGAACTCCGAACATGTCATAAACCTCTCTTTCCAGCCAGTTGGCATTCTTCCAGATGGAAGCCATAGATTCGACCGAGAGGTTTTTCTCTGAAAGAGGAACTTTTATTCTCAAACGGTGTTTTTCAGTGAGAGAAAGCAGATGATAGACCATCTCGAACCGCGGCTCACGGCCAAGATAATCCACACAGGTGAGGTCGAGCAGCATTGTGTATTCATAAGGTTCCTTTCTCAGGTATTGAACAAGATTGCCAAGGAAATCCCTGTCGATAATAACAGTGTCGTCCCCGAAGTCAGACGAAGTCTCTTTGATCTTCTCAGGGAATTTCTCTTTGAGTTCCTCTACTATTTTCTTTTTTTCCATTTCCACTCTTGCTCTTGGTTTTGAATCTTTTCCTGCAGTTTGATTAAACCATCCAAAACTGTCTCTGGTCGGGGCGGGCATCCGGGAATGTAAACATCTACCGGGATAATCTGGTCAATGCCTTGAACGACAGCATAATTGTCATAAATGCCACCGCTCACAGCGCAAGTCCCAAAGGCGATGACAAATTTGGGCTCTGTCATTTGATCATAGACCGTGCGCAGAATTGGCGCCTCCTTCTGGGATATTGTCCCCACAACGAGAATCATATCGGATTGACGGGGAGAAAACCTCGTCCACCCGGCCCCAAACCGGTCTAAATCAAAATGAGCGCAGGCCGCAGACATGTATTCCATTCCACAACAGGCTGTCACAAAAGGATAATGAAAAAGGGAAAATTTCCGGGCCCATCCAAGAATATAATTGAATTTTGTAGTTATGAAGCTTCCTTCCATGTTCGTCTTTCTTTACTGCAGATTACTCAATAAGTCTCATTCCCACTGGAAAGCACCCTTTTTCCAGGCATAGACAAAACCTAAAATGATGACCGCCATATAAGCAAACATGATAATTAAACCTGTGGTCCCCATTTCTTTAAACACGAGTGCCCAGGGGAAAAAAAAGACCACTTCGATGTCGAAAAGGAGAAAAATAAAAGCAACGACATAAAACTTAATGGGCACAGGATTGATGCTCTCCTGAAGATAAGGGCTCCCACATTCAAAGGGACTTTCCTTGGCGGGATTGGTTTTTGTCGGTCCCAGGAATTTATTCATCAAGATCAAAACGACTCCCAGGAAACCAAAAACGAGGAAAACAAGGAAAAGTTCTATCATGAGCTTCTGTAAAATAAAGGCATAAATTTTATAAAATTAAATTTAAATTTGCAAACATTTTGAAAAATTTTTTTTAAATAAGGGATCAGACCTCGATTTGTAGACATTTTCGCTAGAAATTTGACTATGCGAACCATGCTTCTATCGCCGAATACAAGATGTTTAATGACGAATCCTGTCCCCTACACGTTCAGGACATGGATGGCCTGATTCTTGACTTTTAAGGCAGCTTCCATAACCGCTTCGGATAAAGTGGGGTGGATGTGGATTGAAGAAGATATCTCTTGAACTTTCAATCCCATGCTCATGGCCAGGGTGATTTCAGAGATGAATTCGCTTGCATTCGGAGCGAGAACATGAGCACCGATAACCAGGTCTCTCTCATCCGCGATTATCTTGACCATCCCCTCTTGCCTTCCCAATGTGAGCGCCCGACCGTTGGCTTGAAGAGAAAAAAGGCCTGTCTGTATCTTCATCCCCTTCTCCGCGGCTTCTTCTTCGGTCAAACCCACTGATGAAAATTCCGGGTCAGTGTACACGGCCATCGGCAAGGCCTCATAACACATCTCTTTGTTGTCTCCAGCCGCGTTCTCGACTGCAGCCAAACCTTCATGCGACGCTTTGTGCGCGAGAAGCTTCCCCCCGATTAAATCGCCTATGGCATAGACGCCTGGAATACTTGTTTCAAGCTGAGGATTGACACGGACGCATCCGTTATCATCCATTGCCAATCCCGACTCTTTTTCGCTCAATCCCTCTGAGTTGGGATTCCTACCCACGGCCAACAACACTTTTTCCGCTTCGAACTCAAAAGGAGACTGTGATTCCAGGCTTGTTCCTTTAACCAATACATTTCCATCATTGATTTGGCTGGATTCGATTTTCATCTGTGTATACACATGGAGTCCCTGAGCCTTCAGAATCCTCTCCAGGCGCTTAACTGTTTCCCTATCACTCCCGGGCAGCACAGTGGGCAGGATTTCCAGAATCGAGACCTCTGAGCCAAGCCTCTGGTAAATCGTTGCCAATTCTAACCCGATCGCGCCCGCCCCAATGACTATCATCCTTTGAGGGATGTCTTCAAGTTCAAGTGCTTCCCGAGAAGTCACAACCTCCTTTCCATTTGGTTTAAGGAATGGAAGGTCTGCCGGCCGGCTCCCTGTGGCGAGGATAATTTTCTCGGCATCAAGGACTTGCTCATCTTCTCCATCAGACATGACTGACACCTGGTTTTTTCCCTTAATGAGGCCCGTTCCATTGATTATTTCAACACCATTTTTTTGCAGGAGGAATTCTAACCCCTTGACCAGTCTTTCCACGGCTCTGCTTTTCTCCTCCTGGACTCTTTTCCAGTTGCATTTGATGTCTTCCACAGGTCCCTCAAGATTCCTGTTGGCTTTAAGGTCTTTATAGATTTTAGTCTGATGCAGAAGATATTTGGCGGGAATGCATCCATAATTCATGCATGTCCCCCCTATTTTATGCTTTTCAACCAAGAGAACCTTCTTCTTCAGCTGAGCCCCTCTGATAGCCGCAACGTATCCTCCAGGGCCACCTCCGATTATGATTAAATCCCACTTCTTATCCATTTTCCCTCTCTCTCAAAAATGCAGATTATGATCTCACTCTATTTTTATAGAAAATCTTCTGCCGAAGCAATCTATTTGATAATGTTCAGAATGAATCAAATAATCGCAAAGCACAAGGATGAAATTATTATACTTTTCTCCTTTCCCATTTTAAACTCAATTCAGGAATAAGATAATAAAAATAATTCACTCGAAATAAGGAACAGGCTACTTCGTAAAAGGGGCTGCCCTTTCAATCATTTATTCAAGGAGAAGAGGGATCGTTGTACGCACCAAGTCATCCGGCAACTCATCTTGGATGTCATTGCGAACTTGCGCGGCAATCCTACAAAAAGGATATTTGCAATCCCGTAATAATATAATTTCTCTCTATGGGATTACCACTCTGGGCTCGTAATGACAAAAATCTGAGATTGCCACGCTCTCTTCTGTCGCCCGCAATGACACTTCTGCCTCAATATCATTACCTAAAATTTGCCTTTTTGCAGAGTGCGTACGCCTGTATTTTTCTTTTCTGTTGACAGCCTGAAGCAAATCAGTCAAAAATAATGAGAATTCAAAAGAGGAGAACGAGTGCACTGAGAGAATCCTGCCCTCATAAATTCTCTGCTCTATTGGCTCTTATTATTTTTCTCTGGTCGATAGCTCCTTCCACACTGGCTGAAGATTTCGGAAGCCTCTGGGGTCTGGTTTCAGACGACAATCAAAATCCCATTCAAAATGCAAAGATCTCTCTGACTTTAAAAAATCATGATTTTAAAAAAATCTTGCTCAGTGATTCGTCCGGATTATTCAGGGTGAGCGGTCTTCCTCTTGGCTGTTACACGATTTCTTTCGAAGCGGAAGGATATCAATCCCATGTTCAGGAAGAGGTCTACCTCGAACCTTCTCAATCGCTGTATCTTAGAGCAAACCTGAGAGCCAACGAAAAAAAAGAGGCATCCTTTTCTAAGGTCCTTTATATGGATTATTCAAACAGCCTCTATCAGACCATTATCACTGAATCCCAGATTAAACAGTCCCCCACTGCGCACAATGTCTGGTCACTCATTGAAAACCAAGATTTATCCGCGACGACCAACAGAATTGACGTGGGAGGTTTGTGGGGAATCCACCCCGCACTCTTCAGCTCAAGAGGCAGCTGCTCATGGACGCAGAACATCTATCGCCTCAACGGGATGGACGTAACAGATCCGTATTGGACAGGGATGCCGCTCTTCGTCCCTGATTTCCACTCGATCCAGTTCACTCAATTGATCAATGCCGGACAGCCTCCTTCAGCCCTTTTTCCGGGTGCCGTTTTGGATATTCTGACTCATGAAGGAACAGACCGATATCGAGGAGAAATATCCGCCTTCTTCATCCACAGGAAACTTCAAAGCACAAACATATCTCCGGCCCTTGAGGCTGAGGGAGTGAATGACAGTCACTCTTTTAACCATCTCACTGAGGGCAATTTCACCTTCTCCGGCCCCCTCATTCCACGAAAACTTCATTTCTTCACATCCTTATCCGCTTTCCACGTGTCCCGGGACATCGCTGAGTTTGAGGAAGAAGATAAATCTTCGATCCAATCAGGTTTTCTCAGCTTGAATTATAGGCTTCCAGAAAGTTCCTTCCATTTTCTCTGGACAGGACAGAACGTCAGGCATGACTCTTACGGAGCCGGAAGAAATGTCCCCTTCTCGGCCACTTCAGACCGTAAAGAGATATACAATATCGTCCAGGGAATCTGGAAAACGAGGATAAAAGATATCCATTTCATCAAGGCCGGAGTATGCTTCGCCCAGGGGGATATCCGGTCTGATTATCAAGATCAAGTATCCCGCCCGCATGGAGTCGAAATCTTTAAAGACATCCAGACTGGTACGGCTCCCTTTGCAGTAAGGGACCAACGGAGTTCCTTCACTTTTCTCGGCCAGGGAGAATCCCTTGTCTCGGGCTTTCTAAAAGCTCATCATAGATTCGAATACGGATTTCAAGCCCAATACTGCCATTCTTTCTCAAGAAAAGAAACCCGGGACAATCTCCACCTTCACTTTTTCGAAGGACTGCCTCTTGAAGTGATCAGGTATAACACTCCGGTCCGGCACAGTGAATCCGCCCTTCACCTGAGCCTTTTTGCCCAAGATACTGTGACACTATCCAATCATATTTCTTTTTTCCTGGGCTGCCATCTGGCTTTGAATCACGGCTGGCTTCCTTCTCAAGCTCCTAACACTGTATTCAGCCGAGGCCCCGGAGCTCTGGAAGTCAAAAACCACATTACCTGGTTCATCCTCTCACCCCGTTTAGGCCTTATTTTTCCCTTATCCAAATCCAGGTCATCCGCCCTCAGGATGTCCATTGCTCGCTACTATTTCACTCTTCCCCTTCATTTCCTGACATATGGAAGTCCCAGCAGTCTCGGAGGCCTTGTCTATTCCTGGAATGACCTGAACGCAGACAATCAGTTTCAAGAAGGTGAAGCCGGAACACTCCTGAGACGCGAAGGGCCTTTTTTTTCCGGGATAGATCCTGATTTAAAAAGACCTTACACGAATGAATTCTCGATTTCGTTCATCCATGCTTTCGGCTCCAACTGGCACTTAACCGTGGGCGGTTTTTACAGGGAAAACAGAAACCTGATCGAGACTCTGAACACGGGAGTCCTCTTCTCTGCTTACCAGACAGTGTCATTCTTCGATATTGGCGATGACAGAGTCCCTGCCACCAGGGATGACCTCGAATTCACGGTCTACAATCAGAACATCGGAACCCTGGGCCAGGATTTCTTTCTCCTCACCAATCCGGACTCGGAGACAAGGGTATCCACATACCACGGATTTGACGTCACCCTCGTTAAAAAGTACAGTTCGAAATTCAACTTTTTTCTCTCTCTCACAGCGATCAGAGCCGTGGGAATTACAAGCCCTGGCAACACGGAATGGGAAAACGATGACGGCATCGTCGGCACTCTGTACGACAACCCCAACACTCTCATCAACGCTGAAGGAAGGTTGCGCTTTGACAGAGGCTATACAGGAAGAATCGGAGTCAATTTTATGGCTCCGTTCGGTTTAAGGGTTGGATGTGTAGTTAAATACTACGACGGCCAGCCTTTTGCACGCAAAATCATCGTGACCGGAATGAATCAGGGTTCCTTTATCATCCAGGCCCATCCCCGAGGCGTTGCCAGATACGAATACAACAGGACTGTGGATATCAGACTGGAGAAACCTCTGAATTTCGGTCAAACACGAATGAGAATAATACTGGATGTGTTCAATCTCATCAACAGGAATCTGGCCACAGAGGAAAACGAATGGACAGGGCCTGAATTTCCTCTCCGTTTTGCTACAGAAATCCAATCCCCCAGAGTCTTTCGTCTGGGTTTGGTGCTTGAGTTTTAAAAGAGCAGTGAAGCTTCGATAAAATTCACAGGGAACTTCAGATACATTTCCCTTGTCAAGAGTGAAACATTGTGTTAGATTGCCGATGAATTCTAAGTTTGGAAATCAAGAGTGGCTGCCTTTGAATGCACGAGAGATAAGATACGGAAAATTTTCGTTCAGAGCCATTTGAATAATATTTTATAGAGACATTTATTCGGCATGCACTTGAAAAGACTCACAGCCGTCTTTTTCATTTCCTTTTTTCTTTGTGTGCAGTTGTCTTTCTCTCAATCTTATTCATACTCAGACCAGGAATGCCTTTCCTGCCATGGCAAGCCTGACATTGCCCAGATTATGAGCGATGGCAAGGTTCGCTCCCTCTTTGTTGACCCGGAGGAATGGAGCCAGGACATTCACCATAAAGGCCAGTTACTCTGCGTAGACTGCCATACTCTTGCCAACCCTTACTTTCATTTTAGAGAAGGTTTTATCGATGTCGACTGTGCGCGCTGTCATCCGGAAGAAGCAGAAGAGTACCAGAAAAATATACATCTGGCCTTTGCCATCCCTTCTCCGGGAAAAGAACTTCCTCTCTGCTTTCACTGCCATACTAAACACCATGTCCTTCTCCATGACGATCCGTCGTCATCCGTTCACGAAAAAAACATCGGAGAAACATGTGGGAGCTGCCATGCTGAAGTCATGGTCAAGGGAGTGTTCTCGGGCAGCTCGCTCGGAAAAATATCCGGACACCGCAAAGGCGATATTGCTGAAAAATTCGATATGCGTGTCTGCATCAGCTGCCATTATGAAGATTCCGCCCACGGCGCCAAACGCGTCTACAAAGATTTTTGTTCCCGATGTCACGATGTCCGCTCAATGGCGAATGTCGTGATGGGACCCACACACTTGACTCTGCCCAGATTTTCCTTTCTAAATTATGCGAACAGTGCGTTAGCTCTCTCTTTTGTTATTGGAATCTTCATCTTTTTTGGTTACAGATCGCGGAAAAATATTGCCAACGGAGTCAAATCCTGGTTGGGGCAGATGAGAATAGACGATGAAGAAGAAGATATACAGAAGGAGGAAGGAAAGGAAGACAAAGAAAAGGATCTACCCGAACCTGAATCCTCTGCCGAACAGGCTCAAGAAGAAATAAAGAAAGAAGAACCGGAACAAAAACAAGAGGGTGCAGAAGGACAGGAACCAGTCAAAGAAAAGGGAGAGGGAGAACCGGCCAAAAAGGAAGATACCCCTGAAGAAGAGAAAGAAGATGCCACTCCGGCTCGAGAGGAAAAGCCGCCGCCGGAGGAAGCCGATGAGAAGGGAGAAAACCACATTCTTAAGAAAGAAGAAGAAGAACCCAATACAGAAGAGTCACTCCAGGAAGAAACCAAAGAACAAG
>Ga0209636_10000291_pt1 | contig 45644 bp, 34 predicted proteins | sample DeeMarSWOR152_54_FD_187464 | JGI IMG/M metagenome (GOLD analysis project Ga0209636, IMG submission 187464) | Marine sediment microbial communities from White Oak River estuary, North Carolina - WOR-1-52-54 (SPAdes) (version 2) | ecosystem: Environmental > Aquatic > Marine > Intertidal zone >...
TTTGCTTTGTGTCAAGAGGAAATAATTATTTTTTTATCCTCTCGATAGTATCGATCATGTTTTTTGCCTGTGGCACTTCAGGATTCTCTGGGTCCATCTCGATGAACTTGTTTAGATATTCAAGAGCTTTATCAAAGTCACCTTTGTTTATATAGGCATAGCCAAGTCTCAAGTAGGGTTTTGACCAGTCCTGTTTAATCTGGATGGCCAGCTCATAATACTTGATAGCCTCATCGATTCTTTGGTTAGAGAAAAAAACCTGTCCCACATTGTAGGCAGCCACTTCATCTTCCGGAGAAATTTCTACAGCCTGAGCGAAATGTTCCTGGCCCTTCTCAAAATCTCCTTTCTGGATGTAGAGCTCTCCGAGCCCTGTAAAAGCACGCAGGGATGTTGCAGTGTCTGCCTTATAATCGCCATGCGTCTCCAGCGTTTTATCCAGAACTAGCTTGAACTCTGCCTCAGCTCTATCCAGATTTCCTTTCTTGAGATAACAGGTTCCGATGTTGAGATGCACCTGATAAATCTCAGGGTATTTTGTTTTGAATTCATCGAACACCCCGAGCGCCTCATCATACTTTTCTTCCTCGATAAGAAGATTTCCTTTATCAAACAACTGGAATGATTCCTCGTCTGCCATGAGGGCTGCGAATCCGGTCATCTTCTTCAGGGTAAAAGTGATGGGAGGGTTTTTTGTGAGCTGGCGGATATTCATATTTATGGAAGAACTGGTGTAGCCTTTCTTGGAGGCGATTATTCTCCAATAGCCTGTTCCCATTCCAGCCACGGCAAAATGTCCTGACTCATCAGAAGAGCCTTGAAATTTTGTTTGGGTTTTCAAGCTTTCCACGAGAATCAACGCCCCTTCCACAGGCTGACCATTCTCATCCACAACGATACCGTTGATTCTTCCCTTTCCCGTTTGTTCCTGGGCAAAAGTCAGAGGCACAGTCAGTGATAAAACGAATAGGACAAGGAGGCACAAATTTAAACATTTTTTCCATAAGATATGGCTCATCACAACCTCCTATTTCACAACAAAACTGATTTTTTCCAAGCCTTCCTTTTTACTGTTTTGATCTTTTATGGAAATCTCAAGGACATATTCTCCGGGCTCCAACTTTTTTTCTTCGAAGGATAGGCCTAATGGGACACTCACAATCGGAGCTGGGACATTCTCCACTCTAGGCTCGAATTTCAACACGGTCTCTTCGCCTCGCTTATAGGTATAACTGACCTCGAATTTAAATTTTCCATCTTCACCAGGAGTCATGCCAAGGATGAAATAAAGAACATCAAGCTTTTCTTGCAGGCTGAATGCATGATCGAAGTACGGCTCGATCTCTAAAGTGGCATAATGGAAGAGGTTTTTATACAGGCTAATCGCAGAATCTGGCGATGGCATCCTCTTTAAGCTTTTAACGAAAAACAAGGGAGTAAGTCCCAGGTCTTTCTTAAAATCGGAGGGAATGGGCAGGTAAAACTCCTGAAAAATCAGGCCGATTTTGGTCATATCCAGACTGGCAGCGGCTGCACTGAGCAGGTAGCGTCCTGGGGGGAACAGCGTTCCGAAAGAATAGGCGCTTTCTTCCTCTGGATTGTAATCTTTTGATCCCACCTGGTCAGCATAAGGAAGATAGATTTCCTTGTGTAAGTCTTTAATTTGGCCATCCTCCTCCAGGGAATAAATCCTGAAGAAAAAATCAACATTGCAGGATAAAATTTGCTCTTCTTCCTGAACTTCCTTCTCTTCCTTTCCCTCCTCTTTGGCTTCCTTTTGATCCTGTACAAAAAACGGAGCCACATAGTCAAGGGATTGGTTCTTGATTTTCAAGAAGAAAACCGTGTAATAATCATTCTGATAAGGGAAATAAAGCGTTTTCACATAGGAGAGAGGGATATCCAGTCTTGGTTCACGGGCAGGAAAATTTGCCTCCATCACGCTTTCCACTTCCTTGGGGATTTTGACAAATTCTTCCTCAGCTTGCTGGGCACGACTGATCACGGGAAAAAAGAGTAAAATGAATATAAAGACCGAAAAAAATTTTTTGAATGAATTCTTCATTTCTCTTGGACAACTCCTTTCATCGAGATAAGGTCAAATTTTTAAAACAGCAAGAATCTATATTTTTAAGGGAAGAAGCTTTTTGATTTCCTGGTCTCCGCTGAGATTCTTCAAGCGAAGATGCACAGAATAGTTCCCTTTTGTCAGCCACTTCATGACTGGAATCTCCACATCCAAGAAACCTTCTTTATTTTGAATTAAGAATTCTTCGCGGAAATCTAATTTATGCTCATCCTCAAACTGCCATATGATTTTATCAGTGGGGTCCTTGATCTGGACTTCCAATGCAATGTTTGCTTTAAGCATGTCATTCTCTTCTACAAAGATTATGCTCTCATAAGGCAACACGATATGAATCAAAAGATTGCTACCTCTTTCCTTGTCTTTCGTTTTCATGAACTCCCAGGAGAAATCAAAGAGCGCTTTCTGAAGATGGAGTTTGGCTCGGGCTGACTCTTCCTTATACAATTCATGTGTATAGGCAAGATTGGGTGCAAATTGCGTCTCGATTCCCATCGTGCCGGGAAGCAGTTCGTCCATGTTGCTGATCAATCTGTAGTCGCCTGTTCCGTAAGAATCGACAAAAATAATTCTGATCACATGAGGTCTTTGCAGAGAGGAGAATAAATTGTAATAGATCCATCTTTCTGAGGGTTTTTCGCCCAAAGCTAACTGGCGGCTACTCGTCTGGTCCCTGGCATCCTCGTATGGATCAACATTCCATCCGCCCGTAGGGTTTGTCTGGCGCTCATTAGGAGGGCCGAAGAGTATGTAGATTCGTCCTCTATCCTGCAGCCATCCCGGACGGCCGCCTCCTCTAAAAATTCTGTTGGATTCTTCTATTCTCCCAAAATAAGCTTCCTTGTTTTCATTTTCTTCCGTGCCTGGTGTGGGATCTCTCCTCTTCCAGAACTCCTCGATGAATTCGGCTCGTGCTGAAGGAGGAAGCTCCAGAAACATCTTAGATTCTTCCTTTGTGATGATGTACCTGACTTTGTTAAAAAATTCCTCGCTTACAGGATCGAGCTTGCTCTCCAACCTTTTGGTGGTGCATGAGCCAAAAAGAAGAAGCAGAGAAGGAACGACTGCTAGTGCTGTTATTAGACATTTTCTCATTTGATTCCTCTAAAAAATTATTATAATTGAAATTTATCGCTTTGCCAACAAAAAAGCACGCACCAAATTACAGCCTGAACTCCATCACTTTCTTCGCCTTTTCATCCCCTGCCCTGTTTGTGACAACAGCGTGAAGGAGGTTCTTTCCCTGACGAAGCCTGTCCAATTCTTCACTCAAGACAAAAGGAATTTCTATTTTAAATTTTTTCCCTTTCTTATCTCTAAGTTCGTCATCTTTCATCGCGACCTCAAAGGCCTCTTCATATTCCCAGACGAGATTGTCTTCAAAATCTTTTAACTCCAGTCGAATATCCAAAACCGTTTTCAGCATATCCCCTTCAGCATTAAACCAGATGACTTCATAGGGAATCTCTATCTCAATCATGCCTTCTGCTCTATTCTCATCAACAATATCTTTCTTCACTCTCCAATTGAAGTCAAAAAAGCTTTCTTTTTCTCCTACTATGGTCTGCTGGGCACGATCTTGAGCTCTGCTGAATTCATGCATATACATCAGGTTCACATCTCTAAGCTCCGTCAGGTCGTAAGTGACCAGCTTATACTGTCCCGTACATGTTGAATCGACAAAGACAACCGGGAAATCTCCATAGTACCAGGTTTCCGAACAGCGGCTGTAGGGACCACTTCCCATAGGAAAAGTCATTCTCTCCCAGGGAGGGCCAAAAAGGATGTAAATCCTTCCCCTGTCTGTCAACCATCCTGGTCTTCCTTCGCTTATAAAAAGCTCATTTGCCGTTTCGATCCGGTCGAAGTACTCCATCTTGAACTCGTTCTCCTCAGTATTAGGATCTGGGTCACGAAGCTTCCAGAATTCTTCCTTGAATGCCTCTTTCTCAGAATTTGGCATTTCGAGAAAAACTTTTCTCTCTTTATTGGTGATTATATACCTGACCTTGGAGAGAAACTCAGCATTCACGGGATCCAGCTTCCTCTCCAATCTATAGAGCCGGCAGGCTGAGGAAAAAAAGATTAGAGAGGAGGAGGTAAGAAGCAAGAGAAATAAGGCTAAAAAGATTCTTGGCATGACTGATCTTTTCTTTATAATCAATGAACAAATCATTTTTTCTCCTTTATCACCTTGACACTCTTTTGGATTTCAGGTTGATCCGGGTTGATTTCCAGGGATTTCTCCCAAGCAGCCAAGGCTCCCTCCAAGCTGCCTAACTGGAAGTAGCATTCGCCTAAGGAATTCAATAGATTAACATTCAATCCATAATGGAGAAGGGCTTTGTCAAAAATATCGATAGCCTTGTCGAGCTCCCCCAAATTCTGGTAAGCCTTGCCCAGGATAAAAAACAGTTCATATTGGGGAGGCTCGGGTTGGTTTAAAAAAGGAAGCAAAACAGATTCAATTTTTTTGTACTCGGCCAAAGTCAGATAAGCCCGGGCTAAATTCAGAGCAAAATCGACGGAATTCTGGTTTTTCTGGAATGCTTTCTCTAGACTGTCCCGGGCTTCTGTAGTTTTGCCGCTGTTATAGAGCTGGGTTCCTATTATGAATGAATAAACAGGATCCTGAACTTCAGCTAAGACCTTCGAGTAAATCCATGGACGCACCACGGCTTCAGCATAGGTGACATCAAAATCCTCACTCTCAGAGAGCACCTCCCTGCCATCGACAAAAAGAGAAACCCGAATCCTGTAGTGGGCTGGCATAAATTCGCGAAGGGAGAATTGTTCCAGAATATTGGGCAAATCTGGGTATTCTGTGATTTTCTTTACAGAGGTACGAAATTCCTCTTCGTCTTTAGATAGAGTAAATCGTATCTCCCCTTTTTCTCGTAATGCTTGATTGATACCGTGAAGCTGGAAAGCTGCTACCATGGTGTCTTGCCTTACAAAGATTCTGTTCGCATGAAAATAAATTTGACTCTTCCCTATTTGAAAAGGTCTGAGCCCACCTTGTTGTTTCTCATCTTTCTTCATGTTATAGCCCAGGATGAGAGATGTCATCTGCAATGCATCCTCTTCTTGAGGAATGATGAGGGTTCGCTCTATGGACGTGAATTCTTTTGATGCTTCATTTTTAACCAGAATAGAAAGCTTGTAACTTCCTGGAATAAGAGGAAACATGTCGCGCAGACTCAGAGGCTGGCGGCTTATGCTCTTCAGTTTTTCTTCATCAAAATTGAGAGAAAAATCCTTTCCAAACTGATATATGATCTTATCCTCTAGATTCGAGACAGTTCCGTTCACTTTCAAGGTGGTGTAGTATTTATTTTCAAAAGAATCCACAGAAAGCCTTTCCGGTTCAATGGCATAGTGTACAAAATATATTCCAGAGCTGTCTTTAATCACTTTGACCGATGAATCATTCCCGATGTAATTGGTCGAATATTCCACCTCTACAATATCTTTATACTCGAGAAACTTTTGGGCATATCTGTCTTTTATCTCTCTAACTGGAACTGTTTCCACTCTCTGGATCAATATATCCGAAGACAAGGATGGACGACCCGTGATAGCATTTCCCTCCCCAGGAATGAGAGAAAGAGAGACCTCCGCCAAATCAGGTTCAAACTCTCTGAGCTGCTGATAGGCTGCTAAATAATCCATGGGATCTCCATAATAGCTCGTTAACAAAGCCTGGGGCCCATCTCTAGCAGGACTGTAAAGTCTGTATTCTCCTGTGAAACTTTCCTGATAAAAAACAAGATTAAAACCAGGAGGGAGACCGAGATGTGTCTTGCCTTGGTAAAACCAGACCTCAGTCGGGTAGGTCTGGGTTTTTCCCTCAAACCTTTGAGTGTCATTCGGCTCGCCCAGGATGATATACGTGCGTCCACGATCGGTTCTCCATCCTGGCTTTGGCGTTCCTCGGCCAAAAAAGTGGTCCACATAATTTAAACGGCGGTAATGCTCCTTTTTGGATTCACCTTTAGGAGTGCTATGAAGTATATCCCGTTGACTCCAGAATGCCTCTATGAATAAGTCTCTCTCTCTGTCTGTTTGAAGTTTCAAAAAAACTTCCTTTTCCCTGGGTGTAATAATATAAACGACTTCTTCGTTTAACCACTTTTCGTAAGCAGGGGGAAGGTTGTCAGTCTTTTCCTTTTTATCCCCGTAGAGGGCAATGGCTGCTGCGATTATCAGAACAGAAATGGTTAATTTCCTTTTCACTTGTAAAACTCCTTTACTTCGGTAATCTATGATCTCTACTATCTAAGTTAAGCTTAACAGAAAATAATTTCAAGACGGAGAAGCAGAATTTAATCAGGAAAATTCGCTGCAATTTTTATGCCAAAAATTTGCAATCTGTACATGCCATCAGAATATTTATTTTAATGATTTCAAGATCTTCTTTACCTCGGCTTCCTTCTCTCCTCCTAAATAAAGATATCTCTCGTAAGAGGATATGGCTTTGCGGAGATATTTTTCATCGTGTTCTGATTTCTCCTCGTATATCTTTCCAATCTCATAATACGGCTCAGGATCTTCCGGTTCCAGTTTGAGTGCTTTTTCAAACTCCTTGAGGGCTTTATCTTTTAAATTTCGCTCAAAATAAAGCCTTCCCAGGGATTTATGCGCACGGAAGGCGACCGGTCTATAGAGCACGATCAAAGAGACATCAAGCTGATCTTCTGAAACCTCACCTGTTTTTTCCATCCTTTTCATCTCTTCTTCATACTTGATGGCATCTTTCCATTCTTTCTCAGCATTTTCTTTGTCATCTATCGCCCAGCAGGCACATCCGAGATTATAGTGACCCATCGCGTCTCCCTGATAAATTTCAATGACTTTTCTGAATGCCAGGATTGATTTGTCAAATTCTTGTCTGTCAAAATACAGAGTTCCCAAAGTATTATAGGCATCCAAAAAATAATTTCCTTCCTTCAAAGCTACGTCAAAGGTCCATTCTGAAAGAGGAATGGCTGTTGCTTTTTGTATGCTTGCCTTCATTTTCCTCTGAATCTCTCGTCTTCTTGAAGCAGGGACTCTTCCAATAAAGTTCTTCTCTCTAAGGGCCAGGAGCGCATGTTTTTCTGCCTCTTCAAAATCATCCAGCCACGAATACACCAAACCCATGTTGAGATGTATCCCAGGAGAATGAGGATTGATTTTCAATCCATTGCGGAATCTTTTCAAACCTTCCTGAAACTTGCCCACTCTAATGTATTCAAGACCCAGATGATTGATATTTTCAAAGACAAATTCAATATCATTATGGTATTTGTATTGATATTTTCTATCCGGTTTATCGATAAACTCTCGGGATAAACTTATCCATTTGGGACACTGCTCTGATATGAGTTTCTTATCCAGGGATGTGTCGAGCTTTTTCTGACAGCAATCCAAATAGAATTTTACTTCGTCATTTTCAGGCTCTATTTCGAGAATTTTCCGAAAATATTCTGAGGCTTTTGAAACATCGTTAAAGTTATAGCTGATACATGCCAGGTTATAGAGCGCATCTTTGAAATCAGGTTTGAGTTCTGAAGCGAGTTCAAAAAATCTTATAAAACTGCGAAAGAAAAGAACATTCGATTTTGCTTTTTCGAAATACCTTAGTCCTTGAATAAAGTAAAATTCAGGTTGAGGACCGCATGCTTCATAAGCTTCGGATAAAATTCTGTGAGGGCTAGGTCCTACAAGTGTGATAGCAGGATCTAATTTTCCTTGAACCAGATCAATATCTATCAATTGCACATAGCATTTAACAGGATCATATCCTTTCTCAATAGCCTTTATGAAATAGGTTTCTGCCATGTCAAATCTTTTGTTCTCTTTGAAATACATCCCCAGAATAAAGCAGGCTAAACCGCCGATATGAGGATTTTCTTCTGTCAATCTACCAGAAAAATCTAAGCTTTCCAGAAAGTTGTTTGCTTCATTCAGTTTATTCGACTTATACAGAATGTAGGTTAAAACATCATAGGCATCGCTATTATCAGGGAACAGAGTCAGTTCTTCTTTGATATAATTCAGGGCATCATCAACCTTTTCCAATTGATAATATGCATATCCGATCTTCTTTCGAACATCCCTCTGCTGAGGATCTTTTGAGAGAACCTTCATGTAATTGATGATGGCTGACTCATACTCCATCATATCCAACATTAAATCTGCTCTATCTGCGATGTCCTCTTGTGCTAAGTGCGAGGAGAAAAAATAACTGTTTACGAAGAAAACTGCTATCCATATGAAAATGAACTGTGATGCTATTTTCCCCATCGTTCATCCTCCTATAAAAGGAGATAGTAGACTTGTATGGTAAATTGACCGCTTTACTTATTTACATTTAAATTCATCAGACTAAAGCATACGCATTAAACACTCTATCCACATTCGCTTCGGTCATTCACAATGACAATTTAAAAACATTCATGGCAGTTATATAGCGTTTATTGCATTATATTAATAACGAAGCTTAGTCAGTCTTATTTCCCTACTCATGGTAGCTCCCTCCCCAGAATCAGGGATTTCGACCGTTAAAGTATATTCGCCATAAATCACATTCCTAAGTTGGAGGTTAAACAGACCGCTCCAAACTTTTGACTTTTTATTCCACTCCTCAGCGATAAGTTCCGCAGGTATCCGCTGCGTCAGTCTCCCTTCTCCTGAAACTATAAATTTGGGGCTGACCTCAGCCTTCCCTTGGGGAAGAAAAATCTGGAGAAAAACTGTGGCATCCTGCATCCGCTGGAATCTGTTGGTTACGGTAGGAAAAAGCTTTATTTCACCATATTCGAGACTTCCGTCATCTTGAGAAAGAGAAAAGGATTTTTTCCCTTTTTTCGGGTTCGGACTTACAAATCCCAAAGTACAACTGATGATAGCGCCCTTTTTATCATCCTTAAATTCCGGGAGAGAGAGGGCCCTCTCCCAAGTCCCGATCTCCTGCATCTGCTCATCGTAAAGAGCAAAAATGACTTCATATTCTTCCTCGTTAAATTTGATCTCTGGTCCTTTGTAGTGGAAACAGAGGAAATCTGTGGTTTTCATGGCATCTATGAATGAGGAATCTATGTTAAAGGGAAGATTGATTTGCCCTCCAAAAGCCCTATTTCCTTCCGATTTATCCTTAACCCAGACATTGAGCTTAAACGTCTTAGAAGCGTATTCAATAGCTCTGTCTATAAACAGTTCCTTAGTAGGAAGAGCTATATTCATCCAAGGCACGTATGTCCTTGAATCTTTATGGAAGGGAACAAATTCGGCTTCAAAAGGCAGCTGCTTGAATAACGCAGGGTTATGAAATGCGGAAACGAGCAGCATTTTCTCTTTCTCGTTTCCAGAATAGTCTGTATAACCTTTTCTGAAACGCACCTCAACACCAGGGCGGTTAACATCGATTTTTATCTTGTGGTATTCGTTATCAGCTTCCTCTCTTTGCGGATAGAAGCTCAATTCATAATAATAATTTAAATCCGTGCTAATAACTTCATAAAATCTCTCGTATTTTTGGGCACCCTTTAGGGAGACTGCACCCGTATCTTCGGACAGCCAGGTCAAATTTTGCATACGCTTGATTTTATCATCGAGCCGGAATTCGAGGGCTGACATTTTTTCTCTGGGGCCAAACTCTGCTGTGGTGGAAATGAAATATCTTGTAAATGTATCAGGGTCCAACGAATAGATAGAAATATTCTGAGCATTGGCATAATTGATCAATTCCCGGATTATCTCTTCTCCGGTCATGAGCTTTTTCCTCTCGAGTATATTGAAGGGGTCAAATGTGCTTATGGCCCCCACATCTCTTCTCATGTCTAAGTGGGGCGACCGGGCTTTGCTAACCGTCTGATCCGGGGTGGTTTCATCCACTTTGCTGTCCAGAGTCTTTGAGGTAAGATCTGGAAAGCCGTCGCTGATAAGAAGGATTGACTTTCTCCCGGGCAGGTCTTTTATCATGTTTACAGCCGAGAAGATGCCACCTATTGTTTTTGCGAATCTTCCTTTTTGCAAAAAAAGGTACTCCTCCTCCAAAACCGGATGAAGTCTTTCATCGTATCTCTCGATCAAACCCATCTCCTCAGTTGCCTCAATCCCCACTTCCTCCCACATTTTTAAAGCATCAACGGACTTATCGAGCCAAATATTTGCAGAAGCCCTGATGACAGCCTTTCTTAAAAGTTCTTCATTCGTAGTAAAAGGCTGAAGAATTTGTAGACTCCTTTGCTCAGTTAACTGAAGAATCATGACTTCATTACCAAGTTTTGCCAGAGAAACGAGTTGGTCCACAATCTTTCTCGATCCTTCCTCGAGGTTTCTTTGCCAGGAACAGACTCCGTCAAACACAACGACAAGGTGTTTTTTGCGACCGTCTTGAGAGATCTCCTCTTCTGGCTTTTTTTCTGGGGACACTAATTTCTTCTCTTCAAAACTAATGAGCTCGAAAGAATTGATCGGAACTCTTTTTCCGTCTTCGAAGATCTCAAAATCTTCTTTCGTCAAATCCGTGACAAATTTCCCGTCTTTTGTGACGAGCACGTCCACTAGAACAAGCCGGACTTCCACTTCATGCCTTTCTTGTTGGGATTGAGCGGGCTGGCTTTCGAGTCCATGGATAAAACAAAAAAGGAACATCAAAATTAAGGAAAATAAGATCAAAAAAGTTGTTTTTCTCATGATCACCACCTCAATGTCATTTTTTTTATTATAACACTTTATAACTTTTCTTTTTTAATGCTTTCAATGATTCTTTGACTTTTGCTTCCTCTTTTCCCCCTAGATAAAGGTACTTCTCGTAATAAAAAATCGCTTCCTCGACATTTTTTTTTATTGATCTCGGATTTCTGATGATAAATCTTCCCGAGTGAGAAGGAATGCAAGGAATACCGAAATCGATCTTTTCATCTTATCCAGATATAGAACTCTGGAATATAAATTTTAATCCTATCCGCAAAGAATCTCCAGAAAGAACAATGGGTTTTTGGAATCCATAGAACTGTCCCTCTTTTTTCCTTTTAATAGATAAGCAAAGGATGTGCCAATATTTATCTGAGTATTCTACAGCCAAACGCCTTCCTTTTCTGTCCACAAATGATGACAATTGAATAAAAATAGTAGAGGAACGGCTGTGGTAGGACAAAAATGAGAGAAACTTCTTTATAGGCAGATATTCGCCGGACAATTTTAATGAAAATTTAATCTACTGACTCTTGGCTAATTGAACATCCACCCAAAAAGAATACTGTTTAGGGCCTTGTCTTGATCCTGAAGTCCGTGAAAAGCCTGAACTTCTTGCTGCCCATGAGTCAGCCGACTCCCCTCTCCTCATAGCATCGGTTCCAGGGATTTCACGTCCCTCGGCTATTGCCTTTTTCATCTCATCCGTTAAACCGCCCCATTCGAAACCGACCTTTACTGTTTTGCCAGGTTCAGTCCCTATTCCATGAGCCTGCTCTGTTATTCTCCTTAATGGAACAGCCAATTCATAAATGACCATTTTTTCTTGACTCATCGACCTGAATATGGCTACATTTGCTTCTTCGCTTTCTGCTTGTTGAGATGTAGATTCACTTTCTTTGCCAACGACTTTTATATTATGGAGAAAATAACGAGGGTTAGCCTGGATGTTGTTCTTTTCTTCTTCAGAAAGAGGTCCTTTCTGCTTTTCTAAAATTGAAATAAACATATCAGTTGAGACTTGCTTCTTCATAAATGTCAAACCATAATTTTTTTTCTTTTTTCCTTCAGTATTGAACCAGAGTGTCATTCCAGTAGCATTGATCGAACTCAAATATTTGGGGTCGTTAAAGATAAAAAGAACATAGAGATTCTCAGCATCATTCCTGAAGGCAAAGTTAACATCGACCTTTTTTTCGAAACTTAAAGCATCCTCTCCCCACTCTTCATTGGACCCATCGATTGTAAGCGGAGAGGCAACCCAATTGCAGGTAATTATCTTCTCTTTGGAAAAACCTTGTAGCGAGAGGGACAGTATGAATAAGAATAAGAGGAATGTTTTCACTCCTACCTGTTTTTTCATCATTCTTCTCCTCACAATTTTTTATCATTATATCACATTATCCTGCTTAAGAAAAAGAAGACGGACCTTGACTAAACCCGATCTTTCTCCAATAATGCCCTTGACCTTCTTCAGTGAGGTTTATAAGGAACTTGGATTCTGATGCGTAAATGGCTGTTTTTTTTGGCGGTCTTGGCTGTGGTTTATGCAATTTCCCAGATCGGCAGAAGGAAGAAAGATCGCTCCCCATTTCTTAAACGACTCAGCGAAACGGTCTCGATTGTCGTCTGGGTCTTGCTTGCGGCCTACGCTATATCTTTTCTCTACTGGCTTTACAAAGAGATTTTTAGATAGAGCACATGGCATTTCCGATGACATGTCAGCACAGAACAGATGATCGTTGGTTGATGAAATGGAGGTATGAGTAAAGCTTGAATGGATCTTTTTATTTATTATTATTGCTTTCTCTCTTAGTGGGGAGCATATGGGTCACGCTCACGACTATCTTGGCAGAGAAGTTTGGGAGCAAGATTGGAGGTTTAATAGGAATGCTGAGTATAGTCGTTTATGCGACTTCAATAAGATACTTCTATCCGCGATTTGGATTGATTGTGGGAACGGTGGGCGCTTATTTTATTGCTCTGTTGAGTGCTTATTTATCTTATGTCTTTTTCCAGAGAAGAGTGGATTAAAGTCCTTTGCTCATGGCACCAAGAAAGTCTGCGTTTGTTTTTGTCTTGGACATCTTCTCCACCAAAAGCTCCATGGCTTCCACTTCACTCAACTGACTCAGCACTTTTCGAAGTATCCAGATGCGATTCAGGTCTTTCTCTTCAATCAGCAGTTCTTCTTTTCTTGTCCCTGAACGGTTAATATCAATAGCTGGGAACAGTCTCTTATCCACCAGCCTCCTGTCCAAGTTGATTTCCATGTTTCCTGTTCCTTTGAATTCTTCGAAAATGACCTCGTCCATCCGGCTACCAGTATCGACCAAGGCTGTTGCTACGATAGTAAGGCTCCCTCCTTCTTCGATCTTTCTTGCCGATCCGAAGAATTTTTTTGGCTTATTCAGAGCATTGGCGTCGATTCCACCGGAAAGGACTTTTCCAGATGGAGGAATGATCGCATTATGCGCTCTTGCCAAACGTGTGATGCTGTCTAAGAGGATAACAACATCCCTTTTAAGTTCGACAAGACGTTTGGACTTTTCAAGCACAATGTGGGCTACTTGAGCATTTCGTGCAGGTGGTTCATCAAAAGTAGAGGCGACCACCTCTCCTTGAATGGTTCTCTGGAAATCTGTCACCTCCTCAGGCCTCTCTGCGACCAAGAGGACGATCAAAAACATTTCAGGGTGATTTTTTTCGATGGATTTGGCTATGGTTTTGAGCAGAGTCGTCTTTCCTGCTCTGGGAGGAGAAACAATCAAACCCCTCTGTCCCTTCCCGACAGGCGTGAGCATATCCATCACACGAGCATTCAGATTCTTCCCATTACCGTCTTCGAGCTTAATTTTCTCATGGGGATACAAGGGAGTAAGACCCTCAAATTGGATGTTTCTTCGGGTTTTTTGTATGACATCCGGATGGGCAAAGTTTATAGCCTCTATTTTAATCAATGCAAAATATTTCTCTCCGTTTTTAGGCGGCCGTACGATTCCGGAGATCGTATCCCCTGTGCGGAGTTGGAATTTTCTGATTTGTGAAGGAGAAACATAAATATCGTCCTGGCTCGGGAGATAGCTAAATTCAGGGGCTCTAAGAAACCCGAAACCATCATCGAGACATTCCAACACTCCTTCGGAGAAAAGCAAACCATTCTTTTTTGCCTGTGCCTCTAGGATTTTAAAAATGATGTTCTGTTTATTAGAATCCTCGATGTCTTTCTTTATCAGACCAGCGTCGGTTGAAATCTTGAAGAGTTCCTCAAGTTTTTTGTCTTCAAGTTCTGATAAGTTGTACTCTTTCATTTTTATACCTCTTTTGCGATTATTGGATTAAATGCAACTAACTTGTTTTTTTAGTGAGTTAAAGGAGGCTCTTGGGATTCTTCTCTCTCTTCCTCCTGTTTTGTCACTTTAGATTTGATTGGAACTTTTCCTTTTTTCGGAAACTCGTCGACTAAGGCAATCCGCAAAACCTGATCCATGTTATCCACGAAATGGATGGTTATATCGTCCTTTACATTTTTGGGCATATCCTTCATGTCGGGCTTATTGTCAGCAGGAAGAATAGCCACTTTTATCCCTTCCCTATGGGCTGCCAAGAGTTTTTCCTTTATGCCGCCAACAGGTAGCACCTTGCCCTTTAGGGTAATCTCTCCACTCATAGCCACTTTTTTTGTGACCGGAATTCCCGTTAGGAGTGAAATGATTGAAGTGGCAATGGTTATCCCTGCCGAAGGCCCTTCCTTGGGTGTGGCTCCCTCAGGCACATGGATATGGATATCGAAATTTTTATGCAAGTCCTTAGCAATATTCAGCTCAAACATCTTTCCACGGACATAACTGAATGCCGCTTGTGCTGATTCCTGCATGATTTCTCCAAGCTGACCGGTTAACATGAAGTTGCCCTTCCCATGAACTTTAGTGACTTCGAAAGTGAGGAGCTCACCACCAAATTCTGTCCAGGCCATGCCCACAGCTGCACCCACTTCATCTTTCTTATCTATCTCTGAGCGTCGGTACCGTGGGATGCCCAAATACTGCTCTAGTTTCTTGGGTGTCACCGTTTCTTTGTAGTCTTTTCCCTTGGATACGACTTTCTTTACTACTTTCCGACATATGGATGTTATCTCGCGCTCTAGACTCCTGACTCCTGCCTCTCTTGTGTATTCACGGATGAGTTTCTTCAAAGCTTTATCAGTGATCCTGATTGTTTGGTCCTTAAGCCCATGGATCTTTTTCTGTTTGGGAAGAAGAAAGTGCTTGGCGATCTGAAGTTTCTCATCTTCTGTGTATCCGGGAATCCTTACGATCTCCATCCTATCTTGCAGCGGCGCAGGAATGGGTTCTTGCATATTGGCAGTAACGATAAACATGACTTGGGAGAGATCGAAATCTGTATCTATGTAATGATCCAGGAAGGTGCTGTTTTGTTCTGGATCCAGGACTTCCATCAAGGCCGAGGCTGGATCTCCCCTAAAATCCACGCTCATCTTATCCACCTCGTCCAGAAGAAAGACGGGATTTTTCGTTCCGGCCCTTTTAATCATCTGGATGATTCTTCCTGGATAGGCGCCGATGTATGTGCGCCGATGCCCCCTTACTTCCGCCTCATCTCTGACTCCTCCCAAGGAAAGACGGACGAATTTTCTTCCCGTTGCTCGCGCGATAGATTTGCCGAGGGAGCTTTTCCCAACGCCAGGAGGTCCTATCAAACCCAAGATAACGCCCTTAGGATTTTTAACGAGTTGCCGAATGGAAAGATATTCTAATATTCTTTCCTTAACTTTAGTTAATCCATAATGATCTTCGTCTAAAATCTTTTCTGCCTCTTTGATATCTCTCTTTTCCCTCGATTTTTTATTCCAGGGTAACGATATGAGCCAATCCAGGTAATTCCGACACACTGTAGCTTCTGCTGACATCGGAGGCATCGCTTCCAGCCGCTCTATTTCTTTGAGGGACTTTTCTTCCGCATCCTTAGGCATCTGAGCCTGTTCCACTTTTTTCCGCAATTCTTCGATCTCATTCGGTTGGTCTTCTTTCCGGACATTTAACCCAGGAGGAAAAATTTTCTGTTGAGGATCCTTGTAGGAAAATTTCCGCCGGCTTGATCGTTTTCCTTCTTTGCTCAGCTTAGAATGGATTTTGAGAAGTTCGTTTTCTAGAACATAGCTCAATCTGCGCATCCGCTCTGAACTATTCGTTGTCTCGAGAAGATTTTGTTTCTCATCCAAAGGTAAATACATATGAGAGGCTATGATATCAGATATTCTTTCTGGGCTATTATCCCTCAAAGCTGGAATGATGGATTCGAAATTTGCGTTCTGGCTGAGTTTCAGGTAGTCCTCGAAGAGGATCAAGACCCTTTTAAGAGTCTCTCTAGTCTCAGCGGTATCGCTTTCGATTTCCTTAACTTCTTTCACCAAAACTTGATAGAAGGGATAAGTGCTCAAATATTCGATGATTCTGGCTCTTCTTTTGCCTTCGACGATAACTTTGAGGTTGTTATCATCCATTTTGATGGCTCGGATAATCTTTGTGACGACTCCCATGGAATGGATGTCTCGCTGGTGGGGATTGTCCAAGGATGGATCTATTTGTGAGGATAGAAAAAGCATCTTATCTTTTTCTGTGGCTCTCTCCAGGGCCTGGATCGAGGAAGATCGGCCTATGATAAAAGGAACAAGCGTGGATGGAAAAATGACGAGATCCCTTAAAGGAATCAACGGGATATTGTAGATAATTTCAGAATTACTTGTGGTATCCATAGTCTACTCCAGCAGCCTCACCATTTTATTGGTGATCTTCAGTGATTTTTCTCTCTTTGAATACGAAAGAAGAAACATCAAGCGTTCCATTGATGAATTCTTACATGACACCTTTTAGTTCAAAAGATTTTATTCTTTCCTTCTTTATCTATGATGAAGGGGATTAAGATCATGAGGACTAGTTATTCTATTATAGCGGATTCGGCCAAAAAGTCAACCGTCTTCTTGAGGAGAAGGTTATTTCTTAGCTCCTCTCTTTTACCTTCTTTGTTGATACTCTCTACGACTCTTGACAGAGGAACAGCATGAGATTTAGCTATGGCATTCATTTCCTCTGTCATTTCTTTCTCGGAGACACTCAATCCTTCTGCCTCGGCAATCTTGTTAAGGATCAAGTGATTTTTAATATTCTGAACCGCCCTTTCTCGGGCATCCTTTTTTAAGGATTCCAGACCATCCTTTGATAAATCCTGTTGAGGCAGGGCTGAAAGATGACGATTCAACTGTGCAACAGACTCTTGTTCCACAACTGTCTCTGGCAGTTCTAGCAGCATTTTCTCTGATATATTTTTTACGATGTCCTCGGCCATTTCTCTCTTCTGTGCGTTTTTTTTCGATTCAAGAAGTTGTTCCTTTAATTTAGTCTTCAAATCCTTCAGATTTTTGTAATTTCCGAGATCTTTTGCAAAGTCGTCATCGATTTCTGGTAACTTTTTTTCCTTTATGGACTCAACTTTTAGATCATAGTCGAATTCTCGTCCTGCAAGCTTTTTATTCTGATGATCCTTTTTATAACGGATAGTGAAGCTGCTTTGTTCCCCTTCTTTGAGACCTAATAAGTTCTGGTTCAGGATTTCATCATTTTCAGGATGACCAGCAAGGATGACAACTTTTTCTGTTGGCAGGAATCTTTTTGTCTTCGCATCTTGTCCTTTGACCTCAGCCACAACATAATCACCATCAGCCACTCCCCTGCCCTTTAGAGGGACGTATTGAGCCGACTTCATGCGAAGTTGTTCTAAAGACTCCTTGACCTCTTTTTCTGTAACCGAAGCCTTTCTCTTTTTGACTTTCATGTTTTTATATTCAGGCAGATGAATTTCGGGCCACACCTCGATTTGTGCTTTGAAGCGAAAAGGCTCCCCTTCCTTGAAATGAAGATCACTGACGATAGGTTGGCCAACAGGAACAATATTGTTATCTTTAAGCTCCTTGTTCAACGCTTTAGGAACAAGAGAGTTGATGAGCGTTTCTTCGATGTCAGGATAGTACATCCGTTTGATGATTTCTTCAGGAGCTTTCCCTGGACGAAATCCTCGTATTTTTGCTCGGGATGAATATTGAGCAATTATCCGTTTAAATTCCTCCATCGTTTCCTTTGCAGGAATTTCGATTTCGATTTCCCGCTTGCACTCACTGGTTTTTTTTATGTTATTGGACATTTTGGATGTGTTCAACCTTCTTAATTAGACCGAAAAATGGGCAGAGCGGGATTCGAACCCGCACTCCTTCAACAGGAACTAGGTCCTAAGCCTAGCGCGTATGCCAATTTCGCCACCTGCCCTTATGATATTATATGAAGATAAGATTTACCAGATCGGAATCTTGAATAGGAATCAATTTTTAGCACAAACACTGGAATTTGTCAATTTATTGACCAAACCAAAGCATCCCATTTTCCGTCCTCATCATTAGCTGTCACGGAAATGGACAGGAGGTAAATCCTTCATGACTATCAACCCGGCTTTGGATGTGACAGCTCGAGGAATCGTGTTAATGGTGACGGCCACGGTTCCGATGTCACCGTGAACGCCACCGATGATTCGTTCGTGAATGTTAGGGACACCGTCGATTACGATTTCATCGTATTCCTCATCCACGCCTGCATTGGCGTTGAACTCGAGTGTAATGGCTTTTGTGCCTTCCTTTACACCATGAGCAATACTGAGCAGCCCGATCACATCTCCGGGATTCACTCTTCCTAGACCGGTGTCTGTTTCTCTTTCGGCGATGACTGGCTCGGGTGGCAGCTCTACGGCTTCGTCAAGATTCCACCCCATACCTGCAGCGATCATGTTAATGGATTCGAGCAGACCGACATGACCGGTGATCATTTTCTTATCGATTTTGTTTCGGAAAGCCTCCTGGGAAAGACCTGTTCCTATTTTTTTCTGGAATGGTATACGCCTTTTCGAGGAATCCATCATCCTGGTAACCTTGATGGCGTCCACCTCCAAGCATGGGGCAGTTAGAATCAAAGGAAGAGTATCCATCAAAAAACCAGGATTGATTCCTGTCCCTACTACTGTGACTCCATTGTTTTTAGCCAGATTATCGATTTTTTGAGCAAGATCAGGTTCACGTATCCAGGGATAGGTCAGCTCTTCACATGTCGAGACAACATTAATGCCAGCTTTTACACACTTGGCTATCTGAGGGAATACTTCCTGGAGATGAGATGTTGTGGTCAAGATCACGGCTTGGGCATCAGCGTTGTCCAAGACATGATCGGGATCATTATTGATATTGATGCCGAGATTTCTTGGGCTGTCGAGAAGGGTCCCAAGGTCTTTAGCCACAAGCTCAGGAGCAATATCAATGGCTCCTACAATTTCAAAGCTTTTTTTATTCAAAAGAGCCTCTGTAATTTTTCGGCCCATTACACCACACCCATAAATCATGACCTTGATTCTTTCCATTAAACGAATCCTCCTCGAATGAACTTATCTAATGTTGTAAGTTTTCCATTTCTTTGCGATTCTTTCCACTGCATCCAGAGAAGCCTGAATCTCACCTTCCTTGTGGGCAGAAGATATGGCTCCATAGCCGTGGAAGATATTGAATCCTTCTTGAAGCATGGCCAGTTTGAATATCTTTTCTCGCCATTCAACGTCACAAACCTTGGGATTCCAGACTTGCTCAGGAGATGTGATCCGATCGCATTTCTCCCGGAGAAAATGGACGCCTATGACAGAGCTATTCTTGGCGATAGAATTTCCGTTTCCTGTACATCTTACGTTGAAACCGTGAATCAAAAAGATTCTTTCGATTTCTCTTCGGACTTGTTCTCCCAACCTCCCTATTTTTGGATAAATGTCCGCTTCATGGGCGATCAGGAATTTTATGAACGCGAGCCCAGCCAACATCGCAGCCGGATGAGCAGAAAAAGTCCCCCCCTCCATCTTGACTCTCTCTTCTGTTTTAGCCTCTCGATCACAAAGACTCATCACTTCTTCCTTTCCTGCAATTGCACTGATTGGCATGCCTCCTCCGATAGCTTTTCCGAACACAGAAAGGTCAGGCTGGATGCTGTATAGACTCTGAAGGGCACCCGCATGGAAGCGGAAGCCTGAAACGACTTCGTCAAGAATGAGTAAAGCTCCATATCGAGTGCAGAGCTCTTTTGCTTTTTGGAGGTATTCAGAATGTCCGAATATAAAACCGCCTGCACCGATGAATGGTTCAAGGATAAAGCATGCGATCCGGTCTCCATAGGCGATGAATTTATCTTCGAGGTCTTGAGGATCATTGAAGCGAGTCACAATGATCATCTTGTCCAATCCCCCTGGAAGTCCAGCCGATTCGACCCTGTTGAATCCCTCATCGTAGGCTGAGATGCCTTTCAAGGCATAAGGGTGGGAACCATGCCATCCGCCCCCAACTTTCATAATCAACTCTCTCTTTGTCTTCGCAATAGAGAGCATGATGGCATACATAGTGGCCAGGGTGCCGCTTGTGGTGAATCGAATCTTATCCGCTGAGATCCGACTGAGTAAAAGCTCTGCCAGCTCTGCTTGAAAAATCCCAGGAAAACCTGTAGCCAGTCCTTGTCCTTCTCTGCAGTAATCCATGAGCGCGTCGAGAACAATTTTGGGATTATGTCCCAATATGTTGGCAAAATGACCTTGCCAGAAATCGATGTAGGTATGGCCGTCCACGTCCGTGACTTTAGATCCCTGGCTACGGATGTCATAGAATGGATAGGGAGAAAAAAGCCTCAAGTTGTGGCTGCCTCCCATGATTTGGAATTCACTGGCTTTATTAAACAGCTTCTCAGATTTTTGGTGTTTATCTTTGAATTCTCTAATCAAATCTTGCAGCAGGGCTTTTGTATCCATCGTCCCTCTTCCAAAATTGGTTTATGACTATTTCCGTCAGACGGATAGTCTTGATCATGTGAATTAAGGATTTTTAAACTGGCAGATACTGTTTTGTTCTCGGTGGTTTTACTTGGCAAGTTAAAGACTGTTTTACTTGATATACTGTTTTAGTTTTTGCGCCAATTCAGGATCGACCTTGTTTAATTGATTATACACTTCCCTTGCACTGTAGTTATCGCGGAGATTTAAATAAGATATGGCCAGATTATAGTAGGCATACCCTCTGTTCGGGTTTAACTCGATGACTTTTCTGAGCGGGTCTATAGCCTCAGAGTATTTCTTTAGCTGCAGGTAAGCGATACCCAATCCAAACCACGCGTCTTCTTTATCAGGGAAAATCTCTAACATATTTTTATAAGCTTCCGCCGCTTTACTGTACTGTTTCAGTTGGGTGTAACTGTATCCAATCTGGAGATGAGCATATTCCATGCCTGGATTCTTTTCTATAACCCTGCCGAAAGCCTCTATAGCTTCATCGTATTTTTCCATTTGGACATACATAAAGCCCAAATTGTAGAGAGCCTCCGTGTCATCAGGATTGCGTTCGATCATCCTTCTTGCAATTTCTGCAGCCTTGTCCGGCATCTTGGCAGTGTTATACATCATGATGACCATGTTATAGTACCTTTTGGCATCCTCAGGGCTTAACTCGGCTAATTTTTCATAAGTGGTTGCCGCTTGGTCGATTTGTCCAGCTTTTTCATAGGCCTGGGCTAATTTGTATGTGATCGCAATGTCATCCCTGTACCCTTCCAGGGCTTTGGTAAAAGAATGTACGGCATCGGCAAACTCTTCTGTTTCCATCTGAGAGAGTCCTAGCTGATTGTATGCGTCCCATGGCCGGTTTGGACTGGTCTCAAGGTATTGCTTATAAGCCTGAACGGCTTTGTCGAATTCCCTTAATTCCTGATAAGCGGTCCCTATATGAAGATAAGCCTCTTTGTTATCCATATTAAGCTGTACAGATTTTTCCAAATGAGGTATGGCTTCTTTCCATTTCGACATCTTCAAGTTAACCAGTCCCAATCCAAAATGAGCATCGTCCCTGTTGGGGTCTAATTCGACGATTTTCTGATACGTTCTGAGAGCGGATGAATAGGCTCTTTGATGAGTGTAAACGGAAGCTAGGAGCAGATGAGCATGGAGGTCATCGGGTTTGAGTTCAATGACCTTGTTCAAAAATTTCTCCGCCTTCCCTGTCTCGTTCATAGAATAAAAAATTTCCGAAGCTAAATTAGCTCCCTCATAGCTAGAGAAATAATCTTCTTTTTGCCAGTCCTTGAATTTTTTAACCGCTCTTGTCTTGGGAAGAATCTTTATGACATTTGAAGGCACAACGATCTTCCTTCCCACGTCCAGAAAAACTATCATACCAATAACCTGTCCGGTTGAATCGAACACAGGTGCTCCATTGTACTCATCAGGAATAGACAGTGTGGCTTCGATGAGTCTTTGGGATTTGAATTCATGAAAATTAAATAATTCTCCTTCAGAAACAGAGATTTCGCTAGCTTCATTTCCGCCTATGGCATAGAGCTTATTTTTCTTTTCCACTCGATCAGAATTCCCTAGTGTTAGAACTGGATCTTTGCGGTTGATCTGCACGAGGGCGATTCCGAAATTCTTGTCCACGGCCAGAATGCCATCCAATTTCACCTTTTTCCCTTTAAAATCCCTACCTTCAGCTTCTTTTGCCTGACAGACCAATCCATAGCTTGTGACGAGAATTTTCTCTCCGATGATAAAGCCTGATCCTTGGTCGATCTCTTCTTTATTCTCATCATAGGAAACAAAGGTGACGACGCCTTGTTTATAATTTTCGAAAATGTTAGTGGCTTCCTCTGATTGAGAGAAAAGCGAGGAGAAGGGAATAAGAAGCAAACCCAGAGAGAGCGCCAAGAAACTCTTTTTATTCATCATTTCTACCTCCTAAGAAAAGCTGGAGATGATCTGATCCCTTTTTCAAGGAATCTACTTTACAATTTTAAATCATCCTCTGTCAAATTTTTCAATCAAACGCCAAGAAACAATCCATTTGGAGGATGCTGTATCAGAGTTGACTTTGATGAGACAGAGGACTAAACTGGCATCTCTGGTCTCGCCTGACTGTGAATCATCCGAACTGTTTCCGATGACAGCCAAAAACAAAATCATTCTTGTTTACTTTTCGACCTTGACAGGTATCACTATATGGCTAGGCACGATATTTTTAGCACCCTATCTTGAGAGTGAATCTTCGCGTTTTGCTGGATTCATCTATGCCCTTTTCTCCCCGACCTGCCACCAAATCCCTAACCGATGCTTTTATGTTTTTGGGTATCCCATGGCGGTCTGTGCTCGGTGTTTAGGAATTTACACGGGGTTTTTCACAGGAACACTGATCTATCCTTTTTTGAAAGGCTTTTCTTCTCATTCTCTTCCTCAAACTAGAATATTGATCCTTGTCTCTGTGCCCATCGTGCTGGACACAGCGGCTAATTTTCTTGGGATGTGGACGAGCGCCGGATGGGTTCGTTTTCTTACTGGCCAGGCTTGGGGAACCATACTCCCGTTTTATTTTCTCACTGGTCTATCAGATTATTTCATCCGCCGCCGTCAAAATTTCTCTTGAAATACACATGTAAAAATAAATAGAATAAAAAAAACGATCAGAAGGAGGATGCATGAACAACCAAAGGCCCGGCATGTTCGTCCCAGCTCTAATAGGAGGAGCTGTTGCTGGAATCCTCTCAGGCATTCCTTTTGTCAATTGTCTTTGCTGCCTCTGGATTATCGGTGGAGCGATGATAGCTACTTACTTTTTTGTTAAAGATTCGAAAGTCTCTTTGAGCCTTGGTGATGGAGCCATAGTGGGTGTTTTCACTGGGATTATAGCCGCTGTAGTTAGTTTCGTCATCAGTATCCCCTTACAACCTTTAAGTGATAGACTAGCTCAGGGTTGGATAGACAAACTATCGGAGCATTATGAAGAAATGCCATACGGATTGGAATCCTTTTTCGAAAATGGGGGCTTCGAAGGTTCCATTTTGTGGTCTTTAATTTTCTTTGTAGTATCGGTGTTTGTTTTTGCGGCATTGGGAGCCCTTGGGGGAATAATTGGAATGTCCCTTTTTGGAAAGAAATTTTTCCCAAGTTCTTCCAAAGGAGCAGTCGATGTTCCTAAAGACTCAGGTGATCGTCAACCCTGAATCGAACAGGGGACGTATAAATCTATTTTGATTTTTTCTTATGCTTTTCCCAAAGAGACTTGTTATTCGTCAGCACATAGTTCCCGTTTTCATCGTAAAAAGCGTAGATTTTCGTCCTTGTCGTTATCTTTGATTTGGAATAAGTAGCCATCACTTTTTTAATGTAATTTCTGGTTTCTGGATAGGGCGGAATGCCTCCATATTTCCTGATGGCTTCTTGACCTGCGTTGTACGCAGCAAGAACGTGCTGTGTGTTGCTATCATAAAGCTTTATCAAATCGACGAGATATTTGATGCCACCCTCGACATTTTGTCTGGGATCGAAAACATTCTGCACTTTATATTGAATGGCTGTCTCTGGCATGAGTTGCATCAGCCCCAAAGCCCCCTTTGGAGAAATGGCCCAGGGATCATAGTTCGATTCCGCCTTGATTATGGAGTGAACTAATGTGGATGGCACTCTGTGTTTTTGAGCGAGAGGTTCAACAATATTATCATACTTGCTCTGAGACGAAGGATTGCTCTGGGCAAATGAGATGTTCAAGGAGAAAAAGAATTGTAAAAGGATCCCTCCTGTCAATGTGAAGAGCCAAGCTCGACTCTTTTTTTTACTCCTGCAAATCATTATCTTCTATAATGGCTAAATAAACGGTATTTATCAATCCTCTTTGGGGGTGATTTTCGAGGGTAACATTTCCTCTATGATTGAGCCTATTTGATCTAACACTTTGGCTAGCTGATCAGGTTTGGTTCCTCCGGCCTGCGCAAAGTCCGGGCGTCCGCCTCCCCCACCGCCGATCAATGGCGCTATCTTTTTAATAATCTCATTCGCTTTAATTCGTTTGGTGAGATCCTTTGTAACAGATGCGACAAGAAAGACCTTTTTCTCCTCCGAACTTCCCAGGACAACGATCCCTGAGCCGATCTTCTGTTTGAGAGAATCGGCCAATTCTCGGAGCTCACTGTTTGTCAAGCCCTCTACGTTTTGAGTGAGAACTGAGATGTCTCGGATTTTCTGAATCTTCTGGACATCCTTCATGTAACGTATGTTTGCCAGTTTCTGGCGAAGCGATTTGCTTTCTTTTTCCATTTCCTTTATAGATTCTTTGAGTTTACTGATCTGCTGCACAAGCTCTCGCTTTGGAGAATTCATCAATTGCTGGATCTCAAGAAGAAGGTTTTCGTTTTCCTGAGCATACCTTAGGGCTCCGTCTCCAGTCACGGCTTCGATCCGTCTCATTCCGGCTGCGATGCTTGTTTCTGACACGATTTTGAACAATCCTATTTCACCAGTGCTGTGCACATGAACACCACCACACAGCTCTTTGCTGAAACCATCAACAACAACCATCCTCACCTTTTCCCCGTATTTTTCTTCAAAAATCGCAATCGCACCTTGTTTTATTCCCTCTTCCATGGTTGTGATCTTTGTCTCGACAGAAATGTTTTCCCTGATTTTTTCATTGACTAAAGTCTCGATCTGCTTCAGCTCTGATGGTTTCACCGGAGAAAAATGCGTAAAGTCAAATCTCAAGCGGGTAGGAGAAACCAGAGAACCAGCCTGTTTTACATGGTCGCCGAGGACCTGCCTCAATGAAGCATGCAGGAGGTGAGTCGCTGTATGATTTTTGCTGAGATCTTCCCTTTGGGGAACATCGATGACCGCTTCCACAGAGTCGCCTGTATGAATATGGCCAGAAATGACTTTGATTTTATGTGCGATGATTTCTGGTATCGGATAATAAGCTGTTTCAACCACGGCAGAAAAATGGGGATTTTTCAGAATCCCAGAATCTCCAACCTGTCCACCCGCTTCCGCATAAAATGGTGTCACATCGAGAAAAACCTCTCCTACATCTCCTTCAGTGAGTGCTTGACCGAGATTGCCATTTTTAAGCAGAGCGGTTACCGTGGCCTCGACTTTATCATGGTCATACCCCACGTACGAACAGGGAAGATTTTTGAGCTTTTCGTATATCTTTTTCTCTCTCTGTTTTTCCTCCCCTTTCCAGGCATCACGGGCAAGTTGACGTTGCTTTTCCAATTCTTGATAGAATCCCTTCTCGTCGACTGCCAGGTTTCGTTCTTCTGCCAACTCCTTGGAAAGATCCAGCGGAAAACCAAAAGTGTCATAGAGCTTAAATAATCTATCCCCAGAAAGAATGTGTTGTTTTCGTCTTTCGGCATCATTAATGTATTGGTCAAAAGTTCGAAGACCTGAGGATAAGGTCAGTGAGAATCGTCTTTCTTCAGAGAGACAGACTTTGGATATATAGTCTGCTGAAGTGAGAAGCTCAGGGTAAGCATCTTTCATCCCATCGACGACCGCTCCAATGAGCTTATAGAGAAAAGGCTCTTCAAGGCCGATGAAATTTCCTTGGCGGTAGGCCCTTCGAATCAGCCTGCGTAGAACATATCCCCGTCCTTCATTGGAGGGCATGATGCCATCCCCAATCAAGAACGTTACTGCACGCACGTGGTCAGCGATGATCCTCACAGATACATCCGACAGATCATGGGAGGGATACTCCCTCCGGGCCATGTCACATACAGCTTCAATAAGAGGGAGAAACAGATCCGTGTCATAATTGCTTTTTTTTCCTTGCAGGATAGTCGCTACCCTCTCCAGCCCCATTCCTGTGTCAATCGAGGGTGAAGGCAGAGGCAACAGTTCACCTTTTTCGGTCTGCTGGTACTGCATAAAAACTAGGTTCCACAATTCCAGAAATCGATCGCTCCCCTTCTCTATCAGTATGGAGGATTCTCCTGACTCTATCTCCTCGCCTAAATCGTAGTGAATTTCAGAGCAAGGACCACAAGGGCCTGTCTCTCCCATAGCCCAGTAGTTGTCTTTCTTACCAAAACGAAAAATTCTATCCTCAGAAATTCCGATAATCTGATTCCATATGTGGAAGGCTTCATCATCTTCTTTATAAATCGTGATGTAGAGCCTCTCCTCTTTCATTCGAAAGTCTTTGGTCACCAATTCCCATGCAAATTCAATGGCTTCTTTTTTGAAATAATCGCCAAAAGAAAAATTTCCCAGCATCTCGAAAAAAGTGTGGTGTTTGTTCGTTTTGCCCACCTGCTCCAAGTCATTATGCTTTCCGCTTACCCGCATGCACTTTTGGACTGAGGCAGCCCTCTTAAAGCTCCTCGTCTCAAGCCCCAGGAAGGTGTTTTTGAACTGGTTCATCCCTGCATTTGTGAACAGAAGAGTGGGATCATTCTTAGGAAGCAAGGATGAACTTTGGACTATTTTGTGTTTTTTTTTGGAGAAAAAATCAAGGAACGACTCTCTGATCTCCTGTGTGCGCATTTAAAACTATTTTTTGCCCTCTTGTTTTTCTTTTTTTCCCTTCTCTGTTAACTCTGCTGCTGCTTCTTCTTCTTTTACTGTTTCATGTGGTCTTTCTATCCTGCTCATGTCCCTTTCCATATCTTCAAGGGCTACATCAAGAGTGGAACGGATTCCCATGACTCTCAATTTGAAATTATCGGGGCTAGATGAGAATCTCAAACCTTGTTCATAGGAAATGTAGCCATCTTTGTAGAGCTGATAGATGGACTGGTCAAAAGTCTGCATCCCATATTGAGAGACTCCGGATGCTATGGCATCTCTTATGAGGAGAGTTTTTTCTCGATCGTTTATACACTCGGAGATGTAAGGGGTGTTAATCATGACCTCTACAGCAGGCACCCTTCCCTGGCCATCTTTCCTCGGGATTAGCCTCATGGAAATACAGGCTCTGATGATACTGGATAACTGAAGTCTGATCTGTCTCTGATGATGAGGAGCGAAAACAGCTACAATACGGTTGATTGTCTCTGGGGCATCCAGGGTATGGAGCGTGCTCATGACCAGGTGTCCAGTTTCGGCAGCCAATAGAGCGGTTTCAATGGTCTCGCGATCCCGCATTTCTCCCACAAGGATAACATCAGGATCTTCTCTGAGAGAGGAGCGGAGACCTCGGGCAAATTCAGAGACGTCCATCCCGACTTCTCTCTGGGAAATCGTGCTTTTTTTGTCTCTATGGAGATATTCAATGGGATCTTCTATGGTGATGATATTCTCTTTTCTGTAGGTGTTGATGTGGTCTATCATCGCTGCGAGTGTTGTTGTTTTTCCTGATCCTGTGGTGCCGGTGACCAGAACCAAACCTCTGGGTTCCAATGCAATTTTTTCGAGCACTTCAGGAAGGAGGAGATCTCTGATCGTTTTTATCTCCAAGGGGATGATTCTCATGACTAAAGCCAAACTCCCCCTCTGGTGGTAGACACTTCCTCTGAAGCGGCCAAAGCCGGGGAGACTATAGGCCAGATCCAAGTCTAGATCTTCCTTCAGACTTTCTTTTTGGTGCTCATTCAGGACCTGGTCGACTAGCTCAAAAGTGTTGTTTGGGCTGAGACGTGGAAATTGAGTTAAAGGCTTGAGATTTCCGTGGATGCGAATGATGGGATAATTTCCTGCCTTTATATGAAGGTCCGAAGCATCGTTCTCGATTGCGATTTTTAAAAGTTCGTCGATGTCCATGTTCACCCCCAAAAATAATCTAATTTATATAAGTTAGCCATCCATGCTTATCTTCCTTCTCGCCATCAATGTAAGCAAAGAATTCTTCTTGGAGCTTTTTCGTGATTGGTCCTCTTTCACCTGTCCCTATGCTTATTTTGTCTACTGTCTTTATGGGTGTTATTTCTGCTGCGGAACCTGTAAAGAAGACCTCCTCTGCGATATAAAGCATCTCCCTGGGTATGGTGTCTTCTACAAGAGGAATTTTCAGATCATTGAGGAGTTGAATCACTGTGGCCCGAGTGATTCCTGGAAGTATGGAAGACGACAACGGCGGTGTGTGCACAACGCCGTTCATAACAAGGAAAATATTCTCTCCGCTGCCTTCGCTGACATGGCCTCTTACATTCAGCGCGATTCCCTCCACATATCCTTCTAACAGAGCTTCCATCTTAATCAGCTGAGAATTCATGTAATTCGCTCCTGATTTTGCCAAGGCTGGAAAAGTATTGGGCGCCATCCTCTGCCAGGAAGAAACGCGGACATCTACTCCCTTTTCTAAGGCCTCGTCTCCTAAGTATTTTCCCCATTCCCAGACAAGAATAGCACAATCCACTGGGCAAGGAAAGGGATCGACTCCTAAGGTCGCATAGCCTCGGTAGACAATAGGCCGAATATAGCAAGATGTCATGTTATTGGCCTTAGTCGTCTCAATGACTGCTTTATTGAATTCCTCCTGAGTGTAGGGGATATCCATTCGATACATTTTGCATGAATTATAAAGCCTTTGTGTGTGAGCTTGGAGTTGGAAAATCACGCTCCCTTTGGGTGTATGATAAGCCCTGAATCCCTCAAAAAGAGAAGTCCCATAATGAATGACATGCGAGGCGATATGAATATTTGCCTCTGTCCAGGGGATGAGTTTTCCGTTCATCCAAACTTTTCCGTTTTCATTAAAAGGACTCATCCATTACTCCTCAAACGAATACATACAATTGCCATGATTTTGTAAATTTATTTGGGGATTTCATCTTATCTTAATTGTATTTCCAAGTCAATCTAAGATAGGCTCCCCACAGTATGGACAGCTTTTTTCCTTGAGGGGCAAAGGCCTGCGGCAATTCCAGCACAATGCTGCCTTAGACCTTTCCCTTGCTTTGATTCTACCCCTTATCTCCTCAATCTCTGATTGAATAGAATCTCTTCCCCTGTAATGGGAAAGATCTTTTATGATCTCTGAGGCCTTTTCATATCTGTCCTCAAGTTTCACGGCCAGGCATCTCATGATAATCTTATCTATCTCCTTAGGAATAGTGTTGTTCTTCAGACGTGGTGGCGTGATCTTACCTTGTTGGGCCTTTTCCAGGATTTTAAATGGATCAGGATCAAAGATGGGAGGCCTTCCCAGGAGCATCTCATAAAAGATGCACCCAATCGAATAAATATCCGACCGAAAAGTCGCCTTCCCCATGAATTGCTCAGGTGCCATATAAGGTGGAGAACCGATACGAGTTGACGCATAAGGAACGTTATTTAGCCAAACCGATGTGCCAAAGTCTGTGATTTTAACTTTTCCTTCATCTGAGATGATGATATTCGATGGTCTCAAATCCCTATGAACGATTTTATTGGAATGAGCATGGTTCACAGCATCAGAAATCTGAATGATGTATTCTGATGCTTTTTCGAAATCCAATATTTTTTCCTTTTCTAAGATTTTTTCTAAGCTCTGTCCCTTGACATACTCCATCACCATAAAGAAGACTTTTTTCTCCTTCTCAGCTGAGACCATGCGGACGATATTGGGGTGGTTCAAAGCAGCCTGGAGTCTGGGCTCTTTTAAAAGTTTGAACAGCTCCATGGATTGTTTATGGGGGACTTTGATGGCCACAAGGATATTCAACCATGTGTTTTTCGCCAGATACACAGACCCAAATCCTCCACTCCCCAGGCTGCGAATGATTTCGTATTTACCGACTTTCTGTCCTTGGAGAAACATCCTACTCGTTCCAAAAATGGGAAACCAATGCCAAGCTGGCAATAGCCGCTGTTTCAGACCTCAGTGTTAACGAACCAAGGCTGACAGCCTCAAAATCGCAATCCACTATATCTTGTTCCTCCCCATCTGTCCAGCCACCCTCAGGGCCGATCAACAACACGACTGAAGACGGAGGCTTAGGACAGATCAGGAGGTCTCTGAGTTGTTTCCCTCCTTTTTCGCTAAAATAAAGCCTTTTGTGCTCACGACTTTGTTCAATGAATGCATTCAAATCTGTTGGGAGATGAATTTCGGGGACAAAAGAGCGTCCGCACTGTTTTGCTGATTCAAGGGCAATCCTCCTCCACCTTTCCATTTTTTTTTCTGTTTTGTTTTCTATCTTGACTAGGGAGCGAGAGCTGATGATTGGGACAAAGGCACTCATTCCGAGCTCTGTGGCTTTCTGCAGAACAAGTTCCATATTTTTTGTTTTGATTAAAGCTTGGGCTAACGTGATGGGAGTCTTCCCCCCTCCTCTCTGGCTTTCATCAAGAATAAAAAGGATCGTGCTTTCTTTTCTGATCTCTTCAACTCTTGCTAAATATTCTGATCCATCCTTGTCAAAAAGCCAGACTCTCTCACCAGGCTTAATCCTGGCAACCCTACTGAGATGATGATGTTCATCTCCTTCAAGAAGGAGGGAAGACGCCTCTCGAGGTTTTTTCTTTATATAAAAACGATTGGAAGTCAAATCTAACTCTAATGAATAATGTTTTTGACTTTGTCGATGATGCTTCTATCCACTCCTTCCAGATTCTCACCGAGAGATTCTGCAAATTGCCGGAGATTCTTCTTTTGCTCCCTGGATAGATTTTTGGGTGTGTTCACTCGGACTTTGATGAACATATCTCCTTTATGGTGACTGTAGAGATCTTTGATTCCCTTTCCTTTCAGTCTAATGATCTCCCCTGGCTGAGTTCCCTCCGGAATTTTGAGAAGCTCGGTTCCTTCTAATGTAGGAATTTCAACTGTTGTTCCTAATGCCGCTTTGGTAAACGGCAAAGATATCTCACAATAAAGGCTGTTTCCTTCCCTCGCAAAGAATTTATGCTTTTTCACACGAGTTAACACATAAAGATCACCGCTTGCTCCTCTTTGATCTCCCGCTTCTCCTTCGCCTTCTAACCTCAGTTTTGTACCTTCATCAACTCCCGGGGGAATCTTTATTGTGAGTGTCTTCTTCTTTCTTATCCTCCCTGTTCCTCTGCAATCCTTACAGGGAAAAGGAATCCTCTGGCCGGTTCCTTCGCATTGGGAACATGTGCGAGAAATCGTGAAAAAGCCCTGCTGATATCGGATATGTCCTCGTCCTTGACATTGGTGACAGGTTTCTTGATGCGTTCCCGGTTGCATTTTGGAGCCATGGCATACAGGGCAGAGTTCGGCTCGATTGATTTTAATCTCCTTTTTTGTGCCGAACGCTGCTTCCTCAAGAGTGACATCTAACTCTAAAACCAGATCTCTTCCCTTCCTTGAATGGCTGGACCTTCTCGGCTGTCGAACTCCAAAGAAATTCTCAAAACCAAAATTAAAAAAACTGCCAAGGATATCTTCAAAATCGGAAAAGATGGAAGAATTGAATCCTGAAAACCCACTGAATCCCTCTCCTCTTAAACCGTCATGTCCGAATCGATCATAGACGCTTCTTTTTTCGGGATCTATCAAAACACTGTAGGCTTCGGCAGCTTCCTTAAATTTTTCTTCTGCCTCTTTATCGCCAGGATTTCTATCTGGATGGAATTGTAAAGCCAAACGGCGGTAGGCTTTCTTTATTTCTTCTGAGGATGTGTTCCTCGGGATGCCGAGTATCTCGTAATAATCCCTCTTGGTCATATCTGTTTTCTCATCACTCTTTAGTCTGTTCTCGTTTTATGATCTTTTCGATTTGTTCACCTGTTAGACCAGACGAAGGTCTGACGTCAATCTTTTGTACTCGACCTGTGGCGATATCCTTTGCCGAGACTTTAACCAGGCCGTCTGCATCGATCTCAAAGGTTACATCTATTTGAGGAACGCCTGCGGGTGCCGATTCGACTCCAACCAAGTCAAATCTTGCTAATGACATATTTTCAGATGCTCTGTCTTCTTCTCCTTGGAGCACGTGAATCCTCACCCGTCTCTGGTCATGTTCCACTGTTGTGAAGGCCCTGGTTTTCTTCGTAGGAATGGTCGTGTTCTTCTCGATGATTTTTATAAACTGGTCGTTTTCGATCTCGATGCCTAAAGACAGGGGGGTGACGTCAAGGAGAAGCACAAGGTCTGTCATTTTCCCCCCCAGGATACCGGACTGAATGGCAGCTCCCATCGCAACTATTTCATCTGGATTGAGGCGTTCTACTGGCTCTTTTCTGAAAAATTCAGCTATCATGCTCCTGATTAAGGGCATCCGTGTCTGCCCTCCAACGAGTATGATCTCGTCGAGTTTTTCCGGTTCCAGTTTGCCGTCTTCCAAGGCTTGCTCTATGAAGGGAAGAGACTTTTCGATTAAATCACGTGTTAATTCTTCAAGTTTTTGCCGGGTTAATATTTTCTGGATATGTTGGGAGTCTGATTTTGAGGAGTAGATGAAAGGAAGGTTTATCTCTGTCTCCATTGTAAAAGAGAGCTCGCGCTTAGCCTTCTCTGCTGCTTCTTTTACTCGCTGTAGAGCCAATCTATCTTGAGAGAGATCGATTTCATGTTCCTTCTTAAATTCTTCGGCCAGCCAATCGACGATGCGGTTATCGAAATCCTCCCCTCCAAGATAAGTGTTGCCGTTTGTAGCCAAGACTTGGAAGACGCCGTCATTGATCTCCATTAAAGTGATATCAAAAGTTCCACCCCCCATGTCATATACAGCGATAGTGGCATTTTCTCGAGTGCTAAGCCCATAAGCCAAACTGGCAGCGGTTGGTTCGTTAATGATGCGCAGCACTTCTAATCCAGCGATTTTTGCCGCATCTTTAGTTGCCTGTCTCTGGTGGTCATCGAAATGAGCTGGAACAGTAACAACCGCTTCTTTAACCTCTTCGCCAAAATAAGACTCTGCGCATCTTTTTAGATACTCAAGAATCATCGCTGCAATTTCCGGGGGACTGATTTTTTCGGATCCCAATTCCACCATGAGGTCACCATTTGGGGCCTCGGCTAATCTATAAGGAATCCGGAGCTTCGTTTCCTGGACCTCTTCGGAATCAAATTTTTTGCCCATAAGTCTTTTGATGGCCGTGATGGTATTCGTGGGATTGGTGAAAGCCTGTCTCAAGGCAAGATTGCCGATCAATCTTTCCCCAGAACTGGTGATACTCACGACAGATGGAGTGGTGAGAAGGCCGTCAAAATTGGGGATGACTCTTGGCTCTTTCCCCTCCATATACGCCACACAAGAATAGGTTGTTCCTAAATCTATGCCGATTACGTTTCCCATGTCTAACTGTCTTTCTTAGGAATGATGACTTTGACCAAGCTTGGTCTCAAGAGACGGTCATGAATGGTGTATCCTTTTTGTAACTCTTCTGCCACATGAGGTTCCTTTACCTGATCGGATTCTTCGGTTATGAAAGCTTGATGGAGGTGTGGATTGAATTTCTTCTCTTTGATTTCGATTGGAGAGACGCCCTGTTTGGCTAAAAGATCGTTGAGCTGCTTATAGATCATTTCGACACCCTGTCGAAGGCCTCCTTCTTCCTCCTGACTCTCACTCAAGAGGGCTCTTTCAAAATTATCCAGAACACTAAGGAGGTCTCTGAGCAATTCACTCAACGCATACTTGAAATATTCATTTTTCTCACGTTCCAGTCTTTTTCTAAGATTCTCCATGTCTGCGGCTTTTCGCAAAAAATCGTCTTTGAGCTCGTCAAGCTTTTCGTTGAGTTGCTTTATCTCTGACTCTTTCTTTTTCAGCGTGCTTTTCACGGCTTTGGTTTGATCTTTCACGGCTTTGGTTTCCTTCGAACTCTTTTTAGTCGGAGTGATGTACTCTATTTCAATCTTTCCTTCTTTTTCATCTTCAGGTTCTTTCCTGTCCATTTCTGACATTTTTCCTCCCTTTTACAAGAAACTTATCGTTTCGCTTAATTTTTTTGCCACACAGTCGACCAAAGGTATAATCCTCCTGTAGGGAATCCTTTTTGGTCCAATGATTCCCAATGAACCGAGAACTTGCCGATCATAGCCATAATGAGAAAGAATGAGGGAACAATCTGAAATGTTAGGGAGATTCAACTCAGATCCAATGAGGACTTTAACCCGATCCAGAGAGATCACATCGGAGAGAAGCTTGGCCAGTTTGGCCTTCTCTTCGAACCTTTGGAAGAGCGACTTCAAGCTCTCCATATCAAAGAATTCTGGTTTCTCCAACAGCTTTGCCGTTCCCTGGATAAATATCTGGTTGCTAATTTCTTCTTCGATGATATAAGACCTCAGCAGCGTGATGAGCTTCCTTAGGATGTCTTCATATCGCATCTTGTAGGCAGGAATCTCCCGCAGGAGAAAATCCCGGACAAAGAGCAGATTCTTTCCTATAAAGTTTTCATTGATGTACCTGGAAGCCCTGTCAAGCTCAGCCTGAGTAAAATAGTTTTTGACCTCCACAATTTCTGTAAGGACGAGTTTAAAAGTCGTGATCAAAATGATCATTATCTTTTCTTCTGATATCTTGATAAACCGGAGATGATGAAAGTTTATTCTAGAGATTCTTGGCGATAGAACAAACCCCAGATTATCAGAATGTTCCGACAGTATCAGAGAGACATGGTCAAGGAGTGAATTGAAATCTCCCTTCCTCTGATAAAAAGCATCCATAGGCAGATTGATGGATTTATTAGGATAAATGGCTTCTCCGAATAGGCAGTTCACGTAAAATCTTAAACCCTTATCTGTTGGAATCCGGCCAGCCGAAGTATGCGGTTGCTGGAGATACCCATTCTTTTCAAGTTTAGTCATAATGTTTCTGACTGTGGCCGACGAGACAGGGCGTTTGCTCCTCTGTGCGATGTAGCCCGAACTGATGGGTTTTCCTATCTTCAGATAGCTCTCCACTATCAGATTGAGAATTTGTATATCCTTTTCCTTTAGAACCATGGTTTTCACTACATCTCTCGCCAAATTTTATAGCATTTATCCTTAAAAATTTCAAATCACTTTTCGCCTCTGACAGTCTCTCCATTTCCGAGATGAAGGAAACATCTAACCCAGTTGAGCAGTGCGACAACGGTTCCTATCCGCCCGAAGCCCATGGTGGAGGGCGGGAGGATTTTATCAAGGATGGAGGAAAACCAGCGCTGGATACACAGGCGTTCTGGCGTGTGGTGAGAAAAAAGGGATGCTTTCGCTCAGACTATTCTTATTCCTGCATAACCCACAACTTCTGAGAAGTTACCGGATACATCCCCTGAAGTTCGGTATTTTATCAGTTCTGCCTTTTTTGCATCGAGCTCTTTCGAAGCAATGAGTGCCGCTACAGTAGGTTGATACCCACACATGCTGATGTGTTCCCTTTTGACGACATCATAAAGCCCGTTTGCATCGAGTCGAAGGATCTTCTCTATGGCACGAAAGTCCTTCTCCTTAGCCTCCTCCTGGCTTACATAATGACTCATATCTGTGCTGGCGATTATCAACACTTCCTGACCCGACTCCTTTATTCCCTTTGAGATAGCTTTACCCAACTCTTCAAGTTCATCAAAAGGCACGTGAAAGGCAATGCTGATCGGGACTATCGAGACATTTTTCTTGAAATATTGAACAAACGGGACCTGGACTTCAAGAGAATGCTCAAGCTGGTGGCTCCTCTCGTCTTCGACAATAAGATCAGAATTCTCCATGATCCTTTCAGCCAATGATGTGTCGATAGGAACATCGCCTAGTGGAGTTTCCCACACCCCTTGTTTCATAATGGCAAGATTTGTTGAGACATCCCTGTGATTAGGGCCGATGATGATGAATTTTTCAGGGAGCTTAACAGAGGAGAACACGCTTCCAGCGACATATCCAGAATATTCGTAACCTGCATGGGGAGAAACGACACAAATGGCTTTTTTGGCCTCTGCTTCGGGATCCACCATTCGCTCGATCAAGTCGTGAAGTGCTCTTGGGTTAGAGGGATAAAAATAGCCTGCCACACTGGGCTTGCGTTTCAATGTAACCCTCCTCAATATTCATTATAAATAAAAACGCTTTTATCAAGAACCGTGATTACATCAAAAAGATAAAACTTGTTCTTCGTGTTGTCAATGGCTATCAGGTTTTGATCCACTCTCGTTTTTCTTTGAAAGTTATATCCATGCGTTTCAATTCCTCAAGAATAGGAATGTAAATATCAGCTGAGACAGGAATGTGAACACCTCTTTCTCTGATCTTGCCTTCAAGAATCAGTTTTGTACCTATAGCAGGAGGGAGGCCTACTGTTCGAGCCATGGAGGAATCTCCATCAGGAATACCAAAATCAATGAGAGTCGATGTGATCCTTTCCTCTTTACCATCAGGATATGAAGCCTCGAACGCATGTTGCAGGATGATCATGTCTCTCTCACCTTTTTCATACTGGAGCTTTTCCAGCATTTTTGCTCCAAGAATATCCAGAGCTGATCCTCTCTCAATCGGTAAGGGATCATCACTCAAAAGGCCCAACCATTCCAGGTGTTGGATCACGTCTGAGTCTTCCCTAAGGTTCAAGTGTAAGGCAAGGGCTTTTCTGAGGTCGGTCTCCTCAGGCTCATTCAACCATCCTCTGGTAAATTCCTCATAGGTTAGTCCAGACCAATCTTTCTCCTCTTCATCCAACAATCCCAGGTCAACGATTTTCTTCAGCGTGTCACACCATCCAAGATTTCTTAGCGTTCCACGAAGCATTGTTTTTGTGGATTGGATGTTATAGAGATCGATGTACGGCAAAGAGTTGCGGTTGGGATAACCTTCAAAATCGCCCAATCCTTCGATGGGAATGATGGAGTAGTTCTCGAAGAGATTTTCTGACGGAATAAAGACCTGCTGCCCATCCTTGAGATACTGGGCCGAGTTTTTCCCGGCTAACAGAACGCCGATAGGACTCCAGGAAAATTTGTAGCCGAAGGGATTCGTGTTGGCCTCTGGAGCAGGCAGCCCTCCACAATAGGATGTGAAATTCGTTATTTCACCACCTTTCTCTTCAACCTCATGGATGATCCGCATAGCCTCCATGTGGTCGATGCCCGGATCTAGCCCCACCTCGTTCAGTATGAGAATTCCAGCCTTTTTTGCCTCAGCATCCAAGTTTTTCATGATCTCGCTGACATAGGATGTGGTGACCATGTGCTTTTTGAAATCGATACAATATTTGGCGACTTTAGGATGAAAAGAATAGGGAACCATACTGATCACCAGATCAGCCTTGGATACTTCTTCTCTCAAACTTTCCTCATTCTTGAGATTAAGCTCTTTGGCCACTCCATCTGGATGGTTGTCGATGAGTTTGATGGCTTTGCTCACAGTCCGGCTGGCGACAACTACTTCAATATCTGGCTGTTCAAGAAGATATCTGACCAGCGGTCTTGCCACAAGGCCTGCACCGAGAATAAGTGCTTTTTTCATGATGCCTCTCCTTTAGATTATTCCACAAATTTTTTCATGTATTCATAATCCGGAGTCAATTTTCCCCGGAAAAGTATGACAGCTTTTTCAATAGCTTCGGGAAGACCGCACTCCTCAAAACGACACGAGAAATCGGCATGGGCAATATCCGGGATAATGGGCATCAGGGCGTCGCTGAAAAAGATAGAGGATTCGAGAGACAGCTCCGCCGGGAGGTTATCTGTGGCCATCACCACTACTCCCCTACCCTCGATTCCATCCAAAGCCTTTTCTCCGACCGGATCGTAAACATAGACAGGATTCCCCGGATTTGTCGCTCTTAAGGTACACTCCACAGCCCCCTCAACATCACAGGAGATATCCCCGATGACCTTGAGATGTGGAAGCGTCTCCTCCTGCCAGAGCTTCCGCAAAAATTGTTTCGTCACAAAGTGAGGATATTGAGGGGCCCAATAAACACAGTTCACGAGAACCGTGAGATAGGGAAGATAAGACTCAAAAATCGAGCTGTATTTTTCAGGATGGTCATAATAGTCCTGAAGCTCGAAGGATTGGGATACGGAGATCGGTTTCACCATGTGTTCTTCCTTGAACACGACCTTATAGATTCGATTGGATGCGTGATTTCCACTGCGGTAGAAGGAGGTCAGCTCACCAGGAGAAATTTCTTCGACCGGGAGGAGGTCGAATATCTGTTGGGCGCCTTGAGACACACGCCCATAACCCGCAAATCCACATATCAACGGAACCAGAGAAGGATGGAGCCCGTTATCATGGATCTGCCAACCCACTTTTTGTATACTCTCTTTAGCTTCTACAAGACTGCTGTACTGATGGGCGAGGTTGACTTCGAGGAAAGGACTGCCCAGTCCCTCAACCTGGATTCTTTGGCCAAGAGCCCAAAGGCTGTCGATCATACCCGCTTGTCCTGCCTGCATACCGAAGAACACCACGCGCTGTCCATTCTCGTTGACAATCCTCTCGTAGTCGATTAGCGTGCATCCTAGTTCCATCATTCTTTTCAGCATGGCCATGTTGTATGGCTGCCCTTTGATGGTATGAGAAAAAAACATGTAGGCTTTTCCAGGCTGGAAAAAATCAACGGGAATCTCCTTGACAGCGATAACCACAGAACAGGGCGAAAGATCTTCCTCAATCTCTGCACCCTCGCGGACATAATCCTCATCAGGAAATATGCGAATCTTTGAGGGTTGCATCCATAATTCTACCGGATAATTCTGGAGAAGCTCTCTGACATGGGATGGAATAAGGGGAACTCGCCTCTCCCAAGGGTTTTTATCTTCTCTCCTGATACCTATTCTTGTTTTCATGAGGCAGATTCTATGTAGGAAGCGCAAATTATGGCACAATTCCCTGATACCGTCAATAAGACATCTACTGCGGATAGCATTGTCATTTCCATGATGAAGGAAAATGCTTTCTTGACTGAAGCAGCAAGAATCTTAATAATATTTTTATTATGATCAAATTATTCAATACTTTAGGTGGAAAGATTGAGCTTTTTCATCCTCTGCAGGAAGGTGAGGTCAAGCTCTACACGTGTGGACCCACAGTCTATGATTATCCCCATATTGGAAATCATCGGGCCTATATGTTTGAGGATTTGCTGAAACGTTTTTTGATCTTCATGGGCCATAGAGTCATCCATGTCATGAACATCACAGACATCGATGACAAAACCATAAAGGGAGCCAATGAGAAAGGCGTATCGCTTTCGGATTATACAAATAAATACATCCAAGCATTTTTTGAGGATATCGAGACGTTGAATATCGTAAAGGCGGATCACTACCCTCGTGCTACAGAAAACATACAGGAAATGGCAGAGATGGTCAAAGGTCTTCTCGAGAAAGGATATGCCTATGAGAAAGACGGGAGCTTTTATTTTAATATTTCCAAGTTCAAAGATTATGGTAAGTTGGCAAATATCGATCTGAAAGAATTAAAGACCGGGATTCGCATCGATTCGGACGAGTATGAAAAAGAGAAAGTCCATGATTTTGCACTCTGGAAAGCGAGGAAAGAGGGCGAGCCTTTCTGGGAGACTGCCCTAGGTCCAGGGCGTCCTGGATGGCACATCGAATGTTCTGTGATGAGTGCCAAGTATCTTGGAGACACCTTCGACATCCACTGTGGTGGCGTGGATAACATTTTTCCCCATCACGAGAATGAAATCGCTCAGTCAGAAGCTTACTCCGGCAAAAAATTCGTGAATTATTGGCTCCACTGTCAGCACCTCATACGGGATGGCGAGAAGATGTCGAAGTCCAAGGAAAACATCATTACGCCCAAACAGTTGATCGAAAATCAGGGAGCCGACCCGATGGCTATCCGCCTCTTGCTGCTCTCTACACACTACCGCAAGATGCTCAATTTCACTATGGAGGCCCTCAATCAAGCGAAATCTTCCTTGGCCCGAATCAACGAGTTTGTCAATCAGCTTGCAAGCGCAACCTTGCCTGAGGCTGAAAACCATGAGATATCGAGTCTCATTGATGATATGAAGAAAAAATTCATAGAAGGATTGAGCAACGATCTGAATATATCCTCGAGTCTGACGGCCGTGTTCGAGATGATAAAAAAAGCCAACAGACTGATGGCACAGGAAGAAGTTTTTCAGACGGATGCAGAGAATTTAATAAGGTCCATTGCTTCCATCAACAAGGTTTTGGGTGTGGTGAAGTTTCCCCAAAACATCAAAGTCAGTGATGTTTTGAGCGTAGGTGATGATATTCAGTTGGAATTTCTCGAAAGACAGTTACCACTTGAGATTTGGCAGAAAATTCAAGAGAGAGAGGGGGCCCGTCAGGATAAGAACTTTGCCCTAGCCGATAAGATTCGGGATGAGCTTCTTGCTCAAGGCATTGCACTTGAAGACACAAAAGACGGTGTGCGTTGGAAGATCGTAAGAAAGTAAACGCAAATATTTCTCCTTATAACCTTGGAAAATGGGGAGAAGAAACTGCTCAAGAGTATCTGAAAAGAAAAAATTTCAAGATCGTTGCCAAAGGATTTCGCTTATACAGAGGCGAAATAGATGTGATTGCCTATGATAAGAAGACTCTAGTGTTCGTTGAAGTCAAGGCCCGATGCCGTAGATCCCTTGGTCTTCCTGAAGAATCTGTGAATCTTCAGAAGCAGAAACAGATCCGAAAGATTGCTGAAGCGTACTTGGCTCTGAACAACCTTGAGGATGTGGAATGCCGATTCGATGTGATTTCTCTTGTCTTTGATGAAAGTGGATCTTATTGCCTCTCACATATACGAGATGCTTTTTAGACAATACAGGAGGATTAGATGTGTTACATGAAAACAACTCGATCTTTTTTATGGATGACTTTCACCTTGATTTGGATCCCGCTTATTTTTGGACAAGCGGTTCCCAAGCCAGAGGAGATTCTGGGATTCAAGGTCGGTGCAGATTACCATCTGGCTACCTATACCCAAGCTGTGGAATATTTTAAAATTCTGGCAAAAAACTCAGATAGAATAAAGCTGTTCGATGCAGGAAAAACCTCAATGGAACAGGTCCTGACCTATGCGGTCATTTCTTCGGCTGAAAACATAAAAAATCTTGACAGATATAAGCAAATCTCCAAGCAACTGGCGATGACCAAAGGCCTCTCCGCAGAAGAATCGAAAACGCTCGTACAGGAAGGGAAGGCCATTGTCTATATAGACGGAGGTCTTCATGCCTCAGAATGTGCTCCTGCCCAGCACAACATTCGGTTGGCCTATGATCTGTTGAGTGCAAACGACTCCAAAACCTTGAGAATTCTGAACGATGTCATCCTTATCCTGGTCTTTGCCAATCCAGACGGGATGAATCTGCTTGCCGAGTGGTACCACCCCAATGTGGGAACCCCTTATGAAGTCTCATCCATGCCCTGGCTTTATCATGTGTATGCAGGACATGACAATAATCGCGACTCCTATATCGCCAATTTGGTTGAGACTCAAATCTTGACCCGACTGGTCAACAAGGAGTGGTATCCCGTGGTTCTGTACAATCACCATCAGACTGCCCCCTTCCCTGCCCGAATCTGGATTCCTCCCAATTCCGAGCCGACAAATCCTAATGTTCATCCTCTCATTGTTCGGTGGCAAAATCTGATTGGCTCTGCAATGGGTGCCGCTTTTGATGAAGAAGCCAAGGAAGGCGCGATCTCCCGAATCGTCTTTGACACTTGGTATCCTGGATATGTCACTCAGGTTGTGGATTCCCACAACATCATATCCATTCTGACAGAGACCGCCTTGTATCGCTATGCCACCCCTCATTTCTATACCATCCAGGACTTTCCTGAGGAATATCGCGATTTGACTATGTCAGCTTTTTATCCAAATCCCTGGAAGGGAGGCTGGTGGCGTCTGAAGGATGCGGTGGAGTATTGTTTGACAGCCTCCAAAGCGGTTCTTGATGTCGCCTCCAAGTATCGGCACGAACTCCTCTACAACAAATACCTTATGGGTATCGATGTGATTCAGAGATTCAAAAAAGAGCCACCCTTCGCATGGATCATACCCCCGAAACAGGCTGACCTGGGAAACGCCTCTCTTCTTCTCAATCGAATGATTCTCCTGGGAATCGATGTCTACAAGAGCAATGAATCCTTCTCTTGTGATGGTCTTAGCTATCCTGCAGGGACATTCATAATTCCGATGAGCCAACCCTTTGCTCTTTTCGTAAAGAATGTTTTCGAAGAACAGAAGTATCCCGATCTCAGGAAATATCCAGACCTTTGGCAGGGACTCATCCGTCCTAAAGAATTCGAAGGCGCTCCCTTCGAGTCCTATGACCAAATGGGCTGGACACTCCCCTATCAGTTCGGCGTGTATGTGCATGCAGCTAATACACCAATAAATACTGAGATGAGCCTAGTAGAAGATGTAAAATTCCAGAAGGGCGAAGTATCAGGAAAAACCGATTATGCCTATATCCTCCGCCACGAAGAGAACAACAGCTTCACAGCAATGAACAGGATCCTCAAGTCGGGAGGAAAAGTATTTTGGTCAAAAGAGGGAGCCATCATCGTCCCATCAAACAGCGTGGAGGTGCATTCCATGCAGAAATTGGCTGATGAGCTTGATATGAAGATTACTGGGCTTTCAAAGAAGCCTGTCTCCGACCTGATGAGCATAAAACCTGTTCGCCTTGCACTTTACAAATCCTGGATTCCAAGTGCCGATGAGGGATGGACAAGATTTATATTAGAAAAATTTGAATTTCCTTACACAAACATTCACGATGCGGATATCCGGGCAGGAAACTTGAACCAGAACTTCGATGCCATCATCATTCCTGACACTTATCGGTCAGAGTCATTGATAAACGGTCATGATAAAGGCACCATGCCCCCAAAATACGTGGGAGGGATGACCTCAAATGGGGTTAGAAATTTAAAAGCCTTTGCCGAAAACGGAGGAACGATAATCTTTCTCAATTCAAGCTGTGATTTTGCCGTCGAATATTTCGATATCCCAGTGAAAAATGTTATGAAAGGCATCAAAAAGGAACAATTCGTCTGTGATGGTTCTATCCTTCGTATGGAATTTGATACAGGACATCCAGTTGCCTTTGGAATGCCTAAAGAAGCAGCAGCCATCTTTGAAAGCAGCTGTGCTTTTTCGATAATGCCCTCGTTTGATGACAAAAAAGAGGCTAAGACTGTGGCCAAATATCCAGAAGAAAATCCTCTTATGAGCGGATGGATCTATGGAGACAGTCTCCTCAGACAAAAGAGCTCCATCGTCGATGTTCCTTATGGCAATGGAAAAATCATCCTCCTCGGCTTTCCTGTCCAGTTCCGTGCCCAGCCCTACGGAACTTTCAAGCTCCTTTTTAATTCTATTTTCTATGCCGGAATAAAAAGTTCAAAATAGCATGCGGTCAAAAAAATCTACGGCTGCATGGTAGACTTTTAACCAGTTTTCGTGACGAAGGAATCCGTGCACCTCATCAGGGATAATCAAAAGTTCGATCTGAGCTTTATGCAATCTCCGTAGTCTCTGTACAAGGTCCGTCGTCTGGACGAAGTCCACATTCCGGTCATCATCCCCATGAACAAAAAGAACAGGAGAGGTCCAGAAATCAACATCAGCCACCGGTGAAGACTGGTACGCTATGCTCATCAGGTCTTCGCCTCGGATGTCCCATCCTCCTCCGTCCCGCCGGCGAGCCCTGAGAGACCAGTCGTGGACGCCGTGGAGATCCACTCCTGCGGCAAACAGTTCTGAATCTCGCGCAAGGCCCATAGCCGTCAAATAGCCGCCATAGGAGCCTCCCCAAAGGCCTATCTTGTTAGGGTTTACTTCAGGACGATTCTGAAGGTATTTGCCTGCAGCCACAATGTCTTGATATTCGGATGCTCCTCTTGGTCCTTGGTTAGGAGCTGTCCGGAAATCGAATCCGTATCCGATGCCTGAACGATAGTTCACCGAAAGAACTACATATCCTTTGGAGGCAAGATACTGGTTCATGGCGTAGGCGTTATGATAATAGCCACGCATATGCCAGCCCAGAAGCATCTGGCGGATGGGTCCTCCATGCATGAAGATGACGGCTGCACGTTTATCTCCTGCCTTGGCTCCCTGAGGAAGAAAAATCTGACCATGGATTTCAAGTCCATCTGGTGCTTTGAAGATGACTGGCTGAGGTTTGACCAATTCCTTCAGAAGAAGGTCAGAAGGAATAACCTCTTGGGCTATAAGGCGCCTCTTCCCGGTCTGGAGATCCATCAGAGCTGGAGCAGCCGGTTGACGGGTTGTTGAACAGAAGAAGACCAAATCCTTGCTTTCCGAGGTTAGGACAGGCGCCCATTCGATTCCCGAGCCCGGGGTCAACAGCTTGGATTCTCCTCCAGAAACAGTAATGGACCAAAGGTGCCTGCGGTCGATATCGTCTTTGTTCGAATTGAAGATCAAAGTTTTTCCATCAGCAGTAAGGAAGCTGTCCTCTACTTCGTATTCGCCTGGTGTCAACGAAATAACCTTTTTTTCTTTGATAGAAATGGAATGGAGATGCATCCATTTTTCATGCTCAGAATAAAAAACCAAATAGCCATCTGATGCCCACCTCAGGGTCTGAGCAGGATAGTACTGAGAAAATCCTCCTGTGTCGTTGGGACATGTCCATATCGTTTCAGCCTCCATACTCTCTACATCTCCGACCATCAGGGAAAATCGAGCTCCTCTTCGCGATCCGAATGACACCATTGTGGGAAAGCGGATAAAAGCGATGAACTTCCCACAAGGTGACCAAACAGGATACCCATCCCGGTCCACCGAAGGAGCTATCCATCGGATTGTCTCTTTATCAAAGTCATAAATCCCAATGAAACTGTGATCCTCTCTGTTGCTGACAAAGGCGAGCTTGGACCCATCAGGAGCCCAGGTCGGCGAACCATTGCGTCCCCTTGTCTTAAATAACGGTTTTGCTTTGGGCTTTCCTTCGAGAGCAGCAATATAAACTTCCCCTCTCGCTACGAAAATCACTTGGTTGTTAACCGGTGAGGGGACGGGGTGAGAGCCCTTTCCTATACGCCACGGCTCACCTCCGTCAGTTTTTACGGCCCATACAGCCTGTTCGACACCTTTTGGATTCGATGTTGGATTTGGATACTCTCCACTCCG
>Ga0209636_10000295_pt1 | contig 45477 bp, 27 predicted proteins | sample DeeMarSWOR152_54_FD_187464 | JGI IMG/M metagenome (GOLD analysis project Ga0209636, IMG submission 187464) | Marine sediment microbial communities from White Oak River estuary, North Carolina - WOR-1-52-54 (SPAdes) (version 2) | ecosystem: Environmental > Aquatic > Marine > Intertidal zone >...
TGGCTGTAACTTCTCCTGACATAAAAAAAATCGGAACACAATACTATGAGTTTTCGCTTCCTGATTCGAGTCTTTTTACCGAAACAATGGAGACAACCCCCCTCTTCTTTATTAAAAGTTACAAGCAGATGAGTGCTCCTGAAACAACTGCCGAAGTCCACAAAGACTTCTTCACTTATTCCATACTTCAGATAGAACCGAAGATTGATAATGTCTTTCCTCAGGGAGAAGATCTCGATATATTTTTTTATATCTATGGCATCCAGCCCAATGAAGAAAACCAATTTGATATCGGAGTCAACTACGAAGTTTCACAAGAGGAAGAAAATATCATCCGTTTCGAACCTATAAATTATCCTTCACCTCTCGTCAGTCAGCCTTTGCCCATGAAGAGAACATTCCGCATAACATCAGAAGAAGGCGAAAAATCTGAACGGAGAGATTTGGATCCAGGGCAATACACGCTTTCCATAAAAATCAAGGATAATATCTCTGGGAAATCCTTGGACAAAAAAATCGACTTCGAAATCAAGTAGCAAGAAATAAAAAAAAATCAATCTTACTCTTCTCGTCTAACTCCAACTCTATTTTAGATGCGCTAATTCTCTTGATAGAAAGATTTATAGGATTTATAATAAATAAATATGAGTAAAAAAATACTTCTTTACCTTTTACTCTCTGGCTTTTTCTTACCTATCTTGCTTCTTTCCGAAACACTAACTAGTAAAGACTTACCCAAAAAATACAGGAAATGGCTGGAAGAAGAGGTCGTTTATATCATCAGACCCAAGGAAAAAGACATCTTTCTTCAACTGGAGACAGACAAAGAAAGAAATATTTTCATCGAAGCTTTCTGGAAACAAAGAGATCCTACTCCCGGCACTCCAGAAAACGAATTCAAGAATGAGCACTACCGACGAATTGCCTATGCTAATAAATTCTTAGGTCGGGATACACCCAGACCTGGCTGGAGAACTGATCGGGGGAGAATCTACATTATCTTGGGGGATCCCATAGATATCGACCGCTATGAAGATTCCAACGATGTTTACCCAGCTGAAGTCTGGTTCTACCAGGGCGACGTAAAGTACGGTCTGCCTCCTCATTTCAACGTGGCTTTCTTTAAAAAGAGGGGCATAGGTGAATACATCCTTTACAGCCCAACTGGTGACGGCCCTCATAGCCTTCTTAAACATTACTATGGGAATCCTACCGATTATGAGGAAGCCTATAAAAAAATATTCGAATATGACCCGGAATTAGCTGAAGTATCTTTAACCTTAATTCCAAGCGAAAGACCACTAAGTGGTCACCTTTCCTTAGCTTCAGAAATAATGATGGGTAATGTCATCAGTCTCCCTAAGAGAAAAATTGATGACACCTATGCCGAGAAACTCCTTAGATATAAGGATGTGGTGGAAGTTGATTACACGGCAAATTATGTTGGTAGTGACTACTTAGTGACTATTATCAAGGACCTTTCAGATATCTTTTTTGTTCACTTTTCCATAGATCCTAAAATTCTTTCAATCGGTTCCCTTGAGGAAAAATATTACTCATATTTTGAATTGGTAAATCATGTTACAACCCTGGAGGGAAAAACTGTCTTTCAGTACCAAAAGGAATATCCTCTTCAATTTAATGCTGAGCAACTCCAAGACGTGAAGCTAAAATCTTATTCCATACAGGATATGTTTCCTCTAGTTCCTGGCAATTACAAGCTAAGCGTGCTCCTCAAGAATACTGTGTCTAAGGAATTCACCTCCTTTGAGACAGATATCTATATCCCCCAGCTAAATTCTCTTCTCATGTCTCCTCTGCTCCTCGGATATAAAATTGAAGAAAGTCCTGATGCCAACAAATACCTAAAACCTTTCAGAATCGGACGCTATCAATTGTTCTGTCAACCAAAGAAAGTATTCATTCCCAAAGAAGAACTGACTGTGTTTTTCCAGGTATATGGACTGAACAAAGAATTAGAAGAGGAAGGGGCTATAAAATACACTTTCCTCAGAAAAAATGAAGAATTCCTGACCAAGACAGTTAAAATAAGTGAAAACAGAGATAAAACAAATTTTATTCAAAAATTTCCTCTCCAGAATTTCGCTCCAGACTATTACACCCTAAAAGTAGCTTTAATCGACAAAGAGCAGAAAGAAGTGCTCTTTGAGAAAGATGACTTCAGCACCACTTTTCTAGAGGGAATGGCCAGGCCATGGGTGATTTCCAAAGCCATGCCTGTGTCATACAATATTGAATATACCTTCATATTGGGGAACCAGCTGCTCAACAAAGGTAAGATTGAGGAAGCAAAATCTGTCCTGGAATCAGCCTACAGAAAAAATCCTCAATCTTTAAAATATGCGTACGGTTTCAGTCGAGTACTCTTTGTTCTCAAAGAATTCCGAAAGGTAAAAGAAATATTAAAACCCTTTCTGGAAAATTCTCAAGAAAACTACGAATTCCTATCTTTACTCGGAAAATCCTGCCAATTTCTTCAGGAATATGAAGAAGCAATTCAATACTACAGGCAGTACTTAATCCATATGGGTACAAACCTCACAATTTTAAACTCCATAGGAGACTGCTATTTCCTCATAGGAGAGAGCGAAGGAGCTCTAATGACTTGGGAAAAATCCTTGGAAATCGACCCTAACCAGGAAGAGATTAAAGAAAAAATCAAATCCATAAAGGAAAAGAAAAAATGAGAAAAAAATCGAGCTTCCTTTTCCTGATTCTTGTCTCTTGCTTAATGCTTCTTGCTTCTTGCCAGTCTTACCAGTTAAAAAAAAAACTAAGTCCTGATGAACAAGAATTTCTCTCTAAAGTAAGATTCATAATCACTAAAGAAGAACGCCAAATCTTTCTCCGTTTGCCCGCTTCAGAGAGAACAGCTTTCATTGAAGAATTTTGGGCAAAAAGAGACCCTGATCCTAAAACTGAAGAAAACGAATACAAAAAAGAATATTTTTCCAGAATAGAAAAAGCTAACCACCTTTTCCGGGGGGAAGGAATTCCTGGCTGGCTAACCGATAGAGGTCGTGTTTACATCCTTCTCGGGCCTCCTTTCAGTAGAAAAACCTATTACACTGATTCTCACGAAGCCTATTCAAGAGGACGAGAAGTCTGGTATTACGGAAATTTCCCGCTTGTCTTTATCGATAGATATAACTCCGGAGTCTTTACCTTGACAACTACGAGTTTGGGCATATTAGGTGAACTCAATTTTGTTCTAAGGCAAGAAAGAGAAAGCTGGGAAAAACAGATTAAAGAAAGAACAGAACTTCTTTTAAACTTCAATATAGAACTGGTCGAATCTTCCGACATTCCGGTCATTCTGGTCAAGATTCCTTATAAAAAAATCTGGTTTGAGGAAAAAGAAAATGTACTGGAGACAACTTTAAATTTAGAGCTAAAACTTCTAGACAGCGATAAGAAAATACTAATCAGGCATGATGAAGACTATCTTGTTTCCTTGACCGAAAAATCCTTGATAAGGAACAAAGATAATTCCTACGTCATAGAAATCCCTGTTATTCTCGCTGAGGGAGAATACTCGATTCAAGCTACTCTTACCAATAAAACTGGAGGCAAACAGGTTTACAAAGAACTTGAGATTGAAGTTTAATACTTAGAATTCTCAGGGAGACGTTTTAAAATGACCAGAAAAATTTTTGTAAGAAAATTGTCCTATGTTTTGGTTTCATTATTATTATTTCTCGGATTCAACCTCATTATTTCCTCCTCTTCCCAAACTCAGGAAAAACCTTTAGAGTATGAAGTCGAAGTGGTCTTAATCGAAATTCCTGTCTATGTTATTGATAAACAAGGAAATGCTGTGCTAGATCTCAAGAGAGAAGATTTTGTTCTCTACGAAAACGGAAAGAAGCAGAAAATTGAACATTTTAACCTGATCCAGAACGACTCGCCTGAAATCATAACTCTTGCTCAAAGTTATCCAGCGGCGCGAAGGCAATTTTTTCTCCTCTTTGATCTGACTTTTTCCAGCCCAAAGGGAATATTAAGGGCTCGAGAAGCTGGCCTCAAATTTATCAAGGAGAACATTCTTCCTCATGATTTAGTGGCCGTAGCAACTTCTTCTGTCTTGAGCGGGATTCAAATACTGAGCAATTTCACTAATGATAAAGCACAGCTTGAAAATGCAGTGGAATCTCTGGGCCTGGTTGCCACCAGACAAGTTGCCAAGGGGCCTGTTGGTTTTCTCTTCAGTCCAGTGACTCCTTCTCAAATGCAACCAACTCGGGGAGAAATATCCGAGAAAGCAAAGGGAACCCTGGAAGCTTTAGAAGACCAACTGATAAACTTAATTGAACAGATGAGAAAAGCTCGCTGGGAAGACTACAAGGGCTACGTCCAAGATTATGTAGGAGCTTTAAAAAGCCTCGGCCAGACCCTTAACATCATTAAGGGAAGAAAACACCTTGTGCTTTTTTCTGAAGGTTTTGATATAAAAGTTCTCGCTGGAAAAACCTTGAAAGAATTGGGTCAAGAAACAGAAGCTATGGCCGCTGACAGAAGAGCCATCGCCAGAGCAGATAAAGACCGCTTTGGTGATCCTACCATAAAACTCGCTTTTAACCAGGCTCTCCAGAATATCTCCACCTCTGATTGTCTTATTCATACTATCGATATTGGTGGACTTCGAGCTCCTGGTGACATAACTGATACTCAAGAAAGAGATGTTTACGCATCTCGCCGACGAGGACAAGATACTCTCCACGTCATGGCCACAGATACAGGAGGTAAAGCCTATCGCAACATGAATGAATTGGATAAGCCTTTAGAAGACCTTCTTGAGTTAACCAATTCTTACTATTTATTGGGATACTATCCTGATGATAAAAAGAAAGAGGGAAAATTCCGAAAACTCAAAATAGAGGTCTTAAAACCCAAATTACAGGGCTCCTACCGCAAGGGATATTACGAAGAAAAACCGTATCAGGAATACACTGATTTTGAGAAAAGGCTTCAATTAGTCGAGCTTATCACCAAAGATATTTACCGGAATGACCTAAAAGTAGATTACTTTATCTCAGCTTTTGAGGGCACAAAGGATATCGCCAGAGTAGGAATATTTCTCAAATTCCCGGGAACTCAATTTCTCGAGAAAAAACAAAAAAAAGTCCAGCTTGAAATACATGGCTATGCTATCGACCGCAGCGGCAGGTTTAGAGACTTTTTTTACAATCCCTTAGACATCAACATCAACAAGATTAAAGATAAACTGAGGACTCACGGCATAAAATATTTCGATCTATTCTTAGTTCCCCCAGGGGACTACAAGATAAAATGCATCATAAGAGATAAAGAGACAGGAGAAACTGGAGTTATCATTGATGAAATTTCAGTAGCGCAGTATGATGACCAGAAACTCATAGTCAGTCCTCCCTTTTTTATCGATAAAGATTCCCAATGGCTTTCAATCCCGGGTTATGACCCTCTAAAGCCGACTGGTCGTAAAGTCGGCGAGGACCTTCCCATTGACTATCCTTACTCTTTTGGAGGAGAGAAATTTCTGCCGGGAATCAATCCCCCCTATTTTGCCCACACTCAATCCCAGTTCATAATAAAAGTCCATAATCTAAAGCTCCATCCCAGCGCTAAAATTCCTCAAACAGATATAAAATGTGAGGTCGTAGATAATGCAGGTGTCTCTCATAAAGCTGTTCAGATTATCTCCATCAAGTCCTTCCAGAAAAAGCCGAACTGCTACGAGCTTCTCTTTAACTATGAACTCAAAAATCTCCCCCCTGGCCCTTACCAATTAAAAGTCACCCTGACCGACACCTTAGCCCAACAAACAGTAACGACTTTATCCCCCTTCATATACAAATAACCCAAGCCATTGGCTTAAGCTAACTCACAGCTTTAATTATTGAATAATAAACTTAAAAGCTTATCCTCCAAGATAAAATAAGGAATTAGCCTGCTTATCTTAGTTTGGTCTTGAAAAAAGAAAGAGCCTGTTCAGCCTTTTCTCTTAGACTGATATCTTCGGCAGGGACAGAAATCAAGTACTTTTCTAAATACTTGACTGCTTCAGCGTACTTCTGCAATTCGCCAGAAGCAAGCCCTAAAATAAAATAGGAATTGGGATTCGAATGTAATTCCATTTCTTTCAAAAGATAGTCTATCGACTTTTCAAAGTCTCCTTGAGCATAATGTATTATTCCCAAATTATTATACAGCATAGGATTATCAGGCATTTTGGTTACAAGATACTCGTATTCCTTGATTGCTTTTCCAAACTCTTTAGAGAAAGTTAAAGTTTGGGCATATTCTAATCTCAGATCTAAATTCGCTGAATCAACTTTTACAGCTCTCTCCAGATAGCCTAATGATTTTTTTATATTTTTTAAGGATTTATAGACAGAAACCAAGAAAAGCAGGGATTTGAGATGTTTAGGATGCAAATTTAAGGCAGCCTCGCTCGCTTTTATCGACTCTTCAATCATTCCGTTTCCATAATAACTTTTAGCCAGCATATGATAAGAGTCTATTTCAGCAGGATTTATCTTGACTATCTCTTTGAATTCTTCAATGGCTTTATCCCATTCTCCATTCTTTTGATATATTTCTCCCAAAGCATGATGAATCATTGAATTTTCAGGGTCTTGTTTCAATATCTCCTTTAATATCTTTTTTCCTTCTTCCAGTTCTCCTACTTCTACAGCCAATTTACCTTGCCGTATGCGCTCTAATATGGGGATTTTGTCTTTTGGGTCGGGACGTTTTTTCTGGCTAATATCAGCGGGCAACGTCCCTCCCACATATCCTAAAGCCCTTAATTTTTCTCGATCTTCCTGAGATAATTCTCGTGTTGATGGCTTCCGTCCAGAGGATATCTTTTTCTCAAATCTTTCAAATCTATTCCTAAGCTTGCTGACAACTCTACTATTTTTTTGAAATAAATTGTTTTTCTCCTCAGGGTCATTCTCTAAATCATAAAGCTCAGGTCTCGGGGCTTTAACATATTTCCACTTGTTTGTTCTTATTGATTTCAACTCGGACCACCCGTACGATATAAGGGGATAATAAGTTTCAGCATACGATTCATTGAGTTCTTTTACTCTCCTTCCCTCCATAAGAGGAACTAAGCTCGCTCCCTGACAATGTTCAGGAATGCTAATCTTCAGGAGGTCCAAAATTGTAGGAAATATGTCAATTGTCCTTACCTGGCTGTTTACTTTGATTCCCTTAGGGATAATCTCTGGACAATGGATTATTAAAGGGACTTTCAGTGTCGTATCATACAGAAAAATCCCGTGCGTTGGTTCCTCATGATCAAACAAATCCTCCCCGTGGTCACCAACAGCTATGATTAATGTTTCATCATAAATCTCTTTTTCTTTAAGCAGATCAATCAAATTGCCCACATAAATATCAGTATAAGCGATCTCGCCTTCATAAGGTCTGGTTTTATACTTCACATCAAAAGGAGGCGGAGGAGTGTAGGGATAGTGAGGATCGTAATAATGAACCCAGACAAAAAATCTCTTATCATGGTTTTCCTCAAACCATCTATCCACTGAATTGTAGACATCCTCAGCTAATCTCTGTGGCTCGTGTTTTACTAAATAATCAGGAGTTATAAAGATATCATCGTAAAAATCAAATCCTTGATTCAAGCCGAATTCAGAATCTAAAACGTAAGCTCCGATAAAAGCTGAAGTCAGATAATTGTTGTTCTTTAAAATTTCTGCTAAAGATGTAAAATCCTCTTCTAAGTAATAGGGTCCATTGCTCTTGATTTGATGATAGGTTGGATTCAGTCCCGTTAGAATGGAAGCGTGAGAGGGAAGAGTTAAAGGCACCTGACAAACAGCGTTCATAAATCTTGCTCCTTCATAGGCCAACGAATCTAAGTTTGGTGTTTCAATATCATATCCACTATAGCCAACTCTATCTGCCCTTATGGTATCTAAAGTAATCAACAGCACATTTAGATTAGAATCCTTTTTTACTTTATTCCTTGTGAAGAGTAAATCGGGTAATAGAATGGTGATTGATAAGATTAATAAGGCAGGAATGAAGTACAATCCTGACTTGCTATGTGTTCCCTCAGTATCTCTTTCCTCTTTTCTTGGAGAGAGAGATTTTTTCTTAACTAAAATATCTTTTCCTCCAAATCTATCTTGACATCTCTTCCCACAGAGCCAACTTTTTTTTAGCATTTATTTTTCTTGCGGTCTCACCTTCTGGAGTCGTTTGCAGGTATTCTCTCAGATGATGAGCAGCCTCCTTGATTCTTCCAACTTTTTCCAGGGCGACAGCTAAATTAAAATAAGCGAGAGGAGTGGGGTGCAATTCAATGGCCTTTTTTAAATTTTCAATAGATTTTTCTAGATCTCCCGTATTTCCATAGGTAATTCCGAGAAATTGAAATATCCTGTAATCATCTGGATAATCTGCTTTCAAGCTAACATAGACCTTTATGGCTTCTTCCAATCTACCTGAAGTGGCTAAGATATTGGCATAATCAAGTAATAAATATTTATTCTCAGGTTCTATACTGGCGGCTTTTTGTAAATAATCTATAGCCTTTTCATTTTCCCCCAGTCTATTATATATAAATCCAGCCAAGGTTAGGGCATTAAAATATCTATTATTTAATGCTAGAATTGCCTCGATTTCTTTTATTGCTTCTTGATATTTATTCAATTGGATTAAGACTTTAGCCAAGTTATCATGGAGAGGAATATTTTCTGGTATAACTTTCGCTCCCTGCTTGCATATTTCATATGCTTCTTGAAGCCTGTTGGTCTTCATATATAATCCTCCTAAAAATAAATAATTGAGGGAGCAATTTGGTTCCATAATTATACCTTTTTGATAGAGCTCTTCAGCTTTCTCATGTTCGCCCCTTCGCTGAAAACTCCTGGCCATTTGTAATGTATACCATATTTCTATCTTATCTTTTGGATCAGCCAGATCAGAGGATTTTTCTGGCTTTTCAGAACTTCCAACTATGTAACCCAAAGCCCTTAATTTCTCTTCCTCTTCTGGGGATAATTCTCTTCGCGAACTTTCTTTTGAAGAGTATCTATCTATCAATTCGTCTAATACTTTTTCCATTCTTAAGGCAATTTGATTTTCTTTTTGGTATAGATTATTCTGCTCCTCCGGGTCTTTTTTCAAATCGTATAATTCGGGCTTAGGAGCATCTATGAACTTCATTCTTCCATCCACAATCCCCTTTAAATCTGACCAACTAAACATCTCCTTAGGATGAACGGTCTCAATATAAGAAACTAAATCTTTCTTTTCTCTTCCCTCGACATAAGGAATTAAACTCTCCCCCTGGACCTCTTTTGAAACTGGAATCTTTAAAAGATCTAAAACAGTCGGGAAAATATCAATCAATCTGACTTGAGAGCTTACTGTTTTGTCTAAAGGAAGATACTGGGGAGCACAGAATATCAAGGGGACTTTTATAGTCGTATCATATAAAAAAATTCCATGATCTATCTCTCTATGTTCTCCTAATCCTTCTCCATGGTCACTCGCAACGACAACTAATGTTTTCTCGAAAACATCCTTTTCCTTGAGCAGATCAATAATCTCACCCACATAAACATCGGTATAGGCCACTTCTCCATCATAGGGATCAGAAAATTGTTCTTTATAAGGAGAAGGAGGTTCATAAGGGAGATGAGGATCATAATAATGAACCCAGATGAAAAATTTATGATTAAAATTCTTGACAAACCATTGCTTGAAAGAAAGAAAAACTTCTTCGGCTTTTCTTTCCGAGCTGAATGTTTTGAATTTCTCTTCCTCCTGGAATTTGTCGTCATAGACATCGAATCCTTGGTCTAATCCAAAGCGTGAATCCACTGGAAAAGCACCGATAAAGGCTGCTGTGTTGTATTCTCTCTCTTTAAAAATTTCAGCCAAAGTTTCAAATCTTTCGTCCAAATAATAAGAACCATTATCTCTTACCTGATGATAGTTGGGATAAAGGCCAGTAAAGAGGGAAACATGAGAAGGAAGAGTCAAGGGGACTTGGCAAGCTGTATTTTCAAACTTTACTCCAATTTTAGCCAATTCGTCTAAATCGGGTGTTTTGGCTTTTGAATAACCATAACAACCGACTCTGTCTGCTCTTAGAGTATCAAGAGTAATAATTAATACATTGAGGTTGCTTTCTCTCTTAACTTCATTTTTTGGAAACAGGAAATAATAAAAGAGAGCAATGATCAAGAAAACTAAAAAGGGAATGAAATACCATAATAATTTTTTTTGTTTTCTTGGCAAAGTTTTCTTTTCCTCTTCTTGTGTTTCTTGAAAAGCATCTTTTTTGGCTGAGGTAATAGAAATAGATTTCTTTTTTTGCTTTCTTCTTTTTTTCTTGGCCATGGTTATATTCTCTCCTGTACCCGAATCCTAACACCAAAAGATATGTTTATTATCTTTATTATCCATGATTTCATATCCATTGAACCACTAGCTTGGGTTTTGGCGAACAGCCTCTTTCAATCTGGCAACCAATTTTTTCATCTTATCAATATCAGCACCATATTTATAATCAGGGGCAGTATTAACAAATTGTTCCAGATAATTAATGGCTTCCTCAAATCTATCCATTCTGGTCAACAGAATGCCTAGATTATACATAGCATCATATTGCTCACTGTCTAATTCAACTGCTTTCTTCCAGTTCTCAACAGCCAGCTCTCTCTTCTCCTCCCTGGCATATATGATCCCCAACCCATTGTAGGGACCAGCCAGTGCAGGGTCATAGCTAATCGCTTTTCTGAATTGCTGACCCGCTGAATCATACTTCTTCATGCTTAAATAAACAGAACCAAGATTATTATAGGCACTAGCATAGCTGTTATCCAAAGATATTACTCTACTAAAAAAATCAACAGCTTTTCTGTATTGACCAGCCTGCCAATAAGCTATGCCTAGATAATTCAAGGCATCTGGATCATCTGGATTTAGATCAATTGCCACTCTCAATATTTCTACTGAGCGTTCAAATTGATTTGTCTTCTGCAAGTATTGACCCAGCCTATTTAAAATCTCTGAACTTGTAACTTGCAAAGCAACTGCTTTTTCTAAAGTTTCAGTCGCTAGATCCAACTGCCCAATTCTCTCATAGATAGATGAAAGGGATAAATATGCCAAATCAAAAGTGGGCTCCTGTCTCACCATATTTTTTAAAGTATCAATTGCCTTCTTATATTCTTTATTTTGCGCCAACATCTCAGCATATTCCAATACAATTGCAGAATTATTTGGGTCGACTTGAATAGCTCTTTCCAAATAAACTAAAGATTTTTCAGTCTTCATTAATGATTTGAAAACTGAGGCCAAGAAAAGCAATGATTTAAGGTAATTAGGGTGCAAATCCAGCGCGACTTGGCTTACATCGATGGCTTCATCGGTCATCTTATTCTCAAAATAGCTGACGGCTAAATGATGATACGAATCTACATCAGTACTATTTGCTTCTATGGCCTCCTTCAATATTTCGATCGCTTTATCCCATTCTTTTCTTTTCTGATAAATATTTCCCAAGGAACGTAAAACCATCGGATTTTGAGGATCCTGCTTTTTGATGTCTAAGAATATTTTCTCTGCCTCTTCTAAATGGCCTTGCCTAAAAAAATTGACTCCTTGAGAAATTCTATCGATGACCAGAATTTTGTCTTTCGGATCAGGTCTTTTTTTCTTACCCACATCTTCAGGCACTTTACCAGAGATGTATCCTAAAGCCCTTAATTTTTCTTGGTCTTCTTGTGTTAATTCTTTAACTGAAGATTCTTGACTAAGAGCTGTCTCTTTTTCTAATTTTATTAATGTTTTTTTTAAGTTCAAAGCGATTTTGTTATTGATTGTAAACAGATTATTCAATTCCCTCGGGTCGTCTTTTAAATCGTACAATTCAGGTTTAGGGGCCTGAATATACTTCCAGTCATCAGTCCTGATTGCTTTGAGTTCAGACCAGCCATTAGAAATGAGGGGAAAGTATGTCTCTGCATAAGATTCCTCAGCCTCTTTTATTCTCTTTCCTTGCATGAGAGGAATCAGACTCTGGCCTTGATTGAATCTCGGGATGTCAATTTTTATTATCTCTAAAATTGTGGGCAAGATGTCGACTGTCCTCACCTGTTTATTTATTTCAATTCCCGCAGGGATTGAAACAGGACAGTGAAAAATTAAAGGGACTTTTAAAGTCGTGTCATACAGAAAGATGCCGTGCCCTGGCTCCTTATGTTCGAATAAATCTTCTCCATGATCGCCAACAACGACCATTAATGTTTTATGGAAAATATTTTTCTCTTTGAAAAAAGCGATGAGTTCACCCACATAGATATCTGTGTAAGCGATTTCTCCATCATAGGGTCGATCTGGGTATTTTTTATCAAAAGGAGGAGGTGGCAAGTAAGGATCGTGAGGATCATAATAATGAACCCAGATAAAAAATTTCTCATCATGATTTTCTTCCAGCCAGTGAGCAATGGATTTAAAAACCTCTTCGGCCAATCTTTGAGGTCCATGAGGCTTGAGATATTCGGGAGTATTATAGTGATCGTCATAAATATCAAATCCCTGGTCCAAGCCAAACTGAGAATCCACCGGAAAAGCTCCAACAAAAGCGGATGTCAAATAGCCATTTTTCTTGAGAATTTCCGCCAAAGTCATTATCTTCCTATCCAAATAATAAGGTCCATTATTCTTTATTCCGTGAAAGGGAGGATTTGTCCCGGTCAGAATTGAAGCATGAGAAGGAAGGGTCAAAGGCACCTGACAGACTGCATTCATGAACCTGGCTCCTCCAAAAGCCAGAGAGTCTAAATGAGGAGTCTCGATATTAAAACCACTATAGCCGACTCTATCAGCTCTTAGAGTATCTATGGTCAGCAATAACACGTTTAAATCTCTTTTTCTTATAACTTTTTCAGTCAAAAAAGAAGAAGTAAAGAGAGGGATTACGGCAAATATGAGAATGAAGAGTGGAATTAAATATTCTCTTCTTGATTTTTTTTTAGACACTGCTCTATTTAATTTTGGTCTTTTCTTTTATCCGAGCAACCAATCTTCGCATCTTTTCTATATCTGTTTGATATTTGTAGGGAGGTGCTGTCTGAATAAACTGTTCCAAATGTCCAATCGCTTCCTCAAATCTATCAATTCTCGTCAATAGAATGCCTAAATTATACATGGCATCATACTGCTTACTGTCTAATTCCACTGCTTTTTTCCAGTTCTCGATTGCTGGCAGAAAATCTCCCTTATTAGCATATATCACTCCTAATCCGTTATAAGGTCCGGCTAATCCTGGGTCATATTCTATGGCCTTCCTGAATTGTTCACTGGCCAAATCGTATTGTTTCTTGCTCAGATAAACTGAACCCAGATTATTATAGGCACTGGCATAGCCACTATCCAAAACTATCAATTTCTCAAATGACTCAACAGCCTTATCATGCTGACCTGCGCGCCAATAACTAATGCCAAGATAATTAAGAGCTTCTGCATGATGAGGATCCTTATTGAGAACAGTTTGGAGAACTTCTATTGAACGTTTAAACTGTCCAATTTCTTGTAGATAGATACCTAACTTGGCCACCAGGTCCTGATTATTGCTAAGATTTAAGGCCACTGCTTTTTCTAAAGTCTCTATGGCTTTATCAATTTGTCCAACTTCACGATAAACAAAAGAAAGTTGAGAATACGTTAAGCCCATATCGGGGCGACGATTTATTATGTCATTGAATATTTCTATGGCTCGTTGCGGATTTCCCTGAAGATAAATATTTATAGCTTCATGGCTCATATTATCCAAATCAATCAATTGTTTAGGGTCATCTTCTTTCGTAAAAATTTTCTTCAAGGACTTTTGAGTTGAGCCACTGATATAACCCAAGGCCCTTAGTTTCTCTAAAGTCTCAGCATCTTCTTTGATTCTTTTGATTTCTCTGGATTCAGGTGAGGAATATCTTTCAATCAGTGATACCAGACTTTTATTCAATTTCTCAACGACAAATCTTTCAGCCTCAGCTAAATTATTCTCTTCTCTATAATCTGATTCGACGTTATAAAGCTCTTCAAGAGGCAACCGAATGTATTTAAATTGCTCTGATAATAGGCCTTGAAGAGGAGCCCAGTTCCGATTCAGATTAGGTGTTAAAGCTTCAAAATAGCAATCATCCACTCTTTCCTCTCTTGGATTCTTGAGGACTGGGAGAAGAGAGCGTCCTTGAACCTCTTTGGGCATTTTAATATTCAGCAGATCCAATACAGTAGGCATAATATCAATATGCCGGACTCTCTGCTTGATAGCTTTGGGTTCTCGGAATATGGTTGGTTGATAAAAGATCAGCGGAATATGTAAAGTGCTGTTATAGGCGAAAACTCCATGAGTCCTCTCTTTATGGTCTCCTAAGCCTTCACCATGATCAGAGGTAATAATAATAAGCGAGTTTTTTTCTAACCCTGATCTTCTTAGAAAGATGAACAATTTCCCGAGAGCAAAATCAGTGTAAGCAACTTCGCCGCTGTAGAAATTGTGAGGGTATTTATCCTTGAATGATTGAGGAGGATCATAAGGAGCATGGGGATCGAAAAGATGCACCCAGCAAAACCAAAGGTTATTTTTGTTCTGGTTTATCCATTCAACGGCAGGTTCTATCACTTTCTCTGCCCGGCGTTCTACAAAAGAAAAATCATTCTGGGCACTCGTATCCCCGTAGAAATCGTCGTAAAGGTCAAATCCTTGGTTTAGACCGAATCGATCATCAAGGGGAAAGGCACCGACAAAGGCTCCTGTTTCATATCCTTTTTTTTGGAGAACTTCTGATAAAGTAAGGAATTCTTCATCCAGCCGAAATCCAGCATTATCTCGGACTCCGTGATAGACAGGATAAGTTCCAGTTAGAATATTTACATGGGAAGGTAAAGTCACCACATTGTGAGCAAAAGCATACTCAAAGAGAATTCCCTCTTTGGCTAATCGGTCGATAGAGGGAGTTTTAACTGTCTTGCTTCCGTAACAACTAAGATAATCGGCTCGGAGAGTGTCAATGGTAATGAGAAGGACATTTAAAGAACGGCTTTTTGGAGCAGATTGCGTATGTTTGGGAGCAAGTAAAATAAGATTCATGACAATGCCCAGAAAAACTAGAATTATTCCTACAGAGTTTAAGATTCGAGCCGGTGAAATTCCCTTGGCACCATGTGCTTTTGGGGAATCAAAAGACCCAAGTGTTCTTTTCATCTCAACTCATTGATTTTCTTTATTCGAGTGAATCCGCCTCGTTGGGTCAGGCTATCATTCCAGATGCTTTAAGATTTCTCTGACTGTGGCTGCTTTATCCGCATCAGGTGCGAGCTCAAGGAATTTATTAAAATTTTCTTTAGCTTTCTCTTTCTCATTTATGTTCAAATAACATAATCCTAATTGGTAGTAGGCATCGGAAAGATTTGGATCTAAGCCAATGGCTTTGTTGTAGTATTCTATTGATTTGTCTATTTCTCCTTTATTGAAGAAAGAAGTGCCAATATTATAGAAAGTAAGAGGATTGGTTATTCCCTCTTCATCAATTTGCTGGAAAAAGCTTAATCCTTTCTCCAATTCTCCCTTCTCCAAATAAATATTTCCCATAGTGACTAGAATTTCTTCTGAGTCAGGTTCTTCTTCCAATACTTTTTCAAAGTATTCTAGCGCTGTATCATAATCTCCCAGCTCATAGTAGCAGTTTCCTATATTCTTATTGATTATGTATATATTAGGATTTTCCCTTAGTATATTCTGGTATTCCTCTATAGCTTCCTCATACTTTTTCTGATCGTACAACTCGTTTCCTTTAACCAATAATTCTGATACTTTTTCAGATACGATGCTTTTTTTTGTCCTTTTAAGCCTAATTTCAATGGGTTTGGAGCGTATGACCTCGCTTACAGTCGTTGAAATTTGTTTTGGTACATAGCCTTCAGCAGAAAAGTCAACATTCCATTCCCCGCCTCGAATGTAGGCTGCCACCCATTTACCATTCTTATCAGTGGCCGTTTCAAATTTAGCTTCATAGCGGGCATGCTCAAAACTCACTCTAACATTTGGAATTGGCTGGCCATCCTCTGTGAGAACAACTCCTCTTATCCGCCCTTTTCCCCTCCAGTCCTGGGAAAATGCTAAACTCGAGAATAACATTAAGACCAAAACTGTGAAAAGAATCGGCATTTTGGGGAGATAATTTTTGGAATTCATCATCTGATTCCTCCTCTGGAAATAAAAATTGTATGATAGAATGTCAGCTTTTTCAAGTTGGTGCCCTACTGTCTTTATATCCAGGACTTCATGCTTCTGACTAAAAACTGAAATTTATGTTCCAGGAAGTGACAGAGCAGCTTAGGAGAAAATCAATGATTGTCACCAGGGTGTTAAATAAAAAACCCCGTCCCGCTTCCACCTTACTGGGATGAAGAGCGGGACGGGGTGAACTTCAGCTTTGGCGGGGATAAACCCCGACGCTACACCACAACCGTATCAGAATCTGAAACGAATTCCCAGTCGGAACACCCTCGGGTTGACGCACTCTAATGGTTGATAACCTGCCGCTATGTTGATGTTGGGCTCTCGACCGAGGATCATGTTGTTGTTGAACAGGTTGAAAACATCGGCCATTATACTCACCGTGCCATAGTCACCGACGGGAAGAACTTTTTCCACTCTAAAGTCCATTATCCAGAAAGTGGGGAGTCTTTGCGCACCAAAAGCTTTAACCAATGGATAAGCTTTTGCCGTGCCGTCACCGTGAAAACCTTCATCTAGCCTGACTGGTATAACATATCCCTCGCGCACAGTCAAAAATGCACTGACATTAAATCCCCAAGGTAACTGGTACATTCCGTTCATCTTGGCCTGCCATCTGCAATTGGTCCATATATGTACCTTTCCACTGCCTAGCATCTCGTAGGCCATGATTTCACCGTTCCAATAATCAATGTTGGTTGGATCTTGATACGCAGCTGGACTGTCATAATATCGACGATGGTCATTGTAATTGAAGGATGCATTCATCATCCACTTGTTACTCAATCTCTTAGTGGCAGTGACTTCTATTCCCATGAATCTCTGGTAGTAATCCGGCTTATTGATCAGATTAGTTCCCACTGGTCGCGTAAACGGCAGTTCATAGTAAGTTGCTTCATAGTAATTTCCATCATAGTTGTCTTCAAAGCCAGCATTATCCTTGGTTATTTCAACTGTCCAGTCAGCACTGGTGACACCGGGCATGGGATTCCATAGATAATTATCCAAGTGACGATAAATGAAATTTGCTGATAAAGAAAAGTCAGGTAATATCTCTCTCTCCAGTCCAATAATAGCTTCATAAGTCCTTGGAGCCGATAAATCAGGATCAATAGTCTTAACGCTTTTAGCTGGATTTTCTGGATCATAAGAATCGCTAAAATAAGTCATCGCACTCGGGTCTGGATAATCTACTATTTCATCAGTCGTAACTTCCATATCTCCATTAGCATCATGCCAGTAAAAATCCACTTCTCTCCAATAAGAGCCATGTCCCAGATAGCCAAGCCACCAGGTGCCTATCTGATCATAATAAATTCCAGCACTTCCCCGAAGGATGGTCTTGCCATCCCCAGTCAAGTCATAGGTGAAACCAATACGAGGTGATATTTCAGACCAGGTGACAACTTTAGACTCTGCTTTTTGCTTCATTTCCGGAAGCAAAATAGGAGCTACATCTGATGCTGGCAGGACACTCTCATTCCAGTTGAGAAAGCGGTAATCATAGCGCAATCCGAGATTTAAGGTCAATTTGCCCGCAGTGAAAGTATCACCTAAATAGGCGCTGTATCTGTTATAATGAATATCCATGTTTGTTCCCTGAACTAGCCAGACAGCAGCAGAATCTGTGGTGGTGGGAGGTAATCCCCAATAGTGCCAGTATTCATTCATGCCTGTCCAAAAAGCTTTTACCATATTACCACCATAGCTTGATTGTGAAGTGGTATTTTGGTCTCTCCACTCTGCTCCGAATTTGAATTCATGATCACCACCCAAGACATCCTCTACAAACAAGTTTCCAGAAAGATTCACATGATATGTAGGTCGATCAGTTATGTACCAGTAATAAGAACCGCCATACACTCCAGTATCATAACTCAGGGTAACAGGTGTATCTTTGCCTCCCTTGGGTGTAAGCGTGAACCACATATCGACATAGCCTGCCTTTAAGGTCATGAAGAAATTGTCGTTGAAAATGTGCTCAAACTCCACCTTGTAAACATTGCTCGGTCCCTGTTGATCATAAGTCGTTTCTGCTGGGCGAGTCACAGCCGCACCGCGACCCCATTTGAGCTTATCGGCATAATAAAAGAGAGCTTCGAAGCGGGTTTGGGGTGTAATCTGAGCATTTACTTTTAGGTGGATATTATCTAAGAGAGTATCGTCTGCAGTCCCAGCAGCCGAGAACATCTTGATGTCCTGAACACCCCATGCTCCCCAGAACCAGAGCTTATCCTTGATGATAGGTCCGCCAGCTTCAAAGCCGTAATCTTTAATCCGGTTGATCTTGTCACCAGCATAACTAAGTTCTGCCATCTCTTCAGGAACATTTTCAGCTTGGAATCCAACCCAGGGGAGCGAGTCGGTTCGGTAGAAATAAGCTTGACCCTTGAATTTGTTGCCACCTCTCTTGGTCACAAAGTTCAATCCAATACCACCAGTCTGGACAGAAGGATCTCCTCCACCTGTAGTGATTTGAATCTCCTCGAAAGCATCAAAGTCCCAATAATTTGGAGTGGCACCTACCGCGGCCTGGTCAGTTATGGTTAACCCATCAATATTCCACATGACATTGTAGCCACTGTCACCTCTAGCGGTGAAATTGGATTGCTGACCTGATTGAGCACCACCAACATTTACTCTGTCTACCATAATTCCTGCTGTCTGCTCAAGAATAACCCATGGATCTCGAGCAGAGGGAATACTATCTAACCATTCAGTGGTGACATTGACAGCTGTGCCTGATTTTTTGGTGTCCACAATCGGTGATTCAGCCGTAACAGTAACCTTTTCTTCAATAGTGGCCAGGGTCATGGTGATATTGAAGTCGAGGGTTTTGCCAACTCGCACCATGACTTTTTCCCGCACTTCTGTATTAAAGCCGGGCAGCTCAAAGGTAATTTTGTACATTCCTAAGTCTAAGGAGCGGAAGACAAATTCTCCTGACTCGTCCGTCACTGCAGTCCTGGTTGGGTAATTTGATTCCAGAGTCACAGTAACACCAGGAAGAGGCGTTGCTTCTTCATCAGCGACTTTTCCTTCGATTCGACCGTACTTTATCTGAGCATAGCTTGTTCCCAGGCCGATAAGGCTGAGTGCTATTAATATCGTTAATAGCTTTTTCATTAAAACCTCCTTTTAAATTTTTACCTATGAGTGAAATTAACTCACTCTAACCATTCCTGTTGGCGTTTTTTTATCCTGATTGCACCTCCTTTCTCAATAGTTATGCGAAAAAAAAAGAGACCACCTGAGACTCCTAACCAGCCCCAAACAGCCTCTTTTGGTAAAGTTAACTGTCTTTTTTTAAATTTATAGGGTAGAGCGTGATGCAATATTCATGCCAAAACCTCAAGTCGATTTAATTTCAGCTATATAAATAATTTAGAATACATCACACATGAAATGACCATTCTTCAAATTCAAAAAATTGAATTTAATTCAAAAAAATGAAAAAAGACAAAAAAATACTCATTTATTTCTTTACCAGGCCGAAAATCACCCCTCACGATTCACACCGGTTAGATAGTTACGATGATTTTAAACATAGGAATCAATATCAGACTGGCTCTAATCAGGTTGAGAATTGCTATTCGTTCACCTTGATATCTTAAAAGCAAGGAATTATAATTAAAAATAATGAGAAAAAAACTTTCTCTTTCTGTCATTCTCTTCTTTTTGATTCATGTTCTGATTCTCCTTCCTGCATCTGCAATTTCTGCTTCAAAAAAAACACCCAAAGAACTTCCAGAGCGTTACAAGAAGTGGCTGCAAGAAGAGGTCGTTTACATCATCACCCCTAAAGAAAAAGAGGTTTTTCTCCAATTTGCATCAGATAAAGAACGAGATGTCTTCATCGAAGCCTTCTGGAGGCAACGTGATCCGACCCCAGGGAGTCCAGAAAATGAGTATAAACAAGAGCATTATCGTCGCATCAATCATGCAAATCATTATTTTGGAAGAACTACACCAAAAGCCGGGTGGAAAACAGATAGGGGAAGAATCTATATTATCATGGGGGATCCAGCCGATATTGAAAGACATGAATCTCATGGAAAAGTTTACCCTAATGAAGTGTGGTTTTATAAAGCAGACCCTAAACTCGGCCTTCCTCCCATATTCAATCTGATTTTTTTCCAGAGGAGGGGCTCAGGGGAATACATCTTATACAGCCCAGTAAAGGATGGACCGGAAAGCCTGATTGCCGGATACATAGGCGATGCCATGGATAGGAAATCAGCTTATGAACGGCTCCTTGAATATGATCCTACCTTGGCTCCTGTATCTCTCTCCTTGATTCCTGGCGAAAGACCATCTTTAAGTGCAGATCATCCTTCTTTGGCCTCAGATATCCTTATATCCCGTTTGCCCAGTGTTCCTCATAAAATGGTAGAAGACAAATATGCTGAACAACTTTTAAAGTATAAAGATATCGTTGAAGTCGAATACAGTGTCAATTATATTGATAATGTTTCGTTAATTAAAATATACCGTGGTCCTTCGGGAATCTTTTTCCTGTATTATATCCTCCAACCGAAAAGACTATCCCTGGGTGCTCATGAAGCAAAGTATTATTCTCATTGGAAGTTAAACGGGAGCATCACAGATCTTAAAGGTCGGACTATCTTCCAGTATGAAAAATCAATTCCCCTCGAATTCACCGAAGAGCAAATGTCTAAAATCAAATCTGTTCCCTTTAATCTTTACGACATGATTCCTTTAACTCCTGGAAACTATAAATTTTCTGTTCTTTTAAAAAATACAGTTTCTAAAGAGTTCACTTCCTTAGAAGAGGAAATCTCAATTCCCTCAGATTCGTCTTCGCTTCAAATGACACCTCTTGTTATCGGTTATAAAACAGAATCCTTGGGCCGGTCTATCAACAAACCTTTCAGTTTCGGGAATAAAATCTTCTATTGTCGTCCCGAAAAAAATTTTATTCCTTCAGAGAATCTACACCTCTTTTTTCAGGTTCTCGGAATGACTCCTGAATTAAGAGAAAAGGGAGTATTAAAATACTCCATCTTCAGAGGTGAAGAAGAATTCCTTTCTTTCACGAGGAACGTAAAGAAATATCCGGGAAACACGGATTTCTGGGAAGAATTTCCTCTTAAAAATTTCACTCCAGCTTATTACAGAGTTAAAGTTTCCCTGCTAGATTCAGAGCAAAAAGAAATACTTTCTGAATTCGAGGCATTTCATATATCATCCAGGTCTGCTGTACCTCGTCCCTGGATTCACACGAGAGCTATGCCGGATTCTGAAGATCCGATTTATTCTTATATTTTAGGAAGTCAATGGTTCAATAAAGGAGAATTAGAAAAGGCAAAAAAATATCTTGAAGATGCTCATCAAAAAGAACCAGAATCATTAGAATACGCATTCAATCTAGCTAAAGCCTATTATTTATTAAAAGATTTCACCAGAACCAAAGATATTCTTACTCCTTTCCTGAACAACAACCAATTAAAATATGAAGGGTATTACTTGATGGGAAGAGTTCACCAGATATTAGGTGACCTCGAAAAAGCAATTTCTATCTATGATACAGCTATTTCTAATTTTGGAATAAATATTAATCTTTTAAACTCTTTGGGGGAATGTTATTATAATCTCGGAGAGAGGCAAGAAGCACTGGCAGCCTGGAAAAAATCCCTTGAAATAAATCCCAAACAGGAAAAAATCAAAAAACTGATTGAATCTTTGAGCAAATAAAATAAATGAAACATCTTACGATTAAAAGAATTTCTTTTCTTCTTCCTATTTCTTTTATTCTGCTCACCTCATCATGCAGAGTACTTTTGCTAGAAACGAAGTTAGATCCAGCAGGAAAGAGATTCTTATCTGAGGTTAGATATATCGTTACCACCGAAGAAAAAAAAATTTTTGTAGAGCTTCCTGTTGAAGAAAGAGAAGAATTCATTAATGAATTCTGGAAAAAAAGAGATCCTGACCCAGATACTGAAGTGAATGAATTCAAGGAACAATATTATGAAAGAATTGAAGAAGCAAATCATCTCTTTCGAGGAGGCAAACCTGGCTGGCTTCAAGATAGAGGAAAAATATATATCCTCTTAGGACCTCCTCACGAAAGAAGTCCCTACCCTTTGGGGAGCAGGAGCATCCCTTACCCGCATGAAGTATGGTATTACGGGTTATTCCCCGTGACTTTTGTTGATTACTCAAGAAATGGCGATTACAGATTAATCACTTACAATGTATACCACCTTCATGAACTCAATATAGCCCAGGCAAAAGGCCAGAAAACTTTTAAAAAAGAAAAATCATTATTCGACTTTGATTGGCATATTAAAAAAATAAAAGAGGAAGAGAACAAAATTGAGCTCTCTGTTATCATCAAAGTCCCCTATGAAAATCTCTGGTTCACTGCTAAAGATGATAAGATGGAAACGACTCTTCAGTTATCCATAGAGGTTACAGATGATTCGGGTCAAATGATAAAGAAATTCGAAAATGACTATTTTTTATCAACCGATGAGCGAGAATTCGAGAAAAATAGGAAAGAAAAATTTGTAATGGAAATCCCTTTCGCATTAAACAAAGGGACTTATATTTTCCATTCAGAACTCATAAATACCACCGGAGAAGAAAAAAGAACTAAAGAATTAAAATTTCAACTATAACCATTTTAATCAAAGAGGGAGCAACTCAATGAAAAAAATTATTTTTTTCTCACTCTCCTTAATTCTTCTGGCTACTTGTGCTTCAATACCGAAAAATCTAACTTCAACTGAGAAAGAATTCCTTTCTGAAGCCAGATACATCATCAATAAAGAAGAAGAACAGGCTTTCATAAATCTTCCTTCTGCTTCAGAAAGAGAGCAATTCATCGAAGAATTCTGGTTAAAAAGAGACCCAACCCCCAATACACCCCGCAATGAATTCAAAGAAACATATTTTCAAAGAATACAGACAGCCAATAGACTCTATCGATCTGGCAGACCAGGCTGGCTGACAGAAAGAGGAATGATTTACATTCTTTTCGGTCCTCCCAGTGATGTCGAAGAGTATCCCATGGGAATAACCTCCGAGGATAAACCAGCGGAAATATGGATTTATAACAATTTGCCTGGCAAGCCACAATTAAGATTGGAATTCGTGGATTACTCAAACACTAATGATTATAGATTAGTAACCAGTTTCTCCCGCGAGACTATGAGCGCCTTTATCCCAGGGCGTATGTTTATTCCTTTTGTCACCCGCACTGAATCAGGCAGAATCACCGGCGCCCAAGTCTTACCTCAAGAAGCACCTTCAACTCGAAAGTCTCCTCAGGAAATACAGATGGAGAAAATTCAAGAGACAGGAAAGGCTATCACCACAAGTCAGGCAAAGCCTGAAGCAAAAAAAGGTGAAGTCAAAGTCTCATACCAGGAGATAAGGATTCCCTCTGAGGTAGGAGAGATATTTGATCAGAATGTCTCTACCCAGACTCCTCGAACCGATATTGCCATCACTTCTCTTCGAACTCTCTATCTCCCGGCACAGCAAAATAATATCCACGCCGTTTTTCTCTTTAAGATAAAAAACGCTGATTTGAATTTCCAGGAAGAGGCGAAAACCACTGAACAAATAGAAGAAGACCTCGTTTCCCAGAAACTATCGGCCGATTTACATGTCTTTTTGCGATTTTACAAGATGGAAAAGGGAAAGGCGAAAGAGATGTTCAAAGAAATCTACATTCCTTATCTTATCGAAGCAGACAAACAAGGGTTTGATCTCGAAGAAGAGAACCTCTATTCTATCGGCGACCCCCTTCCTCCAGGTGACTATCTCTTAGCTCTGGCCTTTGCCTCGACTGACCTGTCAGAGATCGGAACAACTTACATTGAATTTTCCCTGCCTGACCTCCTTGGCTTCCCGAACAAATTAGAGACCTCCCCAGTTTTCTTTGTTAAATCTCTCCAGAGGATCTCTTCTCCTGAAACCGAAGTCAAGCTCCATAAAAACTGTTTCTTCTATTCGGTCCTGAAGATAGAGCCAAAAATGGAAAATATCTTCCAGCAAGGAGAAACGCCTGATATTTTTTATTTCATCTACGGAGCTCGCCCCAACCAGGAGAGAAAATTTGACCTAGAGATTGACTATAAGGTTAAAAGAGGAAAGGAAGAAGTGATCAATTATTCCACTCAGACCTACTCTTCTCCTTTTATCAGCCACCCTCTGCCTCTAAAGATGGGAGAAAAATATCTAGAGCCCGGCCCGTATACCCTGGAGATGAAAATAAAAGATAAAATCTCCAACCTGTCCCTGAAAAAAGATGTCCTGTTTGAAGTGGAATGATATTTTTTCTATAATAGACTGTCTTTTCTAGAAAAGAGGTGCTGATATGAGCAATAAATCAATATTCAAATTTTTTACTTTCCTGTCAATCATTCTTTTCCTTACTTTTCAACTTCACTCTCAGGAGGGATTAGGGAAAGGAAGAATTTCCGGAAAAGTCGAAGACGAAGCTGGAAATCCCATAAAGGATGCTGCAATAACCGCCCAAAGTATGAAAGCTGAAGTGAAATTGGAAGTGAATTCGGATGAAAAAGGAGATTGGGCTATTTTAGGATTAGGCACCGGATTTTGGAGAGTTACAGCCGCAGCTAAAGGATATGCACCCTCCTTTGTGGAGATAAATGCGCGTCAATTGCGGAGGAATCCCCCCATTGTATTTGTTCTAAAAAAGATCGCCACCGTGACGGACATGCCAGTCATTGAGGATGAATCTACCGTGCAGCTTTTTGAACAAGGGATTCAATTCTTTTCAGAGAAAAAGTATGATGAAGCGATCGCAGCTTTTCAAGATTTCCTCCAGAAAAATCCCAGTGTTTATCAAGTTCGGATAAATATTGGCAACTGCTATAAAGAAAAAGGTGAGTTTGATAAAGCTCTCGAGCAGTACAACCTAGTCATAGAAGAAGTCAAAAATGTAAAGGGAGATATAAAAGAAGATGATGCTGTAGCCAAAGCTTTGGCGGCAACAGGAGAGGTTTATTTAAAAAAGGAAGATTACGAAACGGCTCAAAGTTATTTATTACAAGCCATTGAGCTTTATCCTAAGGATGAAACTTTGGCCTACAACATCGGGGAAATATATTTCAGCAGCGGAAAAATGGATGAGGCGATAAAGTATCTGGAGATGGCAACTCATATTAAAGAAGACTGGGGAAAACCTTATTTGAAGCTAGGGTATGTGCATTTAAACAAAGCTGAATACGGCAAATCTATAGAATATTTCAATAAATTCTTAGAGATCGAACCTGAATCTCCTGAGGCTCCAGCAATCAGAAACTTAATCCCACACCTGGAAAAAATGATAAAGCAGGAAGAATAGTCTCTTATTCTTCCATAGAAGAAAGGACATTCTGAACGAGCTTTTTTCGCTCCTCTTCGAAGGGCGGCGCTATTTCCAGGTATTTCTTCAAACTTTCAATAGCCTCTCTATTTCTTCCCACTTTTTTATAAGCAAATCCTAAATAATAATAGATCTCAGGAGAAGGAGCTAACTGGATAGATTCTTCAAGAAAGCTCACTCCTTTCTCAAACTCTCCCCTATTCATATAAAAAAGCCCCAAGCTGGAATAAACCCTTGGATTGGAAGGGTCTTTCTCCCTAATAAACTCAAATTCCCTGAGCGCTTTCTCGTCTTGACCCATCAGGTCTAATGTTTCCGCATACTGGAGCCTCCATTTTATGTTCTCCCCATCAATGGCAATAGCCTTTTCAATATATTCTAAAGACTTGGCAAAATCTTCTTTGTCCCTGTAAGCTATGGACAATACGGAAAGAGAATCAACATCAAGAGGCATAATTTGAGAAATTCTCTCTAACTCTTCGATAGCCTCATCCGGTTTATTTATATTCAAATAGCACAAGCCCAACAGCATAAGAGCATCTGTATTTCTGTTATTGACTTTCAGGACTTCTTTTAATTCTTGAATGGCTTCCTCGAATTTTACATTTATGAAATGTAGTCTGGCCAATAAATAATGGATTCCCGGATTATCAGGGTCCAAGGGAAGGGCCTTGTTTAAAATCTCTCCTGCCTCGTTGAACCTTCTTTTCCCAAACAAGTCATAAGCCTTCTGAATCTGCCCAAAAATTTTAATCTTATCCTTGGGGTCAGGAAGGCTTGATGCCTCAAGATCTGCTTCCTCATAAAAATCTATATAGCCCAGGGCCCTGAGCTTCTCTCTCTCCTCAAAGCTCAGCGCTCTCTTGGGAGACGCTTCCTCGGATAAAAACATCTTCTCTATCTCTTCCAACCTCTCTCCCATCTCTTTCGCCTCTTTTGTATTCTCCCCGGCGATATTCTTCAACTCCTGAGGATCATCCAGCACATCATAAAGCTCAGGCCTGGGGGCCTTGATAAACTTATACCTCTCAGTCCGAACAGCCTTTAACGGAGACCATCCATTGGACAGCATCGGAAAATAGGTCTCTGCATAAGAATCAAATCCCTCCGAACGCCTCTCCTCGATCAAGGGAATCAAACTCTCTCCCTGAACCCAAGCTGGAATCTCGATACCCAATATATCCAGAATGGTCGGCATAATATCGACTGTCCTCACCTGCCCCTCAATAACCCTTCCTTCAGGTACAATACCCGGACAGTGGAAAACAAGCGGCACCTTAAGAGTCGTGTCATAGAGAAAAACCCCGTGGGTGATCTCATCATGCTCGTTTAACCCTTCCCCGTGGTCACTGGCCAGAATAACGAGTGTTTTCCCATAAACACCCTTCTCCCTCAACATCTCAATCAGCTTTCCCACATAAACATCCGTATAAGCCACTTCACCATCATAGGGATCAGAGTACTTCTCCTTATAAGGCGAAAGAGGAGTATAAGGCGCATGAGGATCATAGTAATGAACCCACATGAAAAACCTCTCCTGGTAATTCTTCTCAAACCATCCGCGCGCCGATTGAAACACATCCTGAGCTAAATTCTGAGCCTCAATCATCTTTAAATACTCAGGAGTCCTGAAGATGTCATCATAGTCGTCAAAACCTTGAGCCAAACCAAACTTAGATTCAAGCACCACCGCCCCAATAAAAGCAGATGTAATATAGCCTTTCCCCTTTAATACCTCAGCCAAGGTCGTAAACCGCTCTTCAAGATAGTAGTTGCCGTTGTTCTTTATCCCATGATATTGAGGGAAGGTGCTGGTCAATATGGAAGCATGGGAAGGAAGAGTCATCGGATACTGACAAACAGTATTCAGAAACCTCGCTCCTTCCAACGCTAAAGAGTCAATATGAGGCGTTTCAATATCGTAGCCGCTATAGCCCACTCTATCCGCCCTTAAAGTGTCAATGATGACCAAGAGCACATTCAAATCACTCTCTCTCCTGACTCCCCCTTTCGAAGAGGATAAAACAAAATATAATAGAATTCCTGATAAAACAACCAGCAAAGGAACAAGAATAAATAGAAATTTCCTCGGCCTTCCCTCAGCCGCTCTCCCCTCTTCCCTTATCTCTGGAGAAATATCTTCTCTCACAGAAACAGGTTCAGAAATCGGCCTCTTTCTCTTGCGCCTCTTCCTCTTCCTCTTAGCCATGAATTTCAAACTACACGACAGACACCAGAATGTCAAACTGAGATGCTCTGCAGTCTATAAACACCAAGGCTTATTGGAACAAAACTTCACATGCTCGGATTTCAAGGCCTCTCTTCTTTATATCTAAGATTTGCGATTTAGCTTTTTAAACGAAAAAAAAGCCCCGCATCACCTAAGTGATGCGGGGCTGAGCTTCTTCTTGAACTTCGAACTTAATCAGAAGCTGTATCTGGCACTGAGTTTAAATACCCTGGGCTTTGATAACTCTTTAATCTCGTTCAGATACCTTCCGTTAGGTACCCATCTTCCCTCTTGGCCGTAGTACACTCTTCCTGCGTAGCTCCCTTCGTCGCCATAGTATTCAATATAGCCTGTGTTCAGCACGTTGAAGCAGTCTAAGAATATACCTAATTTTCCTGGTCCAATATTGAAGGTCTTTTCCATTCTTAGGTCTAGGTTATCTCTGGAGGGTTCTCGGTAGGTTCCCATAGGTTGAGTCCAGACATAGCGATAGGAATACCAGGGGTCAAGCCCGTATACCCTGACTCGTCTGTAGTAGGGATATCCAGCATAGTGGGTGTAAAAGAAACTGATGTTCACATCACCCGGAGCCTGGTATGTCCCTGAAAGCTTAATCATCAGCGGACGCTCCATGTTGAGCCTTCCATACTGATTCGTCCAATAATTTGGATTCCAAAACATACCATAGGCACCGTAGCTCATTGTGTAACTCTGGCCGATATTTCCCTCTGCTTTATTCAGGACAACTGAACCGAAGAACTGCCATCTGTTCGACATTCTCTTGTTGATGATGAATTCAACAGCTTGATAATTCCTTTCCGCTTTAGGTTTTCCATCTTCGCCGTTAATATTGGTTGTCCAGGTAGTAGAGTAACCTCCTCCAAGCCAAACAGGAAAAGAAATATCATCACCGGTACCCCAATCTCCATCAGGTCCTGGCTCACTCCAGGAGCTTTCAGTCCAAGTCACATCCACGTCAGGTCTGACGTAGGATTCGATCATGTTTCTTTCCCATTTCCGGATGTAGGTCACTCCAAGGCTAAGATCAGGCAAGATCTCCCTCTCAATACCAAACGTGACTTCATCCACATAGGGCAGTTTTAAATCAGGGTCAACCTCTTTACTCAGATCAGGCAAACCAGTCGCAGGATCTTCTTCTCGAGAGAGCCAGACAAATTCGTAAGAGTCTGTTACGTCTGGCCAGTTATTGGCATTCGTGTCATACCAGTTGAAATCACCCGTGTGGATGTAGTTGGGATTGGGGAGGGAGGTGAATTGAAGCATCATCATCTCTACGTAATGGCTGTAGCTCGCTCTTATTGCTGTTTTTCCATCTCCAAAAGGATCATAGGTTATTCCCACTCTGGGAGAAAACGTATTCGATGTCATGTAATCTCTGTACTCAGGATAATCTTTGGGAGCAAAATAGAGCGGCTGAGGAGGTGTAAGCCAAGTCACATCTGCATTGTCTAAGATATTCTGCCAGAAAGGATTTCCCACATTCGTCTGCTCGGGGATTATGCCATCGCTCCAGTCCCATCTCACTCCTGCGTTAATGGTCAGCCTGTCAGCAATGGTGAATGAATCCTGGAGATAGGCGCTCCAGCGATTCATCCTGTTAATCTCATCTGATTCGCCGTGCTCTTGTCCAATAGCAAAAGCACTCACATAACCATAGGGTGCGCCCCAATCTTCCCACATGTACTTGTAGTTCACCGTGAGGAACCGTGCTCCAGGATCGTTAGGCAGCCAAGTTTCCCAGGTCCCCCTGGCTTTTTCATGTTCCACTCCAAGCTTAATTTCGTGGCTCCCGCCTAGGAAATTATCAACGAAACGGGTTAAGCTGCCCAGAAATTCCCATCTACCCCGATTATAGATCTCTCCGAAACGGGAGGTGCCGTAGTAGAATCCGGTTCCTAAATCGTAGTGAGGATTACCGTAGATACCATTCGGAAGAAGCGAAGCAGGCGGTCCTAATTCATCCTGAAGGAATTCAGGAAAGTAACGGTTAATATAACCTACTCTGATATCGGTAAAAGTGTTCTGGTCAATAACCCAGTTCCATTTGCCGTAAATAACATCACTGTATTCGCCATCCCATTTGGCGCAGGCTTCTGGCAAAGCATAGGGACTGACATCAAGAGTCATGTAGGGCTCTGTTAAGTTTGTTCGGTAGTAATTGGCAGTGATTCGATGGGCCGAAGTGGGCTGCCAGGTTAATTTTGCTTGAACATTCCATTCTGAGTGATCAACATCAACTGGGTCACTGGTGATTGGATCAACAAATCCCGCGTAATGTCTGGTCCATTTAAAATAACGTCCCGACGCAAAAAACCACAACTTGTCTTTGATCAGAGGACCACCGAGTTGAAAAGAGGCGTCAAAATCAGAAAGAGTTTTAGGAGGTGATACGGTGGACTCTCCAGAGGGTGCTATCGGAGATAGTTCCCGGAAAGTCTGAAGCTGGTGCTCAGTGAAGTTTTCACTCACCATATCTTCACTGGTATAGTAAAACTGAGCTAAACCATGGAACTCATTGCCCCCAGACTTGGTGACAATATTGATATAAGCGCCATCGGTCTGGCCAACCTCTGCGGGGTGACCGGAGAGCTCCATCTCGACTTCATCAAAAGCATCAAAATTAATGTTCGTAGCTAAATAGCTCACCACCGGGTCATTCATCAAAAAGCCATCAAAAGCGTACTGGTTTCCTCTGACTGTAGAACCATGAGTTGAGGCCGTCCTTCGGTAGGTCACATTTTCAGAAACAACTCCAGGGGCAGATGCAATTAAGTCATATAAATCTCTGCCCATAGGAATGTTCGTAACCAGATCTGCTGAATAGCTTACTGATACTTTCGTGGCAGAAACATCCACAGTCGGAGTCATTCCAATTACGGTGACCCGCTCCTCTATAGTAGTGAGTTCCATCACTACTGTTAAGGTGGTTGTTTTTCCAACACGGACTATTATCCCTTCTTGAGTTATCGTCTTAAAGCCAGCAAGCTCTACTGTGACATCATAAACGCCAGGGGGGATAGCTGGAAACCTGAAAGTACCTGTATCAGAAGTGCTGTAAGTAAGCTCTCCCATCATTTTTTCACCAGAAACAGTCACAGATGCCCCAGGCAGAACCATTCCTTCTGTATCTTTAACTAACCCGTTGAGCGATCCAGTCTGTCTTTGAGCTAAAGCTGTGGTAGAAAGTCCTATTGTTATGAGTAAAACCAACAGGACTTTAAAGATTTTGTTCCCCATTTTTTCTTCTCTCCTTTAAATCTTTGTTCCTTTACCCCAGGAAAGACTTGCTTTCCCACTTTGGCTAAATTTTTTCTTTTCTCTTTCTAGCCAATCACCTCCTTTTATAATCATTATAGTTCTCATAAATATAGGTAATTTGCTCTTAGGTTTAACTACTATAATAGGCAAAAATTGTGCCAATAATTGATTATTTAATATCCTATTTAAAATCAATACTTTAATAGTTATAAGCAATACTTTAAGACGATTGTATAATTCATTATTTTGGATTCAATCCAATTATTTGGATATGTGGACTTACGCAGCTTAGACTCAAACGAGCAGATGCATTTAAAACATTACTATAAAGGCGGACTTTTTACTTTACAGAAAAAAGCAAAGCGATTTTCTTTGTATGAATGCATAATTAAGACTTAGATTCAGTCTATATAACGACTCATAATACTTTTTCTAACTCAGACCACGGCATCTGAGGAATCCAGTGATTCACTACGACAGTTTTTAAATTTTTCTTATCTCTGGCTTTTAATGCTTTTATGATTTCTTTGTGTTCTTTTAATGATTTTTCTTCTGTCTTTGCAAACTGGTATAAGCGATCCATCATCTGGATATATCTATTGATCTGAATAAGGCAAAAGCATAAGCTTTGATACAAAAAGTCATTACCAGAATGACTCCATATTTTCTCATGAATATTAAAATTACAATTTATATATTTTTCCCTTTGATTCTGTTTATGGTAATCTCCCAATTTAGAGGTCAGGTGCTCGAGTTTCTTCAGTTCTTGCTCACTGATACCCTCCAAATCTACTAAATCTATGGCCAAAGCATCTAATGTTTGTAGCACTTGAGTGATCTCTTTTATTTCCTTTAAAGAGACTCCTTTAACAATCGCTCCTCGATGAGAATCAATTTCTGCAAATCCTTCAGCTGCTAACCGGACGACCGCTTCTCTGACTGGCGTTCTGCTCACTTTGAAAAGTTTAGAGATTTCTCGTTCATCTATTTTCTCGTTTGCTTTAAATTTATTATCGATGATAGATTTTTTAAGGTAATTATAAATTGACTGGCTAAGAGTCTTTGGTATAGAACGGCTAAGAAGACTATCTTTCTTATATTCCATATTCATCCTCCCTTAAGGCAATAAAGTTTTTCAGCAAGGCGGCCTTCTCTCCGAACAAAGTTTCCTAACCAAAAAGGTTCATAATAGGAAAATACTCGTGAAAATTGTGAAAACTCAATTCACAATTTCCTTTTGCTGTCAGAATGATACATTATTAAATATTTTTTAAAAAATCAAGAATTTTTTTAAAGCTCTCAATTACTTTAAGATTCAGCATTTCTCAGTTTTAGATAGCTGCCCTCCTCTAAACTGAAAAGCAGTCCTTGTTTAATGTATATTATTTCATCTCTAGTATGATTTTCCTTGAAAAGTCCTTTTATATTTCTTATCATAATTCCGAGTTCTTCATAAAAAATTATGAAATTCGTTGCTGACCTGCATATCCACTCCAAATTTTCCAGAGCGACTTCTCGAGAGATGGTCCTGGATACTTTAGCCTGCTGGGCTAAAATCAAGGGAATCACCCTCCTGGCCACCGGCGACTTCACCCATCCAGAATGGCTTTTTTTGATCAAGGAAAAACTTGAAACCACAGGAAATGGATTTTTTCGCCTTAAAAATCCTTTGCCTCAAGATAATGAACACTTAAGGAATTTTTCTTTCTCTCCAGATGACGTCTCTTTTATCCTTTCCACCGAAATTAGCTTTATCTATTCCAAAAAAGATAGAGTGAGAAAAATCCACCTCCTTCTTCTTGCCCCTGATTTTGAATCCGTGGATAAACTGAACCACAAGCTCTCCGGATTGGGGAACCTGAGGTCAGACGGTCGGCCCATCTTGGGCATGGATGCCAAAAACTTTGTTAAAATTGTGGCTGACCTCTGCCCGAATTGCGTGGTCATCCCTTCTCATATTTGGACACCCTGGTTTTCTCTATTTGGAGCCAATTCAGGCTTCGACACCATTGAAGAATGCTTCGAGGAAATGACTCCTTTTATTTTCGCTCTAGAAACGGGCCTTTCTTCTGATCCAGCCATGAACTGGCGTCTTTCCCCCCTCGATAAATATGTTTTAGTCTCCAACTCCGATGCTCATTCACCCTCGAAGATTGGGAGAGAAGCCAATGTCTTCGACACCGAATTCAGTTACCCAGGCCTAGTAGAAGCACTGAAGAGCAAAGACTCTGAAAAATTTCTCTACACCATAGAATTTTATCCAGAAGAAGGAAAATACCATTATGATGGTCACCGCAAATGTGGAGTCATATTCTCTCCCGAGGAGACCATACAACACAAATATGTCTGTCCGCAATGTGGGAAAAAACTCACCGTAGGAGTGATGCATAGAGTCGTGGAGCTTGCAGACCGCGAAGCGGGAAGCAGCTCTCCTGCTAAGATTCCTTTTAAGAACCTTATTCCCTTGAATGAAGTCATCGCTGAAGCCGTCCAGAAAACAGCGGAATGTAAGAGCGTCTGGGACATCTATTTCAATCTTATCCGTGAGTTCAATAATGAGCATCAAATTCTAACCGAGGTACCCATTTCGGAATTGAATCGATTTAACCCTGAAAAACTTAGTCTAGGCATAGAACGGATGAGAAAGGGAGAGCTCAAAATCGTGCCCGGTCATGATGGCTGCTACGGAAAAATCAACCTTTTCGAAAAAGAAATGGATACAGAAAAGGAAGAAGGTCAGCTTAAACTTTTCTAATGGGGTCAGGTCTCAACATTCAACATTTCGCTCATTGCAAAGCGAGTTAAAAAGTCATAATAGAATAATATTTTAAAAGAAAAGTTGAGCAGCTGCTCAAAGGAATTCATTCAGCTTGTCAAATGTTGAAAGTTGAGACCTGACCCCTATGATTAGATTCAGAAAAAACGAGTTCACCGAACATATCCGCCTCACTCTACTTGCCGTGCTGATCGGTCTATTGGGCGGCTTGGCCTCGGTCCTCTTCAAATTCATGATTCAACTCTTTCAAACACTGTTCTGGAGAGCGCCAAACATCATCATGGCAGTCTCTTCGCAACCATGGTATTGGACCATCCTCATTCCGGCTGTAGGCGGATTGATTATTAGTCCGATCATCTACTATGGGGCAAGAGAAGCCAAGGGCCACGGAGTGCCTGAAATCATGGAATCTCTGATTTTCCGGGGAGGAAGAATTCGGAATCAAGTCGTCGCCATAAAAGCTCTTGCTTCCTCTATCTGTATTGGTGCCGGAGGCTCTGTGGGACGGGAAGGCCCGATCGTTCAGATTAGCTCCAGTGCTGCTTCCACTTTAGGTAAGCTTTTCCGGATAAAGGAAAGGGGAATGCGCACTCTGGTTGCTGCTGGAGCAGCGGCCGGCATCGGGGGAACATTTAATGCACCCATTGCAGGAGCTCTTTTTGCCGTGGAAATCCTGCTGGGAGAATTTGGTGTTTTTTCTTTCAGCCCGATCATTATTGCTTCGGTCATATCGACTCTGACTTCAAGACTTATCATCGGAGATTTTTCGGCTTTCACAGTACCTAAATACACACTCATCTCTGTCTGGGAGATCGGACCCTATATCCTGCTCGGAATCATCAGTGGATTAGTCGCTATAGTCTTTATTAAAACTCTTTACTTTCTCGAAGACAGGTTTGATAGCATCCGAATTCATCCCCTCATCAAACCAGCACTCGGAGGTCTTCTCATCGGTGCCATCGGGCTTGGCTTGCCTCATATCTTCGGAGTGGGCTATGACTCGATTGATGCGACTCTACAGAATCAGTTAGGCTTATGGCTTGCTTTGTTCCTTGTATTTGCCAAGATACTCAGCACGTCATTAACTCTAGGTTCGGGAGGTTCAGGGGGAATCTTTGCTCCTTCTCTTTTCATGGGCGCCATGACCGGAAATTTTATCGGCTCTATCTTTCATCACTACTTTCCTTCCTCTATCTCTTCTCCTGGCGCTTTCTCCCTGGTCGGGATGGGAGCTGTTGTGGCCGCAGCGACCCATGCGCCTATCACCGCCATAGTCATCATCTTTGAATTGACAGGAGATTATAAAATCATCCTCCCTCTCATGCTCTCTTCAATCATTGCCTCCTTCATGACTGTCGGGCTCCACAAAGAATCCATCTACACCATGAAGCTGAAACGGCGAGGCATCCTCCTTAAGGAAGGAAGGGAAGTCAATATCTTGAGGTCTTTGAAGGCCAAGGATTTTATCAGTCATGACTATGTGAAGTTTTTAAACACTGAGCATGTTGGAACTATCATCGACCAGGCCCTGGGGAGCGCACACCATGCCTTCCAAATCGTGGACTCGGAAAACAATTACATAGGGTGCTTCTCTCTCAATCAGCTGAAGAAAGCTGTACTCCAGAAAGAACTCCTCGACTCCTTAATCATTGCCCAAGACCTGGCTGTTCCTGGAATCCATATTCACTACGAAGATAACCTTGAGCAAGCCATGGAAATTTTCGGCCGCGAAGATGTGGCTGAAATCCCGTTGCTAAAAGACAAAAAATTTGTTGGAGTTGTTAAAAGGAAGGATGTTATCGAGGCCTACAATAATGAAATCACTAAAAGGGAAGCTGCTTCTGGTCTGGTTCAGAAGATAAAGTTCACTCATATGACGAAAATCGTTGACATTGGAAAAGGTTATAGAATAATGGAAATGGATGCTCCTCGTTCTTTCTGGGACAAGAACCTCAAGGAACTGAATTTAAAGGCGCTTTACAGAGTAGACATTCTGCTGATTAAAAGAATGTATCCTCCTCAAACGATCACCCTTCCTTCTGCAGAGGAGGCAATCAAAAAGGGTGATCTTCTGGTTATAGCCGGTCATTCAGAGAATATAGATAAGTTGATCAAGCAAAGTAAGAAGTCAGTCTTTCCTTGACAACCTCTTAAGGAGAACTTATTATATAAAACGAGAAGGAGAAGAGAGAGCAATGGAAATTGAAATGAAGGTTAAGGGTCTTGTGGTGGATCCCATATCCAAAATGCCTATCGTTGTCCTCCAAGATCTCAACAGCGAAAAAATGCTGCCGATTTGGATTGGGGTCTTTGAAGCCAATGCCATTGCTCTAAAAATTGAAAACATAGCAACTCCTCGCCCCATGACTCATGACCTCCTGAAGACTTTTTTTGACAAGCTTAATCTTTCCATCGAAAAAATCGTCGTCAACGATGTCAAGAATAACACCTTTTATGCTGTCATATACTTCCGCCATCAAGAAAAAAAGATTGAGATTGACTCCCGCCCTTCTGATGCCATTGCCTTAGCTCTTCGGATGGATGCTCCTATTTTCGTAGAGGATGAAGTCGTTAAAAAAGCTCACAGCCTGAAATTTGATGAAAACCTGGAAAGCTCTGAAAGGCTTAAAAAATGGCTGGAGAGCTTAAGCCCCGAAGACTTCGGCAAATACAAAATGTAATCTTTCTAGTCTTTCTAATTCATCTTGTTTTCCGAGTCTATCTTGTTTCTTGAGTTTATTTTGGAGACAAGCTTCTTAGGTTTTTAGCGTAAATAAGAGATAGAGTCCTACCAAACCGAAAATAAGGTTGGGTCCCCAGGCAGACAGGAAGGCAGGCAAGAAATTTATCATACCAAGTTCTCTCAAGACCCCGATAGCGCCCCAATAAACCATGGCAATCACAATGCTCAAACCAATACCAACCAGAGTTCCTCTTTTCCCCATGGAAAAAGCAAAGGGAATTCCAATGATGGTCATGATGAGGCTCGCTAAAGGAAATGAAATTTTATAGTGTAAATCAACCTTGAATTTGACCGTGTCAAATCCACTTTCTTCTATTTCTTTGATGTACTTCCTGAGCTCACCAAAATTCATCTGACTTGGCTCTTTCCACTCTTTCAAGAAATAGCTCATTTCTTCTATCCGAGACAAATTCATTCCTGATCTTCGGTCGAATCTCTCCGTCTTCTCTCCTAAAAAATCTCTGACCCAGCAATTTTCAAGAGAAAGAGTTCCTTCTCCCAAATAGCCCCTCTCAGAATATACCCTTCTCTCAAAAGACCATGAGGAGGGATTTAAATCAAAAACGGAGAGATGATTGAAGACAGCTTTCTCGGGATCAAAATAATTGTAATGATAGATTCTGTCTTTCCCTCGGCTCAATACCCAGCGGCGATCCAAATAAGTATAACTGCGGGGAGGTACATCATTGATTTTATTCCAGATGGCCTCCCTTTTTTTGTTTGAATAGGGAAGAATGCGTTCCTGAACATAGAAAGAAAAAAGACTTGCTAAGACGGCCATGAGAATGATGGGAGCGATGATCCGATAAAGGCTGATGCCACAAGCCTTCATGGCTGTGATTTCATTGAATTTGGTTAAAAGACCCAAGGCTAAAAGGGCAGAAGTTAAGGCTGTCACCGGAAGGAGATAATGAATAAATTCAGGAAGATTGTACCAAATGTACTGAAAAAGAAGGGAAATAGGCTTATTGTGTTCATAAACATTGTCGATTCGTTCAAAGAAAGTAACGATCACAGAAATGAGAATCAAGGCCAGAAAAACGAGCAAAAAGATGGCGATATATTTTCTGATAATATAGCGGTCCAAGATATTAGGAAAGCGGATGGAAAGACGAGGCCAACTCAAGGAAAGGTTTTTCTTTTTCGCAGCAGAAGGGAATATCTTTCTCCTTTTAAAGAGCGCAGGAAATCGAGTCAAAAGAGGAGATTCCTTTAGAGACTTATAAAAAAGATAAGAGGCAACCATCGCCAGAATAATATTGCCTCCCCATATCCCCAAGAAAGGAGAGATTTTTCCATCCATGGCCATTTGTTCTCCCGCCGTGATGAGAACATAATAAACAAGAATGATTCCCAGGCTGATGGTGAAGCCGCTCGTTCTCCCTCCTTTTCTGGTCGAAGCTCCTAAAGGAAGTCCCAAAAAACCAAAAATCAGGCATACAAAGGGAAAGGCAAATTTTTTATGGATTTCTACCCAATGGGAAATATAATCCTTATTCTTACGTCTAAGCGCAGAGGATACTTGGCTCAATTTATAATCATTCTTGTCACTATCTTGCAGTCGGGACTTCTCTTCTTTGAGCTTGGCCAAATCATGTTTTATGATTTCTACCCCTTTGTATAGTTCTTTGATATCTTTCTCCCTCACTCGTTTTTTCTTAGAGAAAGAATAAAATAGAGTTTCCACACCGATCTCTTCTTCAAGCTCTTTGAAAGATGTGACACTGTATTTTTCTGGATTGATCAGAGGATAAGAATGAAGGGTACCGTCATAAAGCTTGAGAGTGGCTCTTTTGAGTTCGGGGTAGAAATTCAATTTCCCACCTTTAGCCAGAATAATTCTCGGTTCTTCTGGAGGATTGGAAAAATGAATAAAAATGTTTTTCCACTCTTTCTCATGGGTTATATCCTGGATAAAAATCACTGTGTTGGGTATGGATTCATTAAATTCTCGGGGATTGATCCTGAATTGAACCTTGGTCAGCACAGATTCAGCTATGGTCTGGACCCATCTGTAGTTGGAACGAGGAGCAAGATAAAGAGTTAAAAAAGAAGTCAAGAGCCATCCTCCGATCGAAAACAGGAAAACCGGAATGAGAAGTCTTTTATAGTTGATCCCCAGCGTTTTGAAGGCCACGATTTCTGAGTCAGAGGATAGGCGGCTTAATCCGGCCAGTATGCCCATCAATACAGCCATGGGCACCGTGAAAGCAAGGATAGCAGGAATAATATAGAGAAAGATTTTCACGGCGGCTCCGAAAGCGACACCTTTGGTGATAAAAAGTTCGGCTAGGAGGAGAATCTGGTTCATCAAGAGAACAAAGGTCGCGATGAGGAGACCGATGAAAAATGGAGGGATTACTTCTTTGACTATGTAGCGGTCAAAAAACCTGATCACTCTGGTAAATATAACACAGAAGAAAACCAAATAAAAGAAAGCCCTTGAGCCTCTTGAAGAGACTCAAGAGCCTTGCTTAGATCCAGATGCTAATAATAACGCAACAAATTTTGTTATTTAGTAATTGCGAAAAGCATGGCGAGGTGGTAATCTCAACCTTTTCATATAAGATTGCCGCGCTTCGCTCGCAATGACACTTTATTTAAAGCGTTTATATCAGATTTAGTACATGTCGCCGCCTGGTGGTCCGGGAGGATATTTGGGTCCTTTTTCTTCTTCAGGTATTTCCGAAACTAAACCTTCTGTCGTCAGCAACAAGCCAGCGATGCTGGAGGCATTCTGGAGAGCGATACGCACAACCTTGGTTGGATCAAGAACACCGGCTTTGACTAAATCTTCGTATTTTTCAGTCAGGGCATTGAATCCCATATCCTGTTCCATCTCCTTGATTTTTTCGACAACAATAGATCCTTCATGTCCTGCATTATCAGCAATCTGACGAAGAGGCTCTTCCAGAGCTCTTCTGATAATGTTGGCTCCGATCAGCTCGTCGGCTCCCAACTTCAATTCCTCGAGAGCCTTTAGGCTTCGAATTAAAGCAACTCCACCACCTGGAACAATTCCCTCTTCGACCGCTGCTTTGGTGGCATGCATGGCGTCTTCGACTCTTGCTTTCTTCTCTTTAAGCTCAGTTTCCGTGGCGGCTCCGACTTTGATCAAAGCAACTCCTCCGACCATCTTGGCTAATCTCTCCTGGAGCTTTTCTCTATCATAATCAGAGGTCGTCTCGTCTATTTGAGTCCTGATCTGTTTGATTCTGGCCTGGACATCCTCTGATTTGCCTTTTCCTTCCACAATAGTTGTGTTGTCCTTATCGACCACAACTTTGTTGGCATTACCAAGCCACTCGACAGTCACATTCTCAAGCTTGACACCGATATCTTCAGTGATGACTTTTCCTCCAGTGAGAGTAGCAATATCCTCGAGCATGGCTTTTCTTCTATCGCCGAATCCCGGGGCCTTAACAGCACAGCACATGAAAGTCCCTTTTAACTTATTGACGACTAAAGTCGCCAGGGCTTCCCCTTCGACTTCTTCAGCAACAACGACCAAGGGTTTTCCCATCTTGGCCACGTTTTCTAGGAGAGGAAGAAGCTCGCGAAGGTTACTGATCTTCTTTTCATGAAGTAGGATCACCGGATTCTCCAGAACACATTCCATCCGGTCAGGATCGGTGATGAAATAGGGAGAAAGATATCCGCGGTCAAACTGCATTCCTTCGACAATCTCCATGGTCGTTTCCAGCCCTTTAGCTTCCTCAACAGTAATGACTCCATCTTTTCCAACCTTGTCCATAGCTTCGGCAATGATTTTGCCGATGGACTCATCGTTGTTAGCAGAGATGGCTCCGACCTGAGCAATCATTTCCCCGCTTACGTCCCGGCTTAATTTTCTGAGCTCTTTTACAACGGATTCCACTGCTTTGTCGATTCCCTTCTTGATCAAATTGGGATTGGCACCGGCAGTCACATACTTCAGCCCTTCCGAATAGATGGTTTGAGCTAAAATTGTAGCCGTGGTTGTTCCGTCTCCAGCCACATCAGAAGTTTTAGAAGCGACTTCTTTAACCAGCTGGGCTCCCATGTTCTCTAATGGGTCTTTGAGTTCAACTTCTTTAGCCACAGTCACGCCATCCTTGGTGCTGCTCGGAGATCCGAACTTTTTCTCTAGAACAACATTCTTTCCTCTGGGTCCTAAAGTCTCTTTGACTAAATTGCTTAAAGCGTTAACTCCCTTTAACAGGGATTGTCTGGCTTCTTCGCCAAGAGTTATTTGTTTTGCCATTTTTCCTCCTTTTTCTCAATCAAGAGATCTTTGCCAGAATTTCCTCTTCTCGTACGATGATATGCTCAACATCGTCGATGGTGACTTCAGTTCCTGAGAATTTTCCGATGAGAACTCGATCACCCTTTTTTACTTCAAGCGGGATCACTTTACCATCCTCTGTGACACGACCTTTTCCTACTGCTATCACCTCAGCTTCTTGAGGTTTCTCTTTGGCAGTGTCAGGGATGATGATCCCTCCTTTCTTGACTTCCTGTTCTTCTAATCGTTTTAGAAGAACTCTGTCGTACAAAGGCATCACTTTCATCTAAACCTCCTTAATGAGAATTGAATACTGGATTTTTTAGCACTCTCGAAAAGAGAGTGCTAAATTTTAATATGAAACCTTGCTCTTGTCAAGAAAAAAAGAAAAAAGGATCAGACATTCAATAATTTTAAATAACTTGAAGAAAATTGAGAGAAAATTGGGGACGGTTCTATTTTTTCGCAATATTCAACAGAGGAAATGAGGAAACTGAGAAAAAATAGAACCGTCCCCCTTTTTTTTATTTTATTTTTAATGATTTAATCCGGTTATGGAGGGTATTACGATGAATCCCTAAGGCTTTGGCCATTTTGGTTATATTCTCTTGATATTTTTTTGAAGTCATTTCTATGTAAATTTTTTCGAATTCTCTCAAAGCATCCTTGAGATGCAGGTCTTTCTCTACCATTTCCTGGATTAAAACCTCCATTTTTTGATGAAGGTTAACGGCCTCATACTTCTTCTTCATTATTGTCTACCTTTCCCAAGATTTCTTTGTATTTAGTCCTGAATTTCTCTTTAAGTCCCTCAGGAAAGAGGTAAACAAATGCTTTGGAGATCTGGAGACAATGAGGAGCTAGCTGGCTTTCACCTAGCCACCTTTTATTGATAGGGAAAATCAGGAGAGCCAGGACGATTACCACACAAATCAAAATACCCTTCAGGACACCAAATCCTCCTCCCAGAACACGATCGAGTAATTTTACGTGGCCTTTAATCACTTTAGATACTGAGATGCCAATAAGCCATCCTAAAACCAGTGTGACAATAAATACGAATAAAAACCCCAGGAAATTAGCCGCTATTCTATGCGGTATAAGTTCGAAAACAACATTGGAAACAGGATGATAGTATTCGATAGCTAAAAATAGACCAGCAATAACAGCGAAAAGTCCGATAACCTGCCTCAAAAAACCCTTCACCGCCCCCATGATTAAAGTGATTAGGATGATGATAATAAAGAAGATATCCAACCAGTAATACACTTATTTCCTCCTTCTTCTCAGAGATTCTACCATGCTATAATCTCCTTTGTCTAGAGAACCAAAGCGAATATGTGGTTTTATTCTTCCATGAAAATCGGAACCGGCGGTGACGACAAGGTCAAGCCCTTCAGCAATCTCTTGGTAGAAATTGGTTTGTTCGAGATCATGATACGATGAATAAACTTCAACTCCTTCAAGCCCATTTTCTTTGAGCAGGACCAGATCTTTCTTCTGAACCTGTTGAAAGTAGGCTCCCGGATGGGCTAGGACTGGAACTCCCTCGGTTTTCGGAGCAAGTTTCAGAATTTCCAGCAGGCTGACATTCCTTCGGGGAACAGAGGCTGGTTTCCCTTCCATGAAATAGTCTTGATAAAATAGATAGGGAGCAAAAAGCCGGTTTGTTCCTTCGAAATATTTCTCAAAAGCAGAATCTTTTCTTTTCTCCCCCTTTTCCAGCAATATTTGAGCAATGACAACTCCCAAGGGAGGCTTTGATTTCGTTCTTTTAGCGACTTCTTTCCAACTGATATCAAACCCGATTTCCCGAAGTTTGTGGACTCTATCCTTAGCCTCCTCGATCCTCTTTTTGGCAACATTAGCTATGATTTCAGAAATGACTTTCTTTTTCCAATTCACAAAGGGAAGGAGGAGGTGAAATTCTCGACTATCGAAAAGGGTAGTCAATTCTATGCTAGGGATGACTTCGACACCTGCCTCTTCCCCGAGTTCTAATGCCTCAGGGTAGGCAGCCACTGTATCATGGTCAGCTATAGAGATGGCTCGCAGCTTCGTCTCTTTTGCTAATTGGATTATATGAAAAGGGGAAAAATCGCCGTCGCTACTTCTACTGGAATGAATGTGTAAATCGACTTCACCCCTCATTACAACTCATTCTTCCCCGTTAAGAGAGAATAAATTTCAAGGTATCTCTTTCCTGTCTGGTTGATGATCGATTTCGGCAAAGGTGGGGGGCGAGATTGTTTATCCCAATCTGTGGTCTCCAGATAATCGCGGACAAACTGCTTGTCTAGACTCGGCGGAGATTTACCTGGAGAATAGCTGGACAGAGGCCAGAACCGAGAAGAATCAGGAGTAAAGATTTCATCGACCAGAATGAGCTCACCCCCAGAGAGCCCAAATTCAAACTTGGTGTCAGCAATGATGATTCCCTTGGAGAGAGCATGAAACAAGGCTTTTTGATAAAGCTCTAGGCTTACCTTTTTGATCTTCTGGGCGAGACCAGGTTCGACTATCTTTTTCATCTCCTTGAAGGAAATATTCTGGTCATGCCCCTCTTCAGCCTTGGTGGCAGGAGTAAAAATGATCTCGTCGAGCTTATCGGCTTCTTTCAACCCGGAAGGAAGTTTAACTCCGCTGATTTTGCCGGTGGATATGTATTCCTTCCATCCAGAGCCAGCCAGGTATCCTCGAACAACGCATTCGACAGGAATGATTTCTGTCTTCTTGACCAGCATCGACCTTTTTTCCAGTTTTTCTCTGTGTTTATGAAGAAAAGAAGGGAACTCTTCGATTTCGGTGGAAACAAGATGATTTCTGCATATCAAAGACGTAAAATCGAACCAAAATTTGGAAAGCTGGGTTAAAATCTTTCCCTTATCTGGGATTAGCGAGGGCAAGACATAATCAAAGGCGGAAATGCGGTCAGTGGCGATTATAAGAAGCTTATCTTCCAAATCATAAACATCGCGAACTTTTCCCCTTTTATAGAGGGAAAGTTCAGGAATTGTGATCTTTGATATGGCCATAGTAGATAAAGGATAAAAAAAATATATTTAAAAAGCAACTAAATTGAATGTTCAGATAGGGGACGGTTCTATTTTTTACTCTTAGTATATCTCATAGTGCTAGGCTTTCTATTTTAAAAAATAGAACCGTCCCCATCTCTTTTTCTTAAAATGACATTCCTATGAAGCTCAACATTCGCCCCGATTTCTTTCCATCCCGACGGAAGGAAGGAAGAAAGTCTGAGCAGCGGGTGCAGAAATCAACGTTGAAAATATTCTCTCTTTTCACTCCCAGGTTGAGGAGTTGAAGAAGGTTAGCTTCTCTTAAATCGAGGAAATACTTATCTTTTTTTGTAGGGTGGGATTGAAAAATTTCTAAAGGAAGACCTGATTCTTCAAATCCTTGCCGTACATCTTTGCCCACTTCGTAGCACTCTGGCTCGATACTTGGACCCAATGCAGCCAGCAACGAATTTAACTGAATGTTGTAATGATCCTCCATTCCTTCCAGAACACGCTGGATGACCCTCTTCTGAGTTCCTTTCCATCCACAATGGACTGCTGCAATGATTTTTTGGGATTCTTCCACCATAAGAACAGGAAGACAATCAGCTGTCTTTATCACTAATAAAAGATGTGAAAGCCCAGTTATCAGGGCATCTCCCTTTAGATTGTCGGAGGGAATCCTATCTATGAAATGCACAATGTTGGAATGAATTTGATTGAGGAAAAGGAGCCTGAAGTCTTTTCCTTCTAGCTTTTCACTGATATCCGACTCTTTCCATCTTCCTGTTCCGAAACCATGGATAAGGTGAGGAATTTGTTCCAGCCGAGGAATAGTAAAAAAATTATTGGGGCGTTTGTTCATTTTCTATTATATGATTTTATATAAATTGTTCTATCAGAATTCAACCCTTTTTCATTAAAACGATTTTTTAATTAATGGGGACGGTTTTATTTTTCTATTTTAATCTGAGAGCAATTCGATTGTCCTTCCATTTTTCAAGTCTCTACTCCTATCCTGTTTAAAAAAACAGAACCATCCCCATATATCTGTTCACACTGAGATTCCTTTGACTATCTCTTTCATGTTGATATAATCCCTAATAGAAATGCACCTAGAGAAAAAAGATTTCGAACCCGCGTATCTGCAAACCCACCGCGAGGGAAAATTCGAAGAAAAAATCGAAAAGGCCTTCCAAATCCTTGAGAAATGCACCCTCTGCCCCCGAAATTGTGGTTCTAACCGTCTTGAGGGTGAGAGAGGGACCTGTCAGGCAGGGTACTTGCCTGAAATCTCTTCCTATTCTCCCCACTTTGGGGAAGAAAGACCATTAGTCGGTTTTCATGGCTCGGGAACAATCTTTATGACCCACTGCAACTTGAGGTGTCTCTACTGTCAGAATTATTCCATAAGCCATCTGGGACAGGGCCAGGAAGTCTCGTTTGAAAAACTGGCCAAGATGATGGTCGAACTGCAGCGTTTGGGTTGTCATAATATCAACTTTGTCAGCCCCAGCCA